>Ga0068855_100011709_pt1 | contig 10601 bp, 8 predicted proteins | sample KBSCornC52_FD_66592 | JGI IMG/M metagenome (GOLD analysis project Ga0068855, IMG submission 66592) | Corn rhizosphere microbial communities from Kellogg Biological Station, Michigan, USA - KBS Corn C5-2 | ecosystem: Host-associated > Plants > Roots > Rhizosphere > Soil ... | reverse complement strand
GGTACGGCCCGAAACGCTCGGACAAGCCGGTCGAATCCCCGGAGTTACCCCCGCAGCCGTCGCGGTGCTGGATATTTACTTAAATCTCGCCCTGGATGTTTCACGTGAAACATTAGCCTGCTAGAATCGCTCGTGACGTGGCGCGCGTAATATCTATTGCAAATCAGAAGGGCGGGGTCGGCAAAACCACTACGGCTATCAATTTAGCGGCCGCACTTGCCGCTTGCGAGCTGAAAGTCCTGCTCGTCGACTCCGATCCACAAGGAAATTCCACTACCGGCGTTGGCGTTGCGAAAGCGCCGGAACACAAGACGCTCTATGATGCGCTTTTGGGCGAATCTGCTCTGGAGGACACAATCCAGAAAACGGATTTCGCCGATTTGGACCTTGTTCCGGCAGATCAGAATCTTGTCGCCACCAATCTGGATCTTGTAGACCAGGAACAGCGTGAATCACGCCTGCAAAAGGCCCTGGCCTCCGTGCGAGACAAGTATAACTACGTGATAGTGGATTGCCCGCCAGCCCTGGATTTGCTTACGCTCAACGCCTTGGTGGCATCAGACTCTGTCCTTGTCCCGATTCAGTGTGAGTTTTTCGCGCTGGAAGGCATTTCCCAACTGATGGACACGATTGATCGGCTGAAAACGGCCTTCAATCCTAATCTCAAAGTCGAGGGCGTCCTTCTTACGATGTACGACGACCGGACGAACCTGACCAAACAGGTCGAAACCGATTTACGTGAGTTTTTCGGATCGGAGGTTTTTAAGACGGTAATCCCCCGCAGTATCCGGCTCGCCGAAGCGCCCAGTTTCGGCAAATCCATTCTGGCGTACGACCCGCGCTCGCGCGGCGCCGAAGCCTATATTCAATTAGCAAAGGAAGTTTTGGCGCATGAACAGAGAGCCAGACCGCAATCCGCGCAAAGTGTTGGGTAAGGGGCTTTCCGCCCTCCTCCCCAACCGGGGTGCCATGCCGGCGGCCGCCGTGGCCACTTCGGCTCCTGAGGTATCACTACCCGAAAATTTTGAAGAATTTCAGAGTCTGCCGCTGGATCAAATTCAACCCGGCGAAGAACAGCCGCGCGACGTCTTCGATTTCGAGAAGATGCAGGAACTCTCGCAATCTATCAAGGCGAATGGCATTTTGCAGCCGATCGTCGTCTACCGCGATCCCGCCTCGAAAGGCCGCTATCGGATCATTGCTGGGGAGCGACGCTGGCGGGCGGCCGGAATGGCCGGGCTGAAAGAGATTCCCGCGCTAGTCCGTAGCGTGGAACGCGAGAAGCTACTCGAGCTTTCGCTGATTGAAAACATCCAACGCGAAGACCTGAACCCAATCGAAGTGGCCACGGCGTTCGAACGATTACAGAGCGAGCACGGCCTTCGCCACGAGCAAATTGCGGAACAAACCGGCAAGGACCGCTCGACGATTACGAATTTTCTTCGCCTTCTCAAACTGGGTCATCGAGCACAGGCCGAACTAAAGATGGGCAAAATCAGCGTCGGTCATGCCCGGGCACTTCTCAACGTCGCGGATGAAAAGCAGCAAGCCGAACTTTGCGATGAAATCATCATTAAGAAGCTTTCGGTTCGAGAGGTCGAGGCATTAGTTAAACGTCTTACACAAACGCTCCTCTCGACCCAACCTATTGAAAAGAAAGAAGAACAACGCGTCGACCCGAACATACGGGCCGCGATTGAGGAGCTGGAGCGAGTCCTCGGAACAAAGGTGCACCTGTTGCAAGGCGCAAAGGGCGCGGGACGGCTGATGATCGAATACTATTCCCAGGACGATCTGGACCGGATCTATTCAGCCATCGTGCAATGATTTTAAGGTACGCCGGCGTAGCTCAGGTGGTTAGAGCGACGGTCTCATAATCCGTAGGTCGCAGGTTCGAGTCCTGCCGCCGGCACCAGCAGTGCTATTTCACCGGCGGGATCTTGAACGTCCGGTTCTTTGCATCGGGTACGTGCAGGCAGGCCGTTGGCCTAGGATGGTCATCCTTCGCAAAGCAGAGTTCTACCGCGTTCAAGTAGCCCTGGCGAAGTTCGATTGCGATGTCCTGATCAGCAAGATCGGGATTGACGTTTTCTAAGTCTTTCTTGAATTCAGACGGGCGCGTCGTTGCCGTACGCGTGGGCGCGACGAGGTCGGCCGGGACTCTGATTGATTCAAAGAGGGTCTCGGCGAGGTGGAAATACTCGTCGCCACTTAGGCCGCTACATGTGCCGTGTTTCTGCCATTCGTGGGCTACGATTTCCGATGGCATGATTTGTTTGATCTTCGAAAGATCCGTCGGCGCCGGTTGCGTCGTTGCGCAGTTTATCGGATAGCTGCCGTCATTATTTTGGGGCCACAGGCCGTGCAGCACGAAGTTTCGATGTTCCTTGCATTGGGGGGCGCTCGGTTTTCCGTGGCAGAACTCAGGACTCCAGGAAAGGACGAGCAAATAGTAATCGAATTCACCGGGTTTGCCAGGTTTCTGCGGGAAGAGCGGAAGGGTACACGACAACCATAGGAACACCAGAAGCTTCTTCATATATCTCTTAGTAAGTCTGCTCGAAACGCTCGAATCGTTTCTCCAGATCGACTTGCATGCGCGCTTTTTCATCGGGCGGCAAGAAAGAGTACTCGATGCTATTGCGAACGATCGATTTCAGATCCGGGTAAGTCAGATTGTAAGTCAAAACCGCGCGCTGATACTCCTGCGTCAGATGAGAGCGCGAGACACCCTCATCGTCGGTCGAAAGCACGACGGGCACGCCGTATTTTCGATAAACCGGCAGCGGGTGATCGGCGCCGCGCACGCCCAGAATGAGGTCGTTGCTGGTCAGGTTAATCTCGACAGCGATGCGCCGGTGCTTCATTAAACGGAGCAGACCGAGCGCATCGTTTTCGTACATCACGCTGACGCCGTGACCGATCCGCTCGGCGTGCCCGAGTTCGATCGCTTCGCGTATATGAAAGCGCAGACCTTCGGGAGGCACTAATCCAGACGCCAGTTCGCCCGCATGCAATGTGATGTGCACACGCGGATAGAGGCGGTGCATGTAATCGACCATCTGCATGTGCAGATGATAGTCGCGCATGGCCGTGAGGCCGTGTTCCGGCTGAACGAAGTTAACGGCGACGACGCGGGGGTCAGAATCAGCGAGTTGGAAACCGGCAAACACCTGGGCGAAGACTTGCTCTTTCGGAAATTCGCGCAGGACCTGATAGATATAGCGAACGCGCACCTGACAGGGAGCGGAATCCGGTTTCTCTCTGCAACCGAGAGCGGCAATGCGCTGCGTCTCCATCTGATCTACCTGCGCCCGCAGGCCGGCGACGAGTGAGGCGATGCCACCGGCACGGAACTTGGCAGCAGTTTGCTCGAAGTTGCCGTCGAAGCCGACGCGCTTGCCGAGTTCGGAGATGGGCCCGACACCCACAAGCGCCATAAGTTCCAGGTACGATTCGTTCTGTTCGCCGGCACGGCGGACCACCTCGGCGACGAACTCGCCCCAGTGCTTCGGGGAAATGGCGGCAAATTTGTAGAACGCGTTGAAAAAGTGATCTGGGGGCGATTCGCGGCCGGGCTCGAAATCACGCATAGACAGGGAATCGACCAGAGGACTGAAGAGCGCGTTATCGGTTTGCGCGCGGCTCGCGTCGACCTGGCAGTGCCCGCCAGCGGGCGGTTCGGTGAGGGAGAGGGCTTTTTCATCGATGCAAAGAGAACCTTCGGCGGCCGCCTTCAGAAGACTTTCGGCGTAGACGGCGCCAATGAGATGATTGTGGAGGTCACCGCCTTTAGGCATCCTGTAGAGGAATGCGTAAAGTTCGAGTGGATTTTTTCGAATCGCCTGGAACTGCTGGTCAATATCCGCTGAGAAAGCCAGCATAGAGGCCAGTAAGAGCAAGATTCCAGTGCGCTTCATACCCTTTACTCTAGCCCTTCGTTCCAGGCGGTATAGGTCTTTTGATCTAGTGGTACTAAGCGCTAAATTCTCTCATCAACCACTTTATCTAGGGGTTCTGCACACGAAATCCACAATATCTCGTCGTGCAGCCAAAAATCCGTATTGACGCATCTAAAGAATGGGTGTTCAATAGCTCATGTCGCCTCAATAAACCCCGTTTTAATCGGACAGAACTACCCATGGGACAGCTCAGCGTTCATTTAGCCAGTAAAGTCAAAGAGTTACACCGTTCGTTACGGAGAGAAGAGCGGACCGGCGTGTCATTCCCCCGCTTCTTCACCAGCAAGCTAGAACCGGGTGTCACCCCCTACGATCAGATCACTTGGGAGCTACGGACAGCAACCATCGGAAACGACAAAGGTTCCGTGATCTTCGAGCAGCGCGACGTAGAAGTGCCTGCCGACTGGTCGCAGACCGCGACCAATATCGTGGTCAGTAAGTATTTTCATGGCCGCATGGGCTCGCCGGAGCGCGAGTCGAGCGTGGGGCAACTCGTGCACCGCGTGGTGGATACGATCGCCGATTGGGGGATCGCGGGCAATTACTTTAAGACTCAGGCAGACGGGGAGAATTTCCGCCTCGAGCTGGCGCACTTGATGCTGACGCAGAAGGCGTGCTTCAATTCGCCGGTGTGGTTCAACGTGGGTGTGACGGAATCGCGCGGCTACGGCTTTTATTTCGACGAAGCCGAGCAGGTCACCAAGAAGCTTTTGCCGGGAGAGAATCACCCGCAGTGCTCGGCGTGCTTTATCAATTCTGTCGGCGACACGCTCGAATCGATTCTCGATCTGGCGAAGACCGAGGGGATGCTGTTCAAGTGGGGCTCGGGGACGGGCACCAATCTGTCGGCAATTCGTGAAGAGGATGCGCATTTGTGGGGTGGCGGCCGCGCTTCTGGTCCGCTGAGTTTCATGAAGGGCTTCGATGCATTCGCCGGCGTGATCAAGTCGGGCGGAAAAACGCGCCGCGCAGCGAAGATGGTGATTCTGAATTCGGATCACCCGGACATCGAGAAATTCATCTGGTGCAAGGCCAAGGAAGAGAAGAAGGCGCACACGTTGATCGATGCCGGTTATGACTCGTCGCTCGATGGCGATGCGTACGGGAGCATCTTCTTCCAGAATGCGAATAATTCCGTGCGTGCCACGGATGAATTCATGCAAGCCGTGACGACGGATGCGGATTGGTGGACGCGCAGTGTGGTGGGCGGCGAAAAGAGGACGCGCTACAAAGCCCGCGAGCTGATGCGCGAGATTGCCGAGGCCACGCATCAATGCGGCGACCCTGGCATGCAGTTCGACAGCACGATCAACCGCTGGCACACGTCGAAGGCGACGGCACGCATCAATGCGTCGAATCCGTGCTCGGAATACATGTTCCTGGACGATTCGGCTTGTAATCTGGCGTCGCTGAATCTGATGAAGTTCGTCGGACCAGCGGGGACTTTCGATGTAGAGGCATTCCGGCAGGCGGTCGATACAGTGATCCTGGCGCAGGAAATCCTTGTTGACAACGCCAGCTATCCGACGGAGAAGATCGCCAAGAATTCGCATGATTTCCGGCCGCTTGGATTGGGCTACGCAAATCTAGGCGCGATGCTGATGTCGCTCGGCATTCCGTATGACAGCGACCAAGGCCGTGATTACGCAGGTGCGATCACGGCGATCATGTGCGGGCAGGCGTATCTGACCAGCGCACGCATCGCCGAAGCAGTCGGCCCGTGCGTCGGCTATGCGGAGAACGAAGAGTCGTTCCTGAACGTAATCCGCATGCATTGGGACGCGGTGAGCCGTATCGACAGCAAGCGGGTACCGCCAGCGATGTTCTCAGCTGCCGAAGCGTGCTGGCATGAAGCTTATGAAGTGGGGTCGGTCACCGGATATCGCAATGCACAAACCACCGTGCTGGCTCCGACCGGAACGATCGGCTTCATGATGGATTGCGATACCACGGGCATAGAACCCGACCTGGCGCTGGTGAAATACAAAAAGCTGGTGGGCGGCGGGGTTATCAAGATCGTCAACAATACCGTCCCGCAAGCGTTGATCAAACTCGGGTATACACCCGAGCAGACTGAGCAGATTGTTTCGCACATCGATTCGACCGGGACGATTGAAGGCGCCAACCATTTGAAGCCGGAACACCTGGCGGTATTCGACTGCAGTTTCCGGCCGCAAAACGGTGTACGCTTCATTCATCACATGGGTCACGTTCGGATGATGGCGGCGGCGCAGCCGTTTATTTCCGGGGCGATTTCGAAGACCATCAACATGCCGGAAGAGTCCACGGTGGAAGACATCATGGACGCCTATATCGAAAGCTGGCGGCTCGGTCTGAAAGCGGTAGCGATTTACCGCGATGGGTCGAAGCGTGTCCAGCCGCTGAGCTCGGGAACCGGAAAAGGCGAGAAGAAGGGGACTGCGCTCGCACCAGCGACGGTGGAGAAAGTAGTCTACAGGCCGGTTCGCCGCAAGCTCGACGATGAGCGGCAATCGGTGACACACAAGTTTTCCATCGGTGGACACGAAGGTTATATTACTGTCGGCTTGTATAGCGACGGCACACCAGGCGAAGTGTTCATTTCGATGGCTAAGGAAGGGTCTACCATTTCCGGCCTGATGGATACGCTCGCAACATCCATCAGCTATGGCTTGCAGTATGGCGTACCGCTGAAGTTCTTTGTGGACAAATTCAGCCACGTGCGCTTTGAGCCCAGCGGCTGGACCGGTAATCAGCAGGTTCCTTACGCCAAGTCGATCATTGACTACATTTTCCGCTGGCTGGGCGCCCGATTCCTGGGCATTACCGAAGCGGCGGAAGCGGGGGAGACACCGAAGCTGCGACCGACCGAGCCACAGCCTCAACAGGCCCTGCCGTTCGAAGCCAATGTCGTGAGCGACGCTCCTTTCTGTTCGGAATGCGGCAGTCTCATGACTCGCAATGGCGCTTGCTTTAAGTGCGAGAACTGCGGCGGCACTTCCGGCTGTTCCTAGGAATTCTCGCTTGGCGGTGGGGGATCGTTCCAGCTTGAAACGATTCCCTATCGGGTTCATTGGCACGGTTGCGGTTTCCGAAAGGAAACGGATCAGCAAATGCGCGAAAAATATCAAGCTTTTCTATAAGTTGCGGACGATGTGACTAATGTGCTCATGTCACTAATTCTTTTTGCCGCGCAGATCCTGATTACGCTCGTCTCCCTCGCCGGTGAACTACAGGACGATCCACGATTTGCTGATAAGAAGTTGATTTACCGAAGTTAAGGGCAAGCCGGAGGGGGTGATGCCTATGCGGACTTCTCGTAGAGGAACACGCAGGGCTCGTGGCGGCTTTCGCCTCCGTCGTTCACCGAGTAGTTTTTAGGAGTACGCTGTCCGCCCCACAGTGAACCGGCGGCATGCTGGCCATCCTTCCGCAGCGCATAGAATTGAATGTCCAGTTTATCCAAAATTTTGCGGTCGTCGTTGTAGAGATGAGAGACACGCTTTAGCGCTTCGAGGACGGCTTCTTTGGGCGTCATGCCACGGCGCATGCTTTCGACTACCGTGTGACCACCGGCTACACGAATATTCAATTCGCCGACACCTGTGGATCCGCCACCGCCTACATCAGGATCGACGAAGAGGCCGGCACCGATAATGGGCGAGTCGCCGACACGGCCGGGGATCTTCCAAGCAAGGCCGCTGGTGGTGGTAACGCCGGAAATTTCACCCTTGTCGTTCAGCCCCATACAATTGATGGTTCCGTAGGTCGGGTGGCTCGCCATTTCCCAAGCCCAGGCGAGCGTTGCGTTATCCACGCCGGGGAATCGTTCTTTCAAGCGCTGCCAGGGAGAGGTTGCATCAGAACGCAAATTCTGATCCATCGACGTCCAGTTGTTGAAGCCATTGGGCGCGCGCAAGGATTCTTTCCAGACAAGCCAAGCGGTACGCGCTTTGTCGGTCAGCAAGTCTTCTCGCTTGTAGCCATGGGCTTCGGCGAATTTCGTCGCGCCTTCTCCGACGATCATGACGTGGGTGGTCGTTTCCATCACCAGCCTGGCGATCTTCGAAGGTGTCTTGATACCGTGGATGGCCGCGACCGAGCCAGCGCGGCGCGTGGGTCCGTGCATGACGCAGGCATCGAGTTCGACTTCGCCGTCTTCGTTGGGCAGGCCGCCGTAGCCTACCGACGTGTCGTTGGGATCGAGTTCGACGATATTCACGCCGGCGATCACGGCATCGAGCGTGTCACCGCCGGAGCGCATCACTTCCATCGCTTTAGCACAGGCGGCACGGCCATTGGCGCTAGAGATGACTACAGGTTTGCCGCCTGTTCCAGTCTGTTTTGCCGCAGCCGAGCTTGTGGCCGCTCCGAGAGCGGCTGAGCTGGCAATCCATTCACGCCGGTTCATCATGATTTGTGGTTGTACCACATCCGGCTGAGTGGCAATCGTACAATACGAATTCAATGACCGAGCAAGTCTCGCCCGCTCACGCGATTCATGGCGTCGTGAGCGTTCCGGGCGACAAATCTATTTCGCATCGCTACGCGATGCTGGCCTCCATCGCCGAAGGCGATTCACAGATCTTCAACTATTCAACCGGTGCGGATTGCCAATCGACGCTCGCGTGCATGGAAGCGCTCGGAATCGGGCATACAGCCGGTGAACAGGATGGACGGCGCACGCTGACGATTCACGGCAAGGGAGCAGCGGGCCTGTCGGCGGCTTCGGGAATTCTCGATGCGGGGAATTCAGGATCGACCATACGCATGCTTTCCGGAATTCTGGCGGCGCAGCCTTTTACGACGAAAATCACAGGTGATGAATCGCTGGTGAAGCGTCCCATGCGGCGTATCATGACCCCGCTTGCACAGATGAATGCGCATATCGAAGCAACAGGCGGCGATTTTCCGCCGCTGACCATTCACGGCTCCAAGCTGAACGCGATTGATTATCCCCTACCTGTGGCTAGCGCGCAGGTGAAGAGCTGTGTGCTTCTGGCCGCGCTCTATGCCGAGGGCGAGACAGTGGTTCGCGAGCCGATTGTAACGCGTGACCATACTGAGCTTGCGCTGCGCGAATTGGGTGCGGACATTACGATGGAACCGCGCTTAGTCCGTTTAAAAGGCAGCGCAAAGCTGAAGGGCAAGGCGCTCTTTGTTCCAGGCGATCTTTCTTCCGCTGCATTCTTCCTGGTTGCTGCGCTCGTTGCGCGGGAAGCCGACCTCATCATCACGAACGTCGGATTGAATCCTACGCGCACGGCACTACTCGATGTGTTGCGGGGTATGGGGGCCAACATCAAACTGCTGCACATCGAGGAGGCCAATGGCGAGTTAGTCGGCAACCTGCAAATCCAAACTTCGCGCATTCGCGGCGGAACGATTGAAGGAGCTACGACAGCCGCGGTGATTGATGAAATTCCGGTGCTGAGCGTGCTTGGCGCGGTGAGCGAGGAAGGGCTTGTCGTGCGCAACGCATCCGAGCTCCGTGTGAAGGAAACCGACCGTATCGAAACGATCGCGGAGAACTTGCGGCGCATGCAGGTGACGGTGAACACTACACCGGACGGTCTGGAAATTCCAGGCCGGCAACAATTGCGCGCCGCCCAAATTCAATCGCGGGGAGACCACCGCATTGCCATGGCGTTTGCCGTAGCGGCGCTGGCTGCTGACGGTCCTTGTATGATCGAAGATTCGGAGGCGGCTTCCGTCTCGTTTCCTGAGTTCTACACAACCCTGAGCAACATCGCCCGCTGACAAGACCCATGGAAGACGCCGATCTCACCCATGAAGAGCTGATTCACGATCTCAATAACGTTTTTGAGACGATCACCGAAGCGGCCGATCTATTGAGCGCAGACCGCCGTTGGAAGACGCTGGCGGCAACGCTTTCGCGCAGCGTGACGCGCGGCAAACGGCTGCTGGGAGCGATTCCCGACAGCAGCTCGACCCTGGCAAGCGTAGTGGAAGGCGCTATTCAATCGGTCACGGATTACTGCATCGCAGCACGCAAGCCAAGAGTGCGTTTTGTGCGGCAGCTACCGGGCGAAGCGCGGCTACCCGGCTCTTCGAAAGATTGGGAGCGCGTTTTTATCAATCTATTTTTAAACGCCGCTCAAATCATGCAGAAGCCCGGCAGAATCGACATCGGCGCACAATATGTGGATGGCGGTCTGTCAATCACGATTTCGGACAATGGCCCCGGCATTCCAGCGGACATTTTGCCGCGCATGTTCCGGCCCAATGTGTCGACCAAGACGAGCCGTTCGCGATCCGGGCTTGGCTTGCACATTGTCGCTTCGATCGTTGAAAAGTATTCGGGAAGTGTGGCGGCGGCTAATCGCGGCCAAGCGAAGGGCGCGGTATTTACAATCGTTCTGCCGCCGCAAGAGCGCTAGCGGGTTATTGCGTCAGCCGACCAATACAACTTCGTGATCGCGAATCGATTTCACGTCGAAGGTCGCCCAGCCGTCCGTCACCGTCAGCGGCATGGGGGCGCCTGAGACTAGCCCGCGGGCGCTCGCGGCATGAACGCCCTGCGGCAATTTTACCCTCACATGCAAAGGTCCTACCGAAATCCATTCTTCGATAGGGGCACGCCAGGCAGCTTCATTGCTCAAATTGATGAGATGCAAAATGAGCCGCGCGTTCTGACGA
>Ga0068855_100011707_pt1 | contig 10601 bp, 7 predicted proteins | sample KBSCornC52_FD_66592 | JGI IMG/M metagenome (GOLD analysis project Ga0068855, IMG submission 66592) | Corn rhizosphere microbial communities from Kellogg Biological Station, Michigan, USA - KBS Corn C5-2 | ecosystem: Host-associated > Plants > Roots > Rhizosphere > Soil ... | reverse complement strand
CGAGCACGCATTCTCCGTCCAGCTAGCCTGGGCCCCTCCCCAGCCCGAGCTGTACGCGGCCAAGCGGGATGCCGCGCGCGCGGGCGCCAAGGCGGTGAAGAGCGAGATCGCGGAGTCCGAGTGGGAGGTCGTGACCGCGGTCCGGGGCGCCCACGCCAACCTGCTGGCGCTCGGCGAGCAGCGGCGGCTGGTCGAGGTTTCGCTGGCCAAGCGACGGCGCATCGAAGAGCTGCTGGAGCGGCGGGTGCGGGGCGGCGCCTCGACGTCGATCGATTTCAGCCTGGCCCAGCTCTCCGTGGCCGAAGGGGAGCGGCAACACGAGGAGCTGGCGGCGCAGGAGCTCGAGGCCGGTCGCCAGCTGGCGCAGCTGCTCGGCTCGACGCGCACGCTGCGGGCGCGCGGGGCGCTGCCGGAGGAGAGCGGCCCGCTGCCGGCGTATCAGGCGCTGGTGGACGAGGCGCTGGCGTCGCGGCCCTCGCTGACGGCGGAGCAGTCACGGTTCCTGCAGCGCGAGGAGGCCATCCGGGTGGAGAACGCGCGCCGCTGGCCGTGGTTCGAGCTGACCAGCGCGCCACGATACCGCTACGAGGTGAACAGCCGGCATACGAACGACTTCCAGTTCGGGGTGCGGTTCACGGTCCCCATCCTGGATCAGAACGCCGGTCCCATCCGCGTGGCCGAGGCGGCGCGCGACGCCGAGCGAGAGCAATTCCGCCAGCAGGCGCAGGCCATCCGGCGCGAGATCGGGACCGGACTGGACGAGGTGACGCAGCGACGCAGCTCGTTGGAGCGTTACCGTCGCACGGTGCTGCCCAGCCTGGACGCGCATGAGCGGCTGCTGAACAGCGCAGCGCAGGGCGGGCAACTGGACGTGGTGGCCGTGCTGCGCGCCGAGGACGCCATCCTCCGCAGTCGGAGCGAGTTCGTGGCGCTGCTTCTGTCCCATCATCAGGCGTGGCTGCGCCTCGACTCGGCCACGGGACGGAGGGTCGCGGCGGGCGCGCCGCTCCGGTCGCAGGTGGCTCCGCCCACCGGGCCAGCGAACCCGCGAGAGGCCCCACGGTGAAGGTCCGGCTCCGCCCGCTGGCCCTGCTGGCGCTGGTACTGTCAGGGGCCTGCATCTCCCGTCGTGAGCAGCGGCGTGACCGGGGCGAGGACCATGCCGACGTGTTGCGCGGCGCCCCCGACGCGTGTGCGAACGCGCTCGATGGTGGGGCGGCGGTGACCCGCTTCGCGGTCATCGGAGACTACGGCCAGGCGGGACCCAGCGAGGGCGACGTGGCCGCGCTGGTCAGCCGCTGGCGACCGGACTTCGTCATCACGCTCGGTGACAACAACTACCCGGACGGCGCGGCCGAGACCATCGACGCCAACATCGGCCAGTACTTTCACTCGTACATTGCTCCGTACACGGGACAGTTCGGCGCGGGGGCAGCCGACAACCGGTTCTTCCCCAGCCTGGGGAACCACGATTGGCTGACACCAGACGCCGCGCCGTACCTGGCCTACTTCTCGCTGCCGGGGAACGAGCGCTACTACGACTTCACCCGCGGTGATGTGCACCTGTTCGCGCTGGACAGCGATCCCAGCGAGCCTGATGGCGTCACCGCCGACTCGGCGCAGGCGCAGTGGCTGCGGGCCGGGCTGCGCGCGGCCCCGGAGCGGTGGCGGATCGTCTACATGCATCACCCGCCCTACTCGTCGGGACCGCACGGCTCGACCACGGATCTACAATGGCCCTTTCCTTCCTGGGGTGCCTCCCTGATCCTCTCCGGACACGATCACGACTACGAGCGGCTCGACGTCGAGGGACTCACCTACGTCGTGTGCGGCCTGGGAGGCGCGATGCCGTACGAGTTCGGGGCCCCACTGCCGGCCACCCAGACCCGGTTCTCGGGAGGATTCGGGGCCGGCCTGATCGAGGCCAGCGCGGACCACCTGCGCCTGCGCTTCTACACGGTGGACGGCACTATGGTCGATCAGGCTTGTCTGGGCCCCTCCCCGTGAGGGGGCCGGGCGCCTCACGGGGCCGCCGCGCCTGCCTGGTGGTCGCGATGACGCTGCTGCTGCAGGCGGGCGCCTGGGCGCGCGAGGCGACGGTCCTGATCCTGGACAGCCGGGCCTTCGCGGCCGACGAGCGACGGCTGGTGGAGTCGTTGCGGATCTACACGCGGGACATCGGCAGTCGCCTGATCATCGCCGGCGAGGCACCGACGGTCATCGAGAACGACACGCTGGCGGCCCTGTCCCGGCAGGCCCAGAACGAGGGCGCCGACGTGGTGGCGTGGACCAGCCGGCGCTCCGACGGAATCATCGTTTACTACGTCCTGGGCGTACGCGACCTGGATCTTCGCGAGACGAACATCGCGGATCTGGGCGGCGAGCGGGCGGCGGAGACGGTTGCGCTCAAGGTCCGCACTATCCTGACCCGGCCATCCACGGGCGCGCCGCGCGAGCCGGGGATGGCCGGCGCGGCCAGGCCCGCCGCGGCGCCGCCACCTGCGCCGGACGCGAAGGCGGGCGTCAGCGCGTCGTCGCCCGCCGCCGGATTGGCTCCGCGCGCGCCCGCCGGGACTGCAGTTCCCGGCGCCGCTGTGGTCGCAGCGGCGCCGCGGGAGCGCCCGCCCTGGTGGCGCGCCTCGTTCGGCGCCGCGTACAGCGCCATGTTCCCCGTCGACGGCGTGTGGTACCGGCAGGGCCTCACGCTCACGGCCGAGGCACGGCTGGGCCGCCGCCCGCTTTACGCGTACGTGGACGGAACGTTCACTGACCGGGTCACGCTGGCCGGTGACGACTTCTCCGTCGTCCTGCGGGACCTGCCCTTCGGGGCTGGCCTGCTGTGGCGCTGGCGGATGGACCGCGTCTCGCTGGCGGCCGGCCCGCGGGCCGCTCTGCACGTGCTGGACGCTCGCTCGAACTTGTCGGACGGAAGTGGCGGACGGGCCCGACAGCTCTCCGGGGCGACAGGCGGGCTGGCGATGATCGAGATCTCCTGGCAGCGGAGGTTACGCCTCTACGGCAGCGTCTCGGGCGAGGCGTTGCTGCCCGCCCGAGAGTTCACGGTGCAGGGCGCCTCCGCGATTCACAGCGGCGTCGTCCAGGTGGGAATCTCGTTGGGAGCGGCGCTGCTGCTGCCCTGAAGCCTGCGCCTCCGGACGGCGCCGCGACCGCGCGGCCGGAGGTGCCCAACGCACGCGAGACCATCACGGCGTGAGCGCGAAGCAGTAGAACCCTCCGTATCCGCCGCCCGTTCCCACGGTGTAGACGCCGCGCATGGGACCTCCCATCTCCATCAGGTTGACGCCCGGGGCGCAGCCGCCCTCGCGCAGGGCAGACATCCAGTTCTGGCCGCTCATGGCGCCCCACGAATGGCCGACCCAGGGACCCATGTTCGCCACGCCGTCCTTCGACGTCCAGTCGTTGCAGGTGTACGCCGTGCTGTTCATGTAGATCGATCCCGCTGGTCCCGTTCCGGTCAGGAAGTCGTGGTTGTCGACGTTCCCCGTTCCGTCTGGGTTGTGGTTCGGAACGCCGTTCTCGTTGGGGAAGTCGTTCTTGATCGTGGCGTCGGCGTCTCCCGGGCGAGTCATCAGGAGCTGATCCAGCGACGAGGCGATCAGCCGCCCGGTGCGGTCGTACCAGGGCCCGTTCCCGACCCGGTCCTTGGCGTTCACCGGCTCCCCGACCGTGCTGAGGAAGGCGCGCCAGGTCTTGGCGCCGGCGCCCGGCAAGGCCGTCTCGGCGATGGTCGCGCAGATCTTGTCGGCGCCGGCCAGGCCGGTGCTCTCGCCGAAGCGGAGATCGCCGCCGAAGCCGTCGGGGCTGCCGGAGAGCTTCTGCAACGCGGCCAGGCTGGTCGCGAAGAAGCTGAAGTGCGCCGTGGCGCCACCGGCGCCGGTGGTGCCACCACTGCCGGTACTGGCGCCACCGCTGCCCGTCATGGCACGTCCCCCGCTACCGTTCGCGCCGCCGCTGCCCATGGCGCCGCCGGCCGCCGGCGCGCCGCCCGAGCCGCTGCGGCCGCCCGCCGCCGTGACGCCGCCCGACCCCGCGCTGGCCCCGCCGGAGCCGGTGGCGCCCCCGCTACCGGTCGCACCGCCGGTGGTCGTGGCGCCGCCGGTCGCCGTCGCACCACCCGTCGCCGTAGCGCCGCCGCTGGCCGTCGCCATCGCGCCGCCCGTCGCAGTGGTGCCGCCGCTTCCGGCTTGTTCGCCCGACGCGCCGCCGCTACCGACCGCCGAGCCCGACGACGAGCAGGCACCGACCAGCCCCAGCGGGGCGACCAGCAGAGCGAACACCACGAATGGGACCTTTTTCATACGAGTCTCCAAGAAGAGAAATGCCGCCGGTGTGACGGCGAGGGACCTGTTCCCCCAACCGCCCGCCCGGACCCGGCACGCCGTCAGTGCGGCGCGTCCTGTCCGATTGTTATTTTACTTTTGCATACAGGACCGCGCGGCGAACCCGCGCAGCGGCGTCACTGTCCCGCGATGGAGTACGAGAGCAGCTCATGGGTCGGCTTGCCGTTACCCGTCTCCTTGACCAACCCCACCCCGCGCGCGAACCAGAAGTCCTTCACGCTGTCCGCGGAGTCCTTGTTCACACGGCGAACGTGCAGCGCCACGTAGGCGCGACCGGCCACGGTCACCGTCTCGCTGGCCCCCGACACCGACCAGATGTCGTCCTCGACCTGGCTGGTGACCCCGCCGTCGGCGATGTACGTGGTGCCCGCGTCGGCGTCGGTCTTGTAGTCGATGTCGTACTCGGTGTACGCCGCCTCGTTCCACGCCTGCCCCGTCATCGTGCTGTGCGCGGGCGCCTCGTCGACGCGCAGGCGAGGGGGATCCCAGTAGGATTCGTTCTTCTGATTCCCCGACGACTCCCCGACGGATAGCTCGCGATAGCGGACGATGCGCAGGGCCGGGTCGGCCACCTCGGCCTCCCAGTCGACGTCCCCGTTCGGATCGTCGATCTTGCTGCCCGTCACCACGCGGAAGGCCGGCAGCGCGGCGTAGGGGCCGGTGCCGCCCACCACCTCCTGGGCGGCCACTGACACCACCTCCGTCGACAGCGTGCCGTCGGTGTCGGTGACCTGGTACACCCAGTGACTGCCCACCACCAGGGGATAAAGCGGCCCGGTGCCCGCCACGGCCGCCCCGCCAGCGCCCCCGGCACCGTCAACCTTGGAAGATGAACCGCTGCAGGCCGTGACCATCACCGCCGTCAACAGCGCCGCCTGAAACATCCTCATCGCGTCTCCTCGGGTCACAGGTCGTCTCCGGCGCCGGGCTGGTAGCCCTGACCGCTGTTGGGCCGGGCTTGTTTGAACACCAGCACGGTGTGGTTGTTGCCGGGGTTGCTGAGGTCGCAGTCAGTCGGGATGAACGTCTGCTCGGTGGGATCGGCGGTACACAGGAACTTGCTCTCGTCGTCGATGGCGTAGAAGCCCGTGTTGGGCGTGGCGGCCGACGGCCCGTAGGCGTACGAGAACCGCTTGTGGATCACGTCCAGGGCCGTGCCCAGGCGATTCAACTGGGTGGCGCTCAGCACCGTCTGCGTGGGCAGGACGATGTTCGAGTGCGCCAGGTAGTTCGTGGGCTGATCCGGCAGGTTGTACCAGTAGTAGATGATCTCGTCGCTGGAGATCCCCGCCGCCGGTTGCACCACGTCGTAGTACGCCCCCTGCTGGTAGTTGACGAAGAAGGCCGGGACCAGACCGCCCGAGGTGTCGTACGGGTTGGCGGTCAGGGTCACACCGTTGGCGAACTCGCTGGCGTTGTCGAAGTTCTCGTGCACCAGCAGCCCCATGGCCACCAGCTTGTGGTCGATGCTGTGCTGGGTGCGCTCGTCGAACGTGCGCGGCTTCCAGGCGCTGGCCCAGGCCTCCTTCAGCGCCACCAGCAGGTTGCCCTCCCAGTCCTTCGAGTCGCCGGTGTGCGAGTCGTAGCAGCCGGCGCAGGGGAACGCGCTCAGGTCCTCGGCGTTGGTGCTGCTTCGGAACCGCACCGTCTTTCCCGTCAGCCCCTTCTCCGTCAGCTTCGCCCGCAGCGTGTCCGACAGCTGCTGACTCACCGGCGCCGAGATGATCTGCTGCATGAAGGCGGTCAACATGCGGCTGCGGTAGGCGGAGTCGTTCACGAACTGGCTGTCCGCCAGCAGCGCGTCGATGGCGTCGTAGAGCCCGTTCTCCGTGAAGAACTGGTGATACCAGTACAGCGGGATGACGAAGGCGTCCCGCACCGGCACCCGGTACACGGCCGTCGAGGGGTCGTGCAGGTAGGCGCCCGCGGCGTCCCGGGCCAGGGAGATGATGTTCCCGGCCGCGTCCTTGCCGGTGTTGTACAGCACGCCGTAGTTAGTCCCCTTCGATCCGTACGCCTGGATGGCCGTCGAGATCTCCTGGAACAGCGCCTCGGGGTGCAGCGGATCCTCCACCACCAGGTCCTGCACGTCGGCCAGGGCGGTCACCGCGAGGTTCGGCTGCGGCAGCGCGATGGGGGGCGGCTTGTGCTGTTCCCACCACGCGGCCGCGTCATCGGCGGTCACGGGCGTCATGGTCCACCCCTGGGCCCCCACGGTGAACGCGACCCACTGCCCCTGGTACTGCAACAGCGTCGCGTCCTTCAGCGCGCCACGCAGCCCCATGTTGGGCGTGCCCCGGTTCTCGGCCAGAACGTTCAGGTGGGACAGCGGCGTCTGAAACTCTTGCGTGATCATGCCGGCGCAGGGCGGAATGTCGTTCACCGCCGAATCCAGGACGACGATGTCCCGGTACCCGACCACCGTGTCGTCGACGGCCAGCTGGGCCGCCGTGAAGAACTTCACCTGCCCCACCGTGGTGGCCAGGTTCAGCGGCTGGTAGTCGGTCCTGGCGAACAGCTGGTCCGTCGTCAGCACCGGAATGTCAGCGGGAAGATCGCGGGCCACCGCAACGACCGAGTCGGACGTGGGGTGGAACGCCAGCTTGTCGCCGAAGTAGGCGTTCTGCTTGACCGCGTAGAAGAAGTTCGCGGCGTCACTGGCCGGCATGGTGTCGTAGGGGTCGATCTCCAGCACGAACACCTGGGGGCCCTGGTAGTAGGTGACCGCCCCCAGCAAGAAGCGCCGCCCGCCCGCGGTCGAGCCGCCGTATTCCGTGGCGTTGAAGGTGGCCAGCGGCAACACCTGCGGATGAACGGTGTGGGCGAGCCCGCTGTTCGGGCCGGACAGATCGGCGGCCGCGAACTGATAGTGGATCGAGAACCGCTTGCTGTTCTGGAAGTAGAGCGAAGCTGGCGTGTCCGCCCCGTCGTAGACGACCTTCGCCGAGATGCCGCCCGGGATCGACTGGTCGAGGGGCAGCGAGGCGAGCGCCGAGAAATCACCGAAGCAACCCAGCCTGGCCAGGTAATCCGGAACGGCGACGGCGCCCTGTCCCGTGGTGGTCGCGTCGGCCGCAGCCCGCACGTCCGCCGGGAGCTGACAGGCGGCAGCGGACGTCCCACTGCCGCTGTCCGACCCGCAGCCGACCAGCGCGGACGTCACCGCGAGGGCGGCGCTCAGCTCGCAGGCGACCAGCGACAGACGCGACGCACGGAGGGTCTGCTTCATCGAAGGATCGCCCATCGTCCAGCCTTTCACTGGCACGTCAGATCGCTCTGACAGGTCGTTCCGGCGGCGCAGGCCACGTCGCCGGCTTGCCCCAGACAGGGAGCGCCCGCGTAGCCGCAGTTGCAGGACTTCACGCACGCGCCCGCTGACTGGCAGACGGTGATGGGGCTGCTGACCGTGGAGGCGACAGTGAAGTCGACGCAGCCGGTGGCCAGCGTGGTGGAGTCGGCTGTCTGTCGGGTGACGTCGATGGTGGGGAAACCAGCCACGCCCTGGCTGATCAGGAACGCGATCAGGCCGCCGTCGATCGTGGCGGCGCCGGTGTCGGGCAGGCCGACGCACTCGAGGCGGGCGGAGGTCCCGCCGTGGTGAGCGGCGTCGATGGTGATCTTGATGGTCTGCGCCCCTCCTGCGACGTTGGGCGGCGTCCACGAGACCGCCAGGTCCTGACCGCTGACCAGCGTCAGCGCGCTACCGTCGAACTGCAGCGGCTCGACACCCTGGCCGCTCAGCGTGAAGGCGGCCGTCGCCCCCGCCGCGGTGATCGACACGGCCGCGCCCGGCGTGGCCGGCGGATAGGGCAGCCCGGTCAGCCCATCGAAGTAGCCGGAGGCGCCGGCCGGGCTTTCCGTGCGCGGACAGCCCAGCCCGCGCAGCATGATCGCCCCGGCGTCTTGCACGGTGCGGCTGGGACCACAGGTGTCCTGGGCCACGCAGATCTGGGGGCTGGTGCACTTCGTCGCGCAGGTGTACGTCGGACCCGTCAGGACGCTGCAGCTCCCCACGGTCATCTTGGTGAGCCAGACGGTGCTGGGATCGACACGGTCGTACACGGCGCCGCTGAACTGCGTGTAGGCGGGCGTGGTGCCGCTCGCCGCCAGCAAGCTCAACGAGAACTGGCCGATGCGCGTGCCGAGGCCGCACGCGCCCTGAAGCGGACCGGGCGACACCTGGCCAGAGCTCCCGCCCGCCGCGCACGCGCCGCTGGCGCCACCGGCCCCGCCTCCCCCGCCCCCGCCACAGGCCATCAGGCTGGCAGTCAGCGAAAGAGAGAAGAGGGACATGGCGGCCAGGCGAACCGGGCCGGACCGGAGAGCGAACGAGGGCCTGGAATTCATTTGCGTCTACTGAGTGACGTGTGGGTGCCGTTTTTGTGAACGGAATCGATCCACCGTGCGGGCGCGCGGCTCACGTCCCCGACAGGGCGAAACAATAAAAGCCGCCGTAGCTACCGGTGGCGCCGACGCATGCCGCGCCCGCTGTGGCCTTGGTGCACGGCGCGCAACCGGCCCCGTCCTCGTCCGAGATCCAGCTGGTCCCGCTGCCCTGCGTGGGCCACGAGTGGCCCACGCGGGGATGGCCGCTGGCCGCGCTGGACGTCCAGTCGCTGCACGTGGCGTCCGCCGCCGCCGTGGTGGCGGTGTAGAGCGCACCGTCCGCGCCCGAGCCGGTGAGGAGCTGATGATTGTTGGGGCAGCTCGACCCTGTGCAGCCCGGAGCACCGTCCATGTGATTCGGCAGACCGGTCTCGTTCGGCAGATCGTTCTTGATGGCGGCGTCCGCGTCCCCCGGGCGATCCATCAACAGCTGCTCCAGCGTCGAGGCCACCCGGCGCCCCACGGCGTCGTACCAGGGCCCGGCGCCCACACGATCGCGTGCGTTCACCGCCACTCCACCGGCGGCGCCGCTGGCGCTCAGAAAGGCGCGCCAGGTCTTCGTGCCGGCGCCCGGGATGCCCGACTCCGCGGCGCGCGCGCAGATCTTGTCGGCGCCAGCCAGCCCGGTCGCCTCGCCGAAGCGCAGGTCGCCGCCGAAGCCGTCTTCACTGCCCGACAGGCTCACGATGGCCTCGCGGCTGATGACGAAGAAGCTGAACTGCGCCAGGTGAGCGTTGGCCGTCCCCGCGCTGCCGCCGCTTCCCCCGCTCGATGCGCCCGCTCCGCCGGTGCCGGCCGCGCTCCCCCCGCCGCAGCCGCCGAACGACGCCGCCAGGACGGCCGCCATCAGCACGACCGCGATCGATCGCCAGGACGAAGAATGGCTCATTCGCAAGGACCTCCGCAGCGAAAGGACGTTGAAAAGGAACGGCTCGGGGCAGGCTACTGGCACAGGTAGGGGGGGCCGTCGCTGCAGGTGGTCCCATCCGGGCAGCTGTTCGAGGCGGGGTCGCTTCCCCCGCCACAGGACAGCACGCCCGAGTCGACGTCCAGCAGCAAGGACGTGCTCACCAGTAGCTGCACGCCAGGAGCGTTGGCCGGCGACGCGGCCGAGACGCGCGAGACCTCGATCGTCGGGTACCCGGCCACGCCCAGCGCGATCAGGTCGGCGACCAGCTTCTGCGGGATGGTGAACGAGCCCGTGTCGGGAACATCGCAGTCGACCTCTCCCTTGCTGCCCCCGCCGTGATGCGAGATCTCCAGGATCAGCCTGATGCGCGAGATCCCCGCCTGTGAAGGCGGGCTCCAGGTCAGCGCCGCCGCGATGGGGTTCTTCTGGGCGTCGACCAGGCGCAGCGGCGCCGGAGAGGTGACGGTGAGCGGGCCGATGCACTTCCCGGTGACCGTGAACGCTCCGCTCTGCACCACGATCGAGTCCCCCTCGGCGCAGGGCGGGTACGGCAGCGTCTCGCTCATGTACACGTTGCCGCTGCCCGGCGCGACATCGAAGGACGCCCCGCCCGACGTGGTCTGCAGCCCGGTGACGTGCAGCGTACCCAGATCCTGCGCCTTGGGCTTCGCGGTGCATTGATCTGTGGCCGTGCAAAGACTGGCCGAGTCACACGCCGGTGTGCAGACGACGTCCTGGGGCACCACCAGCTGGCACCCCGCCATCTCCTCCTGGATCGACGTGGGAGTCGCGGGAGAAGCCGCGCCGTAGAGCCGGGCCGTCAGGCTGCCGTGCGCGACGGTGAAGGTGGCATCGTCCTGGGGAACCAGCAGCACGTTGACGGCGCCAAACGCCATCGCGCCGCCGGAGCCGCCAGACGCTGTCGCGCCCCCGCTGCCCGGGGT
>Ga0068855_100011704_pt1 | contig 10603 bp, 9 predicted proteins | sample KBSCornC52_FD_66592 | JGI IMG/M metagenome (GOLD analysis project Ga0068855, IMG submission 66592) | Corn rhizosphere microbial communities from Kellogg Biological Station, Michigan, USA - KBS Corn C5-2 | ecosystem: Host-associated > Plants > Roots > Rhizosphere > Soil ... | reverse complement strand
GTCGGCGCAGTAGCGATCGTCCTCGACCATCTTCTGCAGCCCGCGCACTTGACCTTCGATGCGCCGCAGCCGCTTGAGGTTTCGTTCCTTCGCATCGCCGTCCACGCCTTGAGCTTTCCGGCCGACGCTCGCAGGTCCGTTGTTCTTCGCTCCACCCTTCATTAGTAGCGTCTCGGATCTGAAATGTTCATGTCAAGAGGTGTCAAGACGTCACGCAGCGTGGTAGCGACGCAATCGCAGGCTGTTCGAGACGACACTCACTGAACTGAATGCCATCGCCGCACTCGCGAGGATTGGGCTGAGCAAGAGACCGAAGGCAGGATAGAGGGCGCCGGCGGCGATCGGGATTCCAACGACGTTGTAAATGAAGGCCCAAAACAAATTCTGCTTCATCGTTCGCATCGTACGCCGCGACAACTTGATCGCCTGCACTACGCCCATCAAATCACCGCGCATCAGCGCGACGTCCGCGGCTTCGACCGCCACGTCCGTCCCGGTCGCGATCGCAAATCCGAGATCGCTCCGCGCAATCGCTGCACCATCGTTTATACCATCGCCAACCATCGCCACCACTCGACCTTCGGCCTGCAGTCGCGCGATCTCAGCGACCTTGCCATCAGGCAATACTCCCGCGACCGCGCGATCGATCCCGGCTTCGCGCGCCACGGCGTCCGCGGTCCGCTGGTTATCACCGGTGAGCATGACTACATCCAGTCCCATCGCTCGAAGCTCGGCGATTGCCGCACGGGACGAGGGCCGGACCGGATCGGCTACGGCAATCAGTCCAGCCATGCGACTTTCCAACGCGACGTACACCGCCGTCTTGCCTTCAGCGGACAACCGCGACGCGTCGACGCCGTAGGATGCCACGTCGACGCCGAAGTCGTGCATGAACGCTTCGTTCCCGACGGCTACGACGTCGCCATCGATCGTCGCGATTGCACCACGTCCGGTGAACGAGCGGAAATCCTTCGCGGTGCTCAGTGTCAATCCCTGCTCCTTTGCAACACGGACGATGGCGTCCGCCAGTGGGTGTTGGCTCAATCTCTCGACCGATGCGACATATCTCAGTAGATCCTCGCGCACTATATCCGCAGCCGGAATGAGATCGGTCACCGTCGGCTTGCCTTCCGTCACCGTTCCAGTTTTGTCGAGTACGACCGTCGTCAGATCGCCGGCACGCTGCAGGGCTTCGCCACCTTTGATGAGAATTCCCATCTCCGCGCCCTTTCCGCTCGAGACCATGACAGCCGTCGGCACCGCGAGCCCCATGGCGCACGGGCAAGCGATGATCAGCACCGCGACTGCCGCGGCGAACGCGTGCACGAGGGCCGCGCCGCCGATCGCTCCGCTGACATGCAGCGCCACGAACCACGCGACGAAAGTGGCGATGGCAATCGACATCACCGCGGGCACGAAGATAGAGCTCACCCGATCCGCGAGCTTCTGAATTGGCGCTCGAGTCCCCTGCGCGTCGCGCATGAGCTTCACTATTTGGGCAAGCACACTGTCGGCGCCGAGCGTCGTCGCCTGATACCGGAACGCGCCGGTCGAATTGATCGTGGCACCAATGACTCGATCACCGGCATGCTTCGCGACCGGCAACGATTCACCCGTGAGCATCGACTCATCGACAGCGCTCTCCCCCGAGACGACTTCGCCGTCGACCGGAATACGTTCGCCGGGGCGTACCACGACGATGTCACCACGCCGGACCTCGTCGATCGGCACGTCGACCTCGAGATCGTTGCGGACGACACGAGCCGTCTTCGGTTGCAGCTTGGCCAGTGCGCGCAGCGCAGTCGCCGTCTGCCGCTTTGCCCTCGCCTCGAACGCGTTACCGGTCAGAATCAGAGCGATGATGATTACCACCGCCTCGTAATAAACGTCGGGGGCGATGCCATGTGCCACGAAGACTTCCGGCGCCACGGTCGCAATCACCGAATACAGAAACGCCGCGCCCGTCCCAACGGCAATGAGCGTATTCATATCCGCCGAATGGTGGCGAAATGAAACCCAGGCGCGAGTATAGAAGTGACGTCCGGCCCACGCCATGGTCCCGAGCGTGAGCGCAAGCAGACTGTAGGAAAGCAGCATCGCCGGAACGGCATAGAGCCAGGGCAAGGTCGCGCGTAGAGGCGGGGTCAGAGACGTCATCACCCAGCGCATGAACGGGTCAGCGACCGCTCCTTGCGCGGTGTGAGCTGCGGAGGCCATCAATGGCATCGACGCCAACATCGCGACCACGCCAACGATTCCGCTCGCGATGGCCTTGCGACGCAGATCCTGGAATTCCTCATCCTGAGCGCGGTCACGCGCCTCCTGTTCCTCGAACGCGCTCTGGTCATCGATCGGTAACTCGGCGCCATAGCCTGTGGATCGAATGGTCTCGACGAGCGCTTGAGGATTCGTCGCTGACGGATCGAATGCGACGGTTGCGCTCCCCATCATCAAATTCACCGACGCGTCCACGACGCCCGGCGCTTTGTTGAGCGTGCGCTGCACGCGACTTTGACAGGCCGCGCAAGTCATCCCAGAGACTGGGATGACAACTTTTTCAGTATCGGCCGCGACGGGCGGCGTGCCTGTATGAGTCAAATTCGATGCAGCCATGATGTATGCCTTCTGTTCACGGCCAACGGCTCACCGGTCAGCGGCGGATTCGGTCGGCGTTGCCATGCCGTTGCGGTGTCAATCGGCGACGAGCCTGCCATGCAGCATGCTCATGCCGCACGTGAATTCATATGTGCCGGCTTTCGGCGGCGTGAGGTCGATGATCGTTCGTTGATGCGCGGGCAGGAATTGCCGGACGTTGAAATCAGGGAACACAATTTCTTCCGAGCAACTCGAGGTTTCTTGTCGGTCGAATGCAAGACGTACCGGCCGGCCGGCTTTTACTCGGATCGTCGAAGGTTCATAGCCACCGCGCACGACGACGGTGACTTCTTGGCGCCCGCTCGGCCCCGTGTTTGCGATCACGGCAGCGCGCTCCGCGAAGAAGAAATACCAGTTCACCAAACCGATCGCGGCGACGCCCACGGCGATCACGAGCCAGTCGACGAGAGTCACATGCATCATCATTGACATACCCTCCGAGGGTATAGTGAAACCTGCATACCCCCAGCCCCTATGTCAATCGCTAACCCTATGTTCGTTGAGAGGTGGCCGTCTTGCCGGGCGCATGAACGCCGCGTCACTGTGACCTAGCACGACGGCGAGGCTCGCCCACTCGAGATCGGCGATCGCGGCCTCGGGAACATCGGCCGCCTCGGCGAGCATTTCTATCCACTCCGGCTGAGCTCCCCAATTATCTGGAACGATCACGTCGCCTAATCGTCGAACGCGCACAGCACACCCAAGGTCCCAAGCTCTCGCGGCGACCTCGACGGCGATTTGGTGGACTTTGGGGCCTGCGGCGCCCTCGTAAAAGACAGCGAGACGTGGCTTCAACGACCTCATCGCATAGATCAAGGTGTCCTCCTGTCGCATAAAGGATTGAGGCTTTCCTTGTATGTCGAATGAAGGAGCTCGGAATCGACAACATCGTCGAGTCCGAGCGTGTCGTCGTGAACGCGACGTCGTAGAAATCACGCGTGGCAAATTCGGTCTTCGGCATTCCGCGTGGCGGCCGATGAACGGTCCCGAGTCGCAATGCCTCGTTTGCGGTTCGCCGCGAGCCCAGTCGCACTACTGCAATCGACAATGGTCCCGCCCCCTTCATCGCGGCAATCTGTCGGCCGCTCGCCGCGCCTCATACGCTTTGAGGTGCGTGTACGCGAGCGAGAGGATTGTGTCGTCCAGACCGTGCGCGCGCGCCTGGTCGAGCATCCACCCGATGATGTGGTCGCTCTCCACCGGCAGGCCGGACTCGAGATCGTACAGCATCGACGCGATGCGTTTGCTCATCGGATCGGTAAGCGTCTTCCGACCGAACTCGATGGCCCCCGCACGCGGCGGGTGCCCGTTGCGCGACGCGATCTCGAAGTTCACCGCCAATGCGCGCTGGATCGCGGCCAAACCGCCAGGCGAGCCGACGATCTCTCCCAGGTTCGCTCTGAAAAGGCAGGTCACCGCGGCCAACACCGAAAGGAATGAGATCTTTTCCCACATGTTTTGCTCGATGTCGTCCGCGAGCTCCCAATCGATCGTCGTGGCCGCAAACGCGTCAGCAAGCATCTGTGCGCGGCTCGATCTCGAGCGATCGCGCTCGCCGAATGCGACGCGCTGCAACGGATCGGCGTGACGGATCACGCCACCCTTCTCGAGCGTGACGCTGATCGAGCATGCGCCACCCATGACACTCTCCGCCCCGAAGCGCTCATCGAGACGCGTCAGATGCGCCATGCCGTTGAGCATTGGCACGACGGCGCAGCGTCCGTCCATCGCGGGCGCGATCGCGTCGATCGCCAAGTCGAGATCGTACGCCTTGCACGTGAATAGCACGAAGTCGTACCCGGGCGTCAAATCCGAAGCGAGAACGCTCCGAACACGCATGTTGACGTCACCTCGAGGGCTCTCGATGCGAAGCCCGTCGCGCTCCAGCTGCTCTCGCCGTCGCGGCCGGACGAGGAACGTGACATCCAACCCCGCCTCAGCGAGACGTCCACCGAAGTAGCCGCCGATGCCACCGGCCCCAAGGACGAGCATCTTCATTTGAAAGGATCCGAATCTCTAGTGAGGGCAGTAATTGGCGGTCAGGCGGCGGCGCGCCGCGTGAACACATCCGTGCTCAGGCACTCGAGACCGGAATCTACCAGCACCGTCTCCATTGTCGCATCGCGACCTCATCTGAGCGCTGGAGCGGATTCGAGTCGACGTTGGTCGCCCCGTTTACACACGGCTTGGCCCGACCGGCATCGTCGATTGCAACGACGGCGGTCGCGCCCCCGCATTGGTGTGTACGAACAATCGGTGTGCGCGTGCATTCTGCGAGCGCCCTCGTCCGTTGAGCGCGTCGCACGACAGTCGTGTGACGCGCTCCGGCTCGGGTCACGTCCAACCTTGCGACTTCGACATTTGTTCGCCGCTCTCGACCAGCGATTTGAGATCGCTGAGAATCCAGAGCCAACCACCGCCCTCACCCGGCCCCTGCTTGTCACCGGCCACCATTGCCGCATGGCCCGGCCGGCCCGCCAGGTCATGGATCACGCTGAGTCGGCTCACGCCACCCTTCCCTTCAGTGATCTCATATGTGAGACGCGTAAACCCTTCGGCCGCCAAGCGCGGATCGATCGCCATCCGCCAGGTAATCACGAGCTTGCGAGGAGGGTCCGCTTCGAGGACTTCTCCGTCCACCACGACCCCCGACATGCCCGCCTCGGCCATTCCAGCGTTGGCGTAGCCGCGATACTTGCCGCCGGGGTGCAACTCGTACTCGTCACGCAAGCCATAACCGAAGCGTTGCGTCCATTCAGGTTTCGTGATGGCGTCCCAAATGGCTTGGGGCGGCGCTTTGATGAAGATGCGATAGATCTGCGTCGTTTCGTTGGCCCGACTGATGTCGGTCGGTGCGATGCTCGTCATGCGGAGTCTTCCTCCAGTTGGCGCTTGAGGTCCGTGAGCGCCGACACGCGACGCTCGGTGAACTTGTCGATCCATCGATCGTGGATGAGCCGGATCGGAACGACGTTGAGAAAATGTCGTTTCTCGCGGCCGACCTTCTTGCTCACCACCAGCCCGGCATCGGCGAGGATGCGGAGATGTTTCATGACACCGAATCGCGTCATCGCCAACTCGGACTCCAACTCGGTCAGCGTGAGGCCGCTGTGCTCGAAGAGTCGGTCGAGGAGATGACGGCGCGTCGGATCGGCGAGCGCCTTGAACACGCGATCGTCTGTCATGACCAAGTAATATGTGACCTTTTAGTCACCTGTCAAGGCGCGACGACCGCCAGTGTCGCTTCTAGCGGCCCTTCGGCGAAGTCATCCGCGGTGCAACCCGAGGAATTCGCCGCGCGTCATTGGACAATCTCTGAACTGGCCGCGCAGCGCCGACGTGATCGTCCGCGAGTTCTGCTTTTCGACGCCGCGCATCATCATGCAAAGATGCACCGCCTCGACGACGACGCCGACGCCTTTGGGAGCGAGCACCGACTGGAGTGCGTCGGCGATCTCTTCGGTCATGCGCTCCTGAACCTGGAGTCGCCGCGCAAATACTTCCACGACACGCGGCAGCTTCGAGAGACCAATGATCGTGCCATTTGGGATATACCCAATGTGCGCCTTACCATAAAATGGCAGCATATGATGCTCGCACATCGAGTAGAACTCGATGTCGCGCACCAGTACCATGTTCTCATGACTCTCCGTGAACAGCGCGTCGCCGACAACGTCGGCGACCTGCATGTCGTAGCCGCGCGTGAGCCAGGTCAAAGAGTCCGCGACGCGCCGCGGGGTTTGGCGAAGGCCTTCCCGCTCCGGGTTCTCACCCAGGAGCTCGAGTTGACGCGCGACGAGCGACGCGAACTCGTCGCGCGCATCGGCGGCAGCGGTGTGCAAGTTGATCGTGGCGGAATGTGCGTCGCTCGCGGGCGCCCCGAGGAGGCGAATGGCGGTCATTGCTCGATTGGATCGTTGTGAGAACGCTAAAGCGTCTTGAGATACTCGATGAGATCAGCCTTTTGTTGCGCCGATAGCTTGAGGGTCAATACCTGGTCATAGTGGTCGACGACGGCAGCCAAGGTCGGCGCGCTTCCGTCGTGGAAGTACGGCGGATGGAGTGCGAGTCCGCGCAGCGGCGTCGTGCGATATGCCTTCTGCGACGTCCGCTCCGCGTAGCGCGGATCCATGCCCGTTTCGCTGGGCGAGTGAAGCCGACCACTGTTCACGTCGGTATACGTGAGTCCCACGTGACAGGTCGAACAACGGCCCGCACCTTCGAAGACTGCGCGACCGCGCGCCGCTGCCGCGGCGTCGAAGCTGCCGGGTGCCGGCGTTGGTTTCTGGAGACTGAATTGATATTGCCGAAGCGCCGTGAGCTTCGACGTCACCAGGTCCGGCGTTTGAACGATATTGATGCCGAGTCGCGGATCGCTGAACGTGCCTTGTGCGTGCATCTGCGTAACGGCGACATATGCATTCCAGTACGACACCGGGCCCTCGGCCGTGTACGTTTCCTTATCGACGCCGAGTAGGCCGTACGCCGGCGGAATGACGAGCGGAGTGCTCTGGCCGTCCTCGTTCGTGCGCGGGTCATACTTGCCAGGACCCCAGGTGTTGAGGATCTGTTTGACCGCCGCTGGCACCGCGGGCGACAACGCAACGATGGCGCCGGGGTTGAGTGTCGTATTCGGCCAGCCATCGAGCCGGTGGCCGATGCCCGGCGCGAAAGAATTGTCGACCGTCGAGTGGCAGAGGGCGCACGTGATGCCGACGCGCGTGAGTGTGTCGCGACCGTTGACCGTCTGCACTTGGCCCTGGAGTCCGACGACGGCATTGAGCTTGAGCAGGGTGACCGTGGTCGCCGGACTCGTGAGATCGACTTTTCCGGCGGCGATCGCGTCCTTCACGCTCTGCGGTAGTGCATCGGCATCCACCTTGAGGCCAACCGAAAGCGCGATCGCCGGACTGACCGCGCTCTGGATGACCTCGTGCATGCGAAGCGTATCCGTCCAGTACTTTTCGTCTCCATAGGTATCGAACCGGAAGATGTCCTTGCCGGCGCTGACGAGCGTGGAGTCCAATTGCTCGGGCTGCGGCTCCGTCGGTGTTCTCTCTCCGCAGGCGATTCCTACGACGACGAGTGCGCCGGCGAGCATGGCGATTTTGTGCATCTGGCCTCCATCAGGCGAAAGAAATCCGCGACGAGTTAAGGAATGGAGGCCTTCAGATAATTTGTCAAGGTTTATTTTGACTAATTATCCGTCTCCACAGTTCGGGAGAAACGAGTCGCGCTGATGGGAGTTCCGCCTGCGTCGTTCGATGTGCTGGAACCAATAATGCGACGTGGCCCGTGCACTGACTTCACAGAAACGAAGGCGGATGCATGGCGCCGACCACGGCTGATCTGCTCGTCGAGCGACTGATCGCTTGGGGAGTGGACACGATTTTTGGGTTTCCCGGAGATGGGATCAACGGAATTTTTGAAGCGCTTCGCACTCGGCAGAAGCAGATCGCGTTCATACAGGTTCGACATGAGGAGGCTGCGGCGTTTGCCGCGTGCGGGTACGCGAAGTACACGGGGCGGCTCGGCGTCTGTCTCGCGACCTCGGGGCCCGGCGGTATTCATTTACTGAACGGCCTCTACGACGCGAAGTGCGACGGTCAACCCGTGCTGGCGATCACAGGCCACACGTTTCACGACCTCATCGGGACGCACTATCAGCAGGATGTGGATCTCGACAAGCTGTTCATTGACGTCGCGGCGTTCAATCAGCGCGTCATGGGGCCTTCGCACGTCACGGGCGTCGTCGATGAGGCGATCAAGACCGCCCTCACGCGACGCACGGTCGCACACATCACGATCCCCAAGGACATTCAACAGTGGGCGATCGGAGACGATCACCGCTCGGACGCCAATATCAACAAGCACAGCGCCGACCTGTATGCGGCGGCGCGCTCGGTGCCGCCGCAGGAACTGCTGCGGCGCGCCGCGGACCTGATCAACGATGGATCCAAGGTTGCGATCCTCGCCGGCCGCGGCTGTCTCGGGGCACGTGACGAAGTCCTCGAGCTAGCGGATCGCGTTGGTGGGCCGATCATCAAGCCGCTCCTCGGCAAGGCCGTGGTGCCGGACGACAGCCCATTCACGACGGGTGGCATCGGGTTGCTCGGCACGGCGCCGTCGCAAGACGCTTTAGAAGAGTGTGACACACTTCTCATCGCCGGCAGCGGATTTCCGTATCTCGAGTTCTATCCGAAGCCGGGTCAGGCGAAGGGTGTGCAGATCGATGTCGATCCGGCACGGATTGGACTGCGCTTCGCCGTGGAGATCGGTCTCGTCGGGGACTGCCGCACCGTTCTTCGCGCGCTGCTGCCGCTCGTCGAGCGCAAGCGGAATCGCGACTTCTTGAAATCTTCGCAAGACCGGATGAAGGATTGGCGCGGGCTCATGAAGGAGCGTGGGACGCGCAGCGACATGCCGATGAAGCCGCAGGTGGTGACGTACCACCTCAACAAACTGCTCGACGACGACGCGATCGTTTCAGCAGACAGCGGCACGATCGCGACGTGGGCGGCGCGCTACATCGACATCCGCGAGCGGATGCAATTCTCACTTTCGGGATCGCTTGCGACGATGGCGAACGGCCTTCCCTACTCCATCGGCGCGGCGGTGGCATTCCCCAAGCGCCAAGTCGTGTGCATCGTCGGCGACGGCGGGTTCACGATGCTCATGGGCGAGGTCGCGACATTGGTCAAGCACAACCTCAATGTGAAGGTCATCATCATCAAGAACAATGTGCTCGGCGAGATCAAGTGGGAGCAGGTCGTCCTCGAGGGCAACCCGCAGTACGGCGTGCAATTGCAGCCAATCGATTTCGAGGCATACGCGAACGCGTGTGGCGCGGCCGGATACACGGTCGAGAATCCTGAAGACGTTGAGAAGACTCTCAAGGCCGCGCTGGCGCATCGCGGACCTGCCGTCGTCCAAGCCGTCGTCGATGCGAACGAGCCGCCGTTCCCTGGCAAGATCACGACAAAGCAGGCGCTACGCTTCGCCAAATCGCTGGCGCGAGGTGAGAAGGACCGCTGGGACATCATCAAGACAGTCCTCGAGGACAAGGTGCGGGAGGTGGTTTGATTCATGCCCGCGTCAACAAGCGCGCACGCCGTGCGCGTAGACGACGTCGCCGTCTCGGTCTATCGCATTCCAACCGACGTGGATTCGGAGTCTGACGGTACGTACGTCTGGAATGCGACAACGCTCGTACTCGTCGAGGTGCAAGGCGGTGGCATCCGGGGCCTTGGCTACACATACGCCGACGAGTCGACCGCGCGACTGATCCACTCGACGCTTGCGTCCGTCGCTTGCGGCATGAACGTCATGGCGATTGGTGAGATCTGGACCAGGTTGGTCGCGGCCGTGCGCAACCTTGGACGCCCCGGGATCGCGTCGATGGCGATCTCGGCGATCGACATCGCGATGTGGGATTTGAAGGCCCGCGTGCTCGACTTGCCACTTGTCACAGTGCTCGGCGCGGTGCGCGATGCAGTGCCGGTCTATGGAAGCGGCGGATTCACGTCGTACTCGGACGATCAGCTTCGCGCGCAACTATCGGGTTGGATCGAAAGCGGCATTCCCCGTGTGAAGATGAAGATCGGACGCGACGCGGAGGCAGACGTTCGCCGCGTCGCGGTAGCGCGCCGAGCGATCGGCGAGGCCGCGGAGCTTTTCGTCGATGCGAACGGCGGGTACAGTCGCAAACAAGCATTGGGCCAGGCGCAGCGTTTCATCGAATCGCGTGTGAGCTGGTTCGAGGAGCCGGTGTACCATCGCGATCTCGACGGGCTGCGCTTCTGCCGCGATCACGCGCCGGCCTCGATGGAGATTTCCGCCGGCGAGTACGGCTACGATCCACCGACGTTCGCGGCGCTCGTGGATGCCGGCGCCGTGGATGTTCTCCAGGTCGATGCGACGCGCTGCGAGGGGATTACTGGCTTACTCG
>Ga0068855_100011701_pt1 | contig 10604 bp, 8 predicted proteins | sample KBSCornC52_FD_66592 | JGI IMG/M metagenome (GOLD analysis project Ga0068855, IMG submission 66592) | Corn rhizosphere microbial communities from Kellogg Biological Station, Michigan, USA - KBS Corn C5-2 | ecosystem: Host-associated > Plants > Roots > Rhizosphere > Soil ... | reverse complement strand
GGGTGGCTTGCTGCGCCGCTGCTTTTTCCTGGGCGGCGATCTCGTCACGCAGCTTTTGCTCGGCCTCGAGCTTTTGTCTTTTCTGCTCGGCCTTGGTTTCCGCCAGCTGTTTTTCCTCAGCTTCGGCGGCTAGTTTTTTAGCTTCTTCAGCCTTCCGCTGTTCTTCCAGACGCTTTTGCTCTGCGGCCTGTGCGGCGGACGCGGCTTCGTTTTTGGCCGACTTGGCCATGTCACCGGCGGCGGATCTCAGCGCCGCATGCATGGCAGATGCCGAATCAAACCTGTTTTCGCGCCTGATCTCAAGCGCCTTCATAATAACGTCGGAAACAGCTTTGGGGATTTTGCCGTCGAGCTGATACGCGGGCTGCATCGGATCATCGTTGCCGTCAAGTATCTCGAGTGTTCGCGCCATCGCATCGGCCGGAGCGACCTTTGTCAGCGCGTGATACAACGTTGCGGCGAGCGCGTAAAGATCGGCCCTCTCATCTGGTTCCTCGCGAAGTATCTCTTCGGATGCCTCGTCAAAACTGTTCGCGATCACTTTTCTGGAAGCTGCGTCCAGCCCTTCCCAAAGCTGTTCGAGCGACCGATAAGGCAGACTTGCGGTATCGGCCATAGCGGAAACCGCAAATTCGTCGTCGCGGTCACGCGAAACTGCAGGCGAGAGAAGCTTTATTTCAAATGACGACGTGAGCCTGATGTTTTCAGGCTTTATGTCACCGTGAAGGACCGGCGGACGGTGCGTGTGGAGATAATTCAAAGCATCGAGAAGATTGTCCGCCCACTTCACAACATCAGAGACGGCCGGAGCTTTTCCGTTACCCTCCAGCAATTCGGCAAGGTCCTGTCCGTCAGTCGATTCGATCACGATATACTGCCGGTCCAACTCGGAAAAATAATCCCGCACGTTCAGCAGCGAATTATGCTTGAGGTCCGACAGTGCCTTCGTCGCCGTGCTTACGGCGCTGCCCTCGGTCTCCTTGAGCACAACATTCGCGTTGCTTACGGTGTCGTACGCTTGGTAAAGGCCTGAATTATCGCTTGGCCCAACGTGGTGTATTATTCGATAACGTCCCTGGTTCAGGACCTGATTTGTTGAAAGCATAATGGTGGTATGCAAGACGGGCGAGGGAGCCTGCTAGACACATTATACCTATTTTTCCAGAAAAGTGAATACTTTTGTTGAAAATATTTTAACAAAGTTTTACATGAGGAAGTTTTAGCGGATCATTACGCGGGGGATCAAACTATCGGCTTTTCGCGGCCGAACTCCGGTCGAACGTTTTTCGAAAATCTTCGCCGGCAATAAAAACTGTCTTGCACATTTCAAAAAGTCTTGACCTGAGACGGACGCCGATGCGGTCTTCGAGAGTTTCTTCGCGGGCACTAGTACGGTCATCGAGGTAATTGGTCGTAAAGATCGTCACTTTTCGGTCGTTATAACGGGTGTTGATGATATGAGCCATCGTGTCACGCACCCAGTCGGTTGGTTTTGACGCGCCGAGTTCGTCGAGAACCAAAACATCGGCGTCAAAAACCGGAGCGAGTACGCGCAATTCAGAAGTTTGCGTGTTGGCGTTGTAGGAATCTTGAATCTCTTTTAGCAACGCGCCAAATTCGTAAAACAGGCAAGTAAATCCGCGTTCCGTCAAGCCCTTTAAAATAGAAACCGCAAGATGCGTTTTGCCGACCCCGACCGTTCCGGAAAATAGCAAGCCGCGTTCGACCGCCGGATATTCCATCGCTAGTTTTGTCGAGAACGAAAGAGCTCGTTCCTGCGAAGGATTTTGCGGACGGTAGTTATGAAAATGGCATTCGGTATAGCGGCGGGGCAGCCGCATTTTTTCGAGATGGTTCGTGTGAGCCAGTTTTTTTCGACATTCGCACGGCCGAGCGCCTTTGCCGGGCACGATCTCGAGTCCGGTGCCGAAACATTTCGGGCAAAGGTCCGACGCGTCCTCGATCGCCGGCGGCGGTTCGGGAACGATCTTCAGTTTATGAGTTTGTGATTTTTCTCTTGGCATTGTTTCGCGGGCTGGTTGGATTATAGTTCGGACAAACAGGGAAGTCTAGGAGGTCACATAGTTTGTTAAATCGCTAACAGCTGATGGCGAATAGCTGACAGCTGTGCTTAAAATCGATTCTGCACTCGCAACCCGCCGAAGGTATAATTCATCTTTGTTATGTTATATTAAGCGTTCCCCGGATGTGTATATGAGCATTTTTCGCAGTATTATGTTGAGGCTTGGCCTCATTGACCTCAGGGCGGAACGAAACCCGATCGCGGTTTTTTTACTCGACGATGACGAACGCCGTCACAAATGGTTCAAGAAGCGTTTTGCGGGCGATGACCTCGACATTGCCGACACAGTCGAAAAGGCCAAGGAATATTTAAGCGATACGGCCTACGACGCGATCTTTCTCGATCATGACCTGCTCCCGCACCATTACGAATCGAACGAGCACGACGATTTCGACCGGACCGGCTACGCCGTCGCCGAATGGCTAAACGAAAAATCGGACCTTCAGCGCGCCGCGACCATCATCGTCCACACCCGAAACGCCGACGCCGCCATCCCAATGGTAATGAAACTCCGCGAATCAGGCCGCTCCGTCGAATACTGCGCATTCCCGATGCTCGATCTGAAGATAAAAAACTATTGGAAAAGATAAGAGCATCGGAATGTCGGTAAATTTTTATTGCAAATTATGGGGATATTTTGCATCATATGTTGTGCACACAGTGTGTGCACGTTGTGCGTACAAGATGTGTACATGAATAGAGAGGTTAAATCATGGTTGCGGTAAAACAAACAAGAGAAGAACGGTTGAGCATACGTACGACTCCCGAAAGAAAAACCATTATTGCGAAGGCGGCTGAAAGGGAAAACAAGAATATAAGCGATTTTGTGCTGGAAAACGCTCTGTCGGCAGCGGAGGCGGTTTTGGCCGACGACGCAAATTTTATCCTGGATAGAAAGCAGTGGAAGCGTTTTTTGGCCGCTTTGGATGCTCCACCGCGCAAAATTCCCGCCCTCAGAAAACTTTTGACCGAACGCAGCGTCTTTGATGGCAAGTAGAGTCCTGTACACTCCCCCGCAGCTACTGACCGCCGAACACGATGCATCGACATTCGCGTGCGGCGAACCTGCGCTTAATAGATTCATCAAAAAATACGCCCTTGCCAACCAGGAAAACGAAATTTCGCGAACGTACGTCACAACCCGCGAGGGCCATGTCGTGGGTTACTATACTCTGGCCTTTGGCTCGGTTTCGCACGACGAGGCAACTGATAAGATTAAAGCCGACCTGCCTCTGTATCCAATACCCATAATTCTTTTAGCGCGCTTGGCCGTGGACGTAAGAGAGAAAGGCAAAGGCCTGGGCAAGGGGCTCTTGCGAGATGCAGTGCTGCGCACGCTTCAGGCCGCTGATATTGCCGGTCTCCGCGCGATGCTCACTCACGCAAAAAATGAAGAGGCTAAGAGCTTCTATGAAAAGTTTGGTTTTGAAGAGTCACCGATCCATCCGCTTCACTTGATGCTAAGTGTTAAAGATATTCGGGAAAATTTGGGATGACGAAAATTTGCATTAGCGAGACCCGCGAATCAGGCCGCTCCGTCGAATACTGCGCATTCCCGATGCTCGATCTGAAGATAAAGAATTATTGGAAAAGATAAGAATGCGGAATTCGCATGTCGCCCTTGGCGACGCGCCCTGAAAATTCGTCTCCATATCGCGTTTGTTAGCGATATGGAGACTGGTGAGGAAAAGTAATTGCCTTTGTCTATAGCGATCAAAAAACCTCGATGGCACTTTCGATCACCAAACCTTTCTCTTGCAAAAAAAAATGAGAAAGTGTTAGAAAAACCTAGAGAATATAACGCGCCGCGAAAGCGTAATATATCCCGCCGGTTATCACCGTTCCGGGCGCGATAAGCTTTTCACAGCCGCATATCGGGTCCATCTGAATCAATCCGCCACTGAAAAACCACCCTTCGCTTGAAAAATCGGTTACGACCTTACCACTTTGTCCGAAAGCAGTATCGAGCGAGCCGTTTGAGTTGAAACGGGCCAAACCGGCATAACCATGGGTTGACGTTGATACGAGGCCGACGAGAATGATCTGACCGTTTGATCTAAGCAATACGCTTCTCGCCTGGTCACCTAATCCACTGAAATCAACCGTCGCTTTTCCGCCAACACCAAATGTCGAATCGAGTTGTCCAGCAGACGTTAGCCTCGCAACAGCAAAAACGGTGGAAACTGAACTCGCCGAACCAGCGACAACGATCTTGCCGCTGGGGTCAATTTTGACGTCCCAGGCGGGATTGAAAGAATCTATGGTCGCTTGCCCTTTAATGCCGAACGAATCGCCCTTCGTCGAGTCATTTTTTCCGCCGTCGTCCAACGAGCCATTTGTGTTGAACCGCCAAACAGACATCAAATTGGCGCCGTGAACGTCCGTCCAATAACCGGCAGCAACGATCCTCCCATCTGACTGAAGCGCAATTGATTGAACCCGCCAGGTATTATTCTGAATGAAACCGTGACTGCCGAATGTGCCGTCCAGCGTTCCGTTTGGGTTCAGACGAACCAACGCCCCGGCCGTGCCCATCGTCACTATTTTGCCGTCAGGCTGCACGGCTATTGCCTGCGGTGCGCCGGCAGTAATACTTACGGTTCCGCCGCTGCCAAACGATAGATCCGGGCTGCCGTCAGGATGAAAGCGGTCAATACGAAGACTCGAAGTATAGCCCGTTCCTGTACCTGCGACGACGATCCGTTCTTCGGTTCCGACGGTTTGGACGGCAATAACATACGCATGGCCATTGAGCCAGTTCAGGCTAACGATTCCTCCACTGCCAAATGAAGGATCAAGCGTTCCATCCGGATTGTAACGGATAACGGCATTGGTAAAACTGTCGCCCGGCAAAACCAATTTCATCGCAAGGATCTTGCCGTCACTCTGTATTGCGCCCTTTCCCGAAGTAAGCGGTTTAGTTGCCGGAACATAAGTCGTGCTTATGCCGCCTATACCGAATGTCGGATCGAGACATCCCGCGCCGCCGGGACAGGTCTGTGAAAAAGTGGCCGTTGCCGATAAAAAGACGAGGAAGATCGATACAGCGAAGAGGGTGAGAACATTGCGTTTCATTTTAATCTCCAATACGCCGTGGGTGAGGCTAAATGAATCGTGGGATGATATATAGGTATCTTCCGATTAAGGAATTCAATCGGAAACGCCATATTAAATTGTTCGGTAAAACAGGGTAACAGGACTACATCACGATAAAAATAACTTGGTTCACGAAATCCGCAGACACATCATATTTAAAATTCTTTCGTTCTACTATGCATACGCCCGAAAATTATTAGAATTTATCTTTTTATTTTCGCAATTGTGGTCTATTCTCACAGCAGTTGGAATATTAGTCTTAAGTCAGGCGTAGCCGGTAAGCCTGTATGGTCGAAACTGAGGAACAAATTACAGAATTGTTAGTAGCGTGGAGCAATGGGGACGAGGCTTCTTTGGAACGCCTCGTTCCGCTTGTTGAGTCCGAACTTAAGCGAATCGCCCGGCGGTTTTTGAAGCGGGAAAATGCAAACCACTCATTCATGACATCCGATCTTATTAACGAAGCCTACATGAGGCTTATAGGTCAACGCGATGTGCAATGGAAAAACCAAAGTCATTTTTTTGCGGTCTCTTCGATCATTATTCGCCGGATTTTGATGAACCATGCCCGGGACCGAATGACGGGCAAGCGGGCTGGTGGTGCCTTCGTTTTGAATATTGACGACGTGGAAATAATTTCTACGGAAAAAACCACAGAACTAATCTCCCTTGACGAGGCATTGACGTGTCTTTCTAATTTTGACATGGTCAAGGCAAGAATAGTGGAGATGCGGTATTTTGGCGGGCTTACCACAACCGAGGTGGCCGAGGTGTTAAATATGACCCCTGCCGCGGTTACGCGACATTGGAACCTGGCACGAGCGTGGCTTGCCCGCCAAATGAGAAAATGAGGCTTTCGAGTTGCCGTCGATGCAAAAAGAACGCTGGCAAAAAATAGAGGAGATTTTTTTCGCTGCTGCCGAATTTCACGGCCCGGCGCGCGAAAATTTTCTGCGGGACAATTGCCTGGGCGACGAAGCGATGCTCTCCGAGATCAGAGCGTTGCTGGCGGAGCATGAATCTCCGTCTACAAGCTTGGATACGCCGGTTTTTGACATTGGCGTACAAATGTTGGACGGAAACGACGTTGATAAACGGACTGGTGAGACTATTGGCCATTTCAAGTTAGGGAGGTTAATAGGCCGTGGCGGAATGGGCGAAGTATATGCGGCCGAGGACCAGAAGCTTGGACGCAAGGTCGCCGTCAAACTCTTAAACAAGCTATTCGCCCTCGATCCTGAACGGATAAGACGTTTTCGCAAAGAAGCGAAGGCGGTGTCACGAGTTGTGCATCCAAACGTCGCCAAATTGTATGAGGTATGCGAGATCGACGGTGAAAATCTCATCGTCATGGAGTTTGTTGAAGGCATTAACCTTAGAAAACACTTAGCCGTATCGATCCCGTTGGGGGAGGCTATTGATATAGTTATCCAGATCGCGTCGGCGCTCGGCGCGGCACACACCGCTGGGGTCGTCCACCGGGATATCAAGCCGGAAAACATCGTCATCACACCCAACGGAGCCATAAAGGTTTTGGATTTTGGATTGGCAAAGCTGGTCAGTCCGATCGGCGACGGAACTATTCATATTCAAGGTGGCGAAAACGTTAAACTAACGGTGGATATGAGCACTGAGCTCGGTGCGCTGGTCGGCACTCCCGCATATATGTCACCGGAACAGATCCGCGGCTCCGAAGTAGGTACCCAAACCGACATCTGGAGCCTCGGTGTTCTCCTTTACGAAATGGTGTCCGGGGAGCTACCTTTTAGAGGCTTGACGAAGATCGATCAGATCGCGGCGGTCCTGATGTCGTCACCAGAACCGATTAGAAATCTCCGCCTCCCATTTCAGGCGGAACTTGACACCATCATCGCATTCGCTCTTTCCAAAGAGAAGTCGGGCCGATACGGAAATATCGACGACATGCTTAACGACCTTACAAAAATAAGAGAAATGTCGGATGCTCGGAGGCAATCGGCTTCTGAGCTTCGGTCTGGCAGTCTTCTGAGTGGGTTTGGACGATACTTACAAGCAAACCTTATCAAAGCAATCTTGATCTTAGGAATTGCGGTTTTGTCGATGCTTGTATTTCTTCAACTTACGAAATCGAATCCAGCAAAACCGCCGATCGGCTTCACCGAGAACGCCGTTACAGACTTTTCCATTACGTCAAATCCGAGCGGTAACTGGTCCTACGGTTACACCCCATCAGACGATATCTCTTTGTTCTCTTTATTTACGTCATCAGACCATGACCGCTACTTCAAGATTACGGGAATGCCAATTGATAAATGGCAAAACCAGGATTCGCCGCACCCATTGATAACGCACAACTCCAGCGATACTGCGATAACGGCTGGAGGCGTCTTTCTACCGCCTGATCTATTAGATCTGCATCCGGGAAAGGAAGGGCAGCGGAGTGTCCTGCGATGGACAGCCCCCGCAAAGGGAGTGTATAGATTCGACGGTCATTTTCAAGGAATCGACCTCAGCGGAACAACTACCGATGCAGTAATTGTGCTCAATTCTAAATTAGTCTTATTCAACGAAAATATTAACGGATTTGGCATACCGAAAGCCTTTGTTCTTTCCCGTGAGTTAGCCGCAGGGGATACGGTCGATTTCTCGGTCGGCTACGGCGGCAACGGCTTTAACAGCGACTCAACGGGGGCTTACGTAGCAGTGACAAAGATTCCGCTATCTGACAGCCTGCAGAGCGGGCCTGTAAGTTATTGGCCGGCCGACGGTAACGCGTACGATCTACTCGGTGGCAACGATGGCGAACTGCTCAATGGCGCCACTTATAAGCCTGGCGTTTCGGGTCAGGCATTCAGCTTCGATGGTGTGGACGGCCGAGTATCCGTTCCGAATTCATCCAACTTAAATGTCGGAACTGGCGATTTCACGATCACATTCTTTGCAATGTTTGATAATTTAGAAAACAATACAAACGGTATGGTTCATAAAGATAACTATGGGGATCAAGGTTCTTACAATGGGTGGCTGTTTAATATCTGTGATTTTTGTGATGAAATTGGCGGGATTGGGGTCGAAACTCGAAACATCGTTCAAACTAGCGACAATGATGCCAGATATCCGAAGTCAAATTTTCAGGTCGGGATTTGGTATCATATCGCTGCTGTAAGGCAATCAAACGTACTGTATCTTTATATCGATGGAGTTTTGCGGTCGACTACACCGGAAAGGGTTCCGACTGATCTATCTAATTCATCGAATTTGGAATTTGGCGCCTTGAGTTCAGGAAGCAGGCAATTTTTCTCCGGAGCGCTTGACGAGATTTATTTCTTTAATCGGGCGCTGTCAGCCGACGAAATTCAATCCTTATTTTCGGCTTACACGCCACCCAACAATTAACGCGTAAATTTTCGGAAACGGTTAGGTAAAGACTTTCTCTAGTCCAAAATGCCATATAAAGAAGTGGACCGCGACTATCGATACTCACCCTTGTATCATACATAAAAATCTTTACTATCTTTGCAAAGCGCGCTAGAATTTTATGCCGGTTCTTGCGGGCTTCGGCGGAAGCCTGCGTGGAACGATGATTGGTCTTTGAAAATTCAGGAAAGATCGTAAGGCAGATCTGGTAGAGAATCGCGATCGGTGTCCCGCACGCTAAAGTCGCACTTAATTGGATAAAGGCTTCAGGTCCAGTAACTTAGCATTTTGTGGCACAAACTTTTTAAACTCGCGCAAAAATGCCTGTGGAAAACCCAGTAAGCGTATTGTTATCGGCTATTTGCCTGTCCCAAATAGGCTTGGGACAGTCCTGGGACACGGTTGGGACAAGGCCGGAATAACTCTAACTGAAAACCAATAACCGAAGACAAACAGCTATCAGTTATACACTCCCAGTTATCCGCTATTCCGGAAATTAATTGCGAATTCCAAGGCGAGGGTTATTTGCTCTTGGCTTTCAGTTCGTCCAGCTCTTTCTGGGTCTGGTCGATCACTTCTTTGATTGCTTGTTTCAGGCCGTCGTCCTTGGCATTGACGAGGGCTTTGTTCAGAGCGAGCAGGTAGGCGGTTTTCAGGGCCTGGTCACGCGGGACTTTGACGTCGGGTTCGACGCCGGTGCCTTCCCAGTTGGTTTTGGTGATCGGGTTGATCGCGCGGCCGCCGGGGACGAACGCTCCGAAATGATCGGTCAAGCGTACAAAATCGCCGGGGTTCGCTCCTCCGCCGGTCGTTTCCCCGACGATCGTCGCGCGTTTCAGGTTCTTGAGGTTGTAGCTAAATTCCTCGGCTCCGGAAAACGTGCGGTTGCTGGTCAGAACATAGATGTCCTTGTCGAGATATTTCTTGCCCGCAACAGTCGGCGTCGTCCAAAATTCCTCGGTGCGGTCGCCTTTTCTCCAATAGAGATCGTTGAGATGGACCGGTTTGTCGCCGAACAAGTAAGAACAGATCAGCCGTACCATCGCCGGGTCGCCTCCGCCGTTGCCGCGCAGGTCAAAGATCAACGCGTCGGTGTTGGCAACGAAATTCATTGCCGACTGGACCGTCTCAGCGCCTTTTTCGGGATCGACAAAACCGTTGAACCGGATGTAGCCGATGTTGCCGCGCATGCGTTCGACCTGTTCGAATCCGGCATTCATGAATTTGACGTAGTGAGCCTCTTCGGCCTTTTCGGCATCGGTCGGCTCCTCCTGATTCTGACGAACTGGAATAACGCGGTCCGAATAGCGGACGCGAAGGTGCTTGTCATGGCTGACGGACTGAAGATCGGCTGTCAGCTTATCGGCAAAAGCTCGTGCGGTCGTTTGATCGTACTCGTTGTTTTTCTGACGAGCCCGTATGTCCGCTTCCATCTTTTTTGCGGTCTCAGGAAAGACGTACTCGTCGTTCAGCGATTTCAAAATGCTGTCGATGACCTGCGTTTTCGTTGTCGAATCGATGGCCGCATCAGGCTGATTTTGCGGCGCCGGGCCTTGGGCTGAGATGTAGATGAATGATGAAAGAATGAGAAAAATGATGGTTAATGATTTCATTGTGGTGCTCCTTTTATGATGGGAATAGATCGTTTTAGAAATTACAATTGTCACCTTTGTTTCAGGCCGTCGATCACAAGATCGGCGATCGCACGTGTTCTTTTTTCTATATCGCTGCGTTTGCCGAGCTCCTGCGTGCTCAAGCTATACGGCAGCAGCGCATTAGTCGCAGCGAGCAGCGTTCGGGCCGTGTCCATCGAGTCAGTCTTTATGAAGTCGTTTTTCTGCTGCGCTTCGTCTATGACCCGCGCAAATATTTTGGCTTCCTCTTCGAAGTACACCTTGCGGCGTTCGAGCAGCTGCGGACGTAGCCGGGCGAGCATGTCGTTGAGGTTTTGCGTGTAATGCTGAACACTGTCAAATCGAAAGATCACACGTTCAACGAGCATTCGGCGAATTCGCTCGTCGCAGGCAAC
>Ga0068855_100011700_pt1 | contig 10604 bp, 8 predicted proteins | sample KBSCornC52_FD_66592 | JGI IMG/M metagenome (GOLD analysis project Ga0068855, IMG submission 66592) | Corn rhizosphere microbial communities from Kellogg Biological Station, Michigan, USA - KBS Corn C5-2 | ecosystem: Host-associated > Plants > Roots > Rhizosphere > Soil ... | reverse complement strand
GACGCCGGCTTCACCCGGGCCGACGGCCACCGCCTGGTCGCCGCCGTCCTCGACTCGGGCAAGCAGCTGAGCACGGTCTTCGTGAGCCACGCCGACCCCGACTTCTACTGGGGCGCCGAGGTGATCGCCGAGGCCTTCCCGGACGCGCGGATCGTCGCGACGCCGCTGATCATCGAGCACATCCGCGCGGCGTATGAGGGCAAGCTCAAGGCGTGGGAAGCCGTCGGCACCAACCGCCCGACGCACCTCGTCGAGTTCAGCGAACTCGCCGGCGACATCATCGTCGAGGGCCACGTGTTCCAGCTCAAGGGCGGTTCCCCGGCATTGCCCGATCGCCACTACCTCTGGCAGGCAGAGCACCGGGCCATCGTGGGCGGGGTGCTGCTGTTCCAGAACGAGCACGTCTGGGTCGCCGACACGCCCACCCCCGCCGATCGGGCCGCCTGGGTGCAGCAGCTGGACGAGATGGCGGCGCTCGACCCGGCCTTCGCCGTCCCGGGCCACCGGCAGCCCACCGACGTCCTCGATGCATCGCCGATCGGGTACACCCGCGACTACCTGTCCGCGTTCGAGGCGGAACTCGACGCGGCCGCAGACGGCGCCGCGCTCACGGCGGCCCTGGTCGCCCGCTACCCCGCCGCCGGCATGGTCATCGCCGCGCAGATCGGGGCCAAGGTCGCAAAGGGTGAGATGGCATGGGGCTAATGCCGGAACCGTTCGCCACGTCGCCGCGACCGGCCGACGTCGTGCGCCGGCAGTACCTCGCCTCGGCCCGCGGAGACCTCGAGGCACTGCGCGCGACGCTGGCCGACGACGTCGAGTGGACCGAGATGGCCGGCTTCCCGCTTGCGGGCACGTACCGCACGCCGCCGGGTGTCACCGCCGGCGTCATGGAGCGGCTCGCCCACGACTGGGACGGCTGGACGGCCCACGACGACACCTACGTCGCGGACGGCGACGACGTGGTCGTGCTCGCGCGGTACACCGCCACGAACAAGGCGACCGGCCGGCCGATCGACGTCCGGGTCGCGCACCACTTCGTCGTGCGGGGCGGGCTCATCGTGCGGTTCGAGCAGTTCGTCGATACGGCCAAGGTGCGAGAGGCGATGGCCGGCTGAGCCCAGCTCCGGTCAGCCGCCGACGCGGATCACCGTCTTCGCGCCGGCCCGGGTGACCGCGTGCGCGAAGGCGTCGGCGGCCCGATCGAGCGGGTACCGCGCGGAGACGAGGTCGTCGAGGCGCAGCCCGCCGGTCGCGAGCGCGATGGCCAGCGGGTACGTCTCGTGCATTCGCCGCACCATGCTGAAGGTCAGCCCCTTCCGGCGGGCGGCGCCGGCCGGGAAGGACGAGCGGTCCTCGTCCGGGATGCCACCCAGGACGACCCGGGCCCCGGGCCGGACACCGGCGACCGCGGCGGCGATCGCGGCGTCGGTGCCGGCCAGCTCGATCGCGACGTCGGCGCCGCGGCCACTGGTCGCGGCGAGCAGCTCGAGCGGCGCCGCCTCCGGTGTCCAGGTCGCGTCGGCGCCGAACGTGAGAGCGAGCGTGCGGCGGTGGGCCAGCGGCTCGATCACGAACACCCGCGCGGCACCGGCGCGGCGGGCGACCGGTGCGGCCAGGATGCCGATCGGCCCGGCCCCGACGACCAGGACGTCCGCCCCCAGCCGGATCTTCGCCAACCGCACCGCGTGGACCGCGACGCCGAGCGGCTCGAGCAGCGCACCGGCATCGTCGCTCAGCTCGTCCGGCAGCGGGTGCAGCAGGTGGTCGGGCCAGACGAGGCGCTCGCGCAGCGCACCGTCGAGGTCACCGTGGCCGGCGAAGCGCACGCCCGGGCACAGGTTCGCCCGGCCGCCCCGGCACCACTCGCAGACGCCGCACGGGATCGCCGGGTCGACGGCGACGCGCCGGCCGGCGTGCGGGCCGCTGAGGGCGACGCCGGCGAACTCGTGGCCCGGCACGACCGGCGCGGCGAGCCGGGTCTCCCCGATGCCGCCCGTCTCGAACCAGTGCAGGTCGGAGCCGCAGATGCCGACCGACGTGACGGCGACCAGCGAGTGGCCCGGCCGCGGCTCCGGCTCGTCCTCGTCGTGGCCGCGAAGATCACCGACACCGTGCAGGCGGGCGACGCGCATGCCCGCCAGCATGCCGGGTCCGGATCACCGGCGGGCAACCGCCCGCCGTTACGACGCCGTCGCCAGGGTCACCGAGAAGTCGTGCCGGGCGTCCGTCCACTGCCGTCGAACCGCGAAGCCACACGTGGCGAGTTCCTGCCGCAGCGCGCGAGGCTGGAACTTGACGCTGATCTCGCTGAGCATCTCCGCCCCGGCCGGTAGCACCCACTCGCGGTGGATGGCCCGGAAGTACGCCCGGACGTCTCGGCGCGCGCGCAGCCACATTTCGACCCGGCTGCGTTCGGCGTTCCACCGGGCGACGTGCCGGAAGTCCTCGGCGCTCAACCCATCGGCGTCCAGCTCCCGGGCCAACACGTCGATGAGGTTGCGGTTGAACGCGGCCGTGACCCCGCCGGCGTCGTCGTAGGCCGCGACCAGCCGGGACGGCTCCTTCACCAGGTCGGCCCCGAGCAGGAAGTGGTCGCCCGGTACCAACGCCGAACGCAGGCGGTGCAGGAACGCGTAGCGCTCGTCCGGCTCGAAGTTGCCGATCGTGCTGCCCAGGAACGCGATCAGCCGTTGACCCGGCCGGCCCGGTAGCTCACCGAACGCCTCGCCGAAGTCGCCGACGACTGGGCGCACGGTGACGGTTGGGTAGGCGGCGCCGATCGCCGCTGCCGCCTCGAACAGCACCTCGGCGCTCACGTCGAGTGGCGCGAACGTCAGTGCTCGCCCACCGGCAGTGAGGGCGTCGAGCAGCAGCCGGGTCTTGGTGGACGTACCCGACCCCAGCTCGACGAGCGCATCGGCGGCCGTCAGCTCGGCCACCTCGACCGCCCGCGCGCGCAGGATCTCCGCCTCGCGCCGGCTCGGGTAGTACTCGGGCCGGCGGGTGATCTCGTCGAACAGCCGGCTGCCGGTCTCGTCGTAGAACCACCGCGGGGGCAGCGTGGGCGGTGACTGCCACAAGCCGGCGAGGACGTCCGCGACGAGCCGAGGATCGGCCAACCGCGACGACTGCACGCCGGTCATGACCGCGCCAACCGCAGGCCGCTGAACGCCCAGCGCGCGTAGGCGGGGAAGAAGTTGCGGTAGGTCAGCCGCTCGTGCCCGACCGGCGTGACCGCACTGGCCCCGCGCAGCACGTGCTGGTCGCACATGAACTTGCCGTTGTACTCGCCGACCGCGCCGGCCGCCGGGTGAAAGCCCGGGTAGGGCAGGTAGGCGCTGGCCGTCCACTCCCAGACGTCGCCGATCATCGCCGCCCCCGCCACGCCCGGATGGCAGCGCGCCGGGTCGAGCAGCCGCCCGCGCCGCTCGGCGACGCCCGCCGCCGCGACCTCCCACTCCTGCTCGGTGGGCAGGCGCGCGCCGGCCCACCGCGCGAACGCATCCGCCTCGTAGAACGAGACGTGACAGACCGGTTCGGCCAGCCCGAGCGGCCGGCGTCCCGAGAGCGTGAAGGTGCTCCACTCACCGTCCTGCAACTGCCAGTACTCGGGCGCGACCCAGCCGGCGGACTGCACCCGGGCCCAGCCGTCGGAGAGCCAGAGATTCGGCCGCCGGTAGCCGCCGTCGGCGATGAACTCCAGCCAGTCGCCGTTGGTCACGGCCCGCTCGGCGATCTCGAAGTCGGCGAGGTGGACGAGGTGCCGCGGGCCTTCGTTGTCGAACGCGAACCCGGCGCCGTCGTGGCCGACCTCGACCAGCCCGCCGCGGACGGCCCGCCAGGTGAGCGGCGGCGCGGGCACCTGGCCGTCGGCCGGGCGCTCGACGTACACCGGCGCGAAGGGATGGGTGGAGAGCAGGTGCTTCGCGTCCATCAGCAACAGCTCCTGGTGCTGCTGCTCGTGGTGGCACCCGAGCTCGACCAGGCCGGGTGCCGAGTCGTCGAGAGCACCGCTCTCGAGCCGGTTGAGCAGCTGGGTCTCGACGGCCGACCGGTAGGCCGCGATGTCGGCGATCCCCGGTCGCGTCACGAGGCCGCGCTGCGGCCGCGGGTGCCGCGGCCCGACCGCCTCGTAGTAGGAGTTGAACAGGTACCGGAACGCCGGGTCGAACTCCTCGAAGCCCTTCTCCCGCCGGAGGATGAACTCCTCGAAGAACCACGTCACGTGCGCACGGTGCCACTTGGTGGGGCTCGCGTCGGGCATCGACTGCGGGGTCTGGTCCTCGGCCGAGAGGCGGCTCGCGAGCGTTTCGGTGAGCGCGCGGGTGGTGCTGAGCTGCTGCGTGATGGTGGGTGCGGCGAGAAGCATGGCGGACCTCCTCTGGTCGACGCTCGCCTTCTGTGTCCCGTGGCTGGGAGCCACGCGTGTCTGGCGGCGCCCGGAGGCGCCCGCTACTACTGCTGTCCCGCCCCACCCCCGCTCGTTACACGGGCCCGGCCAGTGGTCAGGAACTCGAGGGCCTCGGCCACCGACTGGACGTGCTCGATGCCGCGGGCGGCGCCGAAGGACGCGTTCCAGAACGGGTCGCCGGCGAGTGGTCCACCGTGCGGCCCCACGTACAGGTACGGCTCGGGCACTTCGTCGTCGCCGGGCGACGCGCCGTAGTTGACCGCCCCCACCGTGATGCCGATGTCGAAGTGCTCGGGCCAGATGACCGGCTCGGCGCCCGGCTCGAGGCCGCGCAGGGCGGCGTCGGCGAGGGCGTACCAGTCGGCGAGCAGCCGGGCGTCGTCCTCGTCCACCGGCAGGGGCGCGTCCGGTGTCAACGCGGTGGCCGGCCGGTACGCCGCCGACGGCAGGCCCAGCGGCACGCCGGCCCGGTCGGCCAGCTCGGCCAACGTGGTGAGCGGGTACTCCCGGGCCTCGGAGCCGTCCCGCACGACCAGCCGCGCGCCGACCACGTCGAGCGTGCGCCCACCGTCGAGCGGTCGCGTCGTGCCGAACCCGCCGGGCACGGCCCGCAGCCGGATCGAGCCGGTGGCCGCATACTGGCCGGCGGCCAGGACGTGCTCGGCCACCTGGTGTAGCGCGCCGCGGGTCGCGGCGAAGGACGGACTGGTTGCCGTCATGCCGGTGCTCCCTCCCCCAGGATCAGCTCGGCGACGAGCCCGGTCCAGCCGGTCTGGTGCGACGCGCCCAGCCCGCGGCCGGTGTCGCCGTGGAAGTACTCGTGGAACGGAACCTGAGCGTGCCAATCCGGATGCGTCTGGAACAGCTCGGTGTCCCCGAAGACCGGACGCCGGCCGTCCGCGTCGTCCAGGAAGATCGACACCAACCGCCGGCGCAGGTCGGCGGCCAGCTCGGCCAGCACGACCTTGCGCCCCGACCCGGTCGGGTACTCCACGACGAGGTCGTCACCGAAGAACCGGGCGAAGCGGTCGATCGCCTCGACGATCAGGAAGTTGACCGGGAACCACACCGGCCCGCGCCAGTTCGAGTTGCCGCCGAACAGCCCGGTCGTCGACTCCCCCGGTTCGTAGTCGACGGTGTACCGGCTGCCGCCGAGGTCGATCGAGAACGGCTCGGCGGCGTGCCGGCGAGACAGCGCGCGCAGCCCGTGCGGGGAGAGGAACTCCTCCTCGTCCAGCATGGTGGTGAGGATGCGGGTCAGCCGCTCGGCGTCGACGATCGACAGCAACCGGCCCTCCACGCCGTCCCGCACGTGGGTCTCGCCGACCACGCCGCGGTACTGCGGCTTGTTCTCGAGGAACCACGCGAACCGGCCGGCGAAGTCGGGCAGGCGATCGAGCGTCGACTGGCCCAGCGTGGTCGTGGCGCATAGGGGCAGCAGGCCGACGACCGAGCGCACCCGCAGCGGCACCTGGCCACCGTCGGCGAACTTCAGCACGTCGTAGAAGAAGCCGTCCGTCTCGTCCCACAGCCCCATCTCGCGCATGGCGTCGGCGATGTAGGCGAAGTGCTCGAAGAACTTGGTCGCGGTGTCCTCGTACGACGGGTCGTGCTCGGCGAGGACGAGCGCCATCTCCAGCAGGTTGAGGCAGTACGTCGCCATCCACGCGGTGCCGTCGCTCTGCTCGAGCAGCGCCGCGACCGGCAGGGCGGCCGACCGGTCGATCGGGCCGATGTTGTCCAGGCCGAGGAACCCGCCTTCGAAGACGTTGTTGCCGGCGGCGTCCTTGCGGTTCACCCACCAGGTGAAGTTGAGCAGCAGCTTGTGGAAGACCCGGGCCAGGAAGTCGAAGTCCCGGCCACCGTCGATCTCGAAGACCCGCAGCGCAGCCCAGGCGTGGACGGGCGGGTTGACGTCGCCGAACGCCCACTCGTAGGCGGGGATCTGCCCGTTCGGGTGCATGTACCACTCGCGCAGCATGAGGACGAGCTGCGACTTCGCGAACTCCGGGTCGACGCGGGCGATCGGCACGCAGTGGAACGCGAGATCCCACGCCGCGTACCACGGGTACTCCCACGGGTCGGGCATCGAGATCACGTCGGCGTTGTTGAGGTGCCGCCAGGACGAGTTGCGCCCCTGCTTGCGACCCTCGGGCGGCGGCGGGCCGGCCGGGTCGCCGGTCAACCACCGCTCGACGTCGTAGTGGAAGAACTGCTTGCCCCACATCATCCCGGCGATCGCCTGGCGCAGCACGGACGCCTCGTCGGCACTGGCACCGGCCGGCGTCAGCTCGGCGAAGAAGGCGTCGGCCTCCTGACGGCGGGCGTTGACGACCCGGGTGAACCCGCCGTTGAGGTCACCGGCCGGCCCGTCGGTGAGCCGCAGCCGGATCTCGGCCGAGCCGCCGGCCGGCACCGTGAGCGTGTACCGCAGCGCGGCCTTGGTGCCGACGCCGTCGGGGTTCACCGTGTCGGCGCCGTGGACGACGTGGTCGTTGATCCCGTCCTTCGGGTACGCGGAGCGACCGGGGACGTCGAACAGCCGTTGGGTGTTCGTCTCGTTGTCACAGAACAGGACGGTGGGTGATCCCGAGCCGGTGAGGCGCAGCCCGCCCCGCGTCGGGTGCTCGGCGACCAGCGCCGCACCGTCCGCCGCGATGCGCGGGACGGCGTCCTGGCCGGGCAGGCCCCAGGCCCAGGTGTTGCGGTACCAGAGCGTCGGCAGGACGTCGATGGTCGCGGCGTCCGGCCCGCGGTTCTCGACCGTGATGCGGGCGAGCAGGTCGGTGGGAGACGCCTTCGCGTAGTCGACGGTCACCGCCCAGTAACGGTCGTCGTCGAAGGCCCCGGTGTCGGCGAGCTCGTACTCGCGCTCACCCTGGCCGCGGCGGCCGTTCTCGGCGACGAGCTCGCCGTACGGGAAGGCCCGCTGCGGGTAGTGGTAGCGCCAGGTCATCCACGAGTGCGTCGGGGTGGAGTCGAGGTACCACCAGTACTCCTTGACGTCCTCGCCGTGGTTGCCCTCCGGTCCGGTCAGGCCGAACATCCGCTCCTTGAGGATCGGGTCGGCGCCGTTCCAGAGGGCGAGCCCGAGGCACCACGTCTGCTGCTGGTCGCACACCGCGGCCATGCCATCCTCGTTCCACCGGTAGGTGCGCGAGCGGGCGTGGTCGTGCGGGAAGAAGTCCCACGCCGTGCCGTGCTCGCTGTAGTCCTCGCGTACGGTGCCCCAGGCCCGCTCGGACACGTACGGGCCCCACGCCCGCCACGGTGCCGTGCCGGCGTCGGCGGCGGCGAGTCGGTCGCGTTCGGCGGTGTTCCGGGTACTGGTCATGCGTCCTCCGTCCGGCCATGCTCCCGCAGCGTTACACGTCACGCCTGGGCGTGGGCCGAGACGGCGGTGACATGACTTCCCCTCTTCCGATCTCGTTCGGCCCGCAGGTGTGCGGGTCACTGTCCGAGGGCAGCGTCCGCGAGTGGCTGCTGACCGACGGCCTGGGCGGCTACGCGATGGGCACCGTGAGCGGCCTGCGCACCCGCCGCTACCACGGCCTGCTCATGGTGGCCGGTCCCTCCCCCGCGACCCGGCACCTCGGGCTGGTCGCCCTCGACCCCGTGCTGCGCAGCGCCGGTGGCGGCGAGGTGCGGCTCGGCACCCACGAGTGGGCCTCCGGCGCGATCGGCCCGGAGGGCTACCGCCACCTCGAATCCTTCGAGCTGCGCGACGGGCTGCCGACCTGGCGCTGGCGCATCGGCGGGGTCGTCCTCGAACGGACGCTCGCCCTGCAGCACGGCCGTCCCGCGCTGGCCGTCGTGCACCGCCTCGTCTCCGGCGGACCGGTCGAGCTGCGCCTCGACGCGCTGTGCACGTGGCGCGATGCGCACGGTGAGCGGCACGCCTCGGACGATCTTGGCGTCGAGCCGGTCGCCGGCGGCGCGGTCGTCGCCGGCGCCTACCGCCTGCGCGGGCCGGGCTGGCAGCCGGCCGGTGAGTGGTACTTCGGCGTGCACGCCCGCGAGGAGGCGGCGCGCGGCCTCAACGCCGACGAGGACGTCTGGTTCGCCGGCTCCTTCAGCGCGACGCTGGACGACGGGGACGTCCTCGAGGTCTCGGCCTGGGCCGGCGATCTCGACCAACCGCCCCCGCCGGCCACCGAGGTGGTGGCCTTGGCCACGCACCGGGCGAGCGAGCTCGTGCGGGCGGCCGACGCGACCAGCGCCACCGAGGCGACGCTGGCCCTCGCGGCCGACGCCTTCGTCGTCGCCGGCCCCGACGTCGTCGCCGGCTACCCGTGGTTCGGCGCCTGGTCGCGCGACACGATGACCTCCTACGAAGGGCTGTTCCTCGCCACCGGCCGCGCCGACGAGGGGCGTGAGCTGCTGCTGCGCTACGGCAGCACGCTGTCCGAGGGCATGCTCGCCAACACGGCCGACACCGGGCAGATCGAGTACAACACCGCCGACGCGACGCTGTGGTACGTGCACGCGGTCGGCCGGCACGTCACTGCCACCGGCGACACCGACCTCGCCCGCGCGCTGCTGCCGTCGCTGGACGACGTCGTGACCGCGCACGTCGCCGGCACCCGCTACGGCATCGCCGTCGACCCCACCGACGGGCTGCTGCGGCAAGGTGCGCCCGGGCTCGCCCTGACCTGGATGGACGCGCGGGTAGACGGGGTCCCGATCACCGCCCGGGCCGGCAAGCCGGTCGAGATCAACGCGTTGTGGATCAACGGCCTCGCCGCACTCGGCCGGCTACGCCGGGCGGTCGAGAAGGACGACGCCGACCTCACCGCCCTCGAGCGCGTGGCCCGGGCCGGGTTCGCCCGCAAGTTCCGCAGCGCCGCCGGCTGGCTGCACGACGTCGTGGACGGCCCCGACGGTGACGACACGCGGTTGCGCCCGAACCAGCTGCTGGCCCTGTCGTTGCCGGACGGACCGGGCGGCGACCGGGGCCTGCTCACGCCGATCGTGAACGAATTGCTCACGCCGATCGGCCTGCGCAGCCTCGCCCCGCACGATGCCGGCTACGTCGGCGCGCACCGCGGGACGTCGCCGCAGCGGGACCGCGCCTACCACCAGGGCACCGTCTGGCCGTGGTTGCTGGGCCCACTCGTCGACGCCGCGCTAACCGAGAGCACTGATCTCGGACCGGTGCTGGCCGGCGTCGAGCGGCACCTGGCGGAGTTCGGGTTGGGCTCGGTCTCCGAGACCGCCGACGGCGATGCCCCGCACGCCGGCACCGGCTGCCCGTTCCAGGCCTGGTCGGTCGCCGAGGTGCTGCGGGCCGTGAAACGCCTGGGCACCCAGTGAGACAGCGCAAGCAAACACCGACATCGAGGAGAACAATCATGAAGGGCTTGCAGGGCAAGGTTGCGGTCGTCACCGGGGGCAGCTCGGGCATCGGCCAGGCCATCGCGATCCGGCTCGGCCAGGAGGGTGTCGACGTCGCGATCAACTACGTCGGCCGTCCGGACGGCGCCGAGGCGACGCGCGAGACGATCGAGCACGGCGTCGACATCTGCATGAAGCAGATGTCGGAGGCCGGCACCGACCCGATCCTCGTCGAGGCCGACGTGTCGGACGCCGACCAGGTGGCGCAGATGTTCGAGCAGGTGCAGCGCAAGTACGGCCGCCTCGACATCCTGATCAACAACGCCGGCATCCAGATCGCCGAGGACACCGACGAGCTGCGGGTCGAGGACTTCGACAAGGTGCTCGCGGTCAACCTGCGCGGCGCGTTCCTGTGCGCGCAGCAGGCCGTCCGGCGCTTCCTTGCCGACGAGAAGCCGGGCTCGATCGTGAACGTCTCGAGCGTGCACCAGGTGATCCCCAAGCCGCGCTTCGTGGGCTACTCGGTGTCGAAGGGCGGGATGCAGAACCTGACGCACACGCTCGCGCTCGAGTACGCCGCCCGCGGCATCCGCGTCAACGGCATCGGCCCGGGCGCCACTGTCACGCCGATCAACCGCTCGTGGATCGACGACCCGGTGAAGCGGGCCGCGGTCGTGAGCCACATCCCGATGCGGCGCGCCGGTGACGCCGAGGAGATGGCCGCGGTCACCGCGTTCCTCTGCTCGGACGAGGCGGCCTACATCACCGGCCAGACGATCTTCGTCGACGGCGGCCTGACGCTGTACCCGTCCTTCGAGACCACCTGGTCGTCGGAATGACCCTCACGCACGAGACG
>Ga0068855_100011699_pt1 | contig 10604 bp, 1 predicted proteins | sample KBSCornC52_FD_66592 | JGI IMG/M metagenome (GOLD analysis project Ga0068855, IMG submission 66592) | Corn rhizosphere microbial communities from Kellogg Biological Station, Michigan, USA - KBS Corn C5-2 | ecosystem: Host-associated > Plants > Roots > Rhizosphere > Soil ... | reverse complement strand
TCGCGCCATCCGCTGCGCATCCTGCTCGCCGAGGACAACGTCGTGAACCAGAAGCTCGCGCTGCGACTGCTGAAGCAGATGGGCTATCGTGCCGATCTTGCCTCGAACGGCATCGAGGCGGTCGAATCTGTGCAGCGGCAGACGTACGACGTCGTGCTGATGGACGTGCAGATGCCGGAGATGGACGGCCTCGATGCGGCGCGCGAGATCTGCGCGCGCTTTACCGCGAAGGAGCGGCCGCGAATCGTCGCGATGACCGCGAACGCGATGCAGGGTGACCGCGAGGAGTGCCTCGCCGCGGGGATGGACGATTACGTGACGAAGCCGATTCGCGTCGACGCACTCGTCGCCGCGCTGTCGCAGGTACCGAGGCAGGATCGCTCATGAAGGCGGCGCAACAGGTCCAGACGGTCGCCGACCTCGCGTGGGCCGGACAGCACGAGCAGGCCGTCGCTGCGGCAAACGCCGCGCTCAAGCGGAAGACGCTCAGCGCGGACGAGCGCATGACGCTGCTCGACCTGTGTTCGGAGAGCCATATTGCGCTCGGCGACTTCAAAGCTTCCGCGGCCGATGCGCAGGCGATGAAGGCGCTCGCGAAACGCGAAGGCGGCGTGGCGCTGCTCGCGCGCGCCCTTTGTCGCGAATCCGTCGTTCGGGTGCGCGACGCCGATCCGCATGGAGGCGCGACGGTGGCCGCGGCTGCCTTGAAAGCGGCCCAGCGCAGCCGCGTTCCGCAACTCGTCGCGCTGGCGCTGTGGCGGCTGGCCAACGCGCAAACGAACGCCCGAGCCGACCTTGCCGCTGCGATTCGTCATGCAAAGCGCGCAGCCGAGATGTTCCAACGGCTCGGCGATCCGTTGCTGCAGGCGCGAGCCTTGAGTGCGCAGTCCAACGCACTGTGGTCATCCGACCGGAGCGTCGCCAGCAAGAAGGTGGCAACCGAAGCGCTCGCGCTCGCGCGGCGCAGCGGCGATTTGTGGGGCCAGGCCGGCGCATTGAACAACATCGGCGTGGCGGAGGACGACTATGCGCAGGCGCTGCGCCTTTTCGGCCAGTCACTCGATGCCTACAAGGCCGCCGGCTATGTTGTCAGCACGATCGGGGCCATCGTCAACATCGGCGCCACTTATGGCGACCTCGGGCTTTATCGGCGCGCGCGCCGACAGACGCTGGAGGCGCTAAGGCTGGCGCGTCGTGCCGGCGCGCGCGCACAGCAGACACTTCCGCTATGGAATCTCGCCGAGTACGCAATCGCGACGGGTTCGCTCGAGGATGCCCGTTCTTTCGTCATGGAAGCCGATGCACTGACGCGCGCGCTGCGGGAAACACGTTTCCGATCTTTTTCGCTCCTCATGACGGGGGCGATCGCACAGCGCGAAGGTCGACCCGCGGAAGCCGCTCGCATTTTCGAGCAGGTGGTTCGAAAGGCTGGTAGCGTCGAGGTGAGGCTCGCGGCGTTGACCGAAGCGGGTCGCTCGCATCTCGCGGCCGGGCACGCGGCCAAGGCGCTCGCCGCCACGCGCGCCGCGGCGCGGCAGCATCGCGCCATGCGGTTCCCGCCGCTCGACACGATCAAGCCACCGGCGCTGTGGTGGCGACACAGCCAGGCGTTGCAGGCAAACGGCCTCCATGCCGAAGCGCGCAAGGCGCTCGAGCAATCGTGGCGCCTGCTGCTTCGGAGCATGGCGAGTCTCCACGACGAGGGACTGCGGCGAAACAATCTGAACAAGCGCGCCGAGAATCGGGAAATCGTCCTGGCGTGGCTTGCGCATGCGCGGGAGCGCAAGCTGCCGAAGCGGGAGCGCGAGGCGCACCTCGCAGGGAAGGTCAGCCTGCGCGCGTCGTTCGAGCGCCTGGTCGATACGGGACTGCGCCTGAACGAGATCAAGAGCGAAAGCGACCTTTCGGAATTCCTGATCGACGAGGTGACCGAGCTCACCGGCGCCGAGCGCGTACTGCTGGTGACCGAGACGAAGAATGCAGACAACCCGCTTGCGGTCGCGGGCTCGCTCGTCCCTGCCGGCGAGGACGAGCGTGCGCTGCTGCAAGCCGTAACGCCGTGGCTCGCCGAGGTGCGGCGAAGCCGCGCCGCGCAATTGCGACACGCGCCGGACGGCGCGCCGGCGCTCGACCAGCGCAGCAGCCTGATCGTCCCGCTGATCATCCAACGCGACCTGCTGGGCTACATCTACGTCGACATCGACGGCGCGTTCGGTCGTTTTCACGACGGCGATCGCGATCTCCTCGCGATGCTCGCGAGCCAGGCCGCCGTCGCGCTCGCCAACGTGCGCTTCGCCGAAGGCCTGGAACGCAAGGTCGCGGATCGCACAGCCCAGCTCGAGCAGCGCGCCGGTGAGCTCACGATCATCAACAGCATTCAGCAGGGCATCGGCGGATCGCTCGACTTCCAGGGCATCGTCGACCTGGTCGGCGACAAGCTGCGCGAGGTGTTGAAGAGCAACGACATCGGCATTGCATGGCTGGACCACGAGGCGCGCGCGTTCAAGAACCTCTATGCCATCGAGCACGGCAAGCGGTTACAGCTTCCCGACGACATCATCCCGTCCGAGCGCTGGGATGGTGTCCTCGCGCGGCGCGCGCCGCTGGTCCAGAACACGCTCGCCGAGAACGCTGCCGCCGGAACGGTTCCAGGCACGGACACGTGCCTGTCGCGCGTGATGGTACCCATTGTCATCGGCGACCGGCGGGTGGGCGCCATCACGATGGAAAACCACGATCGCGAATACGCGTTCGGTGAATCCGAGGTGCGGCTGCTTTCGACGATCGCGTCGTCGATGGGCGTCGCGCTGCAAAGCGCGCGTTTGTTCGACGAAACGCAGCGATTGCTGAAAGAGACCGAGCAGCGCAATGCTGAGCTCGCGGTCATCAACAGCATTCAGCAGGGCATGGCCGGTTCGCTTGATTTCCACGGCATCGCCGAGCTCGTCGGTGACAAGTTGCGCGGCGTTCTCGGCACGCAGGACCTGAGTGTCACCTGGTACGACTTCGACAAGCGCACGTACGAGATGCTGTATGTGATCGAGCACGGTCGCCGCCATCCCGGCATGACCGGTCCCATGCGGCCGGGAGGGGTGATCGACCGGCTCGCCGCCACTCGGCAGGCGTTCGTCATGAACACGGTCGACGAGCAGCGGGCGGCCGGCATCACGGTGGTGCCCGGCACTGACCAGGCGCTGTCGTCCGTATTCATGCCGGTGATCGCCAACGACCGCGTGCTGGGCGACGTCACGCTCGAGAACCACGAGCGCGAATACGCGTTCGCCGAGTCCGAAGTGCGGCTGCTGCAGACCGTCGCTTCGTCGATGGGCGTCGCGATGCAGAGCGCGCGCCTGTTCGACGAGACGCAGCGTCTGCTGAAGGAAACCGAGCAGCGCAACGCCGAGCTCGCGGTCATCAACAGCATCCAGCAGGGCATAGCGGGATCGCTCAATTTCCAGGGTATCGTCGAACTGGTCGGCGACAAGCTGCGCGAAGTGCTGAAGAGCGACGACATCAGCATACGCTGGCTGGATCCGGAGGCACGTGCGACGAGGTTCCTGTATGTCACGGAACACGGCAAGCGGTTGGAGCTCGCCGGCGAGAACATCGACTCCGACGAGCGGTGGAACAGGATGCGGGCGCGGCGCACGCCCAGGGTGCTGAATACGCGCGCCGAAAACAGTGTCGACTTCGTTCCAGGCACCGATGCATGCCTGTCGTCGGTCGACGTGCCCATCGTCGTCGGCGACCGGCGCGTCGGCAGCATCGTCATGGAAAACCACGAGCGTGAATACGCTTTCGGCGAATCCGAGGTGCGACTGCTCTCGACGATCGCATCGTCGATGGGCGTCGCGCTGCAAAGCGCGCTCCTGTTCGACGAGACGCAGCGCCGCACCCGCGAGACAGCTGCGCTCGCCGAAGTCGGTCGCGACATTTCGTCGACGCTCGACCTGCCGACCGTGATGGATCGGATCGCCCGCCACGCGAAAGAGCTGCTCGGGGCCGACACCAGCGCGATTTTCCTGCCCGAGCCGACGAAGGACGGCAAGGCGCCAGCGTTTCGGGCGATCGTCGCCGAAGGCGCCGATGTCCCGCAGATCAAGGACCTCAAGGTCGTCTCGGGCAGCGGCATCATCGGCGCGATCATCGCGAGCGGTCGCGCGGAGTGCGTGAACGACGTCGACCACGATCACCGCGCCGTCCTCGTCGAAGGCACCGAGCCGGCGCACGACGAGCGGCTGATGGTCGCTCCCCTTCGCGCGGGCAAGGCGGTGAAGGGCGCGATGGCCGTCTGGCGCACTGGCGGCAGTCCGTTCCGACAGCACGAACTCGAATTTCTCGTCGGCCTGTCGCTCGCCGCCGCCGTGGCGATGGAGAACGCGCGGCTCTTCGCGCAGGCCGAGCAGCGCGCGACCGAGCTCGACACGGTGAACACGGTGTCGCAGCAAGTGGCCGGCAAGCTGGACATCACCGCACTGATCGAGCTCGTCGGCGAACAGGTGCGGCGCGTGTTCAAGCCCGACATGGCGTATGTCGCGCTCCTCGACCGTGCGACGGAAATGATTCATTTCCCGTACCGCCACGGCGACGTGTTCGGTTCAAGGCGACGCGGCGAAGGGCTCACGAGCCAGATCATCGACACCGGCGCGCCGCTGCTGCTCAACAGCGACGAGAGCCTCAACGTGGCTTCCGGCGCCAGGCGCCTTGGCAAGCACGCGCTCTCGTACCTCGGCGTGCCGATCGTCGTCGACGGTCGCGCGGAAGGCGTCATCAGCGTGCAGAGCACTCAGCGCGAGGGCGTCTTCGACGCGAACGACCAGCGGCTGCTCGAAACGATCGCCGCGAGCGTCGGCGTCGCGCTCCGCAACGCGCAGCTTTTCGCCGAGGCGCGCGATGCGCGCGCAGCGGCGGAATCCGCCAACGAGGCGAAGAGCAGCTTCCTCGCCACGATGAGCCACGAAATCCGTACACCGATGAACGCGGTGATCGGCATGAGCGGCCTCTTGCTCGACACGCCGCTCAACGACGAGCAGCGCGAGTACGCCGCGACGATCCGCGATTCGGGCGACGCGCTGCTCGCGATCATCAACGACATCCTCGACTTCTCGAAGATCGAGGCCGGGCGGATGGACATCGAGGCGCATCCGTTCGACGTGCGCGAATGCGTCGAGTCGGCGCTCGACCTGGTGGCACCGCGTGCCGCGCAAAAGCAGCTCGACCTCGCTTACCTGTTCGAAGGCGACGTCCCGTCGGTCATCGACGGCGACGTGACGCGATTGCGCCAGATCCTGCTCAACCTGCTGTCGAACGCGGTGAAATTCACGGAGCGCGGCGAAGTCGTGCTGACGGTGAATGCAGGCACCGTCGACGACGCGCCGATGCTGACCTTCGCGGTGAGCGATACCGGCATCGGCCTTTCGCCGGAAGCGATCGGCCGGCTGTTCCAGAAGTTCAGCCAGGCCGACGCCAGCACGACGCGCAAGTACGGCGGCACGGGCCTCGGACTCGCGATCAGCAAGCGGCTCGCCGAGCTGATGGGCGGGACGATGTCGGCGCAAAGCGATGGACCGGGACGTGGCGCGACGTTCACGTTCACGATCAGCGCGCCCTCCGCGACGCTGTCCGCAGCGGGGCGCCGCGAGTACATCGGCGCGCAGCGCGAGCTTCAGGGCCGGCGCGTGCTGGTCGTCGACGACAACGCGACCAATCGCCGCGTGCTGAAGCTGCAGATGGCGAAATGGGGCATGGTGCCTGCCGACGCCGACTCGCCCGACGAAGCGCTGCACCGCGTTCTCGACGGGCATCCGTTCGATCTCGCGATCCTCGACATGCACATGCCGCAGATGAGCGGCGTCGAGCTCGCACGACGGCTGCGCGCGGCGCGCCCTGCGCTGCCGCTCGTGTTGTTCACGTCGCTCGGCCGCAAGGAAGCCGGTGCGACCGACGGACTCTTCAACGCGTATCTCGCGAAGCCGCTGCGGCAGAGCCAGCTCTTCGATACGCTCGTCACGCTGCTCGCGCACGACGCTGCGCCGAAGGTCGAGGCCGCGACGCGTCCGCGCCTCGACGCCGGAATGGCCGAGCGTCATCCGCTGCGCATCCTCGTGGCCGAAGACAACGTCGTGAACCAGAAGCTCGCGTTGCGTCTGCTGCAACAGATGGGCTATCGCGCCGACATCGCGTCGAACGGCATCGAGGCGATCGAGTCGATCGAGCGGCAACCGTACGACATCGTGCTGATGGACGTGCAGATGCCGGAAATGGACGGACTCGACGCGGCGCGCGAGATCAATCGCCGCTGGCCCGACGGCGCGCGCCCGCGCATCGTCGCGATGACCGCGAACGCGATGCAGGGCGATCGCGAGGCGTGCATTGCCGCGGGCATGGACGACTATGTCACGAAGCCGATTCGCGTGGACGCGCTGATCGAGGCGCTGGCGCAAGCCAAGCCGCGTCCGCACAGTGCATCACCGAACGATTCGACGACGACGCTAGAGCACTGACATGGCGAAGCGGCAGCCGAAAAAATCCGGCGCGGTCTCACGCGCGAGCAGCGCTGCGCCTCCGCCGGCGCTTGCGGAAGCGCGTGACCTCGCCTGGACCGGCCAGCACGAGCGTGCGCTCGCCGTCGCCGCCGCTGCGCTCGGCAACATGTCCCTGCAACTCACGAGCGCGGACACGCTCGCGCTGCACGGTCTGCGCGTCGAGTCGTTCGTGGCACTCGCGCAGTTGGCCAACGCGGAGACGGAATCGGCCGCCATGGAATCGGTGGCCGCCCGCGACGCGTCCGATGCCGCGCGATCGCTCGCATTGTCGGCGAAGGCGCTGGTGTCGATGCGTCGCGGCCGCATGGCGGCCGCCGAAGATGCGGCCGGCGAGGCGCTGGCCCTGGCGCGGCGGCAGGGCGATCGGTCGCTGTTGTTGCACGCGCTGCTGCGCCTCGGCGAGGCGCAGTTCCGCGCCCGAAGCGCTGACACCGGTGTCGCGGCCGCCGAAGAGGCTGCCGCTCTGGCAGAAGCGCTCGGCGACGCAGCCAGCCACGGACGAGCGCAGTGGGTGCTGTCGGCCGCAAACCAGAATCTCGGGCAGACCGCCGCTGCGCAGTTGCACGCCGCAAAGGCGACCGCTTTGGCAAGACAAGCCGGTGACGACCTGGGGCTCGGCAATGGGCTCACGATCGGAGCCGGGGCGATCCAGGACGTGGCGGAGAAGTTGCGGGCTTACCAGCAGGCCGAGCAGGTTTTCGCGCGCGCCGGCTACGTCGAGCGGCGCACGATGGTGCGCGCGAACCTGGCCAACCAGTATGTCTTCCTCGGACTGTATCGGCGCGGCTGTGGGGAGATGCAACAGCTCGTGGATGTTTGCCGCAGCATGGGCGCCGATCACTTGCTCGCCAATCAGCTCAATAACCTGGCGAGCATTTCGATCGAGATCGGCGATCTCGAAGGCGCGCGGCTCGCGCTGCAGGAATTCGATCGCGTGTCTGCCGTTCTCGGCGAGCACGTGCGCACACAAGGCCTTCTGAGCCTGCTCGAGCTCGCCATCGCGGAAGGTGATGCGCGGGCCGCCACACGTCACGCCCGCGCGGTCATCAAGGGATCATCGGCACTTGCTGCGCTGGACCAGCATATGGCCGGCTACACCTACCTTGGTGAGGTGATGCTGATGATGGGCGATGCGCAAGGTGCGTTGCGCGCGACCACGCGCAGCACGAAGCTGCACCGCAAGGCGGGGCTTGGCTTCACCGACACGTTGAACGCGTACCACCACTGGTGGCTTCACTACCGCGCGCTGATTGCCAACGCGCGCGCCGACGATGCGTGGGCCGCGCTGCAGCAAGGGTATGCCCTGTTGCTCGAGAACGTGCGCAGCGTGCGCGACGAGGGACTGCGCCGCAATTGCCTCAACAAGGTCAAACTCAACCATGAGCTGGTGGAAGCCTGGTTGCGCGAGTCGGCGCACCGCAACCTGCCGGAGGCCGAGCGGCTCGCGCACCTGAATCTCGAAAGCCACGTCGGCGAGCCGTTCAAGCGCCTCGTGGACAGCGGCATGCGGCTCAACGAGTTGCGCACCGCCCACGAGCTGCACGACTTCCTGATCGACGAGGTGACGGAGCTGACCGGCGCCGAGCGCGTGCTGCTGGTGCTCGAGGAAGGCGACAGTTTGCGCATCGCGGGGTCGCTGTTGCCGAAGGGCGCGAACAGTCAGGCCGATGCGGCGACGTTGCTCGCAACCGTGACTCCCTGGCTGATCGAGACACGACGCAGCCGAGCGGTAAGCCTGCGCCACGACCCGGCGGACGCCCACCCGGTCGAACAATCGAGTCGCCTGATCGCGCCGCTGGTCGCCGGCCGGCAAGTCCTCGGCTATGTCTATGCCGACATTCGCGGCGCGTTCGGCCGCTTCACCGAATCGGATCGCGACCTGCTCGGAATGCTGGCCGCGCAGGCCGCCGTCGCGCTGGACAACGCACGCTGGGGCGAGGGGCTGGAGGCCAAGGTCGAGGAGCGCACGGCCGAGGCGCGCGCCGCGCAGGCACAGGCAGAGCAGCGCGCGGCCGAGCTCGCGATCATCAACGGCATCCAGCAGGGCATCGCCGGCTCGCTCGACTTCCAGGCGATCGTGGATATGGTCGGCGATCGGCTGTGCGAAATCATGAAGAGCCAGGACGTCGGCATCGACTGGTTCGATCACGATGCCCGTTCGACGCGGTACGTCTATACGGTCGAACACGGCGTTCGCTTGTATCTCGCCGACAAGCCGCGCACCGAGGAGAGCTGGGCGCGCCAGATGGCGCAGCGCACGACGCAGGTATTGAACACGGTGGCCGAACAGACTGCCGCCGGGATCACCGCGGCGGCCGGTACCGACCAGGCGCTCTCGGCGGTGCTCGTGCCGGTGGTCGCCGGCGATCGCCGCCTCGGCACGATCTCCGTCGAAAATCACGAACGCGAGTACGCGTTCGGCGAGTCCGACGTGCGGCTGCTGGAAACGATCGCGTCGAGCCTCGGCGTCGCTTTGCAAAGCGCGCGCCACTTCGACGAGACACAGCGCCTGCTGAAGGAAACCGAGCAGCGCAACGGCGAGCTCGCGGTGATCAACGACGTGCAGTTGGGCCTCGCCAACAAGCTCGACGCGCAGGCGATCTTCGAGCTCGTGGGCGAGCGGCTGCGCGAGCTGTTCGACTCGCAGTCGATCAGCATCGTCGGGTTCGATGCGGAGCGCGACGTGCGCCACTACCACTACCTGCACGAGCGCGGCCAGCGCCTGTCGTTTCCCGATGGCCCGATCGCGCCCCTCGGCTGGCATCTCGTACGCACCGCGAAGCCGTTGCTGCTGAACAGCGACATCGCCGGTCACCTGAAGGCGCTTGGCATCGTTTCGCGGACTCTGCCCGGAACGCAACCGACCCGCAGCTTGCTGCGCGTACCCATCTTGGCCGAGGGCAAGGTGATCGGCTCGATCGGGCTCGACAACGTGGACCGCGAAAATGCATTCGACGACGCCGCCGTGCGGCTGCTCACGACGCTCGCCGGCAGCATGAGCATGGCGCTCGAGAGCGCAGGCCTATTCGAGCAGACCCGCTCGTTGCTCGCGCAGACCGAGCAGCGTGCCGACGAGCTGGCGACGATCAACGCGCTGGCCCAGGCGCTGTCCTCCAAGATCGAGCTCGACGAGCTGATCCGCACGATTGGCGAAAAGATGCGCGAGATGTTCCGCGCCGACGTCGTGTACGTCGCGCTGCTCGACGAGGCCGCGGGCGCGATCCGTTTCCCGTACGCCTACGGCGACGACTTCACGCCGCTCGCACCGGGCGAAGGACTCACCGGCAAGATCATCGACACGGGACAAGCGCTGCTGCTCAATCATGCGGTCGACGACGCGGCGAAGGCGCTCGGCGCGACGCAGGTCGGCGTGCAGGCGAAGTCGTACCTCGGCGTGCCGATCACCGTGCGCGGCAAGGCGATCGGCGTCATCAGCGTGCAGAGCACGCACGAGGAAGGCCGCTTCACCGCGAGCGATCAGAGCCTGCTCACGACGATGGCGACCGGCGTCGGCGTCGCGATCCGCAATGCGCAGCTTTTCGCCGAAACCCGCGAGGCGCGTGCGCAGGCCGAGACCGCCAACGAGGCGAAGAGCGCGTTCCTCGCGACGATGAGCCACGAGATCCGCACGCCGATGAATGCGGTCATCGGCATGAGCGGCCTTCTGCTCGACACGCCGCTTTCGCCCGAGCAGCACGACTATGCGACGACGATCCGCGATTCGGGGGACGCGCTGCTCACGATCATCAACGACATCCTCGACTTCTCGAAGATCGAGGCCGGGCGCATGGACATCGAGGTGCATCCGTTCGACCTGCGCGAATGCGTCGAGTCGGCGCTCGATCTCGTCAGCGCACGCGCGGCCGAGAAGCGCCTCGACATCGCCTATCTTTTCGAAGGCGAGGTGCCGACGACCGTGAACGGCGACGTCACCCGCGTTCGCCAGGTGCTGCTCAATCTGCTCTCGAATGCGGTCAAGTTCACCGAAGCCGGCGAGGTCGTGCTCACGGTTTCCTCGCAGCGTGCGCGACGAAGCCGGGGCAAGAAAGCGACAGTTTC
>Ga0068855_100011698_pt1 | contig 10605 bp, 13 predicted proteins | sample KBSCornC52_FD_66592 | JGI IMG/M metagenome (GOLD analysis project Ga0068855, IMG submission 66592) | Corn rhizosphere microbial communities from Kellogg Biological Station, Michigan, USA - KBS Corn C5-2 | ecosystem: Host-associated > Plants > Roots > Rhizosphere > Soil ... | reverse complement strand
GATCCCGACCGACAAGATCGGCGAGCTGATCGGCCCGAAGGGCAAGACGATCAACGCGATCCAGGATGAGACGGGAGCCGACATCTCCATCGAGGAGGACGGCACCGTCTACATCGGCGCCGTCGACGGCCCCTCGGCCGAGGCGGCCCGCGCCCAGGTGCTGGCGATCGGTAACCCGCTGAACCCGGAGGTGGGCGAGCGGTTCCTCGGAACCGTCGTGAAGCTCGCCGCGTTCGGCGCGTTCGTCTCGCTCATGCCGGGCAAGGACGGGCTGCTGCACATCAGCGAGGTCCGCAAGCTCGCCGGTGGCAAGCGCGTCGAGAACGTCGAAGACGTGCTCGTGGTCGGTCAGAAGATCCAGGTCGAGATCACCAAGATCGACGACCGCGGAAAGCTGTCGCTCGCTCCGGTGGTCGAGGGCGATGAGGGTGCAGGCGATGACGACACCCACGCCGACTCCTCGTCTGAGGGCGAGACCGTCGACGCGTAGTCCCTGAGGTGGTCGAGTAGCGGCTCCGCCGCGTATCGAGATCACGGCCCGGAATTGGGCGAAGGGCCCGTCCCGTGGATCACTCCACGGGACCGGGCCCTTCTTCATGCCGTCCAGCGGGCGGCCGTGCAGTGGCAGCTCCGTACGCTGTGGACGATGCCGCCGGATGCCCGAGGCATCCGCACGAGGGCAACGTTAGGGCCGACGCCCTCCGTCGGCTAGGGGTGGACGCCGGGTGTTCGCTGTGTGTTCGCGCAGCACACACCTGGCGGCCGCGGTCTCGCGGCATCCTCACGATTGATAACGATTCCGCGATCCTTCCGCCGCGCCGCGAGGGGCGGGTTTACTCTCGCACCACAAGGCGCGCCAGATCCCCCCAGCAGCGCGGCTCGTCGTAGCCGCGGCGGCCCGAAGGCGGAGAGGGGAGGGGCAGAGATGGCACCGGCAGAGATGGAACGGGCGGCGGGCGCCGGCGGTCGATCGGCCCTGCGCACCGGGCCCGTCGATGCGGTGCCGACCACCGCGCAGACCGCCGCGATCGTGGGCGCAGACGCCGCACCGCGTCGCGCGATCGGTGGGTCGGGCCTGAGCGTCTTCCCGGTCGCGATCAGCGGCAAGCCGTTCGGCTGGAAGGCCGACGATGCCACCACGGACGCGATTCTCGACGGCTTCGCGGCGCACGGCGGCACCCTCATCGACACCGCGGACTCGTACTCGAGCGGTCGCAGCGAGGTGATGATCGGCAACTGGATGCGTTCCCGCGGATGCCGCGACAGCACCGTCATCGCGACCAAGGCGGGCAGGGGCGCCGAGCATCCGGGCGTCGATGCCCGGTCGATCACGGCCGCCGTCGAGGCGTCGCTGCGCCGGCTGCGCACCGACCGCGTCGAGCTGCTGTTCCTGCATGTCGACGATCCCGACGTGCCGTTCGAAGAGACCCTGCTGGCGGTCGACGAGTTGATCCGCGCCGGCAAGGTCGTCGCATTCGGCGCGTCCGATCACTCCGGCAATCGACTGTTCGAAGCCAGGATCGCGTCTGCGCAGCTGGGCGTCGCGCAGCTGGCGGCCATGCAGACGCCGTACAACCTGCTGGAGCGGAGCGACTACGAGGCCGGCCTCGCCCAGATCGTCGACCGGGTCGGTCTCGCCGTCTTGCCGCGCTTCGCCCTGGCGAGCGGATTCCTGAGCGGCCGCTACCGCACCAAGGCCGACCTCGCGGCATCGGAGCGCGGCGCAGAGGTGGCCGGGTACCTCACGCGGGTCGGAGTGAGGGTGCTGACCGCTCTCGACGAGGTGGCCGCCGGGCACGACGCGGCCCCGGCGACCATCGCGCTCGCCTGGTTGCTGAGCAAGCCGAATGTGGTGGCGCCGATCGTCTCGACGAGTTCGGCCGAGCAGGTCTTCGACCTGATGGCGGCGCCGCAGATCCGGCTGACCCGCCACGAACTGACGCACCTCGACCGCGCGAGCGAACCGCGGCGCTGAGGCCGAGCGGTCCGCTCACGCAGTGGCGCGGGCGGAGCGGTTACGCGTTGACGCCCGGGATGGCGATGGCGTGAGGTACCAGTACCAGCCAGATGATGAGCAGGATCAGGGCGACCAGCGGGAGCCAGACCGAGGCGCGACCACCGCGGAACGCGAGCGCCAGGATCAGAAGGACGACCGTGAGGAACGCCAGCAGCACACTGCCGAGAGGGATTCCTGCAAAGAAGAGCGACAGCAGGAACAGCGCCGCCACGATGATCTGGATGACGCCGAGGACCGCAACGCGACTGCGGACTCGCGTGATGCCGTCGATCAGTGCGAGTACGCCGCCCACGACTCCGATGATGAAGAGCAGATTGAAGATGGGGATCGTGAAAGTCATAATGCCTATTCCTTTCGCTTCGACACCGCCCAACGCGGCACGGCCCTCACCCTAGCCGGAGGTTCGTCAGCGTGAAGCGAACGTTCAGGAAGACGCCAGGAAGCGCCCAGGTGAGGGCGAACGTCTAGGCGCGGGCGTCGCCGATCACGCGGTCGAAGGCCCGTGCCAGCGCGGTGCTCGCGGCGATCGGGTCGCCGGCGTATCCGCCGGTCATCGCGCCGTCGCGTGCCAGCATGAGATCGTCGGCCGCTTCGCCGGCGAGCGGGTGGCCCAGCTCGCGCAGCAACTGCTCCAGTGTGCCGACGAACCACTCGCGGTGCGCTATGACCGAGCGGCGCACGGGATGCGTGGGGTCCGAGAACTCGGTGGCCGCGTTGATGAAGGGGCAGCCCCGGAACTCGGCCGACGAGATCCAGGCCGAGATGCTCTGCTGCAGGGCGCGCAGCACAGCCTCTGCCGAGGGCTGCTGGTCGACGAGATCGGCCAGCTCCTCCACGGCCTGACGGTGGCGATGTTCGACGTACTCGCCGATCAGCCGGTCTTTCGAGCGGTAGTGCTTGTAGAAGGTCGCCTTGGTGACGCTCGAGGCGCTGATCAGGCGGTCGACGCCGACGGCCCGGATCCCCTCGTCGTAGAAGAGCAGATCTGCCGTGTCGAGGATCCGCTGTTTCGCGGGAGCGAGGGTCGGGGTCGGCGCGGGGCGCTCGATCGCGATCATGGTGGTCATCGGTCCTCTGCTCGGGTTCTCGGCGCCGCGCGCCGTGACCGTCGGGGGGAACGGCCACGGCTGCACGGGCGCGGGTTCGGGTAGCACCAGATCAGCGGCACCGGCCGCGCATCCCGATGTCAAGCATCGGTGAGCGCTGACGGCGCCACGGGACGTGGGGGCGTCCCGCCCTGGGAAGCCGGTCCGGCTAGGTCCGAATCGCTTTCCCCGTTGGTCGAGCATAACATGGGAGGACAGACAGACTTGTCTGTCGCGTCGACGAGTTCTGTACCCCAATCCGGGTGTCGCGGGGCGGCGGCCGGGTCAGAGGGATGACGTAGGCTCGAAACCCGTGGAAGGGACACGGATGAACGGCGCGGTGGCACTCCCACTCGATCTGAACGAGCTTCGTATCACCGCATCCGGAGGGTCGCTGGTGCGCAGGAGCGTGCTGCCCAGCGGCGTCCGGATCCTCAGCGAGCAGATGCCCGGAGCCCAGAGCGCGACGGTCGGCTTCTGGGTCGCTGTCGGTTCGCGCGACGAGCAGCCGGTCACCTTCGGGTCGACGCACTTCCTCGAGCACCTCCTGTTCAAGGGCACGCGAACCCGCACGGCGCTCGACATCGCGGTCTCGTTCGACGCGGTCGGCGGCGAGCACAACGCCCTGACCGCCAAGGAGTACACCTGCTACTACGCCAAGGTGCGCGACCAGGACGTTCCGATGGCCGTTGCTGTGCTGGCCGACATGTTCACGTCGTCGCTGATCGACGCCCAGGAGTTCGAGAGCGAACGGGGCGTGATCCTCGAGGAGCTCGCGATGGCCGACGACGACCCCTCTGACGTGGTGAGCGAACGGTTCTTCGAGGCGGTCTTCGGAGGGCATCCGCTCGGCCGTCCGATCGGGGGCAGCCCTGCCGCGATCGGCGCCGTTGGCCGGGATGCCGTGTGGGAGCACTACCGCGCCAACTACCGCCCTCAGGATCTCGTCGTCACGGTGGCCGGGGCCGTCGACCACGACATCCTGGTGTCGCAGATCACCACGGCGCTCGATCTCGCGGGCTGGGACCTCGCCGTCGCGGGGTCGCCCGTCGACCGCCGCCACGCAGGCTCTGCCGACGTCGAGCGAGGCAGCGCATTGACCATCGTCGACCGCCCGACAGAGCAGGCGAATCTGCTGCTCGGCGTTCAGGGGCTCGCGGCATCCGACGATCGGCGCGCCGCGGTCACGGTGCTCAACTCGGTGCTGGGCGGCGGGATGTCGTCGCGGCTCTTCCAGGAGGTGCGCGAGAAGCGCGGCCTGGCATACTCGGTCTACTCCTTCGCGGCCGGCTACTCCGACACGGGGCTGCTCGGACTCTATGCCGGATGCTCGCCCAAGAAGTCGGGCGACGTGGCCGAGCTGATGCTCGGCGAGTTCCGCAGGCTCGCGGCCGAGGGGATCACAGACGAGGAGCTCGCACGCGCGCGCGGCCAGCTCGGCGGCGGCGCGGCGCTCGCCCTCGAGGACTCGGACTCGCGCATGACCCGGCTCGGTCGCAGTGAACTCACCTTCGGCGAGTTCTCGGATCTCGACGAGACCCTGCGCCGCCTCGACGGCGTGACCACCGCGCAGGTGCGCGAGCTGGCCGAGGAGCTCGTTGCGCGTCCCCTGTCGGTCGCCGCGGTCGGTGCCCTCAAGAAGTCCGCCTTCGACGGACTCGTCACTGCCGACGCGCCCGCTGCGGCCTGATCCCATCCCCTCTTAGAAAGCCACGCAATGTCGCGCTATCTCTATCTCGTGCGCCACGGGGAGCAGCAGGATGCCGAGTACGGGCTGCCGGATGGGCCGCTCAGCCCGCGCGGTGTCCGTCAGGCCCATGCGATCGCGGAGCGGCTCGGCGGCGTGCCGTTCACCGGCGCGTGGACGTCGCCCCTGACCCGCGCGCAAGAGACCGCGAGGATCATGACCGAGCGGCTGCCATCGCTCGAACCGCAGCCCTCTGCCCTGCTCATGGACTGCGTGCCGTCCGGGCCGGGCGTCGACATGCCGCACGCCTTCGAGCCCTTCTTCGGCGGCATCACCGAGGAGGAGATCGAGGCCGGCCGCGCCCAGATGGCCGACGCGACGGCCGAATGGATGACGCCCTCGCGCGAGGACCGTCACGACCTGCTGATCACCCACAACTTCGTGATCGGCTGGTTCGTGCGCGAATCGTTCGGAGCCGCGGACTGGCGCTGGCTCGGAGTCAACCAGGCCAACTGCGGACTGACGATCATCCGGGTGCGCTCGGCAAAGCCTCCCGTGCTGGTGGCGCACAACGACCTCGGCCACCTGCCGCCCGAGCTGCGCACCGGGCTGCCGGTCGAGCAGCCGTACTAGCGCCTTCTTGCTGGTCGAGTAGCGGCCGAGGCCGCGTATCGAGACCGGGCGTGACTTCTGGAAATGGGTGAGTCGCGCCTCACGGTGAGGCGCAGTTCACTCGTTCTGCTTGACCTTCGTCGTGCCTACCGAGAATACGATTTCGGCATGACGACATCAGCGCCGGCCCGCCCCCCGCTGTCCGTTGTCGCCCTCATGGGCTTCATGCTCGGTATCGGCGCCGCCCTCGGGACCATTGCGGCTCTCCTCGGCTTCTTTGGAGCCTTCGGGATCGTCCCGATCGTCGTCGGGTTGGCAGGGTTCATTGTCTCGATAGTCGGAGTTAGCGACACTCGAGACGGGGTGAAGTCCGGGCGTGGGTTCGCGCTCGCCGGACTCATCATCGGCATCCTGGGTCTGATCGGACTTGTGGTCGGAACGGTGCTTTTCTCGCGGAGCTAGAGCACCGGATCGGGCTCGTCGCCGAACAGCCGCTTCGCGAACCAGTTCGTCGCGTTCGGGTTGTCGTTGTAGGGCTCGATGTCGACGTAGCCGCTCGAGCGGTAGAGGCCCTGGGCGGCCTCGAGGCTCGCGTTGGTGTCGAGCACGATCTCGCGGGCGCCGAGTCCGACGGCGTGGGCTTCGAGCTCCGCGAGCAGTTCTCGGCCCCATCCCTTGCCGCGCGCGCGGTCGCGCAGGTAGAGGTGCTTGATCTCGGCGCGGACGGGGGTGAGCATCCTGACGCCGCCGCAGCCGACCGGGCCGAGGTCGTCGTCGACCACGAAGAAGATGCCGGCCGGCGGGACGAACTTCTCGGGATCGGGGAAGACCGTGCGGTACTCGCCGAGGTGCTCGGGAAAGGTGTGCGCCCGCATCTCGAAGTACTCGGTCAGCAGCTCGTGCGCGTCGTCGTCGGCGGGGGAGGCGGGACGGTAGACCGGCATGCGCCCAGGCTACGCTGAAGGCCATGGTGACTTCGGGCTCGACGGCGGGCGTGACGTCGGTCGCGATCGTCGGCGCGACAGGGCGGATGGGGCGACTCGCTACCCGGCTCATCGAGAGCAGCGACGACCTGCGCGTGCATGCCGGGCTCGGCTCGTCCGACCCGATCGAGCGGATCGAGGGGGCCGACCTGGTGCTCGACCTCACCGTTCCTGCCGTGTCGCCAGAGGTCGTGGGCGCGGCGCTGGATCGCGGCATCCCGGTGCTGGTCGGCACCTCGGGCTGGACCTCCGAGCGCATCGCCACCCTGACGCGCCGCATGACCCAGTTGCCCGAGCTGGGTGTGGTCATCGTGCCCAACTTCTCGCTCGGGTCGGTACTGGCGACGCTCGCCGCGACCATGCTGGCGCCGTACTTCGACTCGATCGAGATCGTCGAGGCGCACCACGAGGGCAAGGTCGACTCGCCGTCGGGCACCGCGATCCGCACCGCCGAGCTGATCGGCGCTGCGCGAGCGGATGCCGGCCCGGTCGACGCCCCGCACGCCGACCAGCGCGCGCGCGGTCAGCAGGTCGCGAGTGTGCCGATCCACAGTCTGCGCATGAACGGGCTGCTCGCTCAGCAGGACGTCATCTTCGGCGGCGTCGGCGAGACCGTGCGGGTCAGCCACGAGACCTTCAGCGACGAGTCGTACGCGGCCGGCCTGCTGCTCGGGCTGCGCGCCGCCCCGACCGCGCGCGGTGTGGTCGTCGGGCTCGACAAGCTGCTCGGCCTTCCCGCCGCGCCGAACAAGGGCTGATGCGCACCCGTGTCGCGGTCGTCATCATGGCGGCGCTGCTCGCTCTGTACCTGATCTTCGCGGTGCGGTACGGGCTGATCCTGATCGGAGTCCGGCAGCCGGTGCCGGTGGCCATCGGGGTCGCCCTCCTGGTGCTGCCGATCGTGGGCGCGTGGGCGATGGTGAGCGAGCTGCTGTTCGCCGTGCGTGCAGACCGGCTGGCGAAGCGCCTCGAAGACGAGGGCGGGATGCCGAGCGAACCCGTGCCGGTCAGCGCGAGCGGCCGGGTCGACCGGGCCGCGGCCGACGCGCTGTTCCCGACCTACCGAGCCGCCGTGGATGCCGACCCCGAGAGCTGGCGCGCCTGGTTCCGGCTGGGGCTCGCCTACGATGCGAGCGGCGACCGCCGCCGCGCGCGCTGGGCGACCCGCACGGCGATCAGGCTGGCGCGCTAGTCCTTCGCGAAGACGGCGTCGATCGCCTGCTCGACCCGGCGGTGCCGCCAGTGGAATCCGTCGTCCTCGAGCAGGGTCGGGATGACCTTGGCGCTATCCAGGAGCAGGCGCTCGCCGGCCTCACCGAGCAGCTTCACGGCGCCCTCGGGAACTCGCAGCAGGTAGGGCCGATGCATCCGGCGCGCGTATGCGTGGGTGATGCGGTCACTGGTGGCCGGCGTCGGACCGGTCAGGTTCACCGGCCCGCTGAGCTTCGAGCTCAGCAGGTGCCGGATGGCCGCGGCCTCGTCGTGCAGGCTGATCCACGGCCAGTACTGCCCGCCGGTCGCGAAGCGCGCGCCGAGGCCGAGCCCGGTCGGCACGCGCACCGGCGCGAATCCGCCGCCGTGCGCGACCACCACCGCCGAGCGCATGGTGACCACCCGGGTCTTCGCCGGCGCGAGCGCGGCGGCGGCTTCCCACGCGGTGACGAGGTCGGGGAAGAATCCCGTTCCCGCGGCCGAACTCTCGGTGAGCCGCTCGCCGGGACGGTCGCCGTAGAAGCCGACCGCAGATCCGCTGAGGAAGACGGCAGGCGGCGTCGCCACCTGGTTCATCGCTTCGGCAAGGGCCTGTGTCGGCTGCACGCGCGAGTCGAGCAGGGTCTTGCGGTATCCGGGCGTCCACGGGATGCGGCCGACGCCGGCGCCCGAGAGGTTGACCACCGCGTCCACCTCGCCGAGCACGCGGAAGTCGATGGTGCGGGCGCTCGGCACCCAGTTGATCTCGTCATCGGCCACCGGGGGGCGGCGGACGAGCTTGAGCACCTGGTGACCGTCGGCGCGCAGCTGAGCGGTGAGTTCGGTGCCGATGAGTCCGGATGCTCCCGAGACGAGGACGCGCAGGGCGCCGCGCTGCGCCACGATCAGGCCAGGCTCGCCTCGAGGGTGATCGGGATGCCGGTGAGGGCCTTCGAGACCGGGCAGTTCGCCTTGGCATCCTCGGCGAAGGTCTGGAACTGCTCCTCGGAGATGCCGGGAACCTTCGCGCTCACCAGCAGGTGACTGCCGGTGATGCCCTCGCCGGGCTGGAAGGTGACGGCCGCGGTGACCTGCAGGCTCTCGGGCGCGTGTCCGGCCTGGGCGAGGCCGTTCGACAGCGCCATCGAGTAGCAGGCGGAGTGCGCCGCGCCGAGCAGTTCTTCGGGGGTGGTCATGCCGGCGACGCCCTCTGCGCGTGCCTGCCAGCTGACCGGCAGCTCGGCCGCATCGCTGGAATCGAGGGATGTCGTGCCGGATCCGCTCATCAGATCGCCGAACCAGAGGGTGGTTGCTTCGCTCGTGTGGGCCATGGCCCCACCCTACGCGGGCTACGCGGAGGCGGCGCGGGAACGGCCGAGCACTCGGGTGCGTACCAGCAACAGGTAGATCTGGCAGCCCAAGCAGTAGCCGAACACTGAGTTGAGGAACGCGGCGATGAAGGCCAGGGCCGCCGCGATGGGGAGCGCCAGGGTCAGCCCGAGCAGGGTCAGGATGACGCCGATCGCGGTGATGACGAACCCGACGCCCTGCGCGAAGGTCGGCGGGGTCGGGTCTTCGAGCTCGCTCGGCGGCGTCAGCCGCGGACGCACCAGCCGCTTGAACAGCAGTCCGAATGGATGCCGGGCGATTCCAGCGAATGCGCCCCAGGCGAAGAGCAGCGTCTGCGCCACGAAGATGACCAGAGCGGGCACCAGGAGCCCGCTGAGCGAGAGCGCGATCACGACGAGAAGCACGGCCGCCGTGATGCCGGCGCCGAAGCGCGGCCCGCGGGGGTCGATGCCGGCGGCCGTGCTCACGCGGCCAGCACCCTGTTCAACTCCGCTTCGATGACGTCGCGGCGCACCGCACCGCCGATCCGGGCGCGGACGGCGCCTGCGGAGTCGAGGATCAGGGTCGTCGGAGTCTGGAGCACGTTGAACTGCGCGGCGAGATCCGGCCGATGGGCGATGTCGATCTCGATGTGCCGAACGCCCTCCGCCACGATGGCCCCGAGCACGCGAGCGGTGGCACGGCATGGCGCGCACACCTCGGACGACAGCTGCAGCAGGGTTGCATGCCCGCCGAGTTCGACTCCGGTCACGCTGCCGCTCGCCGTTGACACCCGCCCCTGCGAGGCGCGCCACACCAGTCCGAGCACGGTCGCGATGGCGACGAGCCCGATCAGAGCGGCGGCTACCTGCATGATGAGCACGATATTCGCGCCGATCCGCCGACGGGCCAGTGTTGCGGAAGGTTACGGAATACCATCGAGCCGATGAGTCAGCACCCCTACGAAGACCTGCTGCGCGACACGTTCGAGAACGGCGCGCACAAGACGGATCGCACGGGCACCGGCACGCGCAGCGTGTTCGGCCGCCAGCTGCGGTACGACCTGTCGAAGGGGTTCCCGCTGATCACCACCAAGCGGGTGCACTTCAGGTCGATCGCCTACGAGCTGCTGTGGTTCCTGCGGGGCGAGAGCAATGTGGCGTGGTTGCGCGAGCACGGCGTGACCATCTGGGACGAATGGGCGGATGCCGCGGGCGAGCTCGGTCCCGTCTACGGCGTGCAGTGGCGCTCATGGCCGACCCCGTCTGGCGGGCAGATCGACCAGATCTCGGACGTCATCGAGCAGATCCGCGTCAATCCCGACTCGCGGCGCCTGATCGTGTCGGCCTGGAATCCGGCGGACATCCCGAAAATGGCCCTGGCGCCGTGCCACGCGCTGTTCCAGTTCTACGTCGCAGACGGCAAGCTGTCGTGCCAGCTGTACCAGCGCAGCGCGGACCTGTTCCTGGGGGTGCCGTTCAACATCGCCAGCTACGCCCTGCTGACCCATCTGGTCGCGGCGCAGACCGGTCTCGAGGTGGGCGACTTCATCTGGACAGGCGGCGACTGCCACATCTACGACAACCACGTCGATCAGGTGGCCGAGCAGCTGACCCGGGCGCCATTTCCCCTGCCGACGCTGACGATCACCGCCCCGCGCGACAGCATCTTCGATTACACCTTCGACGACTTCGAGCTGCA
>Ga0068855_100011696_pt1 | contig 10605 bp, 7 predicted proteins | sample KBSCornC52_FD_66592 | JGI IMG/M metagenome (GOLD analysis project Ga0068855, IMG submission 66592) | Corn rhizosphere microbial communities from Kellogg Biological Station, Michigan, USA - KBS Corn C5-2 | ecosystem: Host-associated > Plants > Roots > Rhizosphere > Soil ... | reverse complement strand
CGTTCTATGACTCAACCTGGCTTGGCTACGGAAGGCCGGCTCGCATGATGGAGGCCAGTGTCGCTCCTGGACAAACTGCAACGTTTGAGTTCTGGATAACCGCACCGATATCCAACGCCTCCGACAATAAAGAGTACTTCGGTCTGGTTTCAGAAGGCAACGCTTGGTTTCCGGACATAGGCTTGTACTACTCTATCCATGTTCAGCCTCCGGCCTATACATGGCAACTTCTAAGCCAGTACGCATATACTGACGCGACAAAGACAACTGCCGCAGGCTTAAACAATCTTGAACCCGGAGCCCGAAGATATGTGGGCTTAACCATTAAGAACACTGGCAATCTTACCTGGACTAATTCCGGGCCGTATCCTGTTGACCTAGGAGCAACTAACCCAATGGATCGCGTTAGCCCGTTCTATGACTCAACCTGGCTTGGCTACGGAAGGCCGGCTCGCATGATGGAGGCCAGTGTCGCTCCTGGACAAACTGCAACGTTTGAGTTCTGGATAACCGCACCGTTAAACAAATACGGTCAATTCCTCGAATACTTTGACCCGGTTATGGAAGAGAGGGCTTGGTTTAACAGCATTGGACTTAACTACTCCCTTTCCGTAATTAATCCCCAGTATTCATGGCAGCTTCTTTCGCAATACGCATATACTGATTCAACAAAAACAACCGAAATCGGCCTTAATAATATGTCGCCAGGGCAAACCGCCTACATCGGATTCACTGCTAAAAACACTGGCAATATTACTTGGTACAATAATGGTTACTTCCCCGTAGACGTTGGTACGACCAACTCCTACGATAGACTTAGTGTCTTCTGCTCAGGCGGCCTGGGCTGGCTTGGATGCAACCGGCCGGCTCGCATGACAGAGGCGAGCGTTGCTCCAGGGCAGATCGCGACTTTTGAATTTACCATCAAGGCCCCGCAAGTACCGGGAACATACCGGGAATACTTTAGCCCTGTCGCCGAGAGACGAACTTGGTTACCGTATATCGGCTTCAACTACCTTATTGTTGTCAACTAATAAGCCCCTGTCACCGGCTGTTGAGACTTGGATGCCAACGGCCCGTTTAAATTGGTCATAGGATTCATCCCACGTATAAGTACGATAGTTCTTGGCGATTACTCGATTCGATGCCTTATATCGCCCCGAAGCATACTCCAGTATCTTGTCCATACACGCACGTGCATCATAGGGCAAAAAATAATCAACCATCTCACCGCCGATCTCAAGCATTGACGATACTCCAGAGGCGACACAAAGTTTGCCCTGCCCTAGTGCTTCCACAACCGGCAGCCCCCATCCCTCGCACAGCGACGGGAATACAGTGAACATACACTTCTCATACAGCCATCTAAGCCCTTCATCGGATATGTTGCTTATCCAGTAGATTTTGTTTTGTGTGTAGGGATCATTAGCTATGATGTGCGCTAAGTCATCCGTTAGCCAACCTTTTTTACCGACGATCACAATATCAGGGAATGTTCTCCCTTCTAACTGGGCTAGTTTTGCCGCCTGGTAGAGCAAAAGATAATTCTTCCGTATTTCAAACGTCCCAACACTCAACACAAAGTCACCCTTCAGCGGAAAATTCGGCGGCCTTTTAGGGCGCACCACCTGTATATCCTCACCAAGCCTTACCACCTCTATAACGGGGCGTGTAATGCCCCTCTCCTTGCAAAAGATTGTCACGTCACGTTTTGTCGCTTCGGAAATGACTGTCACGATATCCGTATTTCCAATTGCTTTTTCAACATATGGATTGAAAAGTTTTGGTAACTCATCGGCGAAAAGATGCGGCTGGTAAACTGGCAGAATGTCATTTATGTGCTGCACGAGGCGAATCCCTATATTTGCGCGGATTTCACACAGCCTGTCTAGCAAACCTGGCGTGTTCCAACCGGCTCCAATCACAACGACTAGATCTCCTCGCTCAAAATCAGCGGCAGCGAAACTCCTAAACGGCGATTTTGCCTTACCCTTGTCAACCAATGCATGAATTACAGTGCGCGTCATCCTATTTGCAACTCGTACAAATGGGCGCAAACTCTCCCGTTGTTTAGGCGAGAGAGCGTAATACGGGCCGCCAATAAGGTGCTTGACCCGTTGCCGCTTCGAGAGCGGCGGGTGATTCACTTGGGCTTTCAACTGCTCGAGCAAACTAAACACTACTTCGACATACCTATCATCTATTGGATCGTAGATAATGAACCGTGCGCCCTCGGTAGCAAATCTCGAGGCGTATGAGTATACAACTCGTTGGATTCCGGTGAAATGTCCATTCCAAGTGACAAGATCTGATATGTCTATCCAGATATTATGCGCTTTACCGTTCATGTCGTGTTTTACTCGCTGCACCCAAGATTATTTAGCCTGACGTTATACCCCTTCGAGTTGTGTAGCAGCAGCGTGTCGCCAGTTTTCGCCATTACGGAAAATTCAGTATAAGCGCTCCCTGTAATGTGCTCAGTAACCTGAGGCACGCCATTCACGCTAACCGTTAGCTCGCCCTCGTCTTGAGGAGCCGACATTTTGGCTCCAAAACATTCACGATCATATTTCACTGGCGCATCAAGGAGCGGGGTAACCTTAAGCTCAGCATCTTGGAGCGTTTCGAACTCCGTATCCATGGGTGACTGCATGATGTTTAAGTTCTCGGCAAACCCCCTCTCAAAAGTCAGCACATTGCTAGTCTTTGGTCCATCGACAATCTTTGCAAGTACTACATCATTCGTGCTCTCTGGGCGTAAAATTTGAAGCGAAAAAATCGGCGGTTTACTGTCGCCTAGGATGTCAAGCTGGTTAGTGTGTGCCATTATCTGGCTTACTGTTAACCCATGAATAACGACATACTTTATGCCTAGATATCGTAAAGCGGGCAATGTCTGGGGATCGGTTAGATCTTTTAAGGCAACATGAACATCCCCCTTATAGTCACTTGCTAAGGCACTATTAAATAGGCTCTTTCCGTGATATGTCTGCATCGTCAGGTAGTAGACGATTGAGTCGTATTCGATCCCTAGCCGATCAATTGGATACTCTGCAATTACCTTTATATCCTTATCGTTCTTTATTTGGTGGTACACGGCCGGGACGTCCCGAGAGTAACTGAATACTAGCGGGTTAAACGGGGTGGTGATCTGATACTCACCTAAGATTAACAGGAAAAGCCCAATGAATAAGGCGGCTGCTATTAACTTATGCTCCTTTGCAAATCGAATCGAGCCGAAGTATTTAAGCAGTATCGCGAAAAGTATCACTACGGCAATATTCACGACCATGTACTCTCTGGCAAAGATGCGCCAAGTCGACGTTATCTTAAGTACTAAGTCGGATGACATTCTTAGGCCGCCCACATGTGGGGGCAACCCGACAAGTAACGCCGCTAGTCCAACCACCACTATCATCAACAACAGCAGCTTAGAGTCATAAGCGTACAAGCGGCGTAGGTTTGCCCTTCTTCCGTTGATCCGTTCCCAGGCAATAATAATTGCGCCAAGTAAAATAACTCCTAACATGGTCAAGCTTATAGACACTCTGCTCTCCCCCGGGCCACACCAATGTCTGAAACTGATGTCTTTGGCTATGAACTTCTGCCCAAAGATATCGACAAGATGGGTATTGTATGGATCGGGCAACAGATAATCCAGGGGTGTGTTGCTACATAGCATTGCCGCCTGGAATACGTTGCCACGCGAGTTGCCTACAGTGGATGAAATCGTGTGAGCATCTTTAATGCTTATGTAGGCAAGTGGCGCCAGCAGCACCATGAGTACCCCGATCCCGACTAGCAACACTTTTACAGTAGACCATGCTGTCGCTCTATACTCTGCCTCTCTCCTGCTCCTAACCAGCGCGTACAGCGCCCACACCCCCAGCATCGGGCCAAGAATTGTTCCAGATAACAAGATGAAATATGGGTCAAAGTATGCACACACCCCCATTGCGGTCGCAAGGAGTACAGCAAACAATACCTTTCGTGTTTTAATGGTGTGCAACCCCAGCCAAATAATCGCAATCAACAATGAACCATAAGCGTAGCTTGGGTGTCCTCCGATCTTAGATTGTACATACGGTGTAAAGGCGACCGCATAGCCCGCAAGAAAGCCTATCCAGCGACTTTTAGTAAGGTAGAAGATGAACGCAAACATTATCATGCTGGTCGTCAAATACCCCATGACATTCGACATATCATAAGAGCAGACCGGACCCACTACCCTTGACGCCAGAGACAGCGCGGTAGTCTCAGCCAAGGAAACAAAGCCAACCGGTGAGTAGAGAGACTCGCCAGCCGGGTAGTTAGTAGCACTTTCATATCCGCCCAGAAGTGGCTGGTTGGGCTTAAGCGACTCTCGCCATACTGGTCCGGCAGTGCTGTCCCCCAGGCCGTGAATAGTATTGGAGCAGTCTGTAAATGCCGGCCCCATATAGTACACAACGAAGAATATATATGCCAGGATAACAAAGAAAATGAACCAGTTTTTTTTAAGCTTTTTCGCCCACTTATGTATATGAGACATAGCGTTATAAATGTGCCGCATTACCTGCTTTTTGACAAAGGCGATAGAATTCATGCTCTCGAGTCAATCTGCTACTATCTGTAGCCAATTTGCTTTCAATAACCATTGTATCAGTTGTGATAGCGTTAAAGTATTCAAAGTATATGGTAAGTTTCGGCCTTGACCTTCTCTCTTAACTTATCGCTAAAGATAGTCCATTAATGAGACCGACAAGCCACTTGCAAGGCGGCCTGTGAGGTATTCTCACTTTAAAATTAACGTCGTGCGCTCTCCAATACTCTCATGTGTACAACTTGCTCTACCGCAACAAGGTTGACATCATTATCCCTCTTAATAAGATCTAGAAGCATCTTTTTCGACGCCTTACTAAACATACCGTTAACATCGTCAATCACATAAACCTTCTTGTAACGCTTATAGATCAGATCCACGAATGAAGCTGGCTTATAGCCAGCAGCCAACAACCGGTGTGGAACCATCTCGATAAATAGTGTTGGATGGCAAGTTGTAATAAGCTTCTGCGCTCCTTCGAGCACAAAGCCGTCATAACCCTCGACATCTATTTTGAGCACATCTACCTTTGATTTCTTATAGTTTATACTCGTATCAAGCGTAACGACATCCACCTTTACTGAATAGTTAGAGTCTGCTGAACTAGCAGATAGTGAATGGGTCCCTATTTGTTTTTGGGATAGAAATATATCTGCAATACCATTTTGAGAACTTACCGCTTTCTTGATTGCCTTTATTTTTTTATCAAGGCCATTCTGTGTGATATTTATGCCAAGATATTTAAAATTCTCTGTCACCGGTTCAAAAGCTATAACATTGCATCCTGCCTTGCCTGCAATGACTGCATACAGTCCGATATTTGCGCCGACGTCAACGATCCGTTTTGAGACTTTACAAATATCCTGAAATAGTTGAATTTCATAACGTTCATAAAATCCGCCTACAAGTCCTGGAGTAATCGTAAGGTCCCTACCTGGGAAAGTCAGCAACGCTCCAAAATAGGTCGTGCTTAGATCTCCCCGAGAATACCCAAGATGAAACACCTTGTCATATATGTAGGTTGTTAGTGGCCATTTCTGGACCGGTGTGTTGTAAAATAACTTCCGCGCTAGCTTGATTTGCGCTAGTGCTACCCTCTCAAGTCGCTTCATATCTTTCCTATCGTTTTAACTGTTGCTCTCCATATGCCAAAGCCATAGGCTAGCGCAAACAAAGGTGAGAGCACAAATAAAGAAAGGGCATCCTTGATGCCGACTCCGAGCAACAATGCGCCAACTAGTTCCGCAAACCAGGCTAGCGCAAGTCCAATAATTATTGGCATGCGCAGCGCAGGAACAAGCCCGTACGCAACGATGCCAGTAACCGAACCGGCTAGAAACACAATTAACGGCAGAAAGAACCGGTTGCCGGGCCGCAGAAACCCGTCAACAAAAACACATCCCCGATGGTAGCTGTGACGGAAGAACTGGGACAGCTTCGTGCGCGCATGATAGGTGCAAGAGAATTGAGGAGATAGATTAATCTGATGATCGCATGCCAACAGCCGAATTAAATGCGTGTCATCACTGGAGTTCTTAATATTATATGTCTGCCGTTCGAATGTAGCTACGGCATCAAGTAACAGCTGCCGAGGTGCAAAAAAGAGGGTTGTGCCCTTCGGATAGTGATCAAAATCCTTTAACCCATACGAGCATGTATGGGGATTCTTGAAGTAACGCCGCCAGCCAAGAAATGTAATTGCATCACCGAAACGGGCGATGATATTGCCCTTCTTATCTACAATTACGTGGCCATTCCAAATGACCTTAGAGGCATCCTTCTTTAGCTGCTCGCGAACGAATTGTAACGACTTCTCATGTATGTAGACACGCGAATCAATAAAGAGAATGAACTTCTTGCGGGCAACAAGCAAGCCGGCCTTACGTGCTAAGAAGCGGCCTTTGTTCTCTTGGTCTACTACCATGATTGGATATTCAGACTGTAGCGCGCGTGCTGCGGCCAAGCTGTCATCCGTCGAACCATCGTTAACGAGTATTATTTCGGCTTCTTTCCTTCTTAAACCAGCCTGATGAAGCGCAGTAGAAATACGTTCCACAGTTGGCTCTTGCCAAGTCGCAGCGTTATAGACAGGAATGACGACTGAAATACCCTCTGCCATCTATTACTTTTATCATAGCACGTGAAGGCAGGGGTTCACCAAAACCTCTGTTTGTAGTAAGGTGCATATAGTAAATGCGTCGGTTAAAACTCGAAAATTTCTATATCCACTCGAGCCTCTTCGGTCTTCTGTCTCTTGGGGCGGCAGCGCTGAACTATCTACTCTATCCGGCTCTGACAAGAATTTTAAATATTGGTAGTTTTGGTGACTTTACTGCGATCATGGCTTTGTCGAACCAAATACTAGGAGTTCTACTCGCGTTCAATCTTACGTCGATTTACTTGGTTAAAAAATACCCCGAGAAAGTGGCACTTGAACTATCGCAAGCTATTCAGAAAGTATTGATCTGGTTGTGCTTAGGGTCAGCAGTCATCCTGCTTCTGCTCGCCCCGCTTTTGCGAACAGAGTTACATATCGCTAGCCCTCTCTCGCTCGTTGCCCTGGTGGCGCTGCTGTTAGTTGCTGTGCCTACCGTTATTTGGACCGGTTATCTGCAGGGGCATAAGCAACTCCTGCAAGTAGGTCTATTCAACATTAGCAGTGCGGCGCTGAAGCTTATATTTGTTATTGTCCTGGCGCATCTTGGAGGAGTCGCCTGGGGCCTGTCGGGGGTAGTGATCGGAACGCTTGGCGGCTTATTGGTCTTACGCGTTTCCGCAGGCCGGGCGCTCCCTAGTCTGAGTTCAATTTTTACAAGCTTGTCGAAAGATCAGCGAGCCTTTATTGGTAGCACCAGGTATTATATTCTTGAATCAATCGTCGTAGTGGGAATGCTTAGTCTGCTCCAAAATATAGATATTGTCTACGCCAAGTCTCTTTTCAGCCCCAGCACAGCAGGCGTGTATGGCGGCGTAAGCATCCTGAGTAATGCCCTGTATATAGTGTCGTTCTTGCTCATATGGATTATCCTGCCTGAGGTAACGGTTACTCCTTCATCACATAACCGCCGCATCATCCGGACGGCTTTTACATTATTCGCAGGAATGGGACTGGGTGTAATTGCTGCCGAAATCTTGCTGCAAGCTTGGTTGACGCGCCTTATCTTAGGGCCCGCATTTACTGGACAGGGGCTAATACTGATAGTTACAAGTACGTACCAAATTGCGCTCGTAGGCGTAACTTTGTACGCATATTATTTGCTCGTGCGTAAGAAGATGTCGGCCCTGATATTGGCTACCTGCGTATCTGCCCCTACGGTTCTTGCACCAATAGCCGTTCCTCCTAAAAACCCGACCGCGCTGATTGCAACCCTTCTGGGCGCTCTCATCTTTGGTTGCGTGATGTTCATCAGTATCATGTATATGCAAGGAGTCGCTCGATATGTCCGACCAAAAACCGCTAATTAGTCTTGTAATCCCGATATACAACGAAGCGCCAAATCTTACATGGCATCACCGCAAAATTATAGAGTATATAGCAAAGCTGCCATATCATTTTGAGATTGTTTACGTTAACGACGGCAGCAAAGACGATTCGCTCGCAATCCTTCAGGATCTATGCGGGGGACAAGGTCTCTCCCGCTATATTAGTTTTTCGCGGAATTTCGGCAAAGAAGCCGCTACCTCTGCCGGCCTTAAGGCCTGCCGGGGAGACGCAGCAGTTATGATAGACGCCGATGGTCAGCACCCTATTGAACTCATCCCTGAATTCATCAACCGATGGCGAACCGATGCTCAGGTTGTGATCGGTGTCCGTACTGCCAATACCAGCGAAGGTATTATTAAACGATATGGATCTAAGGTATTCTATTTCGTAATTGGTGCACTGGTAGGTTCTGGATCCGTTAATGGGGCTACCGATTTCCGGTTACTAGATCGCCGGGTAATAGACGAATTCAACAAATTGAGCGAGCGAAATCGCATAACCAGAGGTCTCATTGATTGGTTGGGATTTAAGCGGGAATATGTGCCTTTTGTAGCCCCTGAACGTCATAGCGGTAAAGCATCGTATAGCATCAGGAAACTCTTTGGACTAGCCATACACGGCTTAGTTTCGCAGACAACAAAACCGTTGCAATTAACTGGCGTCCTGGGTGGAGCCGTGGTTGTTGTCTCAGCGCTCACGGCTATATTTCTCGCGGTTGAGACATACATTTTCCGCGACCCTTTGCATCTTGCCGTGACAGGATCAGCAATTGTTGCGCTCTTTGTCAGCTTCCTTGTTGGTATCGTGCTCGTTTGCCAGTGGTTGCTTGCGCTTTACATCGAGAGCATTCATACCGAAGCACAAAATCGCCCCTTATATATCGTGGACCAGACATCTGAAGACCGCTAAGCAATACTTCTTACTTCTCGATAAAACCGTCGCTATACAACTTGTCAACAATTATCTGAGTTGGTCTGATGGTTGCCTCGGCTTTCTTTCCGCGATATTGTTCTGGATTCTTAAGAAACGCTTCGACTTTTCCCCTGTCGTACACCGACAGGACTACATTTTGGCCAAGGCCCTCTTGGCGCTCTGTAGCCATGCGATGAACTAGGCAAGGAATGTCTAAGTACGCCGCTTCTTCCTGCAGGCCACCGCTATCTGTAACGATATATTTTGCTTTTGACACTAATTGGATGAAGCGGTAATAGCTGAGCTTCGGCAGCCTTGTTATATTTTTCCCTGCCAGATAGTGATCATAGCCAAGCTGTTTTATCCGCTCTTTCGTGATTGGATGGTCTAAAAAGATAGCTCTGATCTTAGCACGCTCGCTATGCTGCTGGATAATTTCTAAAAGACCCTGTAGCGCACCCTCATCAGACATAAGCTCATTGCGATGGATTGATACGACATAGTAAGGCTGTGAAAGATCGGCGGGTATCTCGCTCGGTTTAATCGGAGCGGCTTTCGCCATCCGCAAGCTATCGAGTACGGTGTTTCGTTTTGTATCGATAATCTCACCTTTTGCATGTGCCTTGTGAAGGTTTGTGATGGGGATCGCTCCTGGCGAGAAATGATACCGAGCGAGTTTAGAAACAATCATACGGTCAAGCTCTTCAGGAAAAGGATGCCGCCAGTTATAGCTGCGCAAGCCAGCTTCAATATGCATCACGGGTTTGCGGTGTAACCGCCCTACAAGTGCTCCGAGTACCGTTGTCACCGTATCGCCATGAACGACAAAGGCATGTCTCCCTGGCTGCCTCAAGAAGGCCCGAATATTTCGGTAGTTTCGGATATATCCTATTGTTACCGTAATGCCCCAACGGATAAGATCGGTCGGCTTGTCTAGGTCATGGCCCTGAACACCGTTACCAAGTGCAATTTGTGGCGTCGGAAGATCGGCATCCTTCATGAGCTGTTGTAGCTGTTGTGGCTGTTGGCTTGTATTTATTCGTAGTTGCTGGTCATCGGGAATGCTTTTTATTAGTGGCAGCAACTTAATGAGTTCGCCCGTTGTCCCATACACGATTATGATCACAGCAGTGTCCTTCTATCGCTCTCAATATTGTTATCACCATGTAGTATATCCTAGTCGACTCCGCCTGCTACAATAGACGGGTATGGCCTCAAGGAGACTACACTTGTTCGTCGACGCAGAAGTACTTGTCGCCCCTCACTTTAGCGGGATCGGCCACTACACTCTCGAATTATTGCGCGCTCTTGATCGTCTTATCGAAGACCATAACGATGTTACGGTTGAGCTAGGTGTCTTCTTCAAACAAGCAAAAAAACTGCGCAGTTATGGCTTCCGTAACTTCAAGATCCGCCATTCGCCATTCCCCCTCCGAATCACGAACGCCCTGAAGATCCGCAACATGCAGCCCCCGTACGACCTGCTTTTCGGTAAGCGTATATATCTCTTTCCCAATTTTACGGCTTGGCCAACGCTATCCTCTCCGGTCATACCTATTATCTACGATTTAGTTTTTGAGCGTTTTCCCCAGTACGTCGAACCCAGAAATCAAGCGTTCCTAAGCTC
>Ga0068855_100011695_pt1 | contig 10605 bp, 17 predicted proteins | sample KBSCornC52_FD_66592 | JGI IMG/M metagenome (GOLD analysis project Ga0068855, IMG submission 66592) | Corn rhizosphere microbial communities from Kellogg Biological Station, Michigan, USA - KBS Corn C5-2 | ecosystem: Host-associated > Plants > Roots > Rhizosphere > Soil ... | reverse complement strand
CAAAACGAAAACGGAGGCCAGGGCGTCTGCCCGGCCTCCGCTCAACCCTGAAAACTCCGAAACTTGGCGAAGTCTACGGCGTGCGGTCGGCGGTCACGAGACGCGCCTGACGAACGACTGTTTTCGTGCCGACGGTGCGCAGGCAGGACGCTTCGAAATTCGGCCAGGCATTTTCCGAGCAGTTGCGGCCGATCGCGTGAACATCGAGGCGATCGCCCTTGGCGAGCGCTTGCGGCGTGGAGGCCTCAACCTTCGGCGCAAAGCCGGGCAGAACGGTCAATGCGGCAGCGACAAACGCAGCAACAGCGATGGCTGAAAGAGCTTTGATCATGACGGTCCCCATGTCCCCAGGAGCCTTTGGCCCCCGTTTTGTTGGGCGGATTAGTAACCATGGGGGGTTTCGGGACGCCTTCGCCAAATGCGGAAAATGGTTTCATCCCAAGCCTGTTTTGTTTCGTCGATGCGGACCGGACGAAACAAAGGCTGGAGGCGGGCGGGGCGGGGCGCCAAGATGGTGCGAAAGCCGGACGGATGGGTTCGATTCCGCCAGGGACTGCCGTTCCCTTGCCCCTCTCGTCCCGGCGCGGTAGGACGACGCATGCCCCGCATTGCCTACTATCCCGGCTCCTTCGATCCCGTCACCAATGGCCACCTCGACGTGGTCCGCCAGGCCGTCGGGCTTTGCGACCGGCTGATCGTCGCGATCGGCGTCAATCCCGGCAAGAAGCCGCTGTTTTCGGTGGAAGAGCGGTTCGCCATGATCAAGGACGTGTTCGGGCCGATCGGCGCCAAGGCCGGCTGCGCCATCGAGCCCGCCAGCTACGACAATCTGACGGTGACCGCGGCGCAAAAGGCCGGCGCGACCATCATGATCCGGGGCCTGCGCGACGGCACCGACCTCGATTACGAGATGCAGATCGCCGGCATGAACCAGACCATGGCGCCGGACGTTCAGACCGTTTTCCTGCCGGCGTCGCCTACCGTCCGCCCGATCACCGCCACACTGGTGCGCCAGATCGCCGCCATGGGCGGCAACGTCACGCCATTCGTCCCGGCCTCCGTTGCCGCCGGTCTGAAAGCCAAATTCGCCAAGTAAGATTCGCCAGACAAGCCTTCGCAAAAGTTGCTCCGGTTTTGCGATCACGAGGCCATCCCGGAGCGCTTCCCTCAAAACGTCCCCTGGAGTTTGCATGATCCGAGCTCTCGCCATCCTCACCGCGCTCGTGCTGGCCGCGCCTGCGCTTGCGCAGAAGCTGCCGGCCAATCTCGACAAGAACAATGCGATCGTGATCGACACCACCAAGGGCCGCATCGTGATCGCGCTTCGCTCCGACATCGCGCCCCAGCATGCCGAGCGGATCAAGCAGCTCGCCCGCGACGGCTACTACAACAATGTGCCATTCCACCGTGTCATCGACGGCTTCATGGCGCAGACCGGTGACGGGCAGAATTTCAACGGCACCGGCGGGTCGAAATATCCGAACCTGAAGCAGGAGTTCTCCAAGGAGCCCTTCAAGCGCGGCACGGTCGGCATGGCACGCGGTCCGAGCAACGATTCCGCCAATTCGCAGTTCTTCATCTGCTTTGCGGAAGCGTCATTCCTCGACACCAAATACACCGTGATCGGCAACGTCGTGGCCGGCATGGACGTGGTCGACAAGATCACTCGCGGCGAGCCCCCCGCCAATCCCGACAAGATGGTGAAGGTGCAGGTCGCATCCGACGTCAAGTGAGAGGCGGGAGCAGCGGATGGCAGCCAAGGTTTCCTGCGTTGCCGCCGCGCTGCTGTCGATCGCTCTAGCGCCGGCTGCTCATGCCGAGCAGGGGCAGGTCAACACCATCAAGGAGGTGTTCGAGCGGCTCGGGACCTGCTGGAAGCCGCCGCCGGTCTCGCGCGCAAACCCGATGGACATCACCATCATCGTCAGCTTTAACCGGTCGGGCGCGATCATGGGGCATCCCCGGATCACCTATGAATCGGCCGAGGCGACCGACAACGATCGCCTGGCCTACCGCGTCGCCGTGATGGAGGCATTGCAACGCTGCACGCCAATGCCATTTACCGAGAGCATGGCCGGCGCGGTTGCAGGCCACCCATTTGCGGTCCGGTTCCGCAATCACCTTCGAACACAAGAGAAGCAAACATGGCTGTCACCGAAAATACTTTGATCCTCGAGACCACGCAGGGACCCGTTACCATCGAAATGCGTCCGGACGTCGCGCCCAATCATGTCGCGCGGATCAAGGAACTGGTGCGCGAGGGTTTTTATGACGGCATCGTCTTCCACCGGGTGATCGACGGCTTCATGGCGCAGACCGGTTGCCCGCACGGCACCGGCACCGGCGGCTCCGGCAAGAAGCTCAAGGCCGAATTCAACAAGGAGCCGCATGTGCGCGGCACCACATCGATGGCGCGCGCCGCGAGCCCCGACTCCGGCGACAGCCAGTTCTTCATCTGCTTCGACGACGCGTCATTCCTCAACGGCCAGTACACCGTGTGGGGGAAGGTCACCGACGGCATGGACAGCGTCGACAAGATCAAGCGCGGCGAGCCGGTGCAGAACCCCGACAAGATCGTCAAGGCGCGCATGGCTGCGGACGCCGCATGACCCGTTCGCGCGGTTGATTCAAGGCTGATACGGTCACGAAAGCCGTCCTCGTTTCCGGCAGGAAGCGAGGGCGGCTTTTGATTCGTGGAAGAGGCGTGCCGCGTGCTCGCGACCGCCGTTGCGGCGTTTACTCGCTGCCCGCTTTGAAGATACGCCAGCTCGGATAATCATAAGCACCCGACCAGGCATGGATCATCGCTCCGCAAACGGTGCAGTCAAAGCGCCCGGCAATGTTGTCGCGACGACGTTCCTGCACGGCGACGTAGAGCAGGGTACAGTTCGGGCACGCAAAAATCACATCGATGCGCGCGCGGCTGAACATCACACGAGCGAGCTCCCGATCTGCATCCGGCGAGGTCGGATCTCCGACAGGTTTTTAGTAGCAAGGCCCGTAGGGATAGTAGCCGCAGCGTTGCGCGCCGTAAGCTCCGTAGGCAGCTGCACCAACGGCAGCGGCGCCGACGCCGACCGCCACTCCGCGGCGTACGGCTGCGCCACGGTAAACACCGCCACGATAAGCGCCTCCGTGATAAACGCCAGCGCGGCCGACACCGACGCCGCGTCCACCGCGATATGCGAACGCATCAGTCGAAATCATCGAAAGGCATCCGATGCCGATGATGACCGACGCAGCCAATGAGAAGATCGTTCGACGTGACATGATGACTGTCCTTTCGCGGTTGCCGTAAAAGCGTGTTCATCCAGCCCGCCGACCAGACGACTCTTGGAACAAGCTGCGCCAACGAGACGTAACTTGCCGCAGCAGCGTTGCGAGCCACGTCGCTTGCATGCTTGATCCAGATCAAACCCAGGCGCTCGGGAACCGCGTGCGTCAGAACGCTCAATTGACACGACGGGCAAGGTCGCCGCGTTGGCGCGAGGCCGCGACACACGGTCGCTGGCCGTTTGGACAATAGTGCCTCCTGGAAATTTTTGATTTCATCCTCCGCACTGTGCTGGAGAGGCTCTCCGAGCATAGTCAGCGCGAGCCTTCGATGAGGCTGCTTCGCTCCTCGACCCCCATAGCGGAGCAGTCTCGTCGGGGTGCTGCGGCGAAGCTCGGCAGCCGATCTCCCGGCACGCCCTCGTATCTTTCGCCAATGCCATTGATGCAAACGGAACCGCCCGTCATGCGTCCCGCGCTCTTGTCCGGCGCCGCGGTTGGAGCGCGATCCGCGACGGACCTTTCATGCAGACCGCGCGTTGAAGCTTGGCAGACCCGGGGGCAACCACGAACCCGGAGTATTGGTGATGGAAATTCCTCCTGATCTTGAAAGAAGGCTGGAGCGGCGGTGGGCCGCCAGATTCCTCCGCGCCCCGCATCTCCCGAAAAACCCAATCCGACAACCGCTCGGGAAAGGAAAGCTGCCCGTCGCGACGCCTGCGGGCGGGAACCGGGCGATCGGCGGATTGGGCAGCGTCAGGAAATCGAGGCTTTCTTCAGCGGCTCTATGAGAGCCTTGGCCGAGAACGGCTTGGTGAGATAGGCCAGACATCCGGACTGGAGCGCAGCCTCGCGGACGGCTGGGTCTTCATTACCGGTCATGTAGATGACCGGAACAGAAATGTTCGCAGACGTGAGACGATGCCTCAATTCGATGCCCGATCCATCGTTGAGGTTGATGTCGAGGATCACGCAAACCGCCGTGTCGAAGTCGGTGTGGTTCCTGAAATCCTCCGCAGATGAAAACAGGATGGGCTCGTAGGCGTGCTGACGGAGCAGACGCCGTATTCCCTTCAGCATTCCGGGGTCATCGTCGACCACCAGTACAAGATTTCGATTTGGCACCTGAGACTTCCCTGACCTGCCCGCCGACACAATCTTGGAGTCTGTTCAAAGACCGAATTCTCAAACAACGCCGGGACGGTTGGTTCCGGGGTCATAGGCTGCAATTCCGGCCGATGAGGCCGCCTCAGATCAAGCGGCCTCACGCTGTCGCCCGCCCGGGCATTTGCTCAATAACGATACTGATACTGATACTGGTCCGGGCAGATGGTTCGGCCGTAGGCGTCCTGATAGCAGCCGCTGTTGTAGTAGCCGTAGCTATTGCCGTAGTACGCGGCGGCGCCGAGCGCGGCGGCCCCGACCGCGGCCGCTCCATACCGCGGATAATATCGCCCCGGGTAACCAGCGATCGGACGACCCGGGCGACCTGCTATGGGATAACCTGGACGGCCCGGTCGGACGCCCGCGATCGGGTGTCCCGGGCGTACACCGCCCCGGTAACCACCGCCGTGGAAACCTCCGGCACGCATGCCGCCTCCATGAAAGCCGCCGCCGCCACCTCGGAACCCGCCACCACCGCCGCCCCGGCGCGCGGACGCGTCTTCCGGGACGAGGCTGGCGCCGACGACAACGACTGCCGCTAGAACAGCGAGAGCAGAACGAAGCATTGCCTTCCTCCTCTTGATTGATGGTGCCTGCCGGCAGAACCCGCTCGGGCCGCGCCGGCAGCAATCCGCCCCTCGCACTGCTTGCGATGTTTGCCGGCTCTCGCCTTGAGCTAAATCAACGGCAGCGAGACCACGAACGGCCGGCCAATCGCGCGAGCGAGCCCGCGTCCCGGGGTGCGGCAAAATATCCGCAGGTTGCAATTTGTCTGGAATCTATCGTTGTGCGGGTGCATGCTCAATTCCGGTTGGGGAATTGTAATGAGTACGCCCACTGCCAGCGTCAGGTTACACGGGCGCTTTGCGCACCGCCTGAGACGGCGATATCAGGCCGTCCTGGAAAGCGACACTGTCTTCAAAACGGCGGTGATCGGCAGCGGATTTTTGTCGGCCTTTCTGGCGATGATGGCGTTGCTCTCGGCTGCCTGATGCTCACTCCAACTCGCTGCAAAGCTCTGGTTCGATAGCCGTAACCAGGTTTCGGCCTCGGCCATCCAGAGCATCCGGTTTGCAGGCTCGCGCTTTGCGAGTTGCGCGCATAGCGCAGCTCGCGAGCGTAGCTCCCGTCGACTGGGCATTTTCATCCCCTGCCAGAGGTTGAAGTCCGATCATCGTATGGCAAGTCCTGGTCTCGGGACTACTGTCCTCATGGTCATTGTCACAACGGCCAATGGTGCTGCCTCAACCTGGTGGCGACACCAGCCGCTACGACCGTTCAATGCCTTCGCTACGAAGAGGAAGTTTGATCCGGAAAGACGCGCCGCCGTGATCCCGATTTTGGGCCGATATCACCCCGTCGTGCGCCTCGATGATGGTGCGGGCTATGGACAGTCCCATGCCCATGCCTTCCGCCTTGCTGGTGAAAAACGGTTCGAAAACGGTTTTCAATCTTTCTTCGGGAATGCCCGGGCCGCGGTCGGACACGGAGAGCTGGGCAAAGTTATCGACGCGCGAGGTCCGGATGCTGATGATGCGATTTTCGTTCGGCGTATCCTTCATCGCGTCGATCCCGTTGACGACAAGGTTCAGAATGACTTGTTGAAGCTGAACGCGGTCACCGAGGATCGGAAGCGCCTTCTGTGTCATCATCCCAACCAGTTCGACCTTTCGCGCAGCAGCCAGCGTCGAAAGAAATGCGGCGGTTTCCCGCGCGACCTCGTTGAAGTCGAGGTTTTTCAGCTCGAATGGCGCCCTTGTCAGCAGACTCCTCATCCGCCGGATGACCTCGCTCGCCCGCCGGTCATCCCGCAGGATGTCTTTCACGATATCTCTCAGTTCAGCGATGTCGGGCTTCGCGGATAGCAGGATCGCGTCTGCGGTTTCGGCGTTGGTCAGAATGGCGCCCAGCGGCTGGTTGATTTCGTGAGCAATCGAGGCGGTCAGTTCACCAGCCATCGAGAACCGGTTGACGTGGGCAAGTTCAGCCATGCGCTGCCGCGCCTCCACCTCGGCCAATTGACGCCGGCGATGCTCATGCAGCAGAACCATGATCAGCCACGCCTGCACCAGAATAACTGCACTGATGAAGGCGATCTGCCAGGAATAGCGTTTCCACGCAGTTGGCTCCCGGAACAAGACTTCGCTCTCGGGTGGCAGAGCGCCCTCGCTGATCTTCCATCGCTGCAACGCTGGCCACTCAAAGATGAGTTTCGAAGGGACTTTGGCAACCGGGATATCCGATGCATTTTCGCCTGCAAGGATACGCAACGCCATTTGTCCGACCTGCTGTCCAATCGGATCTGACTGAACGATGTAGCCGCCGATGGCTCCCTTGTTGAGATAGGAGGAGACATTCACGACGACCGGCCGATTGGCCCACTCGGCGATCTGGTTGACCAGTTCGGCAGGAACGTGGGACACGCCCTCGCTGGTAAAATAAATTCCGGTGTAGATGACGGCCGTGTCGCTCGGAAGCCCTGCAAGCCGTTCGGCGAGCTTGGTCAACGGAAGGTCGGTCAGATTGACAATCTCGACCTGTGCCGCGACGGCGGGAATCTCATCGATGAAATGACGATAGAATGTCTGACGCTCCAGCGGATCGCCCACGATCGCAACGGCTTTCAGATGGGGCGTGACGATCCGCGCAACCTTCACCATGTCCTGCAACGTCAGTTGCATGGTCGCGCCGGTCACATTGTTTGGAAGCGTCCTGCGCGCCATTGTGGCCTCGTCGATTGCGCCGAAAACAACGGGTACCGATGGCCAAAGCTGTTCGCGGCGACGCGCAATGAAATCAAGCGCGGATGCTCCGAACACGATCACGACATCGACGTGTCGTTCGCGGTATTTGGCTTTGAGGAATTGAGTGAATTCATCCTCGTACTCGGCGCCGAAAAAGCGATTTGCGTCGAGATGCTCGGCATAAAATGAAATCGGAGACTCGCTGCCCTCATTGATGGTCGATCTGATTGCGCTGGTCACCGCCGTATTGAACGGCAAGCCCGCAGACGATTGATCAAGTACCAGGACCGCCCGCTCAGCCGGCCCGGCTGCCATCGGCGTGGTCAGCAAAACGGCAGCAGCCAGCGAAGCGCCGAAGGCCCGTACGCAAAACAACCGAATGAGTGTCGGCCAGGAGCGCATCGCCCCTTTTCCCCCCACTTCGAGGGGGCAGCTTATCCCTTAAAAGCAGCCATTTGACAGAAGGGAAAAATGCCGTTTCGTCGCAGGTCGCCGCAATTTGCACGGTCGAGTGCATTCAGCCAACAAGGCCTCAGCGGGATTGCGGATCAGCTTTGAAAAATTGCGAGCATTTCGATCCCGATCGCGGATCGAACCCATCACTCCGCGCGTTGGCTCGGGAAGCTCGTTGATGGAGGGTGAGCGTGCCGAGACAATCCGTTTTAACAGCAAGAGCGCAGAAGCTGCGGCGGTCGAAGGATAACGACCTCGAGGGCCCGCAGGATATGGGCGGCAAGCAGGGCGGGCAGGCGGGCTTTCCAAAGCCGACACAGCGCCCGCAGAGCACCGAGCGTGACGAGGACGTCATGCCCAAGCGCGGCGGTCGCGAATTCCGCCGCCAGGCAGAATGACTGGGCTTCTATTTGGGACCCTGCAATCCCGGCGATGACAACCAGCGCTCCATGTTGGCGGCGGCTTCGCTCTCACGCGCCTTCAGAAGAAGGTCGTGGCGCTGGGGTCCTGGCGGCAACGCCCTGGCGGCGCTGCGGGCCTCCCGGGCAAAATTGCTCAGGCGCTCCTGAAAAGACAGCAATGGTCGCTTACGATTACGTTTCCTGGTCATGGCTGGCCTCATCAAGGGCCGAAATCCAACCATGCAGGCCGCGACCCGTCCTTAACTTATGTTGGAACCGAGCCTACATTGCCGTGTTTCCCCCGCGTAGCGATTTCACAAACACGGGAGTCTCGCGTGTCCAGCGAAGTCTTCACGGCTGCGCTCGTCAGACGCCTGCGTACCTCGGACAGCATTTCCGACGACGATATCGAGGTCATTCGAGCACTTCCCGTGACCCTCAGGAGCTATGAGGCCGAGCGAGTGATCGTGCGGGATGGTCAACGCGCCACCGAATGTTGCCTGATCGTTGAAGGGTTTTGCGCGCGTTCGAAGACGCTTTCGGACGGCAGGCGGCAGATCCTCTCGATCCATATACCCGGCGAAATCCCCGACCTGATGAGTCTGTTCCTGCATGTGATGGATCACGATCTGTCCACGCTGACGCCGTGCCGGCTCTGCTTTATCAGGCATGAAGTGATGCAGCAGCTGCATCGGCGCAGGCCCAATATCGCCGAGATATTCTGGCGTCATACGCTGATCGACGCGGCCATGTTCCGGGAGTGGATCGTCAATGTCGGCCAGCGGCCTGCGCCCGCGCGGCTTGCGCATGTGATGGTCGAGCTGCGCGAGCGTCTGCGGGTGATCGGACGGGTCGAGGGCAACAACTTCGAAATGCCGCTGACCCAGGAAGAGATCGGCGAGGCGCTGGGGATCACCAGCGTGCACGCAAATCGCGTGATCCGCCAGTTGCGGGAAGACGGAATCGTCGAGCTGCACCGCGGCCGCGTGACCGTTCTCGACGAACCCAGGTTTCTGGAACTGGCCGACTTCGACGATCGTTACCTGCATCAGTCGCCAGCGCTTTGAATCTTCATGCCACGGTTCCACTTCCACATTCAGGAGAACGGAAGACTCATTCCGGATGAGGAGGGGCAGGATTTTGCCGATGGAGCCGCTGTTCGCAGGGAGGCGGTCGCGACCGGCGCGTCGATCGCCCGGGATGCGTTCATGAACGGCAGCGCGTGCTGCGTTATTGTCGACGTCTGCGAAGAGGACTCGCCGTTCCTGAAAGTATCGATCACCCTCGACATCGAGGAGCCGACCAGGAGCTAGTCGGCAATGACGTGGAGCAAGGGGCCTCTGTTCATGCCCACGCGAGGCCGAGAGCAGGGACCGCATCGTCCTCGTTCTTGGCTCGAACCGGAGACCGCTTTCGGTTGCCGACAGGATGCGATTGCCTGCGGGAATCCGGGCGCCGCAACCGTTGTCGCACGAGACCTGCAAGCCTTAGCGCGCGCTCCGATGTCCGTCTGACCGCGTAGAGAATGGCCGACATGCGCGCGACAAAGCTCAGCAGCAGCAGGATCGAGAAGATATCGAGATAGGCGAGCACGTCGCCGACAAGCATCAACTCGGGCGGAATCGGAATGCTGTGGTCGTAGGCGACGACAAGGATGACAATGGGGATCAACGCGATGACCCGCCGCAGAGTCAGGCGGTCCAGCAGTGCTGCCAGTTCGACGACGAGGACCTGGTAGAGCCAGTCGCCAAGGGCCGCCGGTCTATCGATCGTCCATTTCCGCCACAGCCGGTTCCACATCGATCACATCCCGTCCCGGGTCGCGCAATCCATATCACGCGACACAGGGCCGTGCAGCTTTTCTGCGTTTGCTGCCGCGCTACCGCCGATACGCGCCTCAGTTCGTACCGAGCTGACGCACCGCGCCGATCCAGTCCTCGATGTGCCAGGAGCGAACCATCTTGCCGCCTTCGATGGTGTGCACGTCGATCGACATCACCTTGAATGATTTTCCGGTATGTGGGGCGCCGAAGAATTCGCCCGCGGGCGTGCCGGTGGCTTCGCCGCGCACCGTGACCTGATTGCCCGACACCAGCACGTCCTTGATCTGCCATGTCAGGTCCGGCACCGATTTCAGCCGCGCCCCGACGCCGGCGATCACCTCGTCTCGGCTGTTGCAGACCTCATTGCCGCGGCAGGACACCCAGTCCGGCGCCGTGGCCTGCTTGATCAGGTCGGCGCTGTCCCTGGCGAACTCGGCATTGAGGGCCTTGTAGAAGGGCGCGATCGCCGCGCGCGCGGCATCGGCGCTCATCTCGGCACGCGCGGGCACCACGATAAAGGCGGCGGTCAGCAACGCGCCGGCGGCAAATAGTCGTTTCATGTCGGCCTCGGTCAATCTGGTTGAGAGCAGGCCGCCGCTATGGACGTAAAACGATAATCGATCTAATGAGTAATTATGGCCTATCATGAATGAAATCGATTTACGCCGTTTCGACCTCAACCTCCTGGTCGTGTTCGATGTCCTGATGACCGAGCGTAGCGTCACGCGCGCGGCGGAGCGGCTCGGC
>Ga0068855_100011693_pt1 | contig 10607 bp, 10 predicted proteins | sample KBSCornC52_FD_66592 | JGI IMG/M metagenome (GOLD analysis project Ga0068855, IMG submission 66592) | Corn rhizosphere microbial communities from Kellogg Biological Station, Michigan, USA - KBS Corn C5-2 | ecosystem: Host-associated > Plants > Roots > Rhizosphere > Soil ... | reverse complement strand
GATCATCAGTGGTCAGATCCAGATCCGGCGCATCGATGGATGGCGGGACCTTAAGCAAGTTTCACCGTTGAAAGCAGCGTGAAGGGGGATGCTCAAGCCTTGGCTGAATTTGAGGTCGTTTGTTATAAGGCATTGTGAAAGAAAAATTCCAGGCTCGGATACCGAAGAATCGAATTTCCACCACAACCAGGGACACAAGCACATCCCCCTGCAGTTACTTTGCTGGTGCAACCGACGCGCCAGTGCTGCACAGACCGGCAGTGTACGGCTACGGCAGATATGCGGTGTTCTTCAGCCGTAGTAACAGCCACGCACCCGTGAAATCCCTGACAGCTGTCGGTAAACGTCCACAGATGAACGGACAAAAAACTTTCCTGCGCATAAGCGACGTCTGACTAATTTACGGCGATCCCCACTGTTAGCGGTTGGCCTTCCTATTGCTGCCACGGTACTGACGATGGGCCGATGATGGCAAGGTACGGCTCTCGTAAACTGCTTTCGCTCTAAGGGAGGACTTATGAAATCTTTTAAACCGTTTCTTCTACTCAGTTCTCCGCTCGCTCTAACCGGCTGTCAGATGATCGGCGACATTTTCAAGGCGGGCGTGTGGACCGGGGTTGTGCTGGTGGTTGCCGTGGTCGGCATTGTGATCTGGCTGGTCGCGCGAAGCTTCAGTTAAGGAACAATGCAAAACTGCTTTGCTCGTGGTGCGGAAAAGTTCATTGCACCTTTGATCCTCTAGAATCAGTGTTGTACTATTCGCCTCGACTGCTTTTATTTGGAGGCACTGGCGATGGCGTTTGGGCGCTCGATTCTAGTTTTCGCGGTCGTTTTGTGGACGATATTGTTTGGGCCGGCAACATGGGCATTGGCGCCGTCCTATGACATCGCTGTTCGGGACTTGTTTCCCCTCGCGGATTGGCAGAAACAATTTAGGATTACCGATGGCAAAGACCGCGGAAAACTCGTCCCGCTAAGCTTGCACCACGCCGGCGGTGCTCAGGAAACTTGGCGCCTCGACTTCGGCGATTATGCCGGCATACATTTAAAGAATGACGTGAACGGCAGCCTAATGATGGATCGCCTCGATCTCATCAAAAGCCACAGCTTTATTGTCTACGAGCCAGCGCTGCCCATTTTCGCGCGCGATGTCCGGTCGGGGCTTGGCGTTGCGCGGCAGGCAAACTTCAAGATGTACGATCTCGAAACTGGCCGGCTCAAGCGGGTTGGACGAGTTACCCACATGATGAAACGGGTCTCGCGCTCGCGCTTCGAGACTCCAGCGGGCCTCATCGATGGTTACTATTTCGAAATCGATCATCGAATGGATATGCAATACGCGCAGTTGCATATGTCGTTGGGATTGGGGTGCCGATTGGACGATGGGCCGGTTTATGGCGCCGGGCGATATACGCTCACAAAGCTCGGGTTTTTTACTGAAACAAAAACCGCTGCAGCCGGACTGGTAAGCCGATGAAGACGGCTAAGATCGGCTCTTAAGATCTACTGCCAGGGTGGCGACTTCCGGGTCACTCCGTCTCTTTCAAAATTTCTTTGATTCGTTTGATGACCTCCGGCGGTTGGCTTACGGTCGTTTCGATACGTTTTTGTAAGTCCGCTCCGGTCAGAAAACTCGCCCCGTCCCGGTCCACGAGTTTTTTTGCTTCCGCGACAAAGTTTGCATCGGCCAACATCTTTTCAAAAGCTTGGCGCAACAATTCGACCGTTTGTCTCGGCACGCCAGGTGCCGTCGCGAAGGGCCGATCGAAATCCGTGTACGCCACCATGACATCCACTAGATTGAGCGTGCTCTTGGCGCTCGCGGGAACGAGCTCATAAATAGTCGGCACTGTTTGCGGCAGCAGCCGGCTTTTCATCGGGCCCTGTTGCACCAGAAACGAGACGCCGCAACCGGTGTCGCTGGACGGCTGGTGATGCGCCATTTCGGGAAGTATTTGCCCGGTCAACCGAACTTCATCGCGCAAAATATGCCGGGAGCGGGCGGAACGGCCGGGTGATGTGGAAATCAGCATCGTGATATTTTTTCCGGCGTAAAAAGGCTGGGCGTCGACGGCGTGGGTCCAATTGCACAAATTTAGGGTCGCAACTATTGTAGCGAGTAGAATTTGCCGGCCGAGCAACTGATGCATGCTCCTTGCGGACTTTCGTCGAATTCTGACGCTTGAAAGATTCACAATACCGATGAGCATTTCACACACGAGTGTCATTGGACTGGTTATCCTTAGGACTCATTTGCGCGAAACCTGCAAAAGAATCTTGTTCCATTTGTCGATCAAATTCGCGTAATCATAAGTGGATAATCCCTGTTCGGGATACCACCGTTTAAAGCCGTAATCTTTGCGCGGGCTCCCGTAGCCGTATTTTTCTCCGAACAATTTTTGTCCTTCTGGGCCGATCATAAAATCGATGAACAAGAGCGCCGCATGCGGATGTTGGGTATGCAGGAACGCACCCAAACTGCCCGCATTCGCGGGAACTAGATCACCGGGGACCCATGCGACCGGAGCGCCTCGGCTCGCGGCCAATCTCACATTGCTATCGACTGCTGTAAACGAGAGCGGTACCTCGCCCGAAACGATCAATTCATTCAAGCCCAGCGCCGGCAGGCTATACTGTTTGATTTCTTGACCGGCTAATTTCTTGATGAAACCATCGCCTTTTTCTTTCAGCATGGCGCCGATCACACGGGTCGCAATTTCCTCATTGCTGATGCCGATTTTTCCTTTTAATGAGGGTCTGAGCAGGTCATCGAAGCTCTTCGGCACATCGGCACTCGCAATGGCGTTTCGGTTGTAGCCGATTCCAGCATAGGATTCGCGATCCACCGTTGTGTAGAACAGACCGCCGGGGGCCTTGTCTTTGGAGCCTTCCGGATACGCGCTTAAGTGAGGCGAGTTATAGGGCAACAGAAGCTGATTGTCGCGCACCAGCATCAGCGAACCCGGCGTGGTTTCGATGACATCGACAAGGTAGCGTTTCGCTTGGGCTTCGCTCAATACTCGGCTCACGAGATTGACGGCCGTCGCGCGATAGAGTTCCACCGTGACGCCGGGGTATTTGGCTTCGAAGAATTTAGCCATTTCTTTGTAGATCGTAAGCGACGTATACCAGACGAGTTTGCCTTCCTTTTTCGCGCCGTCGTAGAGCACGCGCTCGCGATCCGCGGCCATGTACTTCGCCAACTCGGACGCGCTCCTAGGTGCGGTCTGGCACCAGCCATTGCCGATGGTGAGCGAAAAAATTAGGGCGGCCAACAGCGAGATTTTCATTTTTTCTCCGAAACAGCAGGATCCTGTTAGCAATATTCAATAACGGAGTGCTATGTCAATTAATCCGCCTAACACTGAACGCAGCAAAAAATACAAAGGAGATGAAAACATGGCGATCCAGTACGAGACATTACTCGTGACGAAGGAAAACGGCATCACGACGATTGCTTTCAATCGTCCGGAAAAGCGCAACGCGATGAGTCCGCAACTCCACAGTGAGATGTTCGAGCTGCTCACGGATGTACGCTACGACTCGGAGACGCGCGTCATTGTGCTGACCGGCGTCGGAGAAAACTTTTGTGCCGGGCAGGATTTGAAGCAGTACTCCCTGGACATGGAAAGTCAGCCGCAACGGGTGCGTGACGAGCTACGCGAGAAGGTGCGGCGCTGGCGCAACGAGATGCTCAGGACCTTGCCGCAGCCGGTCATCGCTCGCATCACCGGCTGGTGTCTCGGTGGCGCCTTGACGGTCACCGCGGGGTGCGACATCGCCATTGCTTCGGAGGAAGCGCGCTTCGGGTTGCCCGAAGTCAATTTCGGCCATTTTCCTGCCGGCGAAACCACCGCAGTCTTGACCGAACATCTCCAGCCAAAACACGGACTGTATTACGCGCTCACCGGTAAAATGATGACGGCGCACGATGCGGAGCGTATCGGTTTGATCTCCAAGGTGGTCCCGCGCGCCACATTGGACGACGAAGTGGCGGAACTCGCGAAATGCCTCGCCGAAAAAAGTCCCATGGCTCTCAAGGCGGTGAAGGAAGCCTGGTACTACAGCTGGTATTCGCCGCCGGATGTCGCCTTCGAAATTGCCAATTTGATTTCGCAGCGGACCATCCGCGAACATGGCGGCCGCCCCGGTCTCGAACAGTTCGTGCAAAAAAAGCTTCGGCCCGTTTCCGGTGTGATGAGCTTGGAGACAAAATCCTGAGGTGGTTGCCTCGGCAGTCGTCCGGCGATGACGAGACTTGCTCTGTAACGATGCCACCGAAGAGAACTCAAATCCGATTGCAACTGACGAGCCAAAATTTTCTCGCGCGCAAAATAGCGGGTTTCCATTGACAGTTGAAAATCACTTTCGTAAACTAAAATTCAGCAGGGAAAGGAGGTGGTCCAGACATGATTGATAAATGTACTGTCTGCGAGGTGGCTGAGACTTAGGCTCTAGGCGGAATCTTTGACGGGGATTCGGGCCTGGAGCCTGGGAATCCCCCTCAGTCCACCTAGGATCCGCTTTGGCGGGATTAATTTTCCGCCGAAGCGGATCTTTTTTTTATGAGATCCAAAGCCTTCATGGCGGTTTTTCTAACTTGCGCATCTTGACCCAGCACAGCTTCCTGCAAAGCACTTAGGAACTCCGAGGAGCTCTCTCCCAAATTAGCCAATGCAATGGCGGCGGTGTTGCGAACTTTGAGCTCGGCATCGTTCAGATAAGCTTGCAATAAAACATTTCTGCCAGCCCGGTCCAGGTCTAAACGGGACTGCAAGGCAATTGCCGCGGCGACTCTCACCGTCGAATCGATATCGACAAGCGCGCGCAGGAGAGCGGCCAAGCTCTGCGGATCCGACAACCTCAGGTCGCGAATACAGTAAAGCGCCATGCGCCTTTGATTGCCGGTTCCGGTGACGGAGAGATCGATCAGTTCGTCTACCCTGTCAGGTTCCAATTTCGCGACGCGCACCAGCAGCAGGGCGATCGCCCAACGAATATCCGCATCGCGATGATCGAGCGCATCGAGCAAACTTCGGATGACCGGCTCGGCAGGTTGCGGCAAATGCGCGAGGATGTAAGCGACCGGCCATTTCTCACTGGGCTCTGCCTCAAGTAGACGGTGGATCAAAGCCTTGCGGACAAGGGAAAATTCAGCCGCGAGAGGGATCAATGCGTCGACGGCCGTTCGAACGGTGGGTTTGTCGTGCTGGGCGAGCTTAGCGATGAGCTCGGCAATCTCACTATCGTTCATGGGCCGCCCGAGGTGGTTGCGTGTCCGACTCTCGCGTAGTCGCAATTCTTGGAGAGAGGCTCAGATTTCGAGAAACTGCGGGCAGTCGGTCAGATTGCGATTGCCTTTCGCGGTAACGACCACGACGTCTTCCAGACGCACTCCTCCGATGCCGAGATAATAGAGGCCAGGCTCGACCGTGACCACGTGCCCGGTGCGCAACATGGCGTCGACCGGTGCAATGCGCGGCGGTTCGTGGATATCGAGTCCGAGACCGTGGCCCGTGCCGTGAAAAAAACCCTGCATGCGGCCGTTGATCCGTCCGGTATGAAAGCCGCGCGCTTCGAACAACGCCAAAATATTTTGGTGCACCTCTTTGCCATTAACGCCGTCACGAATTTGCCGGTAGCCGATCTGCTGACCGGCTTGCACGGTGGCGTAAATCTCCTTGAGCTTATCCGACGCGCGACCGCGCACCACAGTCCGGCTGAGATCGCCGAAGTAGCCGTTGTGCTGCGAGCGCGGAAAGATATCAAAGATGATCGAGGTATTCGCTTTGATCGGACCGCTGCCTTCATGATGGGGATCGACACACTGGTTGCCGGACGAAATGATCGTGTGACTAGGCAACCAGCCCTGCGCCATGATCGTGGTATTCACCGCGGTCTTGAGCATTTCAGAAGTCAGTCGCGTGCCGTTCAGATAGAGATAACCGTCGCGTTTAGTCCGCGTTCTCTTGAGCATTCGAATGCCGGCTTCAAGGCCGAGTCTTGCGATGCGCAAGGATTCAGTGATCTGTGCGACTTCGACGCGATTTTTAGTTTCGCGCTCGGGCCAAAATGGATCGCGCTTAATCTGCACGCTATAACCCTTGGCGCGGAGCTGATCGGAAAGCAGCGCGGAAAAATTGGCCGGAACGATCAGTGAGCGAATGCCTCTTTCGCGGAAGATCAGATCAAGAACATCGATCATTGCGGCAGGCTTGCCGAGCTGGCGCAGCTTGCGTTGATAAACCGAAAGCGAAAGCACCCGATGCACCTGAGCCTGCTTTTTGGCGCGATCGATCTCGAGATCGCTCAGCACGGCGAATTTTTTTTCTTTGTGCTGGAAAAAGATGAACGGGTCGGGCACGAAAAAGCCAACCGCATAGAGCATGTTGGCATCGCCCTCGCTGGCGGCGACGAGCAAAATCGCTTGATCGCCGCGCAGTTTCACGTTCTCGCGCTCGTCGCCAGCGATTTTCGATTTTTTTTGTCGGGGAGTTTGAGTTTCGAACATCAAGATTTTTCCGCTCGTGAATGCGGCATGCCGATGGATATTCAATGATACTAACGCGACCTCTGTGCGAGCGCAACTTCGTCACAGCGCGGTGTAATTCGGTTGACAGTCCAAAGGTGTCTGTTATGATGCCGCCACTCGTTGGCGGAATAACGCTGATTTCCTCTCTAAGGATTCTTCCTTCATGGGTACGATCAACAATCTGGACAAGCTCCGAGAGCTGAACGAAAGAGCCGAAGCTGGCGGCGGCGTTGAACGCGCGCGTCGGCAACATGAGCAAGGGAAACTTCTCGCGCGTGAGCGCCTGAATATTTTGCTCGATAGCGGCAGCTTTGTGGAGCTCGATCGTTTGCGCACCCACGACTGCACCGATTTCGGCATGGAGCAAGAGAAATTTTTCGGCGACGCGGTGGTGACCGGTTATGGCGCCATCGATAGCCGTCTGGTGTACGTCTATTCGCAGGACTTCACCGTTTTTGGCGGGAGTCTGAGCCGTGTGGTGGCGGACAAGATCTGTAAGGTGATGGATATGGCGCTCAAGAACGGTGCGCCGATCATCGGTATTAACGATTCCGGCGGCGCGCGCATTCAGGAAGGCGTCGATAGCCTGGCCGGATACGGGGAAATTTTTCAACGCAACGTCATGGCCTCCGGCGTGGTCCCGCAGATCACAGCGATCCTCGGTCCATGCGCCGGCGGCGCCGTCTATTCACCGGCGATCACCGATTTCATTTTCATGCTGAAGACCAATAGCTACATGTTTATTACCGGCCCCGACGTCATTAAAACCGTTACCCATGAAGAAGTTTCGAAAGAAACCTTGGGCGGCGCCGAGACGCACGCAAGCCGAAGCGGAGTCGCGCATTTTGCCGCCGGTTCGGAAAAAGATTGCCTATTGATGATTCGGGATCTGATCGGATTTTTGCCGGGAAACAATCAAGAAGACCCGCCATTCCGGCCGAATACCGACGATCCCCTGCGGCGCGACAAGCGGCTTAGAACCCTGATTCCCGATAATCCCAATCGGCCCTATGACATGAAAGAGTTGATTACCGCGGTGGTGGACGAAGGCTATTTCTATGAAGTACAGGCGGAATTTGCTCGGAATATTTTAGTTGGCTTCGCTCATCTCGGCGGTCGCTCGGTGGGCATCGTGGCCAACCAGCCCGCGAACCTGGCCGGTTGCTTGGACATCAATGCGGCGGTGAAGGCGGCGCGGTTTATCCGCTTCTGCGACTGCTTCAATATTCCCGTCGTGACGTTTGTCGACGTGCCGGGATTTTTGCCGGGGACGGAGCAGGAATATCACGGTATCATTCGGCATGGCGCAAAGCTGCTCTACGCTTATGCGGAAGCCACCGTTCCAAAGGTCACTGTCGTCACGCGTAAGGCCTACGGCGGCGGTTATATCGTTATGGCGAGCAAACATCTGCGCGGCGATATCAATTTTGCTTATCCGACCGCCGAAATCGCTGTCATGGGGCCCGAAGGCGCGATCAACATCGTGTTTCGCGATGAATTGCAAAAGGCTGCCGACCCGGCAAATGCGCGTGAGCAGCTGATCGGCAAATACCGCGATACTTTTGCCAACCCTTTCAAAGCCGCGGAATCGGGATATATCGACGGGATCATTTATCCTGAAGAGACTCGCCCGACGTTAATACGCGCTCTCGATATGCTGAAAAATAAGCAAGACCATCACCCGCCAAAGAAGCATGGGAATATTCCACTTTAGTCAGGGCGCAGCGTGCTGCGCCGTTAGACGTCGATTCGATGTTTAAGCGCGTCCTGATCGCTAACCGGGGCGAGATCGCGGTGCGCATCGCGCGCGCCTGCCGCGAGCTAGATATTGAGTCTGTCGCGGTTTACTCCGAAGCCGACCGCGAATCGCTGCACGTGAAGTATGCGGATTACGCCTACCTGATCGGACCGGCGCCGTCCATCCAAAGTTACCTCGCGATCGATCGTATTATTGATGTTTGCAAAAGAAGCGGCGCCGAGGCGATCCACCCGGGATATGGCTTCCTGGCAGAAAATCCGGCATTTGCCCAGCGCTGCAAAGACGAGGCAATCGTCTTTATCGGCCCGTCACCCAAGGTGATCGACCAGATGGGTGACAAGGTAAAGGCGCGCGAGATCATGAAAGCGGCCGGAGTACCGGTCGTTCCGGGATCGGACGGCATTTTAACGTCGGAGGAGGAAGTCCTCGCTACCATCGAGGCGATCGGCTATCCCTGCATGCTGAAGGCGGTGGCGGGCGGAGGTGGCAAAGGGCTGCGCCTCGTGCGCTCGAGGCGCGAGGTGCGCTCCGCTTTTCGCGCCGTCGGGTCGGAGGCGGCATCATCGTTCGGCGACTCTCGGCTCTACGTAGAAAAATTTATCGAGCGGCCGCGCCACATCGAGATTCAAGTGCTGGCGGATAATTACGGTCATGTCATCCATCTGTATGATCGCGAATGTTCGATCCAGCGCCGCCATCAGAAAGTGATCGAGGAGTCGCCCGCACCGGGGATGGACGATCGCACGCGGCGGCGCATCGGCCGAATCGCGATCCAGGGCGCGCGCGCTGTCGGCTACGTCGGCGCGGGAACACTCGAATTTCTGCTCGACCCGGAGCAGAATTTCTATTTTCTCGAGATGAACACGCGGCTGCAAGTGGAGCATGCCGTGACCGAGCGCGTCGTCGGCATCGACCTGGTCAAAGCGCAAATCGAAGTAGCGGCGGGTGGCTATCTGCCATGGCGCCAGCGGCATATTACGCAAACCGGCCATGCCATCGAATGCCGCATCTATGCGGAAGACCCGGAACGTGATTTCATGCCGTGTCCCGGAAAAATCGAGGGGCTGCGCCTGCCCGAGGGGCTCGGTCTGCGAAACGACTGCGGTGTCTATGAGGGCGCGGAAGTGCCGATTTATTACGATCCGATGATCGCGAAGCTGATCACCTGGGGCGAAAACCGAGTCGAAGCGATTCTCCGCATGCGCCGCGCGCTGCGGGAATATCAAGTGCGCGGCATCAAGACCAATATCGCCTTCAACCAATGGATCGTGCGCCATACCCGTTTTATGTCCGGTGATTTCAATACTGGATTTATCAACGAAGAGTACCGAGTGACTGACGGCGAGGAAGTCTTGCCCCATAAAGAGATTGCTCTGGCTTCTGCGGCGATTGCCGCGCTGCACCGCGAACAGGAGCAGAACCTGGGATTGCTCGCGCAGGGCGCCGCCGAACCGTCCAAGTGGCGCGACCAGGCAAAGCGCGACGCCTTGCGCCGCCACGCCGCCGTTATCGGCCGCGGTTGGTACCGTCCTCGAGGTTGATCGCGTGGGATTTGTCGCCAAGCTCGGCGATCAGAGCTACAGTGTCGAAATCGAAGAGATCGGCAGATCGCTTTATCGCGTAGCGGTGGACGGCAACGAATTTCTGGTCGACGGGAAAAAGACCGGCCGGACAAACTACTCTCTCATCGTTGATAATCGTTCGTTCGAAATCGAAGTGGATCATACCGAGGATCAATACCGGGTGCTCGTGGACGGGCGGAATTATCATGTCCATCTGGTTGACGAGCGCAAAATACGCGTCGGCGGGACCCAGGCAGGCCTGGAGTTGCAAGGTCGGCAACTTGTTTCCGTGCCGATGCCCGGTAAAATCATCGCTGTTCTGGTAGGTGAGGGCGACCCGGTCGAAAAGGGACAGGGATTGGTGATCGTCGAAGCGATGAAAATGGAAAACGAAGTGCGCAGCCCCGTGACCGGCGCAGTTCGGGAGATCAAAGTGAAGCCGGGCGATACGGTGGAAGGCGGTGCGGTGCTCGTCGTTGTCGAATAAAAATTATTTTTTGATTCATTTCCGCGCGAAAATGTTGTCAGCCAATTCCAATCATGTTATAGCAGCCCACCATGATCCCTAAAAAATGTTTTTTCACCAAAGGAGTCGGTGTTCACAAGGAAAAATTGGCTTCCTTTGAGTTGGCTTTACGGGCAGCGGGATTGGCCTATTGCAATCTGGTGTTGGTCTCGAGTATCTATCCGCCGGGCTGCAAACGGATTTCCAAGGAAGAAGGTATCAAGCTCCTACGGCCGGGTGAAATTGTTT
>Ga0068855_100011692_pt1 | contig 10608 bp, 12 predicted proteins | sample KBSCornC52_FD_66592 | JGI IMG/M metagenome (GOLD analysis project Ga0068855, IMG submission 66592) | Corn rhizosphere microbial communities from Kellogg Biological Station, Michigan, USA - KBS Corn C5-2 | ecosystem: Host-associated > Plants > Roots > Rhizosphere > Soil ... | reverse complement strand
GGCCTGGTGATCGACCTGCGTGAAAACGGTGGTGGTTCATTGATGGAAGCTATTGAGCTTACCGGTCTGTTCATTAAAACCGGCCCTGTAGTACAGGTGCGTGACACTAAAGACCAGGTGGAAATTGATAAAGACGAAGATGCGGACATCACCTATAGCGGCCCTATGGCGGTACTGGTTGACCGTTTCAGCGCTTCGGCCTCTGAAATCTTCTCAGGCGCTATCCAGGATTACGGCCGCGGGTTAATATTGGGAACCCAAACTTATGGTAAAGGCTCGGTACAAAGCGCTATCGATCTTGACAGGGTGATTGGTTCTTCACTTCGTGAAAAAATTGCAGGCGTTGTTGGCGGCGGTAAAAAAACAACCTCAACGGGCAGCCAAAGCACTTACGGACAACTTAATCTTACCATAGCTAAATTCTATCGTATCAGCGGTAATTCAACCCAGCACAAAGGGGTAACACCTGATATTTCATTCCCATCGGTTATTCCATTGGATAAATATGGCGAAGATACCGAACCATCAGCAATGCCTTTTGACATCATTGCCAAAACAGATTATACCAAAACAGGCGATTTTACCGGCGTACTGCCACAGCTAAAAAAACTGCACGACCAACGCATGGCCGGCAGCGACAGCTATAAATACCTGCTTGAAGATATTGCTGATTTCAAAAAACATGATGCCGATGACAGCGTATCGTTAAAAGAATCTGATTTGAAGAAACAACGTGACGATGATGAAGCGAAATCATTTGAGCGTAACAACCTGCGTCGGATAGCATTAGGTTTGCCAGCCCTTAAAAAGGGTCAAACCAAACCTAAAAACGAAGACCTTGACTTTGTAAAACGCGAAGCCGGCCAAATCATGACCGATTATATCAGCCTTGATAATAAGTATACAAGCGTATCGCAACCGGCTAACTAAGCAAATTATTAATAATATTGAGCGCCCGGCATTGAAAGATGCCGGACGTTTTTATTTATACACAAATGCATTACTGGTTAAGAAGGATTTTATCGAATTTCACGAATTGATATACTTAGATGCCTTACATCAAAAAATAAAATTCGTGTAATTCGATTTAATTCGGGGAATTAGTGTCATATTCTTAAAAATCACCTCCCTGTTATAAAACCCTGCCGGCTAATACCCCGGCATTTTGTAAATTTGGCCTCTTATAAAAATCGATACAACGTTGAAAAATAATATTCTTATTGTTGATGATGTGCATGCCATTTTCATGGAGATGGCCGAGGCCAAGGGTTACCCCTGCGATTACCGTCCGCTGATTAAGCCTGACGAAGCCATGCAAATCATAGGCGACTATGCAGGGTTGGTGATCCGCTCAAAATTCAGGGTGGATAAAGCCGTGCTTGATGCAGCTACCAACCTACAATTCATAGCCCGCGCCGGCGCTGGTATGGATAATATTGATGAAGATTATGCTACTCAAAAAGGTATAAAACTCATCAACGCACCCGAAGGCAACTCAGATGCCGTAGGCGAACATGCCATAGGTTTACTGCTGTCATTAATGAACAACCTAAACCGCGGCGACGCCGAAATTCGCGGGGGGAAGTGGCTGCGCGAGGCTAACCGGGGTTACGAGCTAAAAGGTAAAACAGTAGGTATTATCGGCTACGGCCATATGGGCAGCAGCTTTGCCAGGAAACTTTCGGGCTTCCAGGTAAATGTTATTGCTTACGATAAATACAAAACCGGCTTCAGTGATAAATATGCGCGCGAGGTAAGCATGGAAGAAATTGTAAAGCACAGCGATGTACTGAGCCTGCATATCCCCCTAACTGCAGAAACCGACGGGCTGGTGGATGATGAATACCTGTTCCATTTTAAAAAGCCTATCTTTTTCTTAAACACCTCACGCGGCAAAACTGCTAAAGTAAGTGCCGTGCTAAACGCCATACGCGAAGGCAAAATTTTAGGGGCAGGGTTGGATGTATTGGAGGTTGAAAAATTCCCGGCCCTTGCCGAGCAACAATGGTTTGAGGAATTAAAACGAAGCGGCAAAGTGCTGTTAAGCCCTCACGTTGCCGGCTGGACATTTGATTCATACCGGAAGATCAGCGAGGTAATGGCCGAAAAGCTGGCCGATTTGAAAGGATAGGCAGATTATCGGAACCACACATATCTTTAATAATTGCGACAGTGTAAGGAATGCCCCTTGTAAGTCACATGAAAGAGAAATCTCCTGCACCATGCATACTTTATAAGGCATGGTGCAGGAGATTTCTGTTTAGATACATTTCCGGGCCGGGTTGGCAGAAATGATAACTGATTTAATATATTCGTTATGCCGTTTCCTTGTACAATACCATGCCGGCATGGTAAAACACCCCGTCCCTGAAATCGCCTTCGGCAGTAAAGCCGGTATCGTCAAGATATTCAACGTGGTTCCCTAATACACTGTAGTAACCTGTGTAGGCATTTTGTTTGTCGCCTCGGGCCTCAGTGTAGCGCCCGTTAGGCAAAAATTCGTGACGTATAAACCCATCGCGGGTAACCCATACACCTATATAATGATGAGCATTTATTGTTGTATTGCTGTTGAAAGCGTTAGTTCTTTCCATGTTGCTAATTCGTTTTGAACGAAGGCAAGCTTCTTTTCAACCAGACCGTAAGCATCCTCGCCCAAAAATAAATTTAGCGGTGGGTTAGCTTCGTTAGTTATGCTGATCATAGCCTCGGCTGCTTTTTCAGGGTCGCCGGCTTGTTGCTTGTCCATGTCGTTTTGGTGAAAATTTACTGTATCGCGAACGTTTTGATAGTCGGCTATCTGGTTTTGAGGTACCGCCAATGAACCGGCCGACAGGAAATTGGTCCTGAAATAACCCGGCTGTACAATGGTAACCTTTATGCCAAACGGTGCAACTTCGGCTGATAATGTTTCGGAGAAACCATTAACGGCAAACTTGGTGGCGCAATAAATACCTCCGCCTGCAAACGCGCCGGTGAAGCCACCTATCGACGATACATTTAAAATATGACCTGATTTTTGAGCACGCAGATAAGGCAACGCCTTACGGATCACATTCAATGATCCAAATACGTTAACCTCAAAGTTATCACGGGCCTCGCGGTCGGTAAGCTCTTCAATACCGCCTAATAAGCCGTAACCAGCGTTGTTGACAATAACGTCAATTTTTCCGAAGGTTTTTACAGTATGCTCAACGGCTTCCTGCACACTGTACTCGCTAGTCAAGTTAACGGCGAGGGGTAAAAACTGCTCGTTTTGCGTGTCAACTGCTTTGGTCAAATCGCTTAAATTGCGCGATGTAGCGGCTACTTTATAGCCTTCATTCAATAGTTTTTTTACTAAGGCAAGTCCCAGTCCTTTTGAGGCACCAGTTACAAACCATACTTTGTTGTTTTCCATATGTTGTATTTGATAGATTTTGATTTTACTTGTTACTATTTCAATGATTGTTTATGATTTTCACCTATTTTGTCTTTTGGGATTTCACCGATAGGCTATGATTCCACCGATTTATGATGAATTCAACCTGCTCTATCGTGTTTGTCCGAGCGGCCGTACCACCACCTCGTTAACGGAGATATTATCCGGCTGGCTTATAGCGTAAATCACCGCGTTGGCTATAGCCTCCTCATCAAGTTTTGGCATGTTGGCAAGGTTGCCGTACAAGCCCTTAATCTTAGGGCTGGTAATATCATGTCCTAATTCGGATTTAGTTGCGCCGGGGTAAATGGTGGTTACCTTAATGTTTTGGGCAACTTCCTCACGCAGGGTTTCCATAATAGCCTTAACCGCGAACTTGGTACCGCTGTAAACGCCAATGCCCGGCGACGTTTTTAAACCACCAACCGATGACGTGGAGAGGATATGCCCCTGGCCGCGTTCAAGCATGTGGGGCAGCACAGCATTAATCCCGTACAATACGCCCTTAATATTAATGTCGATCATTTTGTCCCATTCATCAACATGACCTTCTTCAAAAAAAGAGATGGGCATGATGCCGGCATTGTTCCACATTACGTCAACTCGGCCAAATTTGGCTATGGTCTGCAGAATGACGTTATCCAGATCAGTTCGCCTGGCAACATCGGTTACTACATAAATTGCATTTTCGCCAATTTCCTGTGCCAGGTTTTTCAATTGATCTTCCCGGCGGGCAGCCAAAACCACTTTAGCGCCAAGTTGTGCCAGTTTGCGGGCAGCAGATGCGCCGATGCCACTGCTGGCACCGGTTACTACAATCACTTTATCCTTGATACTTTCCATTTGGTGTTTATAGGTAGATATAGGGTAAACGGAATAAAATTTAGAAATCAGTTGAGCAGGTTACATCCTCCCACTGCCTGATTTCATTGTGTAAAGTATCAAGCTTTGCCAAAGCGCGATTGTATGCATCGCCACCTAATAAAAGGTACAATGGCGGGTTCTCTTCATAAACTGTGTTGATAATAGCAGTTGCAGCCTTTTCCGGGTCACCGGCTTGCTTGCCGTCCATTTTGAGGTATTTGTTATGAATGGCGCGCACTTCTGTATAATCATCAATTTGGTTGCCAGTAATTGAAAGCGATCCTGCAGTAAGAAAACTGGTGCGGAAAGCGCCGGGAGCGACCACGGTTACCTTAATGCCCAATTCCTTAACATCAGCAGCAAGCACTTCCGAAATACCGATCACCGCATATTTGGCCCCTGCATAAATTGCCCAGCCGGTATTAGCTGTAATACCTGCGATAGATGAAATATTGATGATATGGCCTGAGCGCTGTTTGCGCAGGTATGGCATTGCCGCACGGATCACGTTCAGCATACCAAATACGTTTACATCAAATGCCATACGGGTTTCGGCATCACTAAGTTCCTCAATAGCTCCACCAATGCCATAGCCGGCATTGTTGATCACTACATCGATACGGCCAAAAGCTTCATAGGTGTGTTGTAATGCAAGCGATACACTGCTATCGCTTACCAGATCGACTTGTAGGGGTAAAAAATTATTGCTTGTTGTATTAACCGCAGCGGTTAATTCCTGTAAATTTCTGGAAGTAGCGGCAACAAGCTGTCCTGCATCCAGTAGTTGTTTTACTAAGCTGAGGCCAAAACCTTTCGAAGCCCCGGTAATAAACCATACTTTGTTGTTGTCCATAAAAATTGTTTGCTTTGTTTATTTGAGATAAAACAAAGTTACAGCAGCAACAAAGGGGGCACATTACATTAATCAAACCAAAGGTTACAAAATTCAAACATTTCGGAACGAGCTTGGTGTTTGTTGGGTTTGTTTCTTGAAAAAGTTATTAAAATGTGTCGGCTCCTCAAAGCCCAGGCAATAACCAATTTCAGAAATGTTCCAGTCTGTATGCCTTAATAATGATTTGGCTTCGCTCAGCAGCCTGTCGGCAATATGATCGGTAGTGGTTTTGCCGGTAGTTTCGCGAATTGCCCTGTTCAGATGGTTTACATGCACCGAAAGCCGTTGTGCAAAATCATTGGCCGATCGCAATACAAACCGCTGTGAAGGGGTTTCAATAGGGAACTGCCTTTCAAGCAGCTCGGTAAATACTGATGTTATGCGCGATTTAGCGTCTACATGCTTATAAACATTTTCGGATGGTTCCGTTTTAAGCGCATAATAAATTACTTCCGTAACATAATTACGGAGCAGATCATATTTAAAAGCATACTCGGTATTAATCTCAGACAGCATTTTCTGAAAAAGAGCGGTTACATAAGCGTCCTGTTCATCATTTAAGGCATAAACCGGCTTGGCATTAAGCCCAAACATCGGAAACTCGCTTAAGCCTGTCCTGAATTTCTCCAGAAAAAACTCTTCGGTAAATATGCAGAAGAAACCAGTGCGGTCATCAGACATGTGCTCAAATGTATAAGGTACCATGGCACTGAAGAACATCAGCGTTGAACCCGAAAGCTTGATACTTTTATCGGCATAATGAATAATGTTATCGCCGCGCATCAGGCTGATCTTATAAAAAGTACGGCGGCTGTAGGTTACCTGCTTTGCATTAGGGCCAATACAATCCTCAATCCTGAACACATTAAAGTGACCGATGCTTTGCTGAAGGTTACCGGGCAGCCAGTTAACCTTTCTTTGATAAAAATCTTGAAGTGTTTCCGCTTTCGACATAAAGCAAAGTTACAAAAATCAAACCAAGGCATCAAAACAGGGATAATTTAATATTTTGAGGTAAACAAAAAGCCTTTAAATCGCATGATTTAAAGGCTTTTGAACATTTTTAAAATGCTTTTCTGCGGAATGGACGGGACTCGAACCCGCGACCCCATGCGTGACAGGCATGTATTCTAACCAGCTGAACTACCACTCCCCCCGTTTGGGGTTGCAAATATACAAACCTTTTTGATCTACACAAATTGTAGAACTTAAAATAAAAAAAGCTTAAAACACAAAAAAGCCTTACTTTTCAGTAAGGCTTTTAGCGGAATGGACGGGACTCGAACCATTCTTATATAACGTTAGATATCAGATATTTATAAACTTGAAAACCTAATAGTCACCGATAAGGACACCGGATAATTTGAGGTATTTTGAGTCGATTTTAAAGAACTTTTGATAAATCAAATGTACGATTTTGACCCGAACCCAGAGAGAGAATTTTCAATTTTATTCCAGCAAGCCCTTCCGTTGGAATGGAGGTGTGACTTCCTAATATAGAATTACATAAATGTTTAAATCTATATTTCTGTAATTCAACATTTACATAAATACAAACCGATTAACAGAGAAATTAATCGATCATCTTTCTCCACCGCTCCATGTAATTATAATTTTTCCAGTATTCCTGAAGTTCGCCGTGGGAACGTGTAGCAGGATGTTTGGCAAAACTCCACAATTCCCCAGGGTCTTCTTCAGCTACTTTTATTGAATTTATAAAAGTCTGCATTGACCGGATTTCAATTTTTGAACGCTTGCCATGCTGAATTCGCCAAAGGCTTGCGTGTTCGGTCTCCCAATCTTCTTTAGACCCGGTTACGAGAATATAACGAAATTGCGCAACTGCCCCGAAGATTCTTTTCTTTTCACCTTTATTTTCCTCAAAATATTGCTCCCAGGTATGTACCTGTTCTATGGCATCATGTAATTTCACTGTTGGCTTACCTGTCGTTTTAAAAAGCGACATTTTCGGCGCTTCGATTTCTACCAGGACCCATTCCGGACCGGATGAATTATCATTTAACCAGGCAAAGTCACATTTAAACTCTGTGCCAAAATTCAACTCTCTGAAGATTGGCTGGATACCCCATTTGCGACTGTACAAGTCATAGAAAAGAAAGCTATTATCTTTAAGAACCTTCAGTAGATCAACTTCGGAGTTTGCCTCGTAAGCACGAAGCACCTCCGCCTTTACTTTTGGAATATCCCAGGGCAAATTGTTTTCATCAAATTCTTCCTGATCTGTATCATCGTCATCTGTTTTACTATTGTCACCCTCTTTAAGATTTTCAGCGGCTGGAATGGCTGCTTCTATATCGATAACCTGTTTGGGCGTTTCGCCCAAAGGCTCGTTATTTATATTATCATCAATCATTCCCAAATGTACTATGATGTTCAGGTTTTGCAAAGTGAGCTATGAATCTGAAAATGTATACCGTCTACGTGAAAATTCAGGAGATTTCTTGCGAGGTAGACAATATGGAGTGTTATGATTGCTTTTTGACGCTACTCTTACAAGTATATACTAATAGTTTGATGTGGATCATAATACTGATGCGGACGATTATTATAGTTTTATTCCGCATCTTTATTATAGTTTTATTCCGGCCGTCGGACATTGGAGAAAGTTATGGCAACATCAACTGAAAATAGCCCTTTCATTGACGGTAGTGATTATTCAAATTGGCACAAACTAATTTTCCCTTTCTGCGAGGGAACGCGACGATGCAATCCTTAGCACTCACATTAAAAATGCTCGTTTTGAGGTCAATAAAGTATTGAGGGGTCGTTTTAAGGTCAAAAACTATCGTTAACATTAAAAAACGCAGTTTTTAATGTTAACCATCATTTACAGGCTCATTTTTAAGGTCAAAAATCGCTATTGACATTAAAAATTTCATTTTTTAATGCTAAAAACACTATTTTTGTGGCATGGCTTATAAAATCAACCCCGACAGGCTAAAACCCTGGAATGATTTACCTGAATTGCCTATCGCAAAAGAATTGTATCAGGATATTGAGATTTATGAGCAACTGGGTAATGCTAAAGCCGCCCTGGCCCGACTACACGGACGTAGTATTGCGATACCTAACCAAGGTCTGCTGATCAATTCCATTAGTTTGCAGGAAGCAAAAGCTTCTAGCGCTATTGAGAATATTTTCACTACCGATGATGAGCTTTACAAAGCCTATAGCGAAGAAAACGTAAATCAGGCCAACGGTCCGGCTAAAGAGGTCTTGTATTACCGGGAGGCGCTTTGGGAAGGTCATCAATATTTGCAAGACGACCAACCCCTTGATACCAATTATTTCATCAGGATGTACCGCATCGTCAGTCAATTTTCTGACGGCATTCGCACACCTATCGCCCAGATCATCATTAAGGAAGGCGGTACCGGCCCTAATGCCGGGAAAACATTTTATACTCCACCACGTGGAAAAGGGGTCATCGAAGCGAAAATGGATAATTTGGTGGACTTCTTAAATGACGATAAAAAATACCCGGTCGATCCTTTACTAAAAATGGCCATCGGTCACTACCAGTTTGAAGCTATCCACCCGTTCCGGGATGGTAACGGTCGTACCGGGCGCATTTTTAACATTAATTATTTAGCAAAAAAAGGACTGCTGGATTATCCCATCCTGTTTCTAAGTAAATACATTATCGACAACAAAGAAGACTATTACGCGGGACTTGCCGGTATCACCCAACGGGGAAGCTGGAAGAATTGGCTGCTTTATATGTTAAAGGCCATCGAGGTAACTTCCAATATTACATACGATAAGATCAACGATATTATCGCCGCTAAGGATGCCATTTTATCAGCAATAGAAGAGGACACCGGTATACAGCGGCCTGATCAGCTCGTCAATGCCATTTTTACCCAGCCATTTACTAAAGTAAGACATTTGGTCGACAGCCGCACTTATGCAGAGAATACCGCCAGAAGATATTTAGATCGCTTGACTGACATGGGAATACTGGAAAAGCGAGAGGTCGGTAAAGGCTTTTATTATTTGAATATGGAACTCTATAGGATACTGTCTGAATAATCGACTAAAACGAATAAGACCATCTTGAACGTGTTCAGTTTTTTGACGAAATTTGAACATATACTACAAAAACGCTCCAATACTAAACCTTAAAATGCAACATGTCCATTTTCTTCAAGCCCAAGTCGTACCGGGCCCGCAATAATTTCGGCAAATTCCCTAATGCCGTCGACAAACAACTCGGTGGCCACCATACTACCAGAACTTAGTAGGTAATTAGAAAATAGATGGACTCTGCTTTGAACTTGAAGTAATTTGAGTTATTTAAAGAACTTTTGACAAGTCAAAAATCATTTGAATAATCGAAATGAGGCGAACTATTGTACAATATCGTTGAATATTTCTTTTGGTTAATGCGGGCGAATAAGCGATTTTCCCCTCGTACTTAATCATAAATAAATGAACAATCTCCAACAGGCCATTGACAACTTTTTACAACACTGCCGCTATGAAAAAAACCTTAGCGAAAAGACCATTTACTTTTATAATCTGGATTTAATTCAGTTTAAATCTTTTGTCTGTAATAACAACTACCCAGACATCATACAGGAAATAAACAAATACCATCTTAAACATTACCTCCGGGAAATTTCCGGATGGAAAATCAAAACTGTAAAACGGAAAATAGCCAGCCTGAAAGCAATGTTTAACTACCTTGAATTTGAGGATATTATTACTATTAACCCGATCCGCCGGATAAGAATAAGCTTAAAAGAGGCGAATTGTCTGCCTAAAGCTTTAACTAAGCATGAAATAAATGCTATGCTCAAGGAAGCGTATCATGCGATTAACAATGTGGCAAAATCCAAATATGCCTACCTGGAAAAAGTTCGAAATGCAACAGTAGTGGAATTACTTTTTTCTACTGGAGCACGGGTTTCAGAAATTGCCAACTTAAAGTTGGAAGATTTGGACCGAAAATCCGGTTCGTTAATGCTAAGAGGCAAAGGAAACAAGGAGAGAATTATCCAAATATGTAACGCTGATACTTTGACTTTGATTGAAATTTATATTGTTCTGTTTGCAGAAAAAATAAATGCCGCTGGCGGCTATTTATTGATCAATAGGTTTGAGAATAAACTTTCAGATCAATCTATTCGTAACCTGGTTAATGCCATTGCGATAAAAGCTGAAATCAGCAAAAAGGTAACCCCACACACTTTTAGACATTCTTTTGCTACCCTTTTACTTGAAAATGATGTCGACATCAAATATATCCAGGCGATGCTAGGACACAGCTCAATAGTCACAACTCAAATCTATACACAAGTTAACCAGGAAAAGCAGAAGCAGATTCTAACTGATAAGCACCCAAGAATGGATTTCTCACTTGCGTTTGCCTGATGTGAATGAAGGATAACTGATTATTATCGAT
>Ga0068855_100011690_pt1 | contig 10608 bp, 10 predicted proteins | sample KBSCornC52_FD_66592 | JGI IMG/M metagenome (GOLD analysis project Ga0068855, IMG submission 66592) | Corn rhizosphere microbial communities from Kellogg Biological Station, Michigan, USA - KBS Corn C5-2 | ecosystem: Host-associated > Plants > Roots > Rhizosphere > Soil ... | reverse complement strand
CACTCATTACAAACATCACCTGGTGAAGACTTTCAGGATTGAGGCTCCAGAAATCCCACATCATTGTTGCGCTTTTGCAGTTGGTGTATGGATCTCTTTTTTGTGTATGAATAAAGTCGCTGAATTTTTTCGGATCTTTTATAAAGAAGATGGGCGTGTTGTTTCCCACAATATCCCAGTTACCTTCTTCGGTATAAAATTTTACTGCAAAGCCGCGGGGATCTCTTTCTGTGTCGGCACTTCCTTTTTCTCCGCCAACAGTTGAGAACCTTGCAAACACTTTTGTTTGTTTTCCGATCTTGTTGAAAAGCTTTGCCCGTGTGTATTTGGTGATGTCGTTGATAACAGTGAAGGTTCCAAATGCGCCCGAACCTTTTGCATGCACCACACGCTCAGGAATTCTTTCACGATTGAAGTGCGCCATTTTCCCATGCAGAATAAAGTCCTGCAACAGCAATGGTCCGCGAGGACCAACGCTGATGGTGTCCTCATTGTAATAGTAGGGAATACCTGAGGCCGTAGTTAGCTTTTTGTCTTCACTCATAGATGGAGGTTTTAAAACGGAAAACAAATATTGCTTGAAAATACTTATCAATCAAATTGATTAATTTTATCCTTTGATAGATAAAAACTATGAGATGACTTTTGTTCAACTAGAGTATATCGTTGCAGTTGATACTTACCGCCACTTTGCGAAAGCAGCGGCTCACTGTTTTATTACGCAACCAACATTAAGCATGCAGATTCAAAAACTGGAAGATGAACTTGCGACTAAAATATTTGACAGAACAAAGCAACCTGTATTACCAACAGAAGCAGGTAAAGAAATAATTGAGCATGCCAGAAAGATTTTGGCAGAGAAGGAAATGTTGATAGAAACCATCGAAGCAAAAAAAGGAATTGTGCTTGGTGAATTGAAGATTGGCATTATCCCAACCATTGCTCCTTATCTTTTGCCTTTGTGTGTACCTTCATTTACAAAAAAATATCAGGGTGTAAAGCTTGTTATTAATGAACTCACAACAGAAAACATTATAATAAAACTTCGTGAAGGGAAAATAGATGCAGGTGTTCTTGTTACACCATTGAATGAGCAAGGAATACAGGAGCATGTGTTGTTTTATGAAGAGTTACTTGCCTACACTTCGAAAACAAATGTTGCTTATAAAAAGAAATATTTATTGCCCGATGATATAGATCCTAATAAATTGTTGCTGTTGGAAGAAGGACATTGCTTTCGCTCACAGATCATCAATTTATGTGAATTGAGGAAAGTAAGTAAAGAAGGAAGTCATTTTGAATACGAAGCAGGAAGTCTGGAAACGTTGCGCAGAATGGTTGATAAAAATGATGGCATTACCATTTTACCCGAAATGGCAACACTTGATATGTCTGCAAAACAACAACAGCAACTGCGTTATTTCAAACAACCTTCACCTGTGCGTGAAGTGAGTTTAATAACGCATCGGCATTTTGTAAAAAGAAAATTGGTAGAGTTGTTTCGCCAGGCGATCATTTCATGTGTGCCTGAAAAAATAAAGAAGAATAAAAAGATAAAGGTAATACCAGTGTAAATATTTTTTTTCGTGAGATGTGAAACGACAAACGTGAAACGAAAATCATTTCTCACGTCTTGCATTTCCCCTCACAAACAAAAAGGCATTGAAAAAATCAATGCCCTTCTTTAAAAACTCACTCATTAAACATTTCCATTCTATGCAACCTTTTTCTCTTCGTCGCAATTTGTACATACTTGTTTCAAAAGCTCTAAAATTTCTTTTTGTGTCGTAACAGTTTTATCTTTTGCATACCACCGGTGCATTTCTTCTTTTATCGTGTCATTGGTAATTGCATTTGCCTTCATGTGATAAAACATTTCCTGTAATATTTTCGGTCTTGGCCCCCAGTTGAAAAGCTCTTCATTGTTTTCATCAACCGCAATAAGTTTGGGAATGCTCCTGCTTTTGCCGTTGGTGAGATATTGATCCATCAACTCGGGATTCTCATCGCGCAACAAAAATTTCAATTCAATATTTGAATTCAATTTTGAAATTTTATCAAATACAGGAATTGTCTGTGACGCATCGCCGCACCAACCTTCCGTTAATATAACCCATGTTTGTGGTGCATCTATTCTTTCAACAATTTTTTCCAATTCAGGAATTAATTCTATTGTTTTATCCAGCCTGTTCATACGCACAACATTCAGCTTTGAATACTCCAGCAAATTCTCTGAATCTTTCTTCGCTGTTGATTTACCTATTATAATAAATGCATCCATCATTCTGCGGTATTCCTCATAACTTATTCCTTTTGAAACATACGACGCATCAAGACTTTTTCTTATCCTGATATTTTGTGTATTTATATTTTCCATTTTATTTTTTATGTTCCAGTTTGCAACTTAGTTTTCTTAAACAGATCAAAATGTCATCTGCTAATCATATACGTATAAACTTTTAAGCCTTTCAATTCACTACTCAGGCAGGTCTTAAGACTTTATATGCATGTATCCAATCATTCTTTAGAAATCCCGGTATACACCATAAAATACATAACGGTTCAATTGCTCTCGCGGCTTCTGCTTTACCTAAATCTTCTGTTTCCCATTCAAATGCTGTAAGAATATCTGTTACAATTTTCTTCGCCGCATCATCGTTTCCGCAAATAAACATCGTTGGTGTGCCGCCTTTCAGTTTCGGTTTATACATTAATGCATTGCCAACGCTGTTAAATGCTTTCACCACTTTTGCATCAGGAATTAATTTTTGAATTCTTTCCATCAGCGAATCTTCAAGGCTTGTAAAGAACTTTAAAACGCCATTCACAGGCGGTGCAGGTGCAATGGGGTTTGTTGCATCTATCACAACTTTATTACTAAAGTTTTCCATACCCGCAAGTTTTATTGCTTCTTCAATTACAGTGCCACCTGTTGCGAGTACAAGAATTTCGCCAAATGCAGCGGTGTCTTTAAATGTCCCAATCTTTATATCTGCATTTTCATTTTTAAATTTTACAACTTCTTCTTTTGAAGTGTTGCGTGTGCCAAGCATTACATCGTGACTTTCACTTTTAAATGCTTTGGCTAAAACTTGTCCGACTGCGGCCGAACCGATTATCCCAATTTTCATAAACCCTCCTAACCTCCCTAAAGGGAAGGATCTTTAACAGGTTAAACAATTATTGACGTTTTGGTAACTCATTTGCCTTTTTGTTCCTTCAGGAATTGCCCACATTATACATCGCTGCAAATTCTTTTGCAAAATCTTCCAACTTTGTTTTGCCTAAAGCAGGATGATTTTTCCGGTAATCACTGTACATTTCACCGCTATTGATCGCTGTTCCCATTTCTACATAACTTTTAGCCAGTTCTTCACTTAAACCCGCACCCAGCATGCCTTGCAGTGCTTGTTCATCAGAAAAAACTACCCACTTCAAATCGGATTTACCTATTGCATTGCCAATAGTTTTTGCTATCTCATCTGTTGAAACATCGTCGCTTCCAATGTAACGAATTGTATGTCCTTTAAAATCCAATCGCATCAATTCTTCTGCAGCCGCCGAAGCAATATCATTCGGATGCACAATACCAAATTTCTTATCGCTCACTTCAAAATTTGCACCCATGATGTTCATATTTTTTATCAGCCCTACATTAGCAAGCAGATTGTGATAAAAATAACAGGGACGCAGATGTTTGATGTTCACATCACTCAAAGTATTCAACGCTGCTTCTGTTCTATGCAAACCACTCACAGGTCCTGCACCTTCAGCCATATGTGCACCAACGCTGCTAAGATTCACAACATATTTTATGTTCGCAGCTTTGAGCGCTTGGACATAAGTTTTACCCATTTGTTCATGCCATTGTTTCACATTCATTGCATCAAACTTTGTTGGAACCATTGTGTACACTGCATTAGCGCCACTAAATGCTTTCGTTAGAAAATCAACATCATCAACCAAACCCACAGCAGCTTTTGCACCCAATGCTTCAATCTGCGATGCATGTTCCGGTTTTGAAGTAATAACAGTTACTTCATTACCCGCTTTTATTAATGTTTCTGTTAGCGGCTTTCCAATGTGCCCTAATGAACCGGTAATTACGTATTTCATTGTGTACGATTTAAAATTTGTGTAATGTTTTTTGCCTTAGCTTTTATACTGCTATCGGCTTTCATTGTGTCACTCACTTATACATTCTGAACTTTATTCAACACTTATCGAACGTGTTCTTAAACCTTAAACCCTAAACCTTCAACCTTCAGTCAATAATTGTATATACAAATGTTTGAACAAAAAAATTTAGTCTTCCAGTTTGTCCGCTAATTTGTTCATACTATTGATCATCTTTAAACATTCTTCCTTTCCGAGAATTGAACCGTATGATGAAGAAAAACGATGCAGGCATTCCTTTAATTTTCCATATATTTCCTTCGCTTTTGGAGTGGGATACACGTTTGTAACCTTCCCTTCCGATGTACGAACTACCAATTTCTTATCCTCTAATTTTTCTATCAAACGCGTAATCGTACTTGGTTTTAGCTGCATTTCATTTGCCAATGTTCCTGGCTGAATTCCAGGCTCATCTATTACCGTCATTAACAAATAACCATGGCTTGGAGAAAGATCAACGGGCTTCCAGCTTTCAACAGCCAGCTTTTCTATCTTTCTTGCCAAAGCATTGGTTGAAAAATACATACACTTACAAAATCTGCTCTCCGAAGTTTTCATTTTACAGCGCAAAGATAATATTTTTATTTGTATATACAAATATGCTAAAAGTATCCTTATGCTTTAGCTTTTAAGTTGTGGAAATAATCTTAATGTGCACGCTGTTAGTTTTATGTAGTTTTACGGATAACCAATTGCTTTAAATTTTTTTCATGAAATATTTGTTGATGTTTCTCACTTTGCTTACCGGTGCATTGCTTCCGATACAGGCAATTTTGAATACAAGACTTGGCAAACAAACAGGCGGACCATTGATGGGATCATTGTTAAGTTTTATAGTTGGATTAATTTGTTTGCTCGTATTAAATCTTGTAACAAATACTTCTGCTGTAGTTAATTTAAAACCTGCTACAGTAATGCCGTGGTATATCTGGCTTGGAGGATTTTTAGGAGCAATTTTTGTCGGTTATATTACATGGGTAAACCAGCAACAGGGCGTTGCTCTTACGTTTGCCCTTGTTGTTAGCGGACAGGTGTTTTGTTCTTTGGTCATTGACCATTTTGGTTTATTGGGTTCAGCGGTAAGAACAATAACTTTGGAAAAAATACTCGGAGCAGTTTTAATCATTGCCGGAATTGTTCTTATAAAAAAATAATCGTGAAACGTGAAACGACAGACGTAAAGAAGGTCCAAAAATTTCTCACGTTTCACGTTTGTCGTTTCACGAAAAAACAAAGTTTTAAAAGGAGTGATTCGCAAACATGAGCAATCCAAACTTACATACAGAAAGATCTCAATTAAGTGCGGCGGAAAAAGAGTTTGAAAACAATATTCGTCCGAAAGAGATTGATGAATTTGCGGGCCAGCCGCAGTTAATAGAGAATCTTGTGATCTTCATTAAAGCAGCAAAGATGCGCGGTGAAGCGCTGGATCATATTTTATTTCACGGTCCGCCGGGCTTAGGTAAAACAACTCTCTCAAGAATCGTTGCAAACGAACTTGGAGTAAACATTAGAGAAACAAGCGGACCGGTTATTGAAAAGCCAGGCGATCTTGCGGGACTTCTTACAAACCTTGCCACCAATGATGTTTTGTTTATCGATGAGATACATCGTTTGAGTACTGTTGTAGAAGAGTATTTGTACGCGGCGATGGAAGATTTCAAAATTGATATAATGATCGATACAGGACCAAATGCAAGAAGCATACAGATCAATTTAAATCCTTTTACTTTAATTGGCGCGACGACAAGAAGTGGTTTATTAACTGCGCCATTGCTTTCACGTTTTGGAATAAAATCAAGATTGGAATATTACACTGCGGATGTTTTGAAAAAGATTGTTGAACGAAGTGCAAGAATTTTACAAACATCAATCACTTCAGATGCTGCTTCCGAAATTTCAAGAAGAAGCAGAGGCACCCCACGAATTGCAAATAGTTTGTTACGGCGCGTAAGAGATTTTGCGCAGGTTTTAAATGATGGCAACATTGATCTCGGCATAACTCAACATGCTTTACGCGCATTGAATGTTGATGAACATGGTTTGGATGAAATGGATAACCGCATTCTCTCAACCATTATAGAAAAATTTAAAGGTGGACCTGTCGGCATTACAACAATTGCAACTGCTGTTGGCGAAGAAGCAGGAACAATTGAAGAAGTGTATGAACCTTTTTTAATTCAGGAAGGTTTTTTACATCGCACGCCAAGAGGAAGAGAAGTTACTCATAAAGCTTACGAGCATCTTGGAAAAAAACCGAAGAATGATAATTTACCGGGTACATTGTTCACTGATCTTGGTTTGTAATTAAATGAAAGTAGTCGTTGTAATTCTCTTGTATCATACTTGTATTTTTTAATCGAACTCTACGTGATATTTAACCTTCAGGAAACTTTTTAATAATGCAACAAAACACTTTTATTGTTGAAGGAAATGTTGTTGATATAAAGGGAAAGGAAATTTATTTTGGTAAGATCATTGTAGAAAACGGAAAAATAAAATCAGTAAATAAGATAGAAAGTTTCGATTCTGCAATAAAACGATTTATTCTTCCCGGTTTTATTGATAGTCACGTTCATATTGAAAGCAGTATGGTTATACCAAGCGAATTTGCTCGTCTTGCAACAATACACGGAACTGTAGCAACAATAAGTGACCCTCATGAAATTGCCAATGTTTGCGGAGTGAAAGGCGTTGAATTCATGATAGAAAATGGAAAACGTGTTCCTTTCAAATTCAATTTTGGCGCTCCAAGCTGTGTGCCTGCTACAACTTTTGAAACAGCAGGTGCTGTAATAAATAGCTCGGCTGTAAAAGCTTTGTTGGAGAAAAATGAAGTGAAGTATTTAAGCGAAATGATGAATTTTCCCGGTGTGTTGTTTAAGGATGAAGCAGTGATGAAAAAAATTGAAGCTGCACATTCATTGGGAAAACCTGTTGATGGTCACGCTCCGGGTTTACGCGGAGAAAAGGCAAAACAATACATAGATGCAGGCATCAGTACAGATCATGAATGCTTTACAAAAGATGAAGCATTGGATAAATTAAAGTATGGAATGAAGATTCTCATCCGTGAAGGAAGTGCAGCAAAAAATTTTGAAGCATTGATCGATCTGTTGAATGATCATCCTGATAAAATAATGTTTTGCAGTGATGACAAACATCCTGATAGTTTGGTTGAAGGTCATATTAATACACTTTGCAAAAGAGCGGTAGCAAAAGGAATAGATGTTTTCAAAGTGCTTCAGGCCGCTTGCATAAATCCGGTTGAACATTATAAACTTGATGTAGGCACATTACGTGAAAATGATCTTGCAGATTTTATTGTTATAGAAGACTTGCAAAATTTTAAAGTTCTTGAAACGTATATTGACGGCAAGCTTGTTGCAAAAAACGGAAAAACATTGATCGAATCAGTTCAATTTGATATCATAAATCAATTTGATTGCAGCGAAATTTCTCCTATAGATTTGAAAATTACATTCAACAATGAAGAAACAATTCCTGTTATTGAAGCACTCGATGGACAGTTAATAACAAACAGAATTTTTTGCAAACCAAAAGTTACGAATGGTTTTATTGTAAGTGATGTATCAAATGATGTATTAAAAATTGCCGTTGTAAATCGTTATAAAAATGCGCCGGTTGCAAAATCATTCATAAAGAATTTTAATTTGAAAGAAGGAGCAATTGCTTCAAGTGTTGCCCATGACAGTCACAACATTATTGCCGTTGGTGCGGATGACGAAAGCATTACAAAAGCTATCAATCTGATTATAAAAGAAAAAGGTGGTGTTAGTTGCGTAAGCGAAAAAAGAGAAATGATCCTGCCTTTACCTGTTGCCGGATTGATGAGTAATGAAGATGGTTTTAAAGTTGCAGAAATGTACACTGCTATTGATAAAATGGCGAAGGAGATCGGTTCAACATTATCTGCGCCTTTTATGACTTTAAGTTTTATGGCGCTTCTTGTAATTCCTCATTTAAAGCTCAGTGATCTTGGTTTGTTTGATGGTGACGCATTCAAATTTGTTTGAAAGATTTTGTTACCGGCTTTTAGTTCTTTTGTCATCGCCTGTTGTGTCACTCACTTCAACTGTCAGAATAATAATAAGCAAATCATAATTCTGTAAAATCATCTAAATCTCTGCGCTGTTTTTTTGTAGGTCTTCCGATTTTGCTTAATCGTTTTCCCGTATGAAATGCTGATGCCTGGTATTGCAAAGGTTCTATTTCTTCAGCCGGAGTAAGATCAATATAATATTTAATTGCTTCACTGTATTGTATACGGCTGTGTAACAAACTTGTTACTTTTATTATCCATTTTCTTGCTTCGGTTTTCACTTCATACTCCTCTCCTGCGTTTACTGATTTTGATGCTTTTACAGGATTGCCATTCATTTTTACTTTTCCCTTATCACATGCTTCCGCAGCTTGTGTACGAGTTTTAAATAAACGGATCGCCCATAAATATTTGTCAATACGTAATTTCTCTTTTGTTTCTGCCATGGCTCAAAATTATTAATAATGTTCTTGCTGCAATGATGATTTGCCATTAAGCGAAGCCGAAATGCTCACCATAGTTCGGAACGATGAAGTGATTGCGACGCAACAAACGATGCCATTTGCACTGTAGCCGGTATCCAAAAAATTACACAACAAAAATTAAGCGAGGCGGTATTCTTACTTCATATTTTTATTTTACCTTCATGCGCCTTCCTGACGATTGCCGCCGTAAAAATTTTATTGTAACATGGATAGCTATTCGAACAGTGCATTACAACAATTCAGGAATCTTGTTGGTATCCGTTTTCAATTGTATAATAGTTTGTTTACTTCTCTGCCTTTTCATCGCATTGAAAAAACAGGCGTTTTGCTTTCGCTTTTTTTGTTGCATTGTGAAGAAGGTTTTCGCAAAAAGCAAAGTCCGGTCGAAATAGTTGAAAGCTTTCTTTCGCAATACACCACTTACAGAAAGGAACAGGAGTGGCTTGATCTTTTGTTTCGCTTTACTCAATACTCTGAAAGACAGGTTGTGTTGTTTGATGCGCTGGAAGATTCGGCGTTTAAATATATCAACGATGTAAATGGTGCAGGTACTTTAAAACATTTACAATCTGAAGTTTTACAAACTCAAACCCAGGAAAAGCTTGTAGAGAAACTGAAAGATTTTTCCGTTCGTTTGGTGTTGACTGCACATCCAACACAGTTTTATCCCGGCGAAGTGCTTGGCATTATCAACGATCTTTCAAAAGCTTTATCGGAAGAAAATGCGGGTTTGATAAATATGTATCTGCAGCAGCTTGGAAAAACTCCGTTCCTGAAAAAACAAAAGCCTACACCTTATGATGAAGCGATAAGTTTGTTGTGGTTTTTGGAAAATGTTTTTTATCCTTCGGCAGGAAGAATTTTATCAACATTGAAAAATGAAGATGTTGACCTGATGCAGAATAATAACCCGGTTATAAGAATGGGTTTTTGGCCGGGCGGAGACAGGGATGGAAATCCGTTTGTTACTTCTGATACTACGTTAAAAGTTGCTGATGCGCTTCGCGGCGGCATTATAAAATGTTACTATCTTGATGTGCGCAGACTCAAGCGCAGACTAACTTTCAAAGGTGTTGAAGAAAAAATTGCAGATCTTGAAAAGAAACTTTACGTAAATCTTTTTGTTCCCGGCGGACAAACAAACATCACTCAAAAAGAAATTCTTGATACTTTATCCCAGGCAAGAGTTACATTGATAGAGCAACACAATGGGCTCTTCCTTCACTTACTCGATAACCTTATCAGTAAGGTGCAAATATTCGGTTTGCATTTCGCTTCGCTTGATGTAAGACAAGATAGTTCCATACATGAAAAAGCACTCGAAGCAATCGCAGCATTAAATAATAATATACTGCCATCGAATTATAACACGTTAAGTGAAGAAGAAAAAATTTTTGTTCTGCAGGATTTGTCTTCATCAATTGATCCTGCTTCATTAAATAATGATCTTTATAAAGACACCATTGAAAGCACTAAAGCAATAAAAACTATTCAGGAATTAAATGGTGAAGCCGGTTGCAATCGCTATATCATTAGTCACAGCACAAGTGCTTTGAACGTGATGGAGGTTTTTGGTTTGCTTATTCTTGGCGGATGGAGCCGTGAACAAATGCAGGTTGATATTGTTCCGTTGTTTGAAACTGTGGAAGACCTGCAAAACGCTGAAACAGTAATGCGAAAACTTTATGAAAACAAAGTGTACAATGAGCATTTAAAACGGCGAAACAATACACAAACCATCATGCTTGGCTTTTCTGATGGAACAAAGGATGGTGGATATTTCATGGCGAACTGGGGAATTTATAAGGCAAAAAAAGAACTCACCAAAATATCAAAAGAGTACGGAGTTGATGTGGTGTTCTTTGATGGGCGCGGCGGTCCTCC
>Ga0068855_100011685_pt1 | contig 10611 bp, 9 predicted proteins | sample KBSCornC52_FD_66592 | JGI IMG/M metagenome (GOLD analysis project Ga0068855, IMG submission 66592) | Corn rhizosphere microbial communities from Kellogg Biological Station, Michigan, USA - KBS Corn C5-2 | ecosystem: Host-associated > Plants > Roots > Rhizosphere > Soil ... | reverse complement strand
AAGCGGTCGAGATCCGCGGCGCGACATCGGGCACCGCCTCGCCGCCGTCCGACCAAAGTGCGCCGACTGGCGCGAGCGGTACCCCGGCGCCGGGCTCGGGGGGCGCATCGGCGGCGGTCCGCCTCGTCGCGAGTAGCTACTTCGTCGATTCTCAAGACGGCCAGGGCATCATCGTCGACGGCACGCCGCTATTGCCGCCGTACGACTTGCTGGCGCTGGGCGATCCGCCGACCCTCAGTCAAGCGATGGGAATCCCCGGCGGCGTGCTTGACAGCCTGAAGAGCCGAAGCGCGCACGGAACGGTGACGCAACTCGACACCGTTCGGATCACCGCGTTGCATGTGCTGACGCCGCCTAAGTACGCTCGCCCGGCGGCCTCACCATAAGAATGGCCAGACCGTAATGGTTTCGCTGAGGCGGTTCAGGCGGCCGAGCGCACGGCTCGGCCGAAGTTTGCTCGACACCCGGAGGTTCGCGTGATTCCCGATGACCTGCGCTACACGGCCGAACACGAATGGGTCAAGGCGGTCGACGGCAGCAGCGTGCGGATCGGGATCACTCATCATGCACAAGAGGCGCTCGGCGACATTGTCTTCGTAACGCTGCCTGCGCTCGGGGCCACCGTCGAAGCGGGTCAGTCGCTCGGCGAGGTCGAGTCGACCAAGAGCGTCTCTGACATCTACGCACCGATTTCGGGCGAGGTCACCGCCCGAAACGATGTACTCGACGCGCGACCCGAACTGGTCAACGCCGACCCGTACGGCGAAGGTTGGATGCTTGAGTTGCGGCCAGACGACCCCGCTGCCATCGAGGCATTGCTCGACGCGGCGAGCTACGGCAAGCTCGTCGGCGGCTGACGCCGGCGATACCTCGTCCTAGGGCTGAGAGCGGGACGCGTAGGTCTCGAGAGCGAGACGCTCGGCCAGCTGAGGCGTCGAGGCTGAGAAGCACCGATGAATGTCCGCCGATTCGCGGTGACAAGTTGACCACCGCACGTGGTGCCGCATAGGTTTCCCCTGACCATCAACCTCTACCTCACGGTCTCAGCAACGGCATTGACGCCACTGGTCCGGCTCGGTAGTGACGATGGCGGGGCCGAGTACCGAAGAACGGCCGTTGCGACGGACATCCGGGTCAGCGCAACGGGTAATGCTGTTGCCGAGCGCGAGTTGTCGAGACGGGGAGGGCCACGAGCCGATGGCTACGGTCTTCTGTACGCAATGCGGCCACGAGAACCCTGACGATGCCCGCTTCTGCGCCAACTGTGGCAGCGCTCTTGCTCGGCCCGGCCAGCCGGTAGCGCCCGAACGGCCCGCGGACGCCACCTCGACGATCTCGATCTCGGGTCTCGAAGCGATGGAGCCGAGCCTCGGCGACGATGATGGCCTCGCTGATGACACCGGTGTCGAGGCGCTTCCGCCTGGCTCCGGCCTCCTCGTCGTGCGCCGTGGACCGAATGCGGGAAGTCGATTCCTGCTCGATGCCGATGTCACCACAGCCGGCCGTCATCCGGAGAGCGACATTTTTCTCGACGACGTGACGGTGTCGCGCCGGCATGCCGAGTTTCGCAAGGGCGACGACGGATTCGCCGTCCGCGACGTCGGAAGTCTGAACGGTACCTATGTGAACCGCGAGCGGATCGACGAGACGATCTTGCAGGGTGGCGACGAGGTTCAAATCGGGAAGTTCCGGCTGGTCTTCCTGGCCGGGGCTCGCACCACGGGCTTCGCCGCGCCGGCGCCCGACGAGACGGAGTGACGTCGATAGATGAGCGCGCGATCGACCTCACGAGCATCGCTCAGCATTGGTGAAGTGCTGGCAGCGTTGCGTTCCGACTTCCCTGACGTCACGATCTCGAAGATTCGTTTTCTCGAGGCTGAAGGTCTGATCGAACCTGAGCGCACGTCGGCCGGTTATCGCAAGTTCTCGCATGCCGACGTCCAGCGGCTTCGCTACGTACTCACCGCACAGCGTGACCACTACCTGCCGCTTCGGGTGATCAAGGACCATCTCGAAGCCCTCGACCGCGGGCTGGAGCCGGCTGACCACAACAACGCCAGTCCGAAGGTGCCTCGTGCGCTGACCGTCGCCGAGGGTTTGCCAGGGCCGGAAGCGTTCGGCCATGATCCGCACGACGTCCGGCTGTCTCGAAAAGAACTGCTCGAAGCCGCCGAACTCGACGATGCGGCGCTGACGCAGCTAGAGCAGTACCAGCTCGTCGCCACCAGGCCAGGCAGCAACCACTACGACGGGACGGCGTTGGTCGTGGCCAAGACCGTGGCCGAGATGTCGCGGTTCGGCATCGAGCCGCGGCACTTGCGCTCGTTCAAGGCCGCCGCCGACCGAGAAGTCGGACTTGTCGAACAGGTCGTAACGCCACTGGTGCGTCAGCGCAATCCCGAAGCCCGAGCGCGAGCCGAAGAGGTCGCCCGCGAACTCGCCGCGCTGTCGGTGCGGCTGCATGCCGCGCTGGTCAAGTCAGGTCTGCGGCCCGGCCTTTCGCGCTGAGGCCGGGGTGTGGCCGAAGCAAGAAAGGCGGCATCGGCAGGGCCTTTCGCGCTCCGCGTCTTCAGGTTCAGGCCGGGAGCTATCGAGCTTGCGGTGTACGGTGAAAGACGACGTATCTCGTGGCTGATTGAACGCTCCTGGCGGTGATGATGAACGAGCTGCAGGTGGTGGGTGTTCGGGTCGAACTCCCGACAAATCAGCCGATCGTCTTGCTGCGCGAGGTCGAAGGCGAGCGCTACCTGCCGATCTGGATCGGGGCGGTCGAGGCGACCGCGATCGCGTTCGCCCAGCAAGGAGTGGTGCCGCCGCGACCGTTGACCCATGACTTGATGCGCGACCTACTCGTTGCCCTCGATGCGAAACTGCGGGCGGTGCGCATCACTGAGATGCGCGACAACGTCTTTTATGCCGAGCTTGTGTTCGAGGACGGGCGCGAGGTGAGTGCTCGGCCGAGCGACGCGATCGCGCTCGCGTTACGCACCGGTACCACCATCTTCGGTACTGAATCAGTTCTCGAAGAAGCGGGCATCCAGATCCCGCACGAGCAAGAAGACGAAGACGAGGTCGAGAAGTTTCGAGAGTTCCTCGACACGATTTCGCCAGACGATTTCGACACCACCCAAGGCTGAGCCCGCCACCCACCGCAGGCAGACAGGGTGTTCTTAAGCCTCAAGTGAAGGTTGAGGGTAGGAAAGTTTGCCACGCCCGCGCGTCGCGTTGACTCGTCGGAGAGGGTTGCCTAGCGTGACTGTCGGGTCGAGATGGAGAGCCCGGTCCGAACGAGAGTTTCTTTGTGGACTCCGGTCGCCGGTCGCGCAGTTCTCGGTTCGCAGGTGTCAGGTGTTAGGCAGTTGTCGGTGACGGGCAGTTCAGGTGACGGACGAAGGAGCACGCCAGTGGCAACCAACGGTGAGGCACCCACGGGTCAAACGGCGTCCGCATTGCCCGACGGTGTGCTCGCGCCCACCCCAGTCGCTGCACAGTCGATGCTCTCGTCGTCACGGCAAGGCACCCTGTTCGCCGATGACCTGCCCGAACTCGATGACACGGTCGGCTATCGCGGCCCGACCGCATGTGCCGCCGCTGGCATCACGTATCGACAGCTCGACTACTGGGCGCGAACCGGCCTGGTCGAGCCAACAGTTCGGGCGGCGTCTGGCTCCGGCTCGCAGCGGCTCTACGGCTTCCGCGACATCTTGGTGCTGAAGGTCGTGAAGCGGCTGCTCGATACCGGTGTGTCGTTGCAGAACATCCGGGCCGCCGTGCAGCACCTGCGCGAGCGCGGCGTCGATGACCTCGCTCAGATCACCTTGATGAGCGACGGTGCCAGCGTTTACGAGTGCACGTCGGCCGACGAAGTCGTCGACCTGGTGCAAGGTGGCCAGGGTGTGTTCGGGATCGCCGTCGGCCGGGTGGTGCGCGAGGTCGAGGGTTCGCTCGCCGAATTGCCCAGTGAGCGACCAGAGGTCGAGGGCGCCGCGACCGACGCCCACCACGATGATGAGTTGGCCCGGCGCAGGGCGGCCCGCCGCACCGGCTGATCGCCGTCCGTCTAGGTCTTGGTGGTTAAAACGCGCCGGATCCGCAGGCGGTGGTTTCTGCCGCGCGCTGCTACCGTTGAAGGTGCCGACGAACCTATGCGGGAGAGTTCTCACGCAGCCAGCGTGAGGCGCCGAAGGAGCAACCTCCCCGGAATCTCTCAGGCCCAACGACCGCACGGGTGAGGCAACTCTGGAAAGTACGCGTCGACATCGTTCTCGAGATGGCGTACGCGTCGCCGACGGTGAAAGCCGATCGCGTCACGCGCGACGGTGAAGCTCTCAGGCGCCGATGACAGAGGGGGAGCGGCTTCCCTCGCCTAGCAGGGGAGTCTCACCCTGTATCTGCGGAGGGCCACACGTGAGCGCCAAGCATCCTTTTGAGGCCGAGGCAGTTCGCGGTTTCGCCGATCGCCATCTCGGCCCCGACTCAGACGCGCAGGCGAAGATGCTCGCTGTGGTCGGCTACGGGTCGCTTGACGAGCTAGTGTCTGCGGCGGTCCCCGCGTCGATCAAAGACGAGGCCGGACGACGAACTGCGCTGCCGGCCGCCGCGACCGAAGACCAAGTTCTCGCAGAATTGCGCGAGATGGGCGGCAGCAACACCGTCGTGACATCGATGGTCGGGCTCGGCTATTACGGCACCATCACACCGGGTGTCATCAAGCGGAACGTGCTCGAGAGCCCGGCCTGGTACACGGCGTATACGCCTTACCAGCCGGAGATTTCGCAGGGTCGCCTCGAGGCGTTGTTGAACTTCCAGACGGTCGTCGCCGACCTGACCGCGCTGCCAGTCGCGGGCGCATCGCTGCTTGACGAGCCAACAGCCGCGGCTGAAGCAATGTCGTTGTGTCGTCGTAACTCTAAGTCGACAAGTCAGCGTTTCTACATCGACGTCGATGCGTTGCCGCAGACGATCTCGGTCGTCCGGACGCGCGCGCTTCCGATCGGTGTGGAGGTGGTCGTCGCGGACCTTCGCGCTGGTTTGCCCGATGCCGACTGCTTCGGCGTGCTGGTGCAGTACCCGGGCGCGAGCGGTGAAATTTCGGACTTTCGTGCTGTGGCCGCGCAGGCCCACGAAGCAGGTGCGCTCGTCGTAGCGGCTACCGATCTGTTGGCACTCACTTTGCTGGAACCGCCTGGCGAATGGGGCGCCGACGTCGCCGTCGGGTCGAGCCAGCGCTTCGGAGTACCGATGTGGTTCGGCGGCCCGCATGCGGCCTTCATGTCGGTGCGCGAATCGCTAGCCCGTTCGCTGCCTGGCCGCCTGGTTGGAGTCTCGGTCGATGCCGAGGGACACCCGGCTTACCGGCTGGCGCTACAAACGCGCGAGCAACACATCAGGCGGGAGAAGGCGACAAGCAACATCTGCACCGCGCAGGTGCTGCTCGCGGTCGCTGCCGGGATGTTCGCGGTCTATCACGGGCCTGACGGGCTGCGCGCGATTGCGGAGCGAGTGCATCGGCGAGCGGTCGTGCTCGCCCGGGGCCTCGCTGACACCTACATCCTCGAGTCGTCGCTGTTTTTTGACACAGTGTCGGTTAAGGCACCCGGCCGCGCGAGGGCGCTGGTCGATGCCGCCCTAGACCACGGCATCAACATCAGGTTCGTCGATCCCGACACGGTGGCGATAGCGTGCGACGAGACGACTACGGCGGCGCACCTGGAAACGCTCTGGGCCGCCTTCGGTGTAGCGGCGAGCTTCGACCAAGTCGATGCAGCGGTCGGTGAAGCGACGTGGCCGGTCGCGACTGCGCGCGGGCGTGCGGGCTCGCCGGCCGACGAATATCCGCACCGGGCCTCGGGATTCCTTACCCACCAGGTATTTCATCGCCATCGCTCGGAGACGTCGATGCTGCGATACCTGCGCCGACTGGCAGACAAGGACATCGCACTCGACCGTTCGATGATCCCGCTCGGTTCGTGCACGATGAAGCTCAACGCCACCACCGAGATGGAATCGATCAGCTGGCCGGAGTTCGCTGACATCCACCCATTCGCACCAATCGACCAGGCTGCCGGATACCTGCGACTGATTCGCGACCTCGAGTCGTGGCTGGCCGACCTCACCGGCTATGACGCCGTCTCGGTGCAGCCTAACGCCGGTTCGCAGGGCGAGCTCGCCGGACTACTGGCTATCAGGCACTTTCACCAGGCGAACGGTGCGGGCGATCGCGACGTCTGCTTGATTCCGGCGTCGGCCCACGGCACGAATGCCGCCAGCGCGTCGATGGCCGGCATGCGCGTGCTCGTCGTCGCCTGCGATGCCGCAGGCAATGTCGACCTCGACGACCTACACGCCAAAATCGCTGCCAATGCTGAGAAGTTAGCTGCCATCATGATCACTTACCCGTCGACCCACGGGGTATTCGAGGCGAGCATTAGCGATGTGTGCGCTGCTGTTCACGACGCTGGCGGCCAGGTGTACGTTGACGGCGCGAATCTGAACGCCTTGGTCGGGCTGGCCCGACCGGGGCGTTTCGGCGCCGACGTTTCGCACCTTAACCTGCACAAGACTTTCTGCATCCCGCACGGCGGTGGCGGTCCGGGAGTTGGGCCGATCGGGGTGCGCGCGCATTTGGCGCCGTTCTTGCCGAACCATCCGATGGCCACGGAGGCGGGACCGGCAACCGGCCCTGGCCCGATCTCGGGAGCACCGTTCGGGTCGGCGGGCGTCCTTCCCATTCCGTGGGCGTACATCAGATTGATGGGCTTCGACGGCCTTCGTCGTGCCACCGCGGTAGCCATCCTGTCGGCGAACTACTTGGCCCATCGGCTTTCTGCCTCGTATCCGGTGCTGTACACCGGCCAACACGGGTTGGTCGCGCACGAGTGCATCATCGACCTGCGGCAGTTCACCAAGGAGTCCGGGATAACAGTGGACGATGTCGCGAAGCGCCTTATCGACTATGGGTTTCATGCTCCGACAATGTCGTTTCCGGTAGCCGGAACCCTGATGATCGAGCCGACCGAGTCGGAGGACCTCGACGAACTCGACCGTTTCGTTGACGCGATGGTCGCGATTCGCGGCGAGATCGCGAAGGTCGCGTCGGGGGAGTGGGATCGCGAAGACAATCCCCTGCGAAACGCGCCGCATACGATCGAGTCGCTTACCAGTGAATGGTCGCATGGATATTCGCGCGAGACGGCAGTTTTCCCGTTGCCCTCGCTTCGAGAGGACAAGTACTTCTCGCCGGTCTCCCGGATCGACGGTGCTTATGGCGATCGCAATCTGGTCTGTAGCTGTCCGCCGATGTCTGCGTACGAATAGCGGCTGGTCAGGTCTGCCCGTCGCGTTCTTGCGCCATATGCAAAACGCTGTTGTCGGCATCGCGGGGCATCCAGCCGGCGAGCCACACGGCGAAGCCGGCCTCCGCGGCGGCATCGATCACCTGCGGATCGTCATCGACTACCAGGTCGACAGCGACGTCATGTCGCAACCGGCGTAGGTGCGAGAGTTTGACCATCACGGCGGGACGGTGGTCGCCGTCGCGGCGCATCAAGAGCGTGCCTTCGGGCAGTCCGTGCCCGGCGAGCCAGGCCATTGTGGTCGTGCGCAGGCGTTCGGGCCGGCCGGTCAGGTAGACGACCAGATGGCTAGCTGACGCGGTGCGCGCGAAATCCGCACCGACTTGGAGGACCCCATCATTCTTCGCTGCGGCGAAGAAGCCTTGCCAGTTCTTGGGTTTTCGGTCGAGAAAGTGCAATCGATGCCGCACATCGGCAACGACACCGTCGATGTCGATGACGACACATGCTGCCTGCTGCTCCGCCACGCGCCAACGCTACGGGTCGAGCGTGCGACGCTACAACCAGGCGTGTCGCGTGCGCCGTACTGCTATCTGGGTGAGGGTTAGCGGCATTGGCCGCGTGGGTCGTCCGCGTGAGAAAACCGTAGCTCACGACGGAAGTAGCGATAGCTGTGTGGAGATGCTCGGCGCCGGTAGGGCGTCGTGACGCAACGACGGATGTTGCTTTGCCTGCGACGTCGCCGTGGTGCGATCGGTGGAAATAGGACTGCCGATACCTGCCCTGCGTGCGAGTTCGTGCACCTGGTTGCAGACGTCTTGCTGGTAAGACTTCGGTGCGTACGAAGAACGGGCGTAGAGGTTTTCATACCTCGGCACAAGATGCGGATGCGTTGCGGCCAGCCATTGCATGAACCACTCGCGCGCCCCCGGTCGCAGGTGCAACACGATCGGTGAGATGAACTGTGCACCGGCTTCGGCGATCGCCGACACCGTCGCGTGGAGTTGCTCAGGCGAATCGGTGAGCCAGGGCAGGATCGGTGCCATCAAGATGCCGCAGCGAATTCCAGCGTCGTTGAGCGTGCGGCAGACCTGCAGCCGCTTCAGCGGATTCGGTGTGCCGGGTTCGATCTCGCGCCAACATGCGGCGTCGACGAAGCCCACCGAAAGCGCCGTGGAGATGTCGGTGACCTGCGCCGCATGTCGAAGCTGGTCGAGGTCGCGCAGGATCAGTGAGCCCTTCGTCAGGATCGAGAATGGGTTTGCACGCTCGGTTAACGCGGTGATGATGCCTGGCATCAAGCGATAACGGCCCTCGGCACGCTGATAGGGATCGACGTTGGTGCCCATCGCGACGGGCTGACCTCGCCACGACCGCTTCGACAGCTCACGACGCACCAGTTCAGGTGCATTGACCTTCACCACAATCTTGGTGTCGAAGTCGAGGCCCGCGCCGAGATCGAGGTAGGTGTGGGTGTTGCGCGCAAAGCAATAGCGGCAGGCATGTGAACAACCGCGGTACGGATTGATGGTCCATTCGAACGGCATATGCGAGGCCGCAGGCACTCGGTTCAGGATCGACTTCGCCTGTACCTCGAAGAAGGTCATCCCTGCGAAGTGCGGCGAATCGAACGTGCGGACCACGGTCGGGCTGGCGAACAGGACGCCTTGATCGCTGTCGCGCAGGCTCGCCACATGGTCGGACGACGCCGGTGCTCCTTCGGGCATGACCTGCAGGGATTGCCAACGCATGACGAACCTCCAACCACAGCCATTAGAACATACGTTCGACTGGAGGGCGGGGCCAATTCACGGCTCGGATCGCTGACATCATGGGCCGGTGAGCACTGAGGCGGCGCAAGTACGGCACGCTGCGCCGCACGAGTTGGCTCTGCCGTCGCGCGTCGATCTCGCCTTGATCGTCGTAGCGGTCGGCGCAGTCGCGACGTCGGGTCCGTTGATCGCTGCTACCGCAGCGCCCGCACTGGCGGTGGCGTTTTGGCGCAACGGGTTTGCGGTCGCGGTGATGGCGCCATTCACCTTGCTCCGCCGTCGCGACCAGGTCCGCGGACTGAGTCGATCGCAGTGGCGCCTGATCGCAGTTGCCGGCGTGCTGCTCGCCGCGCACTTCGCGACCTGGATCACCAGTTTGCGGTTTACGTCGGTAGCGACGTCAACTGCGCTGGTGGCCACCCAGCCGGTGTGGGCTGGATTGTTCGCCCGGGCTAGGGGAGCGCGCATAGCGCGCACCGCCTGGATCGGAATCGCCATCACCGTAGTCGGCGCGATGCTGCTGACCGGCCTCGACGTCCGACTGTCGGGACGAGCCGTTGTCGGCGACGTCCTTGCGCTCGTCGGCGGTGTGCTGGCCGCAGGCTACGTGACGGCGGGTGCGGCGATCCGTCGAACGGTCGACACGGCGACCTACACCACGTTGTGTTATTCGACAACGGCGCTCGTGTTGGTGATCGCATGTCTGATCGGGCGACAGCAGTTATCGGGCTACAGCGGGTGGGACTGGTTGCGCATTGCCGCACTGACGGTAGGCGCCCAGCTGCTCGGGCATTCGGTGTTCAATCGGGTGCTGAAGACGACCAGCGCGACCGTCGTCAGCCTGTCGATTCTGTTCGAAGTGCCTGGAGCTGCGGTCATTGCAGCAATCTGGCTGCATCAGTCGGTGCGCGTGGCGCAGGTGCCGGCGGCGCTTTTATTGTTGCTGGGTTTAGCCGTCGTGATCCGGTCCGGAGTCCGCGCCGTCCCCGCTGAGTAGGCCTCGCGCGTGGGTCAAGAACGGCAGCCGCAAAGTAGCTCCGGTCGGCGAGGTTGCACAGCCAAGATCGTCACGACTCGCCGGCCTGTTGCTGCTCTTCGATCACGGCCCTGCCTGCCTGCATGAGACGCAAGCCGGTAACGAGCCCGACACCTCCCAACAAGTTGCCCAACGCAGCCCACCCCGCAACCGAGGCCCAGTCGCCGTAGCCGAACGGCGCGCCGAAGATCAATGCTCCGAACATGGTGAGGGACATGATGATGACGTGATGGAGAGATCCGACTGCCAGAACGAATGCCATGGCGATGGCGGCCACGACGTGCGAACCCACCGATTCGCTGCTGTGCTCCATCCACGTCATCAGGGTGATCGCGACACCGGCGAGCACCGACAAAGCAAATGAGTGCCAGCCGATACCGGCTTGGTCGTAGGCACGACTCGCGGCAACGGTGGTCCTTCGCAGCGTAGGGAACGCGCCGGCGATGAAGGCCATCATGACCCAGCCGGCAAGCAGATTCGTCGCGGCAGTCACAGCCCATAGACGCGC
>Ga0068855_100011684_pt1 | contig 10611 bp, 9 predicted proteins | sample KBSCornC52_FD_66592 | JGI IMG/M metagenome (GOLD analysis project Ga0068855, IMG submission 66592) | Corn rhizosphere microbial communities from Kellogg Biological Station, Michigan, USA - KBS Corn C5-2 | ecosystem: Host-associated > Plants > Roots > Rhizosphere > Soil ... | reverse complement strand
CTCCGCCACGGCTTGATAGAGTTGCGGCGGGATGCGTGAGTCGAGGTCGACCTGCATCAGCAACGACACCATCTCGGGCGAGCGGTGAACGTAAAGCCCGGCTTCCTCGGCGCGCTGCACGATCATGTCGGCAAAGAGCCCGTAGCCCTTTGCGATGACGCGCGGCGCGCTATCTCCCGACTTCGCGTCATAGGCGAGCGCCGCCGCGCTCTTGCGCGTCGTGCGGCTCATGCCCCGCTCCAATCGAACGGATCGTCGAACAGACGATCGAGCGGCGAATGAGGCGCGCGCGCAGCCGTTGACGGTGCCGCCGTTCCCGCGGGCGCACGTTCCCATTGATCGCCGGCCGAAGTCGTGTCATGTACCTGCGCCTCGGCCGCCCTCGCCGCAGCACGGGCGTACGCCGAAGTGGCGGCCTGCCCGGCGCCGCTCGGGGCACCCGCCGCCGGTCCGCCGATCTCCCTCACCGTGAGGCCCGCGAGTTCGATACCCGCCGCCTCGAGCCTGCGCCCGAAGGCCGCGCCGCCCGTCGCGAGCCGGGCCGCACCCGCTGCGCTTGCCTGAACCCGGACGATCAGTTGCGAACCGCGCAGCATGAGATCCGCATCGACCGTACCGAGCGTGGGCAACGTCAGCGTGAGCCGCGTGCGCCACGCCTGCTCGCTATCCGCATCGGCCTCGCCCGGTCGCCCGCGGCGCGGGTCGTCGGGCTCGATCGTCCAGTCGAGCTTCGCACCGGGCCACACCTCGCCGCTCCAGCGAAATTGCTCCGTCGCGAGCAAATCGAGCTGCTGCCGCACGAGCGGGATCGTGGCGGGATGAATCGACGCCGCAATCGAGCCCGGCGCGCTGTCGGCCGCTTGCAATGCGCGCGCGGCCGAGCTGGTTTGCGCCTGCGCCGCCTTGTCCGAATCCGTACCGACCTGTGTCGAGATGCCAGGCACTTGCCGCGCACCAGCGTAGGCAGCCGCATCCGAGCGCGCCTGCGAGGCGAGCGCCGACGCCAGCAATTGCGCGGCAGCCGCGTGCCCAGGCATGGGCATACCGGACAAGCCCGCGTCCGGCGCCGCGCCGCCCCATCCGGAAAGTTGCGGACCGGCCGAGACGAAGCCGGCGTCGTCGGCATCGCTCCAGTCGAGCGAAAGCTGGGAGGTCTCGGCGGCAAGCCGCGCTTGCGGCTCCTTGAGCAGTGCCTCGGCGGGATAGCCGCCGCTCAGCCACTGCGCCAGATGGGATTCGTAGAAGAGACCCGTTTCGGCGACGGTGCTCGCCAACGCACTGGCGAGCGCGGCGACGGGCAAGTTCGCCGCCGATGCAACCAGAGCAACCGAACCGGACGATGCGGGGGCATCGGCGGCGAACGGCCCGCTCGCGCCTGTCTGAGCAGCCGAACCGCTTCGAGTATCGGCCGCGGCGGCTGGCTCGCCCGCTGTCGCCATCGCCGTCGCCGTCGCGGCGAAGAGTCCTTCGGGCAGACCCGCTTGTGCATCGATGGCCGGCGGCGCCGGCCAGATCGGCGTCTCGCCGAGCACGGCCGGCGTAGCCTCGCCGCCGATTCGCGAAATGGCGTCGAGCGTCAGCGCGACTTCGGACAACGTGGCTTGAGCTGAGGCCGGCAGCGGCGTATCGACGAGCGGCGCACCCAGCGTGGGGGCCGCGCTCATATCGCTCGCTTGCGTGGACGCGCCCGTCTGAGCGGCGGCCGTGCGCGAGCCCGCAGCGACACTGTCGATGAGGCTGTCGATGCGGCTCGCCAGCACCGTGGCCAGCCTCGAGTCGATTCCTGTCATGCAGGGTCCTGAGCTGCCCCGTCGCCGCACGAGGCGGTACGAAGACCTTGGATAAAATGAGCGCCGCGCCGCCTAGCGCGCGCCGAACAATTCCTTGAGCACGTGCGCGGGGCGCCGCGCCGAGAAAAACATCGACAGCCGCGCTACGCTGGGATTGGCGAGATCGCGGATCGCGGCATCGTCGGCCAGTATCTGGCGGATCAGATCGAATTTGCGCCCGCGCTCGTTTTCGCTGAGCGGCGCGCCGGCATCCATCTCCCGCAGCATATCGACGAGCGCGCGATACTCTTCCTGCAATTCGATCAAGTCGTTCCAGAGCGCCTTGCGGGCTGCGGCCAACATGCGGGCCGAGACGGCGGCGATTGCTTCGTAATGCGCAAGATATTCTGCTGTCGCGTTCATCGTTGAACTTCCGGGGAGCCTTGGGCCGCGACGCGCGCAATTTCGCCGCCGATGCCGATCCAGGCTTCCTCCAGCGTCGCCAGCAGGCCATCCACCTCGAGCAGCATCGCATCGCTTTGCTCGAGATTGGCCTCCAGGAGACGCCGGGTCATATAGCTGTAGAGAGCGTCGAGGCGCGCCGCAACCTCGCCGCCCACTTCCATGTTGAGCGATGCCTGAAGGCCGCTGCCGATAATCGCAAGCGCCTTGCCGATGGCTTCGCCGCGTGGGCCGATGTTGCCTTGCTGCAAATGCATGCGTGCCTGCGCAATGGCTCGCCGGGCGCCCTGGTAGAGCATCAGGATCAGCTGATGCGGATTCGCGCCCATCACCCCTGTCTCGACGCCGACACGCGCGTACGCGTTCGCTCCAGCGTGGCCTTGGGAAAACATCGGCGCCTCTCCTATTTTGTTCAATGGTTGCGGAAATTCGTGAAAAGCGACGCTTCTTGCGAAACGTACGGCACAGCGCTCGTGCCAGCACCCCGTAGCCAGCGCACCGTGCTCATATCGCGGTTATCGGATCAACCGGACCAAAGCTTTAGACGAAATTACGAACCTTTCTACCAGGCACGCGCGGCCCGCGTGCGCCTGTCACACCGACATCTGCATGATCTCGTTATAGGCGGTCACCAGCTTGTTGCGCACCTGCAGGCCGAATTGGAAGCCGATGTTCGCCTTCTGCATATCGACCATGACGTCGTTGAGCGACACATTCGATGCGCCGAGCTCGAACGCCTGCGATTCGCCGACCGCCTTTTGCTGATCGCCGCTGATCTTGTCGAGCGAGCTCTTGAGCGCCGCGGCAAAGCTGCCGGCGCCGCTCGCTTCCGTCTTCTCGCCAAGCGTGACCGAGCGGGCACCGCCGGCCGCCTCGGCCGCCATCGACCGCATCTGCGCGAGAGCCGATTCGAGCGGATTGACTGGCACAGTCATAGTTTCTCCGGGAGGGAAAAGGGCTGAAACGATGATCGGAGGCAGGCCAGCGCTTGCCGACCCATTCATCGATCAGGAATGGAGCATAGCAGCGGCCCCTTTGCCAAACCCGCGAAACTAGGGGGAAAACCCGGCTCTATTCGACTGATAGCGCCGCGGGCCGTCTGGTGATAATCCTTCTCGTGAAAGTGTCCACCCGCGCCCGCTCCAGGGCCGGCGCCGGTTGGTCACCCCCGCATCCCGGAGAACCCCGACGCATGGATTCGCAGGCCAATTCCTTGATCAACCCCGACGCTCGCATGAGCTTGGCGGGCGCGCAGCCCGGCGCGGCGGCAGGCGCCTTGCCTGGCGCCGGCGGCGTCGGTGCGGGCGGCGCCGAGCTCGGCGGCCTCGCTCAGCGCTTCTCGTCGCTTTCGCAAATGCGCGGCAACCCGCGCGCACCATTGATCTTCGCGGTGGCCGTCCTCATCGCCGCAATCTCCGCCCTCATTCTCTGGACCCGTTCGCCCGACTACCGGATTCTCTATAGCAACCTCTCCGATCAGGACGGCGGCGCCATTGTCGCTGCATTGCAGCAGGCCAACGTCCCCTACAAGCTCTCGGAAAGCGGTGGCGCGATTCTCGTGCCGTCCGATCAAGTCGCCGAAATGCGGCTGCGGCTCGCTTCGCAAGGCCTGCCCAAGAGCGGCTCCGTCGGCATGGAGCTGATGGACCGCGAAAAATTCGGCATCAGCCAGTTCGCCGAGCAGGTCAACTATCAGCGCGCCCTGGAAGGCGAGCTCGAGCGCACGATCCAGTCGATCTCCGTCGTGCGTGCCGCGCGCGTGCATCTGGCGATTCCGAAGCCGACCGTATTCGTGCGCGAGCGCGAAGCGCCGTCCGCCTCAGTGCTCGTCAACCTCTACCCGGGCCGCACGCTCGATGAAGGCCAGGTATCGGCGATCCAGCATATGGTCGCGTCCAGCGTGCCCCAATTGCCGTTCAAGAACGTGACCGTCGTCGACCAGGACGGCAATCTGCTCACGCAGCCGGCCTCGGGTAACGGCCTCGACGCGACCCAGCTCAAGTACGTTCAGCAGATCGAGCACAACACGCAACGGCGAATCGACGCCATCCTCGCGCCGCTGTTCGGTGCGGGCAACGCGCACTCGCAAGTGAGTGCTGACATCGATTTCTCCCAAAGCGAGCAGACGGCCGAGTCCTACGGCCCGAACGGCACCCCGCAGCAGGCCGCGATCCGCAGCCAGCAGACGAGCTCGGCGACGGAAGTCGGCCAGAGCGCCGCGGGCGGCGTACCGGGCGCGCTCTCGAATACGCCGCCGCAGCCGGCTTCGGCACCGATCGTTGCAGCCAGCGGTGCGACGGCTTCGGCAAACTCCACGCCGATCAGCGAGCAGAAGAACGCGACCACCAATTACGAGCTCGACAAGCGCGTCTCCCATATGGAGCAACCGATGGGCGGCATCAAGCGGCTCTCGGCGGCGGTCGTGATCAACTATAAACGGGTGGTCGATGCGAAGGGCCATGCCACGATGCAGCCCCTCACGACCGACGAGCTCGCCAAGGTCAACCAGCTCGTCAAGGACGCGATGGGCTTCGACGCGAAGCGCGGCGACTCCGTGAACATCGTGAACAGCACGTTCTCGACCGAAGAGGATCCGCTCGCCAACGTGCCGTGGTGGCGCCAGCCGAACATGATCGAGCTCGCTTTCCAGGCGGCGAAGTGGATCGGTATCGGCATCGCGGCACTGGTCCTCTATCTGGTCATGGTCAAGCCGGCGCTCAAGCGCGCGTTCCCGCCGCTGCCCGCGCCGGGAAGCCAGGCAGCAGCGCTGGCCGGCAACGGTATCGGCACACCCGACGAGCCGGTGCTGCTCGACGGCATCCCGGCGAACGGCGGCGCGTCGCCGGTCACGAACGCCATCGAGCAAAACAGCGAAATGGAAATCAACCTGCTCGCGTTCGAGAACGAGAAGCAGAAATTCGAGCGGAACCTCGATTACGCGCGGACGATCGCGCGCAAGGATCCGAAGATCGTAGCAACCGTCGTCAAGAATTGGGTGTCCGATGAGCGCTGAAGGCGTAACCAAAAGCGCGCTGCTTCTGATGTCGCTCGGCGAAGAAGAGGCCGCACAGGTATTCAAATTCCTCGGGCCGCGCGAGGTGCAGAAGATCGGCGCGACGATGGCGTCGCTCAAGAACGTGACGCGCGAGGAAGTGGAAACGGTGCTGCAGGATTTCGTCAAGGCGGCCGAGCAGCACACGGCGATGTCGCTCGATTCGGGCGATTACATCCGCTCGGTGCTGACCAAAGCGCTCGGCGAAGACAAGGCCGGCGTGCTCATCGACAGAATCTTGCAAGGCAGCGATACGAGCGGCATCGAAGGACTCAAGTGGATGGACTCGCCGGCCGTGGCCGAGCTCATCAAGAACGAGCACCCGCAGATCATCGCGACGATCCTCGTGCACCTGGACCGCGATCAGGCCTCGGAAATCCTCTCGTGCTTCACCGATCGCCTGCGCAACGACGTGCTGCTGCGCATCGCGACGCTCGACGGTATTCAGCCGCAGGCGCTGCGCGAACTCGACGACGTGCTGACGGGCCTGCTTTCCGGCAGCGACAACCTGAAGCGCAGCCCGATGGGCGGCATCCGCACGGCGGCCGAGATCCTGAACTTCATGACGAGCGTGCATGAGGAATCGGTGCTCGAAAACGTCAAGCAGTACGACGCGGACCTCGCGCAGAAAATCGTCGACCAGATGTTCGTTTTCGAGAACCTGCTCGATCTGGAAGACCGGGCGATCCAGCTGCTGCTCAAGGAAGTGGAGTCCGAAGCGCTCATCATCTCGCTCAAGGGCGCGCAGCCCGCGCTGCGTCAGAAGTTTCTCTCGAACATGTCGCAGCGTGCGGCCGAGCTGCTCGCGGAAGACCTCGATTCGCGCGGTCCCGTGCGCGTCTCCGAAGTCGAAACGCAGCAACGGCGTATCCTGCAGATCGTGCGCAATCTGGCGGAAAGCGGCCAGATCGTGATTGGCGGAAAGGCGGAAGATGCATATGTCTGATTCCGGGCGTCAGAGCGACGGTCAGATCTCGGCGTACCAGCGCTGGGAGATGGCTTCGTTCGATCCGCCTCCGCCCCCCGATCCCGTCGCCGATCGCGCTCACGAGCGCGAGCTGCAGCGCCTGCGCGACGAAGCGCACGCGCAGGGCCTCGCCTCGGGCCACGTGGCCGGCCAGGCATTGGGCTATCAGGCAGGCTTCGATCAAGGCCTCGCTCAAGGTTTCGAAAAAGGCCGTCAGGAAGCGCTGGCCGAAGCGGCGCGGCTGGCCAGTCTCGCCGAATCGTTCAAGGCCGCCCTCGACGGCGTGCAAAGCGAGCTCTCCGAAACGCTCGTCGCGCTGGCGCTCGATGTCGCCCAGCAGGTCGTGCGGCAGCATATCGCGCACGATCCGGTCGCGCTCGTCGCCTGCGCGCGCGAGGTGCTGGCCGCCGAGCCCGCGCTCACGGGCGCACCGCAACTCGTCGTCAATCCGGCCGATCTGCCGGTTGTCGAAGCCTATTTGAAGGAAGAACTCGAAGCGCTGGGCTGGAGCGTGCGCACCGACGCCACGATCGAGCGCGGCGGCTGCCGCGCGCATGCCGCGAGCGGCGAGATCGACGCGTCCATCGGATCGCGCTGGGAGCGCGTGGCGGCGGCACTCGGCAAGGTGACCCAATGGTGACCGAGCGCGCCGTCGATGCACTGCGCGCGAGCGGCATGTCGCCGCTCGAAGTCGAGCTCGCCCTCGCTTCGTTCGGCCCCGAAGGCGCGCCCGAGACGGCGCCCGTCGATGCCGGCGTGCTCTCGCGCCCACGCCGCGCGATTACCGCGCCCACGTTGCGCATGCCGCTCGCGACGCCCGACCCCGCGCTGGCCGCCAATCCGCATCTCGCCGCCTGGCGCGCGCGGCTGAACGGCCTGGGCCAGCGCAATGCGATCGCCCGGCCGCTGTCCGCCTGCGGGCGGCTCACGCGCGCGGCCGGCCTCGTGCTGGAGGCGGTGGGCCTGCGGCTCGGCGTCGGAGCCGAATGCATGATCGAGCTGCCGCCCGGCAGCCCGTACGCGATGGCCGAAGCCGAAGTGGTCGGTTTCGCCGCGGAGCGCCTGTTCCTCATGCCGACGACCGAAGTCGCCGGCCTGTTGCCGGGCGCACGCGTCTTTCCGCGCGAAAGCGCGCCCGTGGCCGATCCGCTCGCCGGCGCCAAGCGCCTGCCGGTGGGCTGGGGCATGCTCGGGCGCGTCGTGGACGCTTCGGGGCGCCCGCTCGACGGCCTCGGCGAACTCGACACAGGCGCCGACGCCCCGCTCTCGGCCCCGTCGATCAACCCGCTGCAGCGCGAACCGATCCACAGGGTGCTCGACGTAGGCGTGCGTGCGATCAACGGACTGCTCACCGTCGGACGCGGTCAGCGCATGGGTCTGTTCGCCGGCTCGGGCGTCGGTAAATCGGTGCTGCTCGGCCAAATGGCGCGCTACACGAGTGCCGAAGTCATCGTGATCGGCCTCATCGGCGAGCGGGGCCGCGAAGTGAAGGAATTCATCGAGCAGATCCTCGGCGAAGACGGGCTCGCGCGTTCGGTCGTCGTCGCCGCGCCGGCCGACGTCTCGCCGCTGCTGCGCATGCAGGGCGCCGCTTACGCCACCTCGCTCGCCGAATATTTCCGCGACCAGGGCAAGCATGTGCTGCTGCTGATGGACTCGCTCACGCGTTACGCGATGGCGCAACGCGAGATCGCGCTCGCGATCGGCGAGCCGCCCGCGACGAAAGGCTATCCGCCTTCGGTCTTCGCCAAGCTGCCGGCACTCGTTGAGCGCACGGGCAACGGCCCGGCCGGCGGCGGCTCGATCACCGCGTTCTATACGGTGCTGACCGAGGGTGACGACCAGCAGGACCCCATCGCCGACGCGGCCCGCGCGATTCTCGACGGTCATATCGTGTTGTCCCGCACGCTCGCGGAAGCCGGGCATTACCCGGCGATCGACATCGAAGCGTCGATTTCGCGAGCGATGACGGCACTGATCGACGACAAACATCTCGATCGCGTGCGTCTTTTCAAACAGATGCTGTCGCGCTACCAGCGCAATCGCGATCTGATCAACGTCGGGGCCTACGCGAGCGGCCGCGACGCGTTGCTGGACCGGGCGATTGCGCTCTATCCACGCATCGAGGCTTTCCTGCAGCAGGGTTTTCGCGAATGCGCAGCATTCGATTCAAGCCTCACGATGCTGGGTGCGTTGTTCGAGTAAATGGGTGACAAACAAGGAGTCACAGGATGGCGAAGCATTTTCCGATCAAGACGCTCGTCAATCTCGCTCAGGACGATCTGGATGCTGCGACCAAGCAGCTCGGACGTGTACAGCGCGAGCGTGCCGACATCGAGACGCAGTTGGCCGACTTGATCCGCTATCGCGACGAATATCACGCAAGTTTCTCGAACTCCGCGCAAGCCGGCATGCCGGCCGGAAACTGGCGCAACTTCCAGGCGTTCATCGATACGCTCGATGCCGCCATCGACCAGCAGCGGCGCCTCCTGGCCGCCGCCACCTCGCGCGTGGAGGCCGCCAAGCCCGAGTGGGTGCGGCAAAAGCAGAAGCTCGGCTCCTACGAAGTGCTGCAGGCGCGCGGCGAAGCCGCCGAAGCCCGCGTGGCCGCCAAGCGCGAGCAGCGCGAATCCGACGAACACGCCGCGAAGATCTTGCGCATGCGCGCGGAGAGTTTGAACTGATTGACTGACCGGCCGGATCGGACCGCCGGCCGTCCGATTATTGAATCGATTTATCCGATGCGTCGCCAGACGATGACAGACGCACGGCAGCAAGGGGCATCACATGTCGTTTTTCTCTTTCCTCGACTCGGTTTCGGGCCCGGGCGCCGCCACGGGCAAGGCCGCAGCGGCCCGCCAGTCGGCGAGTTCCGCCGCGCCTGCCGTACCGTTCGCGCAGACGCTGCAGCAAAGCATCGACGCGCAGCAAAGCGCACCGGCACCTGCCAAGGCCGAACCCGCCAACAACGCGAAAAATAGTTCGCCGGCCAACTCGGGCAATGCCGCGGATGCGGCCAATTCAGCCGCCGCGCAAGCCAACTCGGCAGATGCGGGCGCGGCGAAGCCGGCTGACAGCGGTTCGCAGGCCGACGCAGCGGCGAGTACCAGCGCGAATACGGCTGGAAACACGGCGGCTGGAAACTCCGCGGGCACGAGCGACGGGACGAAGGCGACCGGCAACGAAAAGCGCACGGATGGCGCGAACGGCGACCGACAGGCCAGCGCCTCGCAAAACGCGAATGCCAATGCAGGGAGCGCCGCCGATCAGGCCGCGGCCAGCGCCGCGGCGGCAGCACAGGCCCAGGCGCAAGCTCAAGCTCAGGCGGGCGCACAAAGCGCGCAAAGCGATGCCGCAAGCGCTGCCACCACCGACGGCAACTCCGAGCTGGCGGGCGTGACGGCGACGGGCGGCAAGAAAACCGGCACGGCCGAGCCCAAATCGGTGCGGGCCGCGTTGGAAGCTGCCCTCGCGGCGCAAATGGGCGGCCAAGGCGCCGTGGCGGCTGCGGCAGCAGGCCCGGGCGGAGCCACGGTGCTCGGCAACAGCGGCAATACCGGCGCCGGCGGACTCGGCACAGGTAATCTCGCGAACGGCGTCGGTGCGCCGCCGCTCTCGTCGAAGGGCCTGGCGGCACTGACCGGCGACGGCAAGAACGGCAATGCCGGCGCGGCCAACGCGGCAGCGCTGAACGCCAAGGCGGCGCAAGGCGGTGCCAACGCACAGGACGCGAGCGCGTCGGCTGCCCAGGCGCTGGCGGCAAGCGGTGCCTCGAATCCGGGCGCCGCCGCGGACTTCTCCACCCTGAAGGACACGGCCGAAGCGGCACGCGCCGCGCTGGCCGCCGCTCAGGCGGCTCAGCAGGCACAAGGCACGCAGGCGACGAGTGCGACGGCCGCCGCGGCCACGACGAGCGCATCGGCCGCGGCCGCCACGCTCGCGCCGCAGGTCGGCACGCCCGATTGGGAAGATGCGCTGAGCCAGAAAGTCGTCTTCCTCTCCAACGCTCATCAGCAAAGCGCGGAACTCACGCTCAATCCGCGCGATCTGGGTCCGCTGCAAGTCGTGTTGCAAGTCGCGGACAATCACGCCCACGCGCTGTTCGTTTCGCAGCACGCGCAGGTTCGCGAAGCCGTGGAAGCCGCGCTGCCGAAGCTGCGCGACGCGCTCGAAGCCGGCGGGCTCGGGCTCGGCAGCGCAAGCGTCAGCGATGGTTTCGCACGCCAGAACGGCCAGCAAGACGCCCGCTCGGGCAACGGCGGCAACGGCCGGGGGCGCGGCGGCAGCTTCGGGGGCGGCAGTGCGGACGATGCCGTCGCCTCGACGGCGAGCGTCCCGGTGCGCCGCCAAGTCGGAATCGT
>Ga0068855_100011682_pt1 | contig 10611 bp, 8 predicted proteins | sample KBSCornC52_FD_66592 | JGI IMG/M metagenome (GOLD analysis project Ga0068855, IMG submission 66592) | Corn rhizosphere microbial communities from Kellogg Biological Station, Michigan, USA - KBS Corn C5-2 | ecosystem: Host-associated > Plants > Roots > Rhizosphere > Soil ... | reverse complement strand
CGACGCGCTGCGCGTCAGACCCAGCGCCAGCCATGCTTGCGGTAGAAACGGAAGCCGCTCTTGATGAACCAGCCGATGTGGCGTACGCCCTTGCGCGCCGCCCCGCCGCCGTGATGGATCACCTTGACCGACGGCACGTACGCGGTGCGCGTGATGCGGTTCAGGCGCACCGTCCAGTCGAAATCCTCGAAATACAGGAAGAAACCCGGGTCGAAGCCGCCGCTCTTGTCGATCGCCTTGCGCCGCACCAGCAGCACCGCGCCCGACATCGCCGGAATGTCGATCACCTCGCGGTCGGGTGCACGGTCGATGATGTCGCGCATTTCGTAGCGCGCCATCCGCTTGCGGAAGAACGCACGGCCGAGCGTCGGCGTGAATCCGCGCAGCGCGAGGTCGAGCACCGCCGGATAGCGCTTGCACAGGTAATCGCGGTTGCCGTCGGACGTGAACACTTGCGGCGCCAGCGCGCCGATGTCGGGATGCGCATCGAGCCAGCGCACGCCGATGGTCAAGGCGTCGCGATCGAGCTCGACGTCGGGGTTGAGCACCAGGTGGTAATCGGCGCCGCTGCCGTGCAGCACCAGGTTGTGCGCGGCGCCGAATCCGATGTTCGCATGTCCGTGCAGGCAGATCAGCTGCACCTTGGTCTCGACGAACCGCGCGCGCCCCAGGTTGATCACCGCTTCGGCGTTGTCGCGATCGCCGCTGTTGTCGATCAGCGCGACATTCACCGTGCGGATGACACCCGCCTCGCGCGCCACCGCGATCGCCTGCGCGAGCCGGTACAACGTGCGCTCGAGCAATGCACGGTCGGGCCGGTAGGTCACGATGCTGACCTGGAGTGACGAGGGAAGCACGATGCGCGAGTCCGCGTTACGCCCTTGAAATGTCCGGCCGGTGAAATGGCCGGCGCGTTAGAATCGATCGAGTTTACCAAGACCGAATGGACAACGGGACATGCACGATCCTCGACATGAAGCTGCAGCGCTGACAGTGTTCGCTACAGCATTGCTGCGACGCGCCGGCGTACGCGACGACATCGCGCGCGACGTCGCCGAAGTGCTGGTCGACGCCGACCTGATGGGGCACACGACGCACGGCCTCGGATTGCTCGCGCCCTATCTCGCCGAGATCGCCAATGGCGGCATGCAGAAGTCGGGCGAGCCCGACATCGTCAACGCGCATCCTGCATCGCAGTTCTGGGATGGCCAGCGACTGCCCGGCCCGTGGCTCACACGTCGCGCATTCGACGCCGCATCGGCGATGGCGCGCACGCAGGGCTCGGCGACGATCGTCGTTCGCCGCTCGCACCACATCGCCTGCCTCGCCGCATACCTGCCGGCGATCACGCAGCGCGGACAAATGGGGCTCGTCTATTGCTCGGATCCCAACAACCAGAGCGTCGCGCCGTTCGGCGGGCTGACCCCCGTGTTCACGCCCAATCCGTTCGCCGCGGGAATTCCGACGTCGGGCGATCCCATCCTGCTCGACATATCGGCGAGCTACACGACCAACGGCCTCACCGGCCGCCTGCACGAAGCCGGCGCGAAGCTGCCGCATCCATGGCTGCAGGATGCGCAGGGCAACGCCACCGACGATCCCGCCGTGCTCTTCAATGGCCGCAACGGCACGCTGCTGCCGCTGGGCGGCCACGATGCCGGTCACAAGGGCTACGCACTCGCGCTGCTGGTCGAAGCGCTGACCGCCGGCCTGGCGGGGATGGGGCGCGCCGATCCGAAGGAAGGCTGGGGCGCGACGGTGCTGGTGCAGGTGATCGAGCCCGCGGCATTCGGCGGCGTCGATGCGATGCGCCGGCAAATGGATTTCATCGTCGATGCCTGCCACGATGCGACGCCGCGCGCAGGTGTCGCGCGCGTGCGGATGCCGGGCGAGCGCGCACTGAAGCTGATGCGCGAGCAGCGCGCGCATGGCGTGCTGCTGCATCCGTCGATCATGCCGGCGCTCGACAGCTGGGCGCGAAAGCTGGAGGTCGCAGTGCCGCCGGCGCTTGCGCCGTCAGCGGCCGTGGGTGCCCGATGACCGCGAGGCGCCCGCCACGCGCCAATGCCCGGCGAGGTCGCGCCACCGCTTGAGGTCGACGAAGCCGTGTTGCGCGAACAGCGCGTGCACTGCGTCGGATTGATCGTATCCATGCTCGACCAGCAGCGTTGCGCCGGCTGACAGATGCTCCGGCGCGCCGGCGATGATCGCGCGCAGCGCGTCGAGGCCGTCGCCTCCCGGCGTCAGCGCAGCGCGCGGCTCGAAGCGCAGGTCGCCTTCGCGCAGATGCGGATCGTCTGCGGCGATGTACGGCGGATTGGAAACGATGACGTCGAAGCGCGTCCCGTCCAGGCCCGCGTACCAGTTCGACTGCGCGAAACGCACGTTGCCGATGCCGAGCCGTTGCGCGTTGGCGGTCGCGACGGCGAGCGCCGCGTCGGAAACATCGATCGCCATTACTTCCGCGCGCGGCCGTTCGCGGGCGATTGCCAGCGCGATCGCCCCGGTGCCGGTGCCGAGGTCGAGAATGCGCGCCGCCGCATCCTTCGCGACGTACGCAAGCGCCGCCTCCACCAGCGTCTCGGTTTCGGGACGCGGTATGAGCACATCCGGCGTCACCTGCAGCGCGAGGTTGTAGAACTCGCGGGTTCCGGTCAGGTAGGCGACTGGCTGGCCATCGCGCCGCCGCTTTGCTGCAGCAAAAAATATGTCACTATCTTTCTGCAGCAATTGATCGGTCGCGTGCGCGACGAGCCATGCGCGATCCTTGCCGAGCACGTGCGCGAGCAAGGCATTCGCGTCGACCGGCGCGAGGCCGCACTGCGCCAGCGCCTGGCGCACCGTCAGGGTGTCAGGCACCGTCGGCGCCGATCGCCGCGAGCTGCTCGGCCTGGAATTCGAGCGTCAGCGCTTCGGTGATCTCGTCGAGATCGCCGTCCATGATGTCCGCGATCCGGTACAGCGTCAGGTTGATGCGGTGGTCGGTGACGCGTCCCTGCGGGAAATTGTAGGTGCGGATGCGCTCGCTGCGATCGCCGCTGCCGACGAGGCTCTTGCGCTCGGCCGCCTCCTTCTGGTGGCGCTCCTGCCGCTCCTTGTCGTGCAGCCGCGAGGCCAGCACGCTCATCGCGCGGTCGCGGTTGCGGTGCTGCGAGCGGTCGTCCTGGCATTCGACGACCAAACCGGTCGGCAGATGCGTGATGCGCACCGCGGAGTCGGTCTTGTTGATGTGCTGCCCACCCGCGCCGGATGCGCGGAACGTGTCGATGCGCAGGTCGGCCGGGTTGATCTTGACGTCGACGATCGGATCGGCTTCCGGCATCACCGCAACGGTGCATGCCGATGTGTGGATGCGGCCCTGCGCCTCGGTCTGCGGCACGCGCTGCACGCGATGGCCGCCCGATTCGAACTTGAGCCGCGAATAGACGTTGCTGCCGATGATGCGCGCGATCACTTCGCGGAATCCGCCGAGATCGCTCGGTGACTCGGAAACGATCTCGACCTTGAATCCGTGCCGCTCCGCATAGCGGACATACATCCGCAAAAGGTCGGCGGCGAACAGCGCCGACTCGTCGCCGCCGGTGCCCGCGCGCACTTCGACGAACACGTTGCGCGCATCGTCGTCGTCCCTGGGCAGCAGCGCCGTCTGCAAGTCGCGCGTCAGCACATCCATCCGCGCCCGCGCCAGCGCGCGCTCGTCGTCGGCGAACGCCTTCATCGATGCATCGCGCGCCAGTTCGTCGGCTGCATTCACGTCGCCTTCCGCGCGCCGGTAGTCGGCGTACAACGCCACCACCGGATCGATTTCCGATCGCTCCTTCGACAACGCGCGCAGGCGGTTGCCGTCGCTCGCCGTCTCCGGCGCGGCGAGCAACGCGTCGATTTCCGCGAGGCGGGCATCGAGCTGTTCGAGCTTGGTGCGTAGCGAAGACTTCATTCGATCCGGAAGGCGCGACGTCGAACGCGCAGGAGGTGAATCGGGGGGAAACGCTGAAACAGATACCGGCGCGAACACCGGCGCGGAAGCCGAGCGCCGCTAATTTTCGTGCGGTGGCTCGTGTGTCGGCGGATCGGGCAGCTTGTAGATGCGCTGGAACAGCGCGATCAGTTCGCTGCGTTCGGCATCACCCGCCTGGTTGAGGGCAGCCAGCGGGCCGTGCATCAGCTTGTTGGTGAGCCCGCGCGCCAGCGCTTCGAGCGCCTCCTCGGGCGTGGCGCCGGCCGCCAGCATCCGCCGCGCGCGCTCGAGCTCCGCCTGGCGCATCGTGTCGTGATGGCCATGCAGCGCGGAAATGGTCGGCACCACCGCGCGGCCGTCGAGCCATCGCAGGAAATGGTCGGTCTGCTCGGCGATCATCGCCTCGGCCTGCACCACCGATTCGCGGCGGATCTGCAGGTTGTCCTTGACGATCGCCGCCAGGTCGTCGACGCTGTAGAGGAACACATCGTCGAGCGCGCCCACTTCCGGCTCGACGTCGCGCGGCACCGCGAGGTCGACGATGAACACCGGCGCGTGGCGGCGCTGCTTGACCACGCGCTCGATCAGCCCCTTGCCGAGGATGGGCAGCGTGCTCGCCGTGCAGGTGACGATGATGTCGAATTGCGGCAGCCGCTCGGCGACTTCGTTGAGCGTCATCGCCGACGCGCTGAAACGGTCGGCGAGCTTGCGCCCGCGCTCGAGCGTGCGATTGGCCACGGTGATCGACAGAGGCTTGCGCGCGGCGAAATGCGTCGCCGCGAGCTCGATCATTTCGCCGGCGCCGATGAGCAGCACGCGCTGGTCGGACAGCGACGGGAAAATGCGCTCGGCCAGCTTGACCGCCGCCGCCGCCATCGAGATCGATGCGCTGCCGATGTCGGTTTGCGTGCGCACGTCCTTGGCCACGGCAAAGGTGCGCTGGAAAAGACGGTTCAGCACGAGTCCCAGCGAGCCGGCCGATTCGGCCGACCGCACCGCCTGCTTCATCTGGCCGAGGATCTGCGGCTCGCCCAGCACCATCGAATCGAGGCCGGACGCCACGCGGAACGCGTGCGACACCGCCTTGTCGTTCGGCAATGTGTAGAGATGAGGCGCCAGCGTATCACCGGGCATGCCGTGCGCCGCACTCAGCCAGTTGGCGACGTGCGCCGGCTCGCCGCCGTGGAAGTAGACTTCGGTGCGATTGCAGGTGGACAGGATCGCCGCTTCCTTGACCGCCTGCGCGCGCGTCAGGTTGCGCAGCGCCTCGCCCAGCGCCTCCGGCGCGAACGCCACCCGCTCGCGCACGGCGAGCGGCGCGGTGGTGTGATTGAGGCCGAGGGCGAAAAGCGACATGGCAGGAAACCGATACATTGCGTAGGTCAGGGCGGACGCATCCGGTCCCAACCACCGGCCAAAGCCGGAATTCTACTCTCCCCGGCGCGCGGTTTCCGGTCAACCCGTTGATTCCGGACAACAAAGACCTGGCTCATGCCTGTTGCCCCGCATCGGCGCGCCACAGCACCATGGTACCGAAACGCAGGCGCGCCGCAATCTGGCGCGCGACATTGAGCAGGATCTGTGCGGCGAGGTCGGGGGCCTGCCCGCGCAGGCGCTCCAAGTCCACGCGCGAAAGCGAGTAGCTGACCGAATCGGCGTCGACGATCGCCGTCGCCGTACGCGCTCCGCCATCCAGCAGCGCCAGCTCGCCGAACACCACCCCCGAACGGAAGCTGACAATGCGCCGTCCTTCCACACCACTGTCGCCGAACCCCTCGACCAGCGTGACGGAGCCGCGCGTGAGCGCGAACATCTCGTCGCCGACGTCGCCTCGCCGGAACATGATTTCACCGGCCGCGAACTGGTGTCGCTTCATCGAACGCGCGAGCGTCATGCGCTGCGCCACCGACAGGCCTTCCATCAGCGGCAGCGACTCCAGCGCGACCTCGAGGTCGCTGCGCATCAATCCCGCCTGCATCAACGCGGTCCACTCGGTGTGCTCCAGCGCCTGGTCGACATCGTCGAAGCGGTTGTCCTCCTTCGTCGCGACGGCGCGGTTGAAGGCCCGTAACGCCCGGGCGTGATGCCCGCCTTCGGCAACGCCTGCGAGCAGCAGGCGGGTCCCGGCGTCGGTCAACTGCCGGTCCAGCCTGTCGAGCGCCACCGCGCCGGACGCATCGATGGACCTGATGCGTGCGAGGTCGAGAATGACGAAGGTTGCGTTGCCGGCGATGGCGGTGACTTCGCGCCGCAATGTTTCCGCGGTACCGAAGAAAATCGCGCCTTCGAGCGTGACCACCTTGACCCGGTCACCGCTCGCTCGCACCGCCGCGGCCTGGTCGGCGGGATAGATCCTGCGTGAGGGGCTCGCGGCGGCGGTGGTCGTGCTGCGCACCAGCGACCGGTTCATCGCGGCGATGAACATCACCAGCGACAGCGCCATGCCAACCGCGATCGCAACGACGAATCCGAAGACGATCGTCGCCACGCAGACGATCGCCACGATCATCACGCTCGAACGAACCTCCGGCGTACCCCTGCCCCGGAAAAGCTGGCGAACGAGCCCGGGACTCCAGCGGTCGAAAAGATTGACCGCGATGACCACCATGACGCCGGCGCTGACTGTCAGCGGTATCGCCCCCAGCAGCGGTGCGCCGAACATCAGCAACAGCAACAGCGCCACGGCGCCGACCAGCGTGCCTGCGCCGCGGCGCGCGCCGGCCGCGTGCATGCCCTGGACTACCGAGTTGCTGTAGACGACCGGCAAGCCGCCGAACGCCGACGACGCGACGTTGGCGAGCCCGATTCCCATCAGCAAGCGGTTGGGAGTGTAGGGGAGCCCGGTCGCGTTTTCCGTCGCCGCGGCTGCCAGCAGCGCGTCGAGTGATCCGATCAGCGCGATCACCGATGACGCGATCAGCAATTCCGGCAGGTGCCGCAAAACGAGGGCCAATGCCGACGGCTCGAGCCACGACCACCACGCGTCGGGCCACGGCAGCCCGGAATCGGGCGCACCGAACCGCGGCCCCCACACGACATCCGGCCAGCCATTCGTCACCCCCGTATAGGCGAGCGTTCCTGCCGCCAACGCCACGAGGGCAGCCGGCCATTTCGGGAGCTTGTGCGCCACCAGCCACATGGTTGCGGCAGTCCCGAGGCCGAGCAGCATCGCGCCCGGGTGCATCTGGTGCAGCACACTGGCGATGCTCATGCCGCGCGCGGACAGCCCGGACAGCGGTGCGATCTGCGCGATGAGAATCAGGATCGCGATGCCGTTGACGAAGCCGCTGACCGCCGGAAGCGGGACATAGCGCACGAGCGAACCCATGCCGGCCAGCGCAAAGATCACCTGCAGCAATCCGCTCGCCAGCACGCACAGCGCGGTCAGCATGAGCACATCGTTGAGCCCGAGGCCCTCGGATGCGAGCGACGCCACCAGGCCCGCGAAGATCAGCGACGTCGACGTTCGCGGGATCGCGTTGCCGATCACGCTGCTGCCTGCAAGCACACAGACGACATTGCCGACAATCGCAGCGACGAATGCCGCGCGGATCGCGTGAGGCAACGCGTCGTGGCCCAGTGCCGCGAAGGACAATTGCGCGAGCGGCAACAGGATGCCCAGCGTCAACGCGGCGCCGGTCACGCCACCGCGAAGCTCGCTTGAGAACTGTGTCGATTGCAAGGCGTGGGTTTCCGGCGCTTGGCCGGTGACAGCGGACGGATCGATCGGTGATTGCATGCAATCGTGCCCTGTATGCGCAATGGCACGCGCATGATAGCTCGCTAAAATAATCGGGGTCAGAGACGAATTTCCGCAATTCGTCTCTGACCCCGATTATTCTGACCCCGATTATTGGACCTTCGTGGATCAGGCCTTGACGAATTCGGCTTTGCCGCCCAACCAGCGCGCCATCTGCAGTCGCGCGGCCTCGGGATCCTTGGTCAGCAGCTCGTCGGCGGCGTCGCGCGCCTGTTCGATCAGCGCCGCATCACGCTCCAGGTCGGCGAAGCGCAGCAGCGGCACGCCCGATTGCCGCGCGCCCATGAACTCCCCGGGGCCGCGGATCAGCAAGTCCTGGCGCGCGATCTCGAAGCCATCGGTGTTTTCGAAAATCACCTTCAGGCGCTGCTTGGCGGTGTCGGAAAGCGGCTCTTCGAACAACAGGATGCATTGGCTCTCGGCGTCGCCGCGGCCGACGCGGCCGCGCAGTTGATGCAATTGCGCGAGTCCGAAGCGCTCGGCGTGCTCGATCACCATCGTCGACGCGTTGGCGACGTCCACACCCACTTCGATCACCGTGGTGGCGACCAGCACGTCGATGTCGCCGCGGATGAATGCGTCCATCGTCACGGACTTTTCCGCTGGCTTCATACGCCCGTGCAAAAGTCCCACGCGCAACGGTCGCGACACGCCTTCCACCGCGGCGATCTCGCCGTAGACGCGCGTCAATTCAGCGTGCAATGCGACCGCCGTCTGCAGTTCCAGTTTCTCGCTCTCCTCGATCAGCGGGCAAACCCAATACGCCTGCCCCCCGCCCGCACATCTTCGCGCGACGTGCGCGATGATCTCCGCGCGCCGCTTCTGGCTCGCAAGACGCGTAGCCACCGGCTTGCGCCCCGGCGGCAATTCGTCGATCACCGACACGTCGAGGTCGGCGTAGAACGACATCGCCAGCGTGCGCGGAATGGGTGTCGCGCTCATCATCAGCTGGTGCGCCTCGGCGAGACCCTTGCCACGCAACGCGAGCCGTTGCGCCACGCCGAAGCGGTGCTGCTCGTCGATGATCGCGAGCCCCAGCGCCGGCATTTCGATGCCTTCCTGGAACAACGCATGCGTGCCCACGGCGAATTGCGCCTCACCCGAGGCGATCGCCTCACGCGCAGCGCGTCGCTCCTTTGCCGGCAGCGAGCCCGAGAGCCACGCGATCTTCACCGGCAAGCCATCCAGCCACGCGGCAAGCTTGCGGTAGTGCTGCTCGGCGAGGATTTCGGTGGGCGCCATGAACGCCACCGGCCGCCCGCTTTCGATCGCTTGCAATGCCCCGAGCGCCGCAACGACCGTCTTGCCCGCGCCGACGTCGCCCTGCAGCAGCCGCTGCATCGGCTGCCCGCGCTTCAGGTCGTGGCTGATTTCGCGCCACACCTTTTCCTGCGCCCGCGTCAGCTTGAAAGGCACGCGCGCAAGCAACGCCTTGGTCAGCGCGCCCGTGCCGGTCAATACCGGCGCGCGGCGTTCGGACCGTGCGCGCCGATGCGCCTTCATCGACAGTTGCTGCGCGAGCAATTCGTCGAACTTGAGCCGTGTCCATGCCGGATGCGTGCGTGCATCCAGCGCGCGCTGCGTCAGCGGTGACAGCCGCGGCGGCGGAGCGTGCAGGAATTGCACCGCATCGCCGAATTTCCACAATTGCCGGCGCCGGATCATGTCTTCCGGCAATACGTCGGCGAGACGTGCGGGATCCGCTGCCAGCGCGCGCGTGATCAGCTTGCGCAGCGTGTCCTGCCCGAGGCCCGCAGTCGTGGGATAGATCGGCGTCAATCGGTCCGGCAGCGGCGTATCGTCATGAACGACCGCAAACTGCGGATGCACGATCTCCGCGCCGAAGTGCCCTTCACGCACGTCGCCATACACCCGGACGCGGCTGCCGATCCGCAGCGCCTTCTGCTGGTTGGGATAGAACGTGAAGAAGCGCAACACCAGTTGCGCGCGCACGCCACCGGCATCGTCCTCGAGCAAGCACACGAGTTGACGGCGCGGCCGGTACTGGATCTCGCTGCTGACGATGCGGCCTTCGGTTTGCGCGGCGACACCTTCGGCGAGCTTGTGCATCGGCACGAGCTGCGTGTGGTCCTCGTAGCGCAACGGCAGGTGCAGCACGAGGTCTTCCTCGCGTGCAATGTCGAGTCGCGCCAGCTTGTCGGCGAGCGTGTTCGAGCGCGCGGGTTTCGCGTCGCGAGTCGCCGGCGCTTTGCCGCCCTTGCGGGCCACAGCCAGGATTTCCGTTTACGCGGCCTTGTTGGCGTCGAACGTCTCGAGCCAGCCGGTCTGTTTCGACGCCACGCTTTCGGTCGCGGACAGCACGGCGACCGCTTCCACCTCGATGCGCGATCCGCGCGGCAACGCGGCCACCTGGTAAGTCGAGCGGGCAGGATAGGGCTCGTTGAAGGCGCCTGCCATGATCTCGTTCACCTTGGCGAAGTCGCCGAGATCGACGAGCAGGATCGTGAGCTTGACGATGTCGTCCAGCGAGCCACCGGCAGCCGCGAGCACGCCGCGCATGTTGTCCAGCACGCACTTCGCCTGCGCGTCGATGCCGCCATCGACGATCTGCATCGACTTGGGGTCGAGCGCGATCTGGCCCGACATCCACAGCGTGCCATCGTTGAGGATGGCCTGCGAGTAAGGGCCGATCGCGGCCGGCGCCTGGTCGGAATGCACTGCGGTCTTTTTCATCGTCACGCTCCCGGAATTGCGGACAGTTTAGCAGCCGGGATGACGGTATCGTCGGGCATGCCTTCGGTCATCGGGCTGTTTGCCGGGTACCGCCGTTTCCGCTATAATCGCGCCTCTTTTCGGGGACGTAGCTCAGCTGGGAGAGCGTCGCGTTCGCAATGCGAAGGTCGGGAGTTCGATCCTCCTCGTCTCCACCAGA
>Ga0068855_100011681_pt1 | contig 10612 bp, 7 predicted proteins | sample KBSCornC52_FD_66592 | JGI IMG/M metagenome (GOLD analysis project Ga0068855, IMG submission 66592) | Corn rhizosphere microbial communities from Kellogg Biological Station, Michigan, USA - KBS Corn C5-2 | ecosystem: Host-associated > Plants > Roots > Rhizosphere > Soil ... | reverse complement strand
AACGAGGTGGGGCGTTTGCGTTTGGGCCACCGCGGCGATGACCTGCTTGCCGGCCGATAGCGAAGCGCAGCAGGCCGGCAAAGTACCCAGTCGCCAGGGCCCTATACCAGACGCCCCACCTCGAACGAGGTGGGGCGTTTCGCCTTTGGGCCACCGCGGCGATGACCTGCTTGCCGGCCGATAGCGAAGCGCAGGAGGCCGGCAAAGTACCCAGTCGCCAGGGCCCTATACCAGACGCCCCACCTCGAACGAGGTGGGGCGTTTGCGTTTGGGGCGGGGTATAATTGCGCGACAGAAATCGGAGGCTTTCCATGGCTGAACGCAAGCGAGTCCGTCGCAACACCCTCGAGCGCCGCTGCCTGCCCAAGGCGTACAAGCGCCTCTTCCTGGGCGCGCCGAAAGGCATCTTCAAGATGCTCGAGGCGATCAAGAAGAACTGATCGTTCCCCGCTTCGCGCGAGAGCGGCCGCCTCCGGGCGGCCGTTTCGCTTGGCGAGCCCGCCGGCGCCGATTCACAGTTCATTACAAATCGCCGGGCGACGCACACAATTGCGTCGCAGGAGACCGATAGTCTGGCGCCGTCCCATGGACCCCGCCTCCGTTCGCTTCCACTTCGTGCTCGACCCGCGCGCCACGCGCTGGGACGACATCGCGGGCCTCGACGACGCGGATGTCGACCGCATGCCGCGCCGGTTCGTGGGCGGCCGCAACTCGTGGATCGCGCAGACGTTCGTGAGGCTTCGCCGCGCGATCGAGTCGCGCGGCTGGACCGCGACCGCCGGCCCCGGATTTCCGCCCGGCGCGGTGTGCATCGCCCACCGCGACGACGTGAATCACTTCGCGCTTCCCGCCCACGCGAGCTTCCTCGTCGTGGTGCGCGCGGACCGCGCGCCCGTCGAGGCCTGCGACCTCGCGATCGTGCAGAACGCGCTCGCCGTGGAGCGCCACGAGCGCTTCGTCCCCTTGTGGCCGCAGCCCGGGATCGCGGCCCGCGAAGGCGCCCGCGGCGACCGCGTCGAGCGGTTGGCCTACCTCGGGCGCACCGATTCCGCGCCGGCCTGGTTCGCGGACGCGGACTTCCGCCGCGCGCTGCGTGCGCGCCACGTGGAATTCGAGGTGCGCACCCACGATTGGGCCGACTACCGCGACGTCGATGTCGCGCTCGCGGCCCGCCGGGAGCTGCGCGGAGTGCTCGCCCAGAAGCCCGCGACCAAGCTCTACAACGGCTGGCTCGCGGGCGTCCCGGTGCTGGCATCGCCCGAGCCCGCCTATCGCGAGCTGCGCAGGAAGGCGATCGACTTCATCGAGGTGCGCGACGCGGCCGACGTGCTGCGCGCGGTGGACATCCTGCGCGCCAACCCCGGCCTCTACCGGGCGATGGCGGCGAATGGCCGCGCGCGCGGCGCGCAGTTCGGGGTGCACGCCACCCGCGCGCGGTGGATGGAGCTCCTCGAACGGGAGGTCGTGCCGCGCTACATGGCCGCACGCGGCACCATCGCCGCGCGCGCGCCCTGGTTCGCGATCGCCATGGCGCGCCAGAAGGCGCGAAGCCGCGCCTACCGCGTGCGTTGCGGGATCGAGTCCTGGGTGCGCGACGTTTCGACCGCGGCCGGCGGGGCGTGCGAGCGCCTCTCGCCCCGCGCGGATGCGGGGCCCGACGCGAAGCCCTCGCGCGGGCGGGCCGCCGCCGGCTAGGAAAGGGCGTGGCCGACCACTTCGGCCACGTTGGCGGAGAGCCCTTCGGCCGCCCGGATCGACTCGAGCGCGGCCCCCGCGTGCGCCTGGCGCGCCGGGTCGTACTTCCGCCAGCGATCGAATGCGCGCGCGAGGCGGGAGGCGACCTGCGGGTTCAGGCGGTCGAGCGCCACGACCTGCTCGGCCACCCAGCGGTATCCGCTGCCGTCCGCCGCGTGGAAGTGGAGCGGGTTGTCCAGCGCGAAGGCGTGCACGAGCGCACGCGCCCGGTTCGGGTTGCGAAGGTCGAAGTCCGGGTGCGACGCGAGCGCCTTCACCCGGTCGAGCGTGCCGGGGAGCCACGAGACCGCCTGCACGCGGAACCACTTGTCCACCACCAGCGCCTCGTCCTTCCACCGCGCGTGGAATATCGAGAGCGCTCGATCGCGCTCGGCGCCCCGGGAATTCGCGAGGCAGGCCAGCGCCGCGATGGCGTCCGTCATGTTCTCCGCGCGACGGAACTCCCGGAACGCGAGCGCTCGCGACGTGGCGTCATCCATGAGGGCCACGTAGCCCAGGGCGGCGTTGCGGAGCGCCCGGCGCCCAGCGCAGAGCGCATCCGGCGAATAGGGTCCCGGCACCGAGAGATGCCGGAACGCATCCTCGAACCGCGTGCGGAAGCGCACCGCCACCTCGCGCAGGAGCGAGGCGCGGGCCGCGTGGATCGCGTCCGGATCCGCGACCTCCATCTGCTCCGCGAGGTAGCCTTCCGACGGAAGCTGCAGGACTTCCGCGGCGAAGGCGGGATCGCGGCCGCCGTCGGAGATGGCGCGGCCGAGCGCCTCCAGGTAGTCCGCCGGCACGGTCATCGGCTTCCCGGCGCGCAGCTCGCCCGCGCGCGCGAGGATGATGCGCTTCGCGAGCGCCTGGCCCGCCTCCCAGCGGTTGAACGCGTCCGAGTCGTGCGCCATGAGGTGCAGGAGCTCCGCGTCGCCGTAGTCGTGACGGACCTCGACCGGCGCGGAGAACCCGCGCAGGAGCGAAGGCACCGGCGGCGCCTCGACGCCGGTGAAGACGAAGCGGTGGCGCTCCCCGGTCAGGAGCAGCACGGCCGTGGCCGATCCGTCCGCGCGCGGCGCGATCGCGGCCATGCCTTCCACCCGCAGCGGCACGTCGCGTCCTTCGGGGTCGACCAGGCCCACGGCGAGCGGGATCACGAACGGAAGCTTTCGCGGCTGGCCGGGCGTGGGCGGGCAGGACTGCGCGACGTCGAGCGTGTAGGTCTTGCGCGCCGCGTCGTATTCCCCGCGGCACTCGACCACGGGCGTTCCGGATTGCGCGTACCAGCGCTCGAACTGGCCGAGGTCCGCGCCGTTGGCGTCCGCCATCGCCGCACGGAAGTCGTCGCAGGTCACGGCCTGGCCGTCGTGCCGCCGGAAATAGAGGTCCATGCCGCGGCGGAAGCCTTCCTTGCCCAGGAGCGTCGCGTACATGCGCACCACCTCGGCGCCCTTCTCGTACACGGTCGAGGTGTAGAAGTTGTTCACCTCGACGTACGACTCCGGCCGCACGGGATGGGCCATCGGGCCCGCGTCCTCGGGGAACTGGCGGTTGCGCAGGTCGCGCACTTCCTGGATGCGCACGACCGGGCGCGAGTACCGGTCCGCGCTGTACTCCTGGTCGCGGTAGACGGTGAGCCCTTCCTTGAGCGAGAGCTGGAACCAGTCGCGGCAGGTCACGCGGTTGCCGGTCCAGTTGTGGAAGTACTCATGCGCGACCACCTTGTCCACGCCGTAGTAGTCCATGTCGGTCGCGGTGTCGGCGCGCGCGAGGATGTACTTCGTGTTGAAGATGTTGAGCCCCTTGTTCTCCATCGCGCCGGCGTTGAAGTCCGGGACGGCCACGATCATGAACCGCTCGAGGTCGAGCTCGAGGCCGAAGGCCTCCTCGTCCCAGCGCATGCACCCATGCAGCGCCTGCATCGCGAAGCCGGCCTGGTCGAGCTTGCTGCGCTCGACGTAGATCTGGAGGAGCGCCTTCCTGCCCGAACGCGTCGTGAAGTGGTCCTCGAGGAGGTCCAGGTCCGCCGCCACCATCGCGAAGAGGTACGAGGGCTTGGCGAACGGGTCCTCCCACCGCGCCCAGTGGCGCGCGAGCGCTTCGCGCGCGGGCTCGATCGACCGCGCGAACCAGCCTTCCGGCTCGCCCTCGCCCTGTCCGGCGAGGTTCCCGTTCGCGAGGAGGCGCGGGAACGGCTGCCGCTCGGCGCAAAGGGTCACCGTGTAGCGCGCCATCACGTCCGGACGGTCGATGAAGTAGGTGATGCGGCGAAAGCCCTCCGCCTCGCACTGCGTGACGAGCCCGCTCGCCGTCGCGTAGAGGCCCTCGAGGCGCGTGTTCTTCCACGGATCGAAGCGGACCACGGTCTCCAGGCGGAAGGCTTCCGGCACCTGGGCGATGGTGAGGTGCGACGCGTCGACGGCATAGCTTGCCGGATCGAGCGCCCGGCCGTCCAGCGAGAGCGCCACGAGCTCCAGGTCCTCGCCGTCGAGGACGAGCGCCTGCGATCGCGACGGGGCCGCGGCATTGCGCGCGATGTGCAGCGTGGAGCGCACGGTCGCGCGTCCCGGGCCGATGTCGACCTCGAGCTCCACCCGCGAGATGAGGAATGCGGGCGGTAGATAGTCCTCGAGGTCGATCGCTTGGGGTGCGGCGTCGCGCATCGTAAGAGCGAAGACCCGCGCTCGTGGCGCGGGTCCCGGGAGAGGTGTGGGAAAGGATTCTACCGCAGCGCCGCGGCCTCCACCGCGGCGCCGGGTGCCGGCCTCAGGCGGCCTTGCGGCGGAAGAGCGCGGGGATGGGCTGGGAGGACTTGCGCGGGGTGGACGGGCGTTCCGGCGCCGCGGATTCCATTGCGGCGCTGGGGGTCGACGGTTCGTAGGGCTTGCTGAAGTCCATGCCGCCGGCGTTGCCGGACGTCGCCTGGGCCGGCGCGGACGCGTAGCGCGGGGCGCGCTCCTCGCGGCGCCCCTGTCGCGGCGGCCGCGGCTCGCCGCGGCTCTTCCGCGATTCGCCTTCGCCGCGCGCCTGCGCGGGCTTGTGCTCGGCGGGCTTCCGCTGCTGCTGCTCGCCCTGCGGGCGCGAGCCGTCGCGGCGGCCGCGCGGCGCGGGGGCCGTGCCGCGTTCCGGCGCGGAAGACGGCCGGCCTTCGGCCGCGAAGCCGTCCGCATGGCGCACGTCGATCTTCTTGTTGATGAGGCGCTCGATCGCGCCCAGCAGCGGACGGTCCTCGCCGCAGACGAGCGAGAGCGCCTCGCCCGTGGAGCCCGCGCGGCCGGTGCGGCCGATGCGGTGGACGTAGTCCTCGGGGATGTGGGGCAGGTCGAAGTTCACCACGTGCGGGAGCTCCTCGATGTCGAGGCCGCGCGCGGCGATGTCGGTCGCCACCAGCACCTTCACCTTGCCCTCCTTGAAGTCCTCGAGCGCGCGGATCCGGGCGTTCTGGCTCTTGTTGCCGTGGATCGCGTCGGCGTTGATGCCGTCCTTCTGGAGCTGGGAGGCGAGGCGGTTCGCGCCGTGCTTGGTCTTGCAGAACACCAGCACCTGCATCCAGTCGTATTTCTTCACGAGGTGCGAGAGGAGCTCGCGCTTGCGGTTCGCTTCCACGTGGTACACGTACTGGGTGACGAGCTCGGCCGGCGTGTTGCGGCGCGCCACCTCGATCGTCGCGGGATCGTCCAGGAACTGCGCGGAGAGCTTGCGGATCTCGTCCGAGAAGGTCGCCGAGAAGAGGAGCGTCTGCCGCATCGGGGGCTTCGGGAGGAGCGCGATGATCCGCTTGATGTCCGGGATGAAGCCCATGTCGAGCATGCGGTCCGCCTCGTCCAGGACGAGGATCTGGACCTTGCCCAGGTTCACCGCCTTCTGGCCGACGAGGTCCAAGAGGCGCCCCGGGGTGGCCACGAGGATCTCGACGCCGCGGCGGAGCTCCTCGATCTGCGGATTGATGTTCACGCCGCCATAGACCACGAAGGAGCGCAGCGGCACGTGCTTGCCGTAGGTCTTCACGCTCTCCTGGACCTGGATCGCGAGCTCGCGCGTGGGCGTGAGGATCAGGCAGCGCACCGGGTGGAGCGCGGGCGAGAAGCTCTTCGTCGCCATGGGCGCCAGGCGCTGCAGGATCGGGAGCGCGAAGCCGGCGGTCTTGCCGGTGCCGGTCTGGGCGGCGCCCAGGAGGTCGCGGCCCGAAAGGACGACGGGGATGGCCTGGGACTGGATGGGGGTGGGTTCGGTGTAGCCTTGCTCCGCGATCGCGCGAAGCAGCTCGGGCGCGAGCCCGAGGCCTTCGAAGGACGTGCTTATGTCGGTCTCCTGAACGATCGGCCCGCGAAGGACATGCCTTCGACACCGGTTCAGGCTGATGAAATTTTCTTCGGGAATTCGAGGTTCGAAGATGAGCCGCGAATGGGAGGCGGCGTTAACCGGATGAGACGCCGCGCGACCTGAATCGGGATTATACCGGGAATACGAAGGAATTCCCATTGATTTCGTGGGGTTTTCCTACGCCTGTCACGGAGCGTATATTCGCCGTCTGCGTGCCCGCCGCCCCGGAACGCCCCCGAGCCGATCGAAAAACCACCTGAGGAGGTCGAAATGCGTCGAATCCTGCTACTCGCGTCCCTCGCCATCGCCGCCGGGGCCGCCTGGGCCGCCGATCCCATCGCCATCGGCATCAGCATCGCCCAGTCGCCTCCCGGATCCGTCGTTCAGGGCACGCAGGTGAGGGACGGCCTCGAGATCGTGAAGGACATGGTGAACGCCAAGGGCGGCGTGCTGGGCCGGCCGATCAAGCTCATCTACGAGGACAACCAGGGCGTCCCGGAGAAGGGCCGCGCCGCGACCGAGAAGCTCATCACCAAGGACAAGGTCGTCGCCATCACCGGCGGCCACCAGAGCTCGGTTTGCCTGGCCGAGATCGAGGTCGCGCACCGCTACGGCGTGCCCTACATCAACACCAACTGCTGGTCCGACGACATCCGGCTCAAGGGCTATCCGGAGGTGTTCAACCCCGGCAACTACAACTCGCGCGTCTCGATGGCGATGGCGGAGACGATCGCCGCGATGAAGCTGAAGAGCGTGGTCGCGTTCGCCGAGAACACGGACTACGGCATCGGGCAGGCGAAGCTCCTCGACAAGTTCATCAAGGAGAAGTCGCCGGGCACGAAGTACAAGTACGAGACGCTCGACCGCGCGAGCAAGGATTTCACCCCCGCGGTGCTGGCACTCCGCGCGAACCCGCCGGACATGGTGATCAACATCATGCTGCCGCCGGCCGCCTACATCCTCATGAACCAGCTCTACGAGCAGGGCGTGGCGCCCACCGCGAAGACCTGGAGCTACGACGGGGCCGGCCTCGCGGACTACCCCGACTTCTGGCAGAACGTGAAGGAAGCCGGGAAGGGCATGATCTGCTTCGCGCTCTACCACCCGAAGATGGACATCCCGCCGCTCGGCAAGCAGGTGGCCGCGGAGTACACGAAGCGCACGAAGGGCGAGCCCAACCGCCTCATCTTCCAGGCGGCCGATTCGCTGCTGCTGATCGTCGACGCCATCAAGGACGCGAAGAGCACGGATCCCAAGGCGATCGAGAAGGCGCTCCGCGCGATCAGGTTTACCGGCACGCGGGGCACGTTCTCGTTCGGCGAGAAGCCCGGCAACACGTTCCAGCAGTGGGTGGACATCCCGTACGTGAACTACCAGCTCACCGCCGTGAACCAGCCGATCTCCGAGTCGAACCTGATCCAGGGGCCGGGGCAGAAGCTCGACGTGGGCAAGCTGCAGAAGGCCAGGTAGTTGGCCTCGCTTCGCGAAACGCTGGCCGGCTACGCCGGCTGGCTGGGCTACGGCCACGGCGAGCGGGCGGACCTGTGGCTCGGGCGGCTCGCGGTGAACCGCCCGGAGATCGATGCGTTCCAGGCCGCGGCGGTTCCGGACGTCCAGCCCTACGCGCCCGGACGCTGCGTCGTGGCCCCACCGGACGGGGAAGCGGCGCCCGCGCACGCCCTGCCCGCGGATGCCCGGGAGGCGCTCGAGCGCGCGCGTGCGCGCCCGGAGCTGCACGCCTTCACGTGGCTCCCCGCCGACCTGCCCGAGGGGGGGCCGGGGCTCCTGCGCGGCGTGCCGGTCGCGGTGAAGGACCTCATGGCCGTGCGCGGCGCGCCGCTCACGGGCGGCAGCCGCGCGCTGGACGACACGATCCCGGCGGACGACGCGGAGATCGTCGCGCGGCTGCGCCGCGCGGGCGCGGTCGTCATGGGCCTCGCGAACCTGCACGAGGTCGCCTACGGCATCACGAGCGACAACCCGCGCTTCGGCCGCGTCGTGAATCCCGCGGCCCCGGACCGCATTCCCGGCGGCTCGAGCGGCGGATCGGCGGCCGCCGTCGCCGCGGGCATCGTGCGCGCGGCGGTGGGCACCGATACCGCGGGATCGATCCGCATCCCGGCCGCCTGCTGCGGCATCGCCGGGTTCAAGCCCAGCTACGACGCGCTTCCGCGCTCCGGCGTGCTCGATCTCGCGCCCAGCCTCGACCATGTGGGCCCCATGGGCCGCGACGTCGAAGATTGCGCGGTCCTCTTCGCCGCGATGCTGGGCCTCGCCGCGGAGCCCGCCTGGCGGTATCGCGGCCTGCACGGACGCACGGTCGGAAGGCTCCGCGGCTACTTCGACGAGCCGCTCGATGCCGAAGTCCACGCGGCGGTCGAGGCCGCGGTCCGGGCCCTCGGCGCGGACGGCGCCCGCATCGTCGATCGCGCGATCGCGGGCGTCGAGCTCGCGCCGGCGATCCAGCTTCCGACCATCGCGCCGGAGGCGACCGCCGTCCACGCCGACCGCCTGGGCCCGCGCGGCGAGCGGTTCGGCGAGGACGTGCGCGTGCGCCTGGAGACGGGCCTCTTCATGCCGGGATACTGGTACGTGAAGGCGCAACGGCTGCGCGCGGTGCTCGTGCGCGCGATCGAGGCGGCGCTCGAGGAGGCGGACGTGCTGCTCTGTCCCACGCTCCGCACGCCGGCGCCGCGGATCGGCGCCTCGCGCGTGGACATCGGGGGACGCGACTATGCGCTCCACACGGCGGTCACCAACCTCACCCAGCCGTTCAACCTGTCGGGCCTGCCCGCGGTATCCGTGCCGTGGTCCGTCTCGAAGGACGGCGTGCCGATCTCCCTGCAGGTCGTGGCGCCCCGCGGCGCGGACTGGCGCGCGCTCGCGGTCGCCGAGCGCCTGCAGGCGCTCGCGCCCTGGCGCGAGGCGCGTCCCGCCCGCTGAAGGCAGGCGATGCTCGCGATCGACCTCTTCGTGAACGGGCTCATCGTGGGCCTTTTCTACGCGCTGATGGCGGTGGGGCTCGCGATGATCTTCGGCGTGCTGAAGATCGTGAACTTCGCCCACGGCGAGTTCTACATGGTGGGCGCGTACACCTACGTGCTGGTCGCGCTCAAGCTGGGGGTGTCGCCCTGGGTCGCGCTGCCGCTCGCGGCGGCGGCGGGCGCGGCCCTGGGATGGGTCGTCGAGCGCACGCTCATGCGCCCGCTCTACGCGGGCTACGGAAGCTGGGCCATCATGAAGGACGAGTACGCGGTCGTCGTGACGTTCGGCCTGTCGCTCCTCCTCATCAACCTCGTGGACAAGGTCGTGGGCCCGTACCCGTATCGCGGCCCGGTGCTCACCGAGACCTCCGTCTTCATGCTGGGGCCCGTGCGGCTGAACGGCCAGAAGGTCATCGCGGCCGCGGTCTCCGCGGCGCTCCTGGTGGGGCTCGCCCTCTTCATCAAGCGCTCGCTCTGGGGCCGCCAGATCCAGGCGGTCGCGCAGAACCGCCTCGGCGCCTCGCTCGCGGGCATCGACGCCACGCGGACCACGAGCCTCATCTTCGCGATCTCGGGCCTCCTCGCGGGCCTTTCCGGCGCGCTCCTCTCGCCGCTCATCAATCCCTCCCCCGACGTGGGGGCCTTTCCCGCGATCAAGTCCTACGTGATCGTGGTGCTGGGGGGCATGGGCTCGGTCTGGGGGGCGATGATCGCCTCGCTCCTCCTGGGCGTCCTCGAGTCGTTCTTCGCGGTGTACGTCTCGTACGACTATCGCGACGCCTTCGGGCTCATGATCCTCATGGTCGTGCTCCTCGTCCGGCCGCAGGGCCTCCTGGGAGAAAAGGGCCGCGAGCTGTGATCGGCGCGGGAAACCTCTGGAGCCGCCGCCTCGCGACGGACTTCCGCGCGGCGCTCGTCGTGGTGGCGATCCTCGCCGCGGCACCCCTCGTCGTGGATTCGCCGTACACGATGGGCATCCTCATCGTGAGCATGTATTTCGCGCTCCTCGCCTCCGGGTGGAACCTCCTCGCCGGGTTCGCGGGCCAGTTCTCGCTGGCACCCGCCGCCTTCGCGATGCTGGGCGCCTACGGCCCGGGGCTCCTCGACTACCACTGGCACGTGCCGCTCGCGTGGGGCATTCCCGCCGGCGTCGCGGCGACGGCGGCGCTGGGCTGGCTCCTGGGCCGCGTGGTGCTGAGGCTGCGCGGCCCCTACCTCGCGCTCACGACGCTCTCGTTCGCGGAGATCGCGCGCGTCGTGGTCTACAACTCGTACAACTTCACGCGCGGCGACCAGGGGCTCAACGTGCCCGCGCTCATGGATAGCCGCGTGGGCTACTACTACCTCTTCCTCGCGGTCCTGGTGGCGACACTCGGCGGGCTATACCTGCTGATGCGCGGCAAGGCGGGGCGCTTCTGGCTCGCGATCCGGGACGACGAGACCGGCGCGGAGAGCCGCGGCATCCCGGTGGTGCGCTACAAGACCATCGCCTTCGCGCTCTCGTGCGCGATCTGCGGGCTGGCGGGCTCGCTCTACGGAACCTTCAGCCAGCTGGTGAGCCCGGAGCTGGG
>Ga0068855_100011680_pt1 | contig 10613 bp, 9 predicted proteins | sample KBSCornC52_FD_66592 | JGI IMG/M metagenome (GOLD analysis project Ga0068855, IMG submission 66592) | Corn rhizosphere microbial communities from Kellogg Biological Station, Michigan, USA - KBS Corn C5-2 | ecosystem: Host-associated > Plants > Roots > Rhizosphere > Soil ... | reverse complement strand
GTCGCGAATTCAGGGTGAAAGACAAAGCCAATGAAGCCGCTTTCCAGGCGCGTATAGACACCGAAGGGAAACGCCTCGGCCACGTTCGCATATACGTGGGTTTGATTGTTGCTATCGATCAGATACAGAAACCCTCGCGAGTCATTCGCGAAGCGGCGGCCATCGGGAAGATCGCGCACGTAGCTCACGCGAGCCCAGGCTGTCGGCGCCACGTCCTGATCTGCTGGACGCAGTCCTCGTGTATCGGGCAGACGCACCAGATCCTTGATCTCGACTGCCAGACCTCGCTTGACGATCGGTTCCGGAATCGGATTGCTGGTGATGGGCGCGTCGGCGGCACCGGCCATACAGATGGCGAGGATAAGGCCGACGGCCACTCGTGGGCGCACGCTAGTTCCCTTTTTTCTTGATCTCGCCCACCGGCGTATCGATGGTTCCATCAAGATTGATGTCGAGGGGCATATCCTCATTCGGCGCGCCGGGCTTATGGAGGATGATCTTGTCGCCGCTCATCCAGCACTCGAACTCATCGCTGCCTTCGCCGATGAGGTTGGGAACCGTCGCTTTCCCGGAGCGGAACACAATTGTGAGACCCCCGAAGCCGCCAGTGCTCGAATACCGGCCCTCGATCTTGCCGCCGCAAGGGACCATCCCCGGCTTGGGTGGCGTGCCACCCTTTGCCGGAGGCAGAGGCTTGTCTCCTCCGGGCACTAAGCGCAGGTTATTGGCCATGGCCCAGGCCGTACGTTTGTCGGTAAGCGTCACCTGATACTCCATGCCCTTTTCCGTGGTGACCTCGCCGTCCATCCATCGACCCTCGATGTTGACCTGCACCCGGTCGTGAAGCTGGTAGAGTCCATTGGCGCGATCCTCTGCGTTCAGCGGCCCGATGCGGCGCAACTCGGTGGGATAGGGCTTCCAGACGTCAGCCCCGCTTTGCGCGTGGACGTAATATCTGTTTCCGTTGACCTGCAGAACCTTGGCGTCCATCCAGCCAAATGCAGTATCGATCTTAACGGTATCGCCGACTTTGAATCCGCCAATACCGGCTTGGCCGCCTGCGCCAGCCTTCGCGGGAGCTTTTGCAGGTCCGGCGGGGGTTTGCGCGCTCAACACGGCGGCCAACGCCAGTGTCAGAAGAGTGCTCAGAAAAGCAACGAAACGCAGAGGGTGATGTTGCATGAGACATAGTATATTGTGGTTGGCTGATATCCGCATGCCCCCATCGCCCCGTCCATTTCCCGCCGCCGCGATTACCGCGCTCAACAACGGCAATAAGATCGAGGCGATCAAGATCGTCCGCCAGGAGTGGGGCACGGACCTGAAAGATTCCAAGGATGCGGTGGAGGCTTACGTCAAGACCCAGCCCGCGCTGGCCACGACAATGCAGGAGGCCAGTGCGCGCTCGCAGCGCAGCGGATTAACGTGGCTGTTCGTCGTGGCTCTTGTCGGAGCCGTGATTTACTATTTCTTCCGCACTCGTTAGATATAGTCCCGCGACGCCGATTACGATCAGCACGGCGGATACGCACCGCAGCACCGTCACCTGTTCCTTGAACCACAGGACGCCCAGGATGAAAACCATCAGCGTTCCTACGGCCGACCAGACGGCGTAGGCCGTTCCCACCGGAATCCGGGCAACGGCTGTCGAGAGACCGAAGAGACTTACCAGGTAGAAGGCGAACATCAACACCGTGGGCCACAGCCGGGTCATGCCTTCGGTGAATTTGAGGGTAAGCGTACCCGCCACCTCAAACACGATCGCGACGAAGAGGATCGCCCAGCTCACGCCGACATTATGCCAGGGTTAGCGAGAGTTCCAGATCACTGCGCATCTGGTCATAAATGCTGGAAGTGGAGGATTCCTCGCACACCCGCATGTAATCGGTGAACCGCGGCGGCGCGGGGACGCCTTCCTTTAGCAGGCGGCAGTTGTCGTACACCAAGTCCAGGGAACAGAACCGGTAGTACAGTTCCAGGGCGTGCAGCAGATGACGCGGATGACCCTCGCCGGCAGCTTGCATGACGCGAGTCGCAGTGAGCTGGCGCATCCCGCCTACTTCGTAGCGGTCGCGGGACGATCCGCCTCGCAGGCGAGCGTATTCTTCCGCCAGTTCTTTCCAGCGAACCGAAGCGCCGGTTCCAGCCGAGACGTGATAGCGGTTGTGCTTCAGGCGCGGTGCGAACAGCAGATGGCTCAATGCGTCGGCGGCCCAATCCACGGGGACCACGTCGATGCGGTTTTCCAGATCCCAGGTGATAAATCGCAGCGCTTCCACGGCCCGCAGGACCCAGAAAATGCTGCCCGAGGGTTTGCATCCCAACTCAGTGTGGCCGACGACGATCGACGGACGGGCCACCACCACGGGGAGATCGGCGAATTGCTCGCTGAGCAGGCGCTCCGCTTCGGCCTTGCTGCGCGTGTAAGCCACCAGATGTTTGGCGCGCTCACTGGGATAGTCGTCCTCGTGGACGATGGGCGCGGGAGACGCCCCGCAGATCGCGGCGGTGCCCGTGTAAACAAATCGCTCAAGATTCCTGCCGCGCATGGCCTTGGCCAGGGATAGAGCTCCCTCCACGTTGGTCTTGCGGATTCCCCGGCTGTTGCCGAAGGAGGTACTGGCAGCCAGATGCATCACATGGGTGACGCCATCCAGTTTCGCCGAATCGTGCCAGGCATCCGAAAGAAGATCGCCGCGCAGGATTTTCACGTTCTTGCGGAGGGGATCGGTCGATCCGAACCGCCCTATCGAGCGGCGCACGCGCTCATTGGCGGATTCTTCATCGTCGGCCCTTACCAGGCAGACGACCTCGCCGTCGAACGGGGACTCGAGGACTTGAGAAAGGAACGCGCCTCCCAAAAAACCGGTTACACCGGTGAGGAAGACCATCGGGGCGCTCCTAGAGCTCTTTCGAAAAAAACTGTTTGCCAAGCTGGTACACCCTGTGCCTATATTTTGGCACTGCCGCCCCGAAATCCGAGCGTATATAGCCGTTAAAATCCTGTAATGGGGTTGGAAAGATTACGTTTTCGCAATGTTACCGAGGGCGGGCTTTAGCCGGCGTGGGCGTTTAGGCCCGCTACTTGTACGAGTTCCCGGAGAATCCTCCCCGCGACCTCTTTACCCCGTTCGCCGACCTCGCCGATGGGGCCGACGCAGCTAGGGCAGCCGGATTCGCAGGGGCAGGCCGCCAGCAGGGTCGCCGCGCCGTCCAGGAGTCGCGGAGCCAGTTTGAATAATGCCGCACTTTGGCCGATGCCGCCGGGATAATTGTCGTACAGGTACAGATTTGGCTCGAAAGCAGTGAGCGCTCCGGCGATGTCCTCGGTGATCGATACGCCTAGATCGCGCGGATCGCACATAACACATAGAGCTCCTACTGTGCGTAGGAGCGCACCCAGGGCAACCAGTCCTCCTTGGCGATCGGCGGGCGAGAGGTCGGCAAAGCGCGCCAGGAATTCGGCCGGAAAGTGCAGCCAGAATGCCGTGGTGTGCATCTCCTGCTCGGGCAGCGACAGATGGCCGGCACCCACGTTTTCCATGGTGTAGAACTTGATCTTCTTGAAGCCGACGATCTGCCGGTTCAGGCGAACATCGCCATGTGCGATTTTTACACCGCCGGCCGGCGACGACTCGAACTCTTCGAGCTCCTTGACCTGTGTGTAGTCGATCGCGTCGGTGAAGTAATCGGAATCGACGCGGCGCACGTAGGCCTTGCGGCCTGCGTAGTCGAAGCGTTCCACCTGGTACTGGCGCGCGTCGTGGAGGTAGATGGCCTTCTCGTGTAAAGTCGTCAAAGCCGCGGTGAACGACACTTCCGCGATCACCTGATGGTCGGCGGTCAGGTCCACCACCACGAAGTTATCGCTCGAGACGGAGCGCAGGCTGACGGCATCGGCTGGATAACTTTCCGAGGTCCAGTGCCAGGACGATCCGGAATGATGCAGCAGTTTCAGGTCACTTAGAAAGCGGCACAACTCGCCGCTATCATGTTGACCAAACCGCTCGCCGTCGCGAATCGGAAGCTCGAAGGCCGCGCACTTCAAGTGGGACAGCAGGATTTCCAGGTTATCCGGATTGATGCAGGCGCTCTCCGGCGGCCGATCGAAGAAGTACTCGGGATGCTCGATGATGTATTGATCAAGCGGGGCGCTGGAAGCCACCAGCACCGCCAGCGACGCAGTCTGCCTGCGGCCAGCACGGCCTGCCCGCTGCCAGGTGGATGCGATGGTTCCGGGATAACCCGCCATCACGACGGCGTCCAGAGAACCGATATCGATTCCCAGCTCCAGCGCGTTTGTTGCTACCACCGCGCGAATGTCGCCATCGCGCAGCTTGGCTTCGATCTCGCGGCGCTCTTTCGGAAGGTAGCCGCCGCGATAGCCGCGCACGCCCGGATAATCATCTTTCAAATAGGTGAGGAGAATTTCCGTGGCCAGCCGGCTGTTGGCGAAGACCAGAGTTTGCTGGCCCCGATCCAGTAGCTCGCGCGCCATACGCCGAGTCTCATTTAGATAACTGCGTCGGATCCCGAGCGCTCGATTCACTACCGGCGGATTGTAGAAGACGACATATTTGTCGCCGGAAGGCGCTCCGTTGCGATCCACCAGCTCGAAGGGCAGCCCGGTAAGGGATTCCGCCAGCTCCTTAGGATTGGCGATGGTCGCCGAACAGCAGATGAATTGCGGCGACGATCCATAGAACTCGCACACACGCTTCAATCGCCGCAGCAGGTTCGCCAAGTGGCTGCCGTAGACGCCGCGATAGTAGTGCAACTCATCGATCACGACGTACTTCAGATTCTCGAAGGCCTTGGCCCACTTGGTGTGGTGCGGCAGGACGCCGGCATGGAGCATGTCCGGATTGGTGAAGATCACATTGGCCCGCTCGCGAATCGCGCGGCGCGCGTCCTGGGGCGTATCGCCGTCATACGTGAACGCGCGAAGGTCAGATCCCATCGCGTCCACGGCCTTCTGGAACTCATGCAGCTGATCCTCAGCCAGAGCCTTGGTTGGGAACAGGTACACCGCGCGCGCATTGGCATCCGCCAGCAGACCGTTCAGAACCGGCAGGTTGTAGCACAGCGTCTTGCCGCTGGCGGTGGGCGTGACGATCGCCACGTTGCGACCGGCTGCGGCGTGCTCAAAAGCCTCGGCCTGGTGCGTGTACAGACGATCGATACCGCGTGTGACCAGGGCTTTCCCCAGCGCGGGCGATAGAGCTTCGGGAAAGTCGGCGAATTCACCTGGACGGGCCGCCTGGCGCTTAATCGCTCGAACGGGCGAATCCGGATCGGCCATCCACTTCTCGAAGTGTTCGATGGCTCCAGTGAGGCCGGTCTGGCGGGCCACCATCCGCTGGTGGGCTGGTTCGGGGAAACCAAGGCTGAGGTTCATGTCTTCGCCCTTTCTTCGCTAGAATAGCGCAGAAGGAGGCGAATTATGGGGTGGGGCCTTTACGCAGGCTCGCGAAGGAACTCGTACCGCTCCAGAGACGCAGCGAATGCCGAGGTGGCATCTCCGCGGAGAACTTTCCCCACGCAGCGCAGGCGAACATCTTTGCGCAAGCCAGGGGTACGCGGCAGAGTAATCACATATTCAATCGATTCGCCGAGGGGCAAGTGACTTTCTGACGTGAACAGCACTCCCGTCGAACTCACGTTTCTGGTTTCTCCGCGGACTTTCGACCGCAAACCGTCCTGCACAATTTCAAACGGCAGGCGTAGTTCGAAGCGCTGGTGCTTTCTCTGCTCAATCATGATCTTTATCGAATGTACGTCTAAGTGTTTCTAAGGTCAATAGGTAGCGGGCTCAGGTAAAGGCCTTATTGTATTAGTACTTTGGGCGTCTTTAGCCCATCCGGTACGCTGAAACGGCGGTATGGGAAAATGAAGAACACTTGCTAAAAAGCATTACGGTGCATGGTGCGCGCCAGCACAATCTGAAGAATATCGACGTCGAGATTCCGCGCAACACCCTTACGGTCATCACGGGTTTAAGCGGCTCTGGCAAGTCCTCCCTGGCCTTTGACACCATCTATGCCGAGGGTCAGCGGCGCTATGTCGAGACCCTTTCCCCCTACGCCCGCCAGTTCCTGGACCAGATGGAGCGGCCCGAGGTGGATTCGATCGATGGCTTGAGCCCGGCCATCTCGATTGAGCAGAAAACCACCAGCCGCAGCCCGCGTTCGACGGTTGGTACTATCACGGAAATTTACGACTACCTTCGGGTGTTGTATGCAGCTATCGGAGTACCGCATTGTCCGAATTGCGGCATCGAGATCGCACGGCAATCCACCGATCAGATCCTGGAACAGGTGATGGCGCTGGGCTCGCAAGAGCGGGTGATGATTCTGGCGCCCATCGTGCGCGGCCGCAAGGGCGAGTATAAGAAAGAGCTCGATAAGCTTGCGCGGCAAGGGTTCGTGCGCGCGCGGATCGATGGGGTCCTGCGACAGTTGGATGAGGAGATCACGCTGGACCGGCGCAAGAACCACACGATTGAAGTGGTGGTGGACCGGCTGCTGATTAAGCCCGAGGTCGAAAAGCGGCTGGAGGCATCCATTGTGACCGCCACCAAGTTGGCCGACGGTCTGGTCCTGGTGGCCGTAGTGAATGGGGAAGAGCGGCTGTATTCGACCAAGCTGGCGTGCCCGGATTGCGGTGCGAGCGTTCCGCAGCTGGAGCCGCGGTCATTTTCCTTCAACAGCCCCTTCGGAGCGTGCGAGACCTGTAACGGGTTGGGGAATCGCTGGAGTTTCGATCCGGTGAAGGTGATGGTGGACCCATCGCGTCCGTTGCTCGATGGGGGCCTGGGACCGGGCGGCGGTCACAGCTACGTGATTCATGCGGTGCAGTCTTTGGCGGCGCTGCAGAAGATCCCGCTCCAGAAACCGTTCGAAGATCTGTCGCGCAAACACCAGACCATTCTGCTGGAAGGCGCTAACGGGAAACCCGGGGTGCTGGCAATTCTCGAAAAATACTATCGAGAGGAAATTTCGAGCGAGGCCTATCACGATTGGTTCATGAGCTACATGTCGGCGCACGTCTGTCCCGATTGCGGCGGCCAGCGGCTGAAACCGTCCGCCTTGGCGGTGAAGGTGAAGGGCATGGCCATCGGCGAGCTGACGCGGATGTCTATTCGTAAGGCGCTCGACACCGTGAAGGAGTGGAATCTCACGGGTCGCGAGAAGCTGATTGGCGGACGGCCGGCGGATGAGATCCGCAACCGCCTCGACTTTCTGATGCAAGTAGGCCTGGAATATCTGAGCCTGGAGCGTTCGGCGGCGACTCTTTCGGGGGGCGAAGCGCAGCGGATCCGGTTGGCCACTCAGATCGGGTCGCGGCTGCGCGGCGTGCTGTATGTGCTCGACGAACCTTCTATCGGCCTGCACCCGCGCGATAACGATCGTCTGCTGACGTCCCTCGCCAAGCTGCGCGACTTGGGCAACACGGTTCTAGTGGTGGAGCACGATGCAGACACCATTGAACGAGCCGATTACGTAATCGACCTGGGACCGGGAGCAGGCCGATTGGGTGGCGAGCTGGTGGCGCAAGGAACTCCGGCGGATATCGCCAGGAATCCAAATTCGCTGACTGGCCAATATCTCACAGGCAGGCTCGAAATCAGCGTGCCCGAAAAGCGGCGCAAGGCCGGCGCGGGAAAAGTGATTATCAAGGGCGCAACCGAGCATAACCTGCGCAGCATCGATGTCGAATTTCCCCTGGGGCTGTTCATCTTAGTTACCGGAGTATCGGGCAGCGGCAAGTCGACGCTGATCAATGACATTCTGTATCGCGCCGCCGCCAAAGAAGTATACGGATCGCGCGCGGAGCCGGGCGCGCACACCTCCATCACCGGATTAGATCTGATCGACAAGGTAATCGAAATCGACCAATCACCAATTGGCCGGACGCCGCGTTCCAACCCCGCGACGTACACGCAGGTGTTCACGCCCATCCGCGATTTGTTCGCGATGCTGCCTGAATCCCGCCAGCGCGGATACAAGCCGGGACGGTTCAGCTTCAACGTGAAGGGCGGCCGATGCGAGGCTTGCCAAGGTGACGGACTGAAGCGCATCGAGATGAATTTTCTTCCGGACGTGTACGTAACCTGCGACGTTTGCCGCGGCCGACGCTACAATCACGAAACGCTGCAGGTGAAATACAAGGGCAAATCTATCGCTGACCTGCTGGAATCGCCGGTGGAAGATGCGCTCAAGATTCTGGAAAACATTCCGCAGATCAAGGCCAAGTTGGAGACGCTGGTGCGCGTGGGGCTCGGATATCTGCACCTGGGTCAGTCTTCGACCACGCTTTCCGGTGGCGAAGCCCAGCGCATCAAGCTGGCGCGTGAGCTGAGCAAGCGGCAGACCGGCAAGACGCTCTACATCCTTGATGAGCCGACTACCGGCCTGCATTTCGAGGACGTGCGTAAGCTTTTGGAGGTGCTCCAGAGCCTGGTGGAATTGGGCAACACGGTGGTAGTGATCGAGCATAATCTGGATGTGATCAAGACCGCGGATTGGATCATCGACCTGGGACCCGAAGGCGGGGAGCGTGGAGGGGCCGTGGTGGCATCAGGAACGCCAGAGCAACTTCTGACAAATTCCAAGAGCTATACGGCGCAGGCGCTGCGCAAGATGTTGGGCAAGGGGAAGGCTGCGTAGTGAGCAAATACTCTGAGAAGCCGCTGTCGTTCGACGGACTGAAGACTGTCCCGATCGCCGATCGCGGCGGCAAAGTGCGCGTCGCCGATTTTGCGCGGCCCTTCGAGAAGGGCGGCGGCGTCACCCGGCTGGTCGAATCATTTCCAGCGATTCTGGCGGGTGAAGCTTTCCGCGGCGTAGTCGGTGCGCTGAAGCGAGCCCGGGCCGAAAAGCGCGCGATTCTCTGGGGCATGGGCGGGCACGTTATCAAATGCGGATTGGGCGACGTTCTGCTCGACCTGATGGGCCGCGGCTGGGTCAGCGCGTTCGTGATGAACGGGGCGGCCTCTATCCACGATTTCGAAATCGCCATCGCGGGAAACACCAGCGAGGATGTGGAGGCGGTGCTGCCCGATGGGAGATTCGGAGCCGCCGAAGAAACCGGGCGCGAGATGAACGCTGCGATTAACGCCGGAAGTCGCGACGGTTTGGGAATGGGAGAATCGCTCGGCAGGCATCTGGAAAAGCTGGCGAATTCCCGCTTCGCCGCGCACAGTGTGCTGGCGGGTGCCTACGGCGCGACAGTTCCTGTCACGGTGCACGTGGCCATCGGTACGGATACGCCGCATACGCATCCGCAGGCCGACGGGGGCGCCATCGGCGCGTCAACTCATCGCGACTTTCAATTGCTCTGCTCGCTAGTTCGAAAACTGGATCAGGGCGGCGTGTATCTCAATCTGGGATCGGCGGTGGTGCTGCCCGAGGTTTTCCTGAAGGCTGTTTCCGTGGTGAGAAATTTAGGCTATCCTCTGGCAGAGTTCACTACCGTGAATTTTGATTTTCTACAGCACTACCGGCCGAAGGTCAACGTTGTGGAACGGCCGCATGTGCGATCCGGAGGCCACGGCTTCGCCATCACCGGTCATCATGAAATTATGATTCCGCTGCTGGCAGCCGCGCTAGTAGAATTGATCTGAGTTGATGACACCCTCCCGCGACAGCCGCGCTTTCTGGGGCTTCGAGGATCTGGCGCTCTTTCTGGGCGCAATTCTTCCGGCCTGGCTGGCAGGATTGCTGTTGGTTCGATTCTTACGGACCCTCGCGCCGGATGCGTTTTCGAACAATGCGGTGCGGGCGCTGGCATTCCAGAGCGCCATTTACGCGCTGCTGGTAGGCGCGCTGTGGATGGTGATCACCTTCCGATACCGTCGTCCATTCTGGTACTCGATGGGCTGGGTAGTTCCGGAGCGGGGAAAGTGGTGGTGCATTATCGGCGGCCCGGCTCTGGCCATCGGACTCTCCATATTCGGCGTGCTTCTGCGCACGCCGGCGATTCCCACGCCGGTCGAAAGCCTGATTTCCGGACGAGGCTCATTATTGGTGGTGGCGTTCTTTGCGGTGGTGCTGGGTCCCGTGTTCGAAGAGCTGCTATTTCGCGGATTCCTTCAGCCGCTGCTGGAACGAGCGCTGGGCGCCTGGCCTGCCATCCTGCTGGCGGCGACTGGATTTGCGCTTCTGCACGGCCAGGAATACCAGTGGGCGTGGCAGCAACTGCTGGTGGTCGGACTGGCGGGAGCGGCTTTTGGATACGCTCGTTACAAGACCGGCTCCACCGCGGCAGGCGCGCTGCTGCATGGCGGTTATAACCTGACATTCTTCGTCGGGTATCTGATCCAGTCGCGGTAATCGCGGTTAGCGCAGTTCGCGGTAGTTGGCGAGTGTGACGCCTGCGTCTGCGAGTGCCGTGCGCACCTCTGGTGCAATAAGCGCGCGCAACTCCACTTCCCGGCTTTCTTTAAGGCGCGTGGGCGCGATCTTTAAATCGTCGCCGCAATGGCCCGGGTGGCACATGAATTCCGTGACGCCTTCGGGCAGAGCCTGGATGACGTTGACCAGGTCGCCGGCCCGATAGCGGCCGGTAAGGCGGAATCCGGCAAACCAATCCGTCGAACGGCAATGATGGCG
>Ga0068855_100011678_pt1 | contig 10614 bp, 11 predicted proteins | sample KBSCornC52_FD_66592 | JGI IMG/M metagenome (GOLD analysis project Ga0068855, IMG submission 66592) | Corn rhizosphere microbial communities from Kellogg Biological Station, Michigan, USA - KBS Corn C5-2 | ecosystem: Host-associated > Plants > Roots > Rhizosphere > Soil ... | reverse complement strand
GGGCCATCCTCGCCGAGCGCGATGCTGTCGTGGGTGAACACGTGGATCACGTGCAGGCCCATGAGCGCCGCGAGGCGGATCGACGGGCGCATGTAGTCGGAGAACACGAGGAACGTGGCACCGTATGGAACCACGCCGCCGTGCGCCGCCATGCCGTTGCAGATCGCGGCCATCGCGTGCTCACGCACGCCGAAGTGGACGTTGCGGCCCGCGTAGCTCCAGCCGCCGCCGCTCGAGCCCTGCATGTCGGGGCCGTTCACGCCGGGCGGCTGGAAATCGCCCTCACCCTTGAGGGCCGTGTAGGTCGAGGGATCCAGGTCCGCGGATCCGCCGCAGAGCTCCGGCACGCGCGGCGCGATCGCGTTCATCACCTTGCCCGCGGCGACGCGCGTCGAGACGCCCTTCGCGTCGGCGGGAAAGCTCGGAATGCCGGCATCCCAGCCGGAAGGAAGCTCGCCGCGGAGGATCCTCTTCAGCTCGCGCGCCTCATCGGGAAACGCCTTCGCATACGCGGCCATGCGATCGTTCCAGGCGCCCTCGGCGGCTTTGCCGCGCTCCACCGCCGCGCGAAAATGCGCGAGCGCCTCGGGCGGGACCAGGAACGGCGGCTCCACGGGCCAGCCGAGGTTCTGCTTGGTGAGCTTCACCTCCTCGACGCCGAGCGGCGAGCCGTGCGCCTCGTAGGTGTCGTGCTTGTTGGGCGAGCCGTAGCCGAGGTGCGTGCGCACGAGGATGAGCGACGGCCGGGACGTCTCCGCCCGTGCGGCGGCGAGCGCGGCATCGATCGCCGCGAGGTCGTTGCCGTCCTCGACCCGCTGCGTGTGCCATCCGTAGGCCGCGAAGCGCGCCGCGCAGTCCTCGGAGAACGTCATGTCCGTGCCGGCCGAAAGCGTCACGCGGTTGTCGTCGTAGAGGCACGTGAGCTTGCCGAGCCGCAGGTGCCCCGCGATCGACGCCGCTTCGGACGCGACGCCTTCCATCATGTCGCCGTCGCTCGCGAGCACGTACGTCGCATGGTCGATCACCGTGTGGCCGGGCCGGTTGAAGCGCGCGGCGAGGTGCGCTTCGGCCATCGCCATGCCGACCGCGTTCGCGAATCCCTGGCCGAGCGGGCCGGTGGTGATCTCGACGCCCGCCGTGTGCCCGCGCTCCGGATGTCCCGGCGCCTTGCTGCCCCATTGCCGGAAGCGCTCGATCTCTTCCATCGGGAGATCGTAGCCGGTGAGATGGAGGAGGCTGTAGAGGAGCATCGAGCCGTGTCCCGCCGAGAGCACGAAGCGGTCGCGGTCGAACCATTGCGGATCGTGCGGATTGTGCTCGAGGAGCCGCGTCCAGAGCACATAGGCCATGGGGGCGGCGTCGAGGGGCAGGCCCGGATGGCCGCTATTCGCCTTCTGCACCGCGTCCACCGAAAGGAAGCGGATGGTGTTGATGCAAAGGGTATCGAGATCGGTGGCCATCGGAACGTCCATGCTCAGCCCGCCTTCTTCAGCACTTCGCTCTTCGTGGCGATCCGCTCCATGAGGTCCTTCCACGACTTGGAGAACGCATCCGCGCCCTCGCGCTGGAGCTCGCTCGCCACCGCATCGACATCGACGCCGGCCTTCGCGAATGCCGCGATTTCGGCTTCGGCGTCGCCGCCATCCGCCGGCATGAGGCCGCCCACCTTGCCGTGGTCGGCGAACGCGTGCAGCGTCTTCTCCGGGAGGGTGTCGATGGTGTCGGGCGCCGCGAGCGCTTCGACGTACAGCACGTCGGAAGCGCCGGGATCCTTCGTGCCGGTGCTCGCCCAGAGCACGCGCTGCGGCATCGCGCCGGCCGAGGCGAGCTTCTTCCAGCGCGGCGAGGCGAGGAGGTCCCGGTAGGCCTTGTACGTGCGGCGGGCGACCGCGATTCCCAGCCGGTTGCGAAGCGCGGCGGGCACCTTGTCCTTCACCGCCACGTCCAGGCGGCTCACGAAGAGCGAGGCGACCGACGCCACGCGCGGATCGCGCCCCGCGGCGATGCGCCGCTCGATGCCGCGCATGTACGCTTCCGCCACGGCGAGGTATTGCTCGCGCGAGAAGAGGAGCGTCACGTTGATCGGGACGCCGGCGAAGATCGATTCCTCGATCGCGGGAACGCCGGCGGGCGTCCCCGGAATCTTGATGAAGAGGTTGGGGCGCTTCGCGCGTGCATGGAGCTCCGCGGCGGACCTGACCGACCCCGCGGTGTCGTTCACGAGGAGGGGCGAGAGCTCGAGCGAGACCCAGCCGTCGACGCCGTGCGTCGCCTCGTGCACCGGACGGAAGAGATCCGCCGCGCGACCGAGGTCTTCGAGCGCGAGCTCGACGAAGAGCGCCTCGCCGGATTTTCCCGCGCGCGACTTGGCGAGGATCGCCGCATCGTAGGCATCGGAATCCTTGATCGCGAGGTCGAAGATGGTCGGGTTGGACGTGAGCCCCGTGATCTCGAATTCGCGGATGTACTTCGCGAGCGTGCCGCTCTCGAGGAGCTTCCGCGTGATGTTGTCGAGCCACAGGCTCTGGCCGATCTCGTGCAGCTGCCGGGTGGGATTCATGGGATCTCCTGCAATTCGAGCTCCGCGAGCTCGGCGATGCGCTCGATGGTGACGTCGGCCGGCGGGGATTTCGCGACGATCGACGGATCGAACGCGTAGTGGCCTTGCCGCGGGAAGACGGTGGTGAGGCGCTCGCCCCAGATCGCCTTCATCGCCGCGAGGATGTGGAGCTTGTCGTCCACCATCACGTACCGTTTCGCCGGATAGCGCCGCGCCACGTCCTCCAGCATCTTTTCCTTGTGGATGTAGACGAGCACGCGGCCTTCCACCGCGTCCCAGAGGCCCGAGCGCTCGATCTTGCGCGGCTGGAAGACGACGTCGCCGTCGGAGAGGATGACGGTGGTGCCGAGGCGCCCCAGGTGCGCGATCACCTCCAGCGCGCCGGGATAGAGGCGATCGGCGAACGGGTAGTCCACGAGGAAATCGGACATCCGCAGGAGCCGCGGCTCGTGCATGTGGCCCAGGCGATAGCGCTGCAGCGCGCCGAGGTAATCGGCGTAGCCCAGCTCACGGCGCAGCTCCTCGAAGATGTCCCAGTAGCGCCGGCAATTGGCCGCGCCGAACTCGTGGGTGAGGTGCCGGCGCAGGTCCTCCTGCACGCGGTCGTTGTCGAGGAGCGTGTTGTCGCAGTCGAGCAGGAAGACGACGCTATCCGGTTCCACGGGCGGGCTTCTCGTCCCACAGGCGCACGCCGCCCGCGAACGCGTAGCTGTTGTCGCCGCGGCGCACGTTGGGCGGCAGGTCCTTCAGGCGCCGCGCGTTGCCGCCGCCCAGCACGATGTAATCGGGAAGGAGCGCGCGCTGCAGGCTCTCCACGATGTTGCGCACGCGCTTGCGCCAGCGGCGATTTCCCGCCCGCTCGCGCGCGTGCTCGCCGACGAGGTCCTCGTAGGTCTTGCGCGGGCCGCAGTGCAGGTGCCCCAGCTCCATGGGCGCCACCTTCCCGTCGACGATCAACGCCGAGCCGAGTCCCGTGCCCAGTCCCAGGAACAGCATCTTTCCGCCCTCGTAGCAGCCGAGCGCCTGCATGGCCGCATCGTTCACGATCCGCACCGGACGCCCGAGAGCGGCGCGGAAATCGAACCCGACCCAGCCGCGCCCGAGGTTGAACGGCTCGCGCACGATCTCGCCGTGAAGCACCACGCCCGGGTATCCGATCGACACCGCGTCGAAACGCCAGTCGCGCGTCATCGCAAGGAGCTCTTTCGTCATCCGCGCGGGCGTGAGCGAGGGGCCGGACTCGAATTCGCGCGGCTCCTCCTCGCCGGTGACCGCGAATTTCACGTGGGTGCCGCCGACATCGACGACCAGGATCCTCCTGCGCTTGGACATCCCCGCCATCAGCTTGTTCGCCCGGGATTGCGCCAGCCTCCGTCCGCCTCGATGAGCACGTCGGCGTCCGTGGGTCCCCAGGTGCCCCGCTTGTACGGCCGCGCGCGATGGTGATGCTCGAGGACGGGGTCGACCACGGCCCATGCGGCCTCCACCGCGTCCTCGCGCGTGAAGAGCGCGGCGTTGCCCGCCATGGCGTCGCCGAGGAGCCGCTCGTACGGAGCCTCCTCGTCGGGGTGCTCGTCGATCAGCAGGAGCTCGCGCTGGTCGCCGATGAAGTCCTTCCCCGTGCGTTTCACGCGCGCGGCGAGCGCGATCGCGGAATTGGGCTGGAGGCGGAAGCGGAAATAGTTGGCGTCGCGCACGGCCTGGGGCGAATCCTCGAACACGCGCTGCGGCGGCGCCTTGAGCTGCACGGTCACTTCGGCCGCCGTCTCCGCGAGCGCCTTCCCCGAGCGCAGGTAGAAGGGCACGCCGGACCAGCGCCACGAGTCGATGAAGAGGCGCAGCGCGCAGAAGGTCTCGACGTCCGAGCCCTTCGCGACGCCCGGCTCCTTGCGGTATCCCTCGTACTGCCCGCGCACGACGTCGTCGGAGACGAGCGGCCGCATCGCCTGCAGGATGTCGGCCGTCTCGCCATGGACCGCGCCGAAGCCGCGATGGGTGGGCGGCTCCATCGCGAGGAGCGCCACGATCTGGAAGAGGTGGTTCTGGATCACGTCGCGCAGGCAGCCCGCGGTCTCGTAGAACGCGCCGCGCCCTTCCACGCCGAAGGATTCGGCGAGCGTCACCTGCACGCTCGCCACGTGGTTGCGGTTCCAGATCGGCTCGAGGAACGAGTTGGCGAAGCGGAAGTAGAGGATGTTCATGATCGCTTCCTTCGCGAGGAAGTGATCGATGCGGAAGATCGCGTCTTCCGGGAACACCGCGTGCGCGATGCGGTTGAGCGCCCGCGCCGACGCGAGGTCGCGCCCGAAGGGCTTCTCCACGATGACGCGCGCGTCCTTCGAGAGGCTCGTGGCGCCGAGGCTCTCGATCACCCGGGGAAAGAGCGCCGGGGGAATGGCGAGATAGTGCGCGGGGCGGCGTGCCTTGCCGAGCGCCGCCTTCAGCTTCGTGAAAGTGGCGAGATCGTTGTAGTTGCCCTGCACGTAGTGGAGCGACGCGAGCACGCGCCGGAGCGCGCCGCGGTCGTCCACCTTGACCGCGGCGCGGATCGCCTGCTCGGCTTTCTCGCGCAGGTCGGCATCGGTCCGCTCCGAGGAAGCGACGCCCACGACGGGGACATCGAGCGTGCCGCGCTTCGCCATGGCGTAGAGCGCGGGAAAGATCTTCTTGTGGGCCAGGTCGCCGGTGACACCGAACACCACCAGCGCATCGGAGCGCGCTCCGCCGCCATGAATCTCGTTCATGCTCCGGTTGGACCGGGTGAGCGCTGTTGCGTTCTCGGCCGGGGCCTCAGGCGACTCACGGGCTCGACCGGATAGGACGGCGATTCTGGGGCGGCATCGAGCTATCATCACCGATCTTCCAGGGAGATGGCAATGAGCGTCGCACGCGGGTTTCAGTTCTTCATGCATCCGGGGCCCACCAACATCCCGCTGCGGGTGCTGCACGCGATGGCGAAGCCCGCGGTGGACTTCACCGGGCCGGAGTTCGTGGCGCTGCGGGACCGGTCCCTCGAGCGCATGAAGGGCATCCTCAAGACGAGGCAGGGCTTCATGATCACCTACGCGGCGTCCGGCAACGGCGCGTGGGATGCGAGCGTCGCCAATCTCTTTTCGCCGGGCGACAAGGTGCTCCTGCCGCAGACGGGCTTCTTCGCGGATCGCTGGGCCGCGACGTCGCGTGCCTACGGGCTCGAAGTGGAGCTCGTGCCGACGCCGGAGCGCCATGCCGTCGATCCGGAAGCCGTGGCGCGGCACCTGGAAGCCGATGCGAAGGGCGCGATCAAGGCCGTGATGCTCATCCAGAACGAGACCGCGACCGGCATCCGCCATCCCGTCGCCGAGGTCCGCGCGGCGATGAATCGCGTGGGCCATCCCGCGCTTTATCTCGTGGACACGATCTCCTCGCTCGCTTCCTACGATTTCCGCATGGACGAGTGGGGCGTGGACCTGGTGGTCGGGGGATCGCAGAAGGGCCTCATGCTCCCGCCGGGCATGGCCTTCACGGCGATCAATGCGCGCGCGTGGGAAGCCGCCCAATCGGCGCGCAGCCCGCGCCGCTACTGGGACTGGCGCCCGATGATCGAGAACGGGCGGCAGGTGCAGTTCTGCGGCACGCCGCCCATCGCGCACTTCTTCGGGCTCGAGGCCGCGCTCGACATGATCGAGGAGGAAGGGCTGGAGAACGTGTTCGCGCGCCACCACCGCCTCGCCAACGCGACGCGCGCTTGCGTGCGCCATTGGGGGCAGGGCGGCGGGCCGGAGATCTACGCGCTCGAGGCCCACGCCGCTTCGGATTCCCTCACCGCGGTGCTCGTGCCGGCGGGACACGATGCCGACCGGGTGCGCACCATCGCTTCGGATCGCTACGGCGTGGCCCTCGGCCGCGGGCTCGCCGCGCTCCAGGGGCGCGTCTTCCGCATCGGGCACATGGGCGACTTGAACGAGCCGATGCTCCTCGGTGCGCTCGGCGCGATCGAGCTCGCCCTCGCCGACGCGGGCGTGCCGCACGTGCACGGCGGCGTGGAGGCGGCGATGAATGCGCTGCGCGCGCCCGCGCCTTCGCGCAAGGCGGCCGTCCCCGCATGATCGAAGCCCCGCCGCAGCGGGGCTTCGTCGACGTCTCGGCCGGACGCGGGATCAGTGCTTCCCGCCGCCGCCCGACATGCCGGACTTCGCCGTCGTCGTCATGCCCGACTGCACGGGCGGCGGCGTGCGCAGCGTGCCATTCCCCGGATTCGCGTTGGTGTTGAGCTGCGTGGAATGGTGCGTGAGCAAGCTGCTCGACTCGACCGCCGGCACCGTGTGGTCCTCGCCGGAAAGCGGGCTTCCCTGGCCCGGGACCGTCGTCCCCGGACGACCGGGATTGTCGGTCCCATTCAGGAACGGCTGGCTCGAGGTGGTGAGGCCGCCCTTGTCCGTCGCCGTCAGCAAGTGGTCCGAGGCGATCGAGATGTTGGCGAACGACGACACGAGCCCTGCAGCTACAAGAAACATGCTCCTGTTCATGACACCTCCTCAGAAAAACGGCGCCGTTGAAAAGAACAACGACGATCGCTGGCGCCGTTCTTGGCGAACATGCGGGTCCGCGCGCCATTCCATGGGCCGGCCTAGTGCGAATGGGCCTGGGCGAGCGCTTGCCTGCGCCGTCCAAATCCGCGGTGCACCTATAATGCGTCTCCCATTCGCCCGGAGAAACGAAATGCCCGCGATGTACGACGCCAGCGTCACCACCATCACGCGCGCGCTCACGAACTTCATCCACGTGCTCGAGAAAGGCGCCGCCCATGCGGAGGCGAAGAAGATCGAGCCCTCGGTCCTCATCGCAAGCCGCCTCTTCCCGGACATGTTCCCGCTCGCGAAGCAGGTGCAGATCGCCTCCGACGTCGCGAAGATCGGCACCGCGCGCCTCGCCCAGGCCGAGCCGCCGAAGTACGAGGACAACGAGGCCACGTTTCCGGAGCTCGTCGAGCGCCTGCGGAAGACCATCGCCTACCTCAAGACGCTGAAGGCCGAGCAGTTCGATGACGGCACGCGCATGGTGACCTTCCCGACGCAGGGCGAATCGAAGACCTGGCCCGGATCGCGCTACCTCTTCCAGCGCGTGTTGCCGAACGTGTTCTTCCACTGCGCGACGGGATACAACATCCTCCGGCACAACGGCGTGGAGATCGGCAAGGCGGATTTCCTGGGTCCCCTGGAGTAGCGCCCGCCGATCGCCTCAGGCCGCGGGCGCTTGCGTGGGCCGCGAATGCCGGAAGATCGCCGCGACGATCATTCCCACGCCGACCATGAGCGCCGCGAGCTTGACGAGCCCGCCGACGATCGGCATCCGCACGAGGATCGCGAGCGCGAGCATCGTGAGGACCGCCGCGCCGACCCGCCACGCGGTTTGCGCCGCGGTCTCCGGCTTCACGCGATCGAGCAGCATGCCGCCCACGACCACCGCGATCCACACGTAAGCGACGAGCAGCAGGGCGACGTAGCCGATCAGCGCGAGCACGCCGAGCGGGATGCCGATGATCGTGATCATCAGCAGCACCGCCGCGACGGGAATGGTGGTGAGCGCGACGAGTCCCACGAGCGGCGTGATCCAGGGACGCTCGCGCAGCTCCTGCGCCATGCGGCTCGAGGCGCCGGGCACCGCCGCCGCGATGAGCGCCGCGAGCACCATGAGTCCCGCGGTCCAGATCCAGCCGTGGAGAAAGCGTTCCGCGGCCGTGCGCTCGCGCACGTGGTGCGAGCGCCACGCGGGGCGCGTCCGGTCGATGCCGCCGAGCACTTGCGCCGACGGATCGCGATCGAGCTCCTTCCCCCGGAAATCGAGCTTCCCCTCGATGCGGGCGGACGGCCCGAGGGAGAGGGATCCGGCGGCGATCGAGGCATCGCCCGCCACGGGCCCGTTGATGCGGACTTCGCCGCCGGCGGCGTGGAGGTCGCCCTGGATGGTCCCGTCGATCGTCACGTCGCCGCCCGCGATCGAGGTGCCGCCGGAGATCACGGCGGCGGGGCCGATCACCACGTTGCCGCCCGCGGCATGGAGGCTCCCGTGCACCGGCGCGTTGACGGTGACGTTGCCGCCGAGCGCGTGCACCGGGCCTTCCACGGCCTGCGAGATGTCGACGTTCCCGCCGATCCAGATCGATTGGGGGGTCGCGATGTCGGCGGCCCGGGCGGTGCCCCCGAGCGCGAGGCAAGCCAGCAGGAGGACGAAGCGTTGCATCATGGCGGCTCTCCGCGCGGGACGATGCGTCACTTTGCCGCCGGAGGGCAGGGGTCGGCCAGTCCCCGCCGACGAAATGCAGGAATCGGGGCGCGAATCGTCGCTACCCGGCGGTCTCCGCCTCCACGGGCCGATCGGGGCACAATGCGGCTGTCGGATCGCCCCCCCGGAGCGCCCATGGGCCTCGCCCTCTTGATCCTCGGACTGCTGGCCTTCCTCGGCGTGCACTCGATCCGCATCTTCGCCGACGGCTGGCGCACGGCGGCCGTCGCGAGGATCGGCGAGAAGCCGTGGAAGGGCCTCTTCGCCCTCGTTTCGCTCGGCGGCCTCGTGCTGATCGTCTGGGGGTATGCGATCGAGAGGGGCGAGATTCCGGTCTGGAACCCCCCGGCCTTCATGCGCTACGCGACGCTCGCGTTGATGATTCCCGTCTTCCCCATGTTCATCGCGGCGCGCGTGCCGGGGAATGCCCTCAAGGCGAAGCTGCACCATCCGCAGGTGCTGAGCGTGAAGCTCTGGGCCTTCGCGCACCTGCTCTCGAACGGAAGCCTCGCCGACGTGCTCCTCTTCGGCGGCTTCCTCGCCTGGGCGGTGCTCGCGTTCTCGTCGGCCCGCCAGCGCGATCGCGCGGCCGGCACGGTCTATCCCGCGGCCACGACGCGCGGAACCGTCGTCTGCGTCGTGGTCGGGCTCGCGATCTATCTCGCGTTCGTCTTCGGGCTGCACCGCTGGCTCTTCGGCGTCGCGCCGATCTGAGCCGCCCGGGATCCCCGCGGCTCAACGCCGCTCGAGCCGCGTCTCGTCGCTGTGCCGGAAGACGCTCACCGCGAGCGGCACCGTCGTCGCGGCGCCGATGCCGAGGAGCGTCCAGCCGAGCGCCTTGCGGACCGGGCGCGGCAGCTCGTCGGCGAGAAGCAGCCCGATGCCCGCGCCCGCGAGGCCGCGCGTCGCGGCGATGAAGGCGAGCTCGTGCAGCGGCAGGGAAACCTGTCTCATGGGCATCCTCCGGAGCGGGTGTGGAGTGTGCCGTTGAGACCCGCCGCAGGCGGCCCCGTTCGATCCGGCGTGGGCCGGACGGACCAAGGCGCGGCCGGGAAAGGCCAAAACTCGCGCCCCGGCCGGCAGTCCACCGGGGAGGTCATCACAGGAGACCCCCATGAATCGCCCCATCGTAGTGGCATGCTTCTGCGCCGCCGCGCTCGCCGGCTGCGGCCGGACCGTCGTGCGCGAGGAACGCGTCGTCGAGCAACCGGTGGTGACGCGCGAGACGGTCGTCGAGCGTCCGACGGTCACGCGCGAAGCGATCGTCGCCGCGCCCGCGGCTTGCTCGCTGGGCGGCGCGCTCTACGCGAGCTCGACGCTCTCGTGCCAGGCGGGTTCCCAATACGTTTGCCATAACGGCGCGTGGGAACGGCTCCCCGGCAGCACGTGCTGAGGTCGACCGCGAGGACGAAAACGGCCGGGTCTCCCGGCCGTTTTTCTTTGGGCTTCCGGCGCGGTTCCAGCCCCGTCATTCGCAGGCCATGGCCGGAAATGCGCGTTCGGTCGCTTTCCGGATTCGCCGCGCCCGGAGCCGGTGCAAGATCGGCCCCATGAAAAAAATCACGGCCCTTGTCGAAACCGCGCTGCGCCGTTCGACTCGAGGGATATGACCCCCGGAGAATCCGATGAGTGAGTACGTCCTTCTCTACCGCTCCAGCCCCGAAGTCCACGCGGCCCACATGGGAAACGCCGAGAAGGCCGCCCAGTCGATGGTCCAGTGGCGGGCATGGCTCAAGGAAATGACCGACAAGGGGCAGCTCAAGGACGCGGGCCTGCCGCTCGAGCGCACG
>Ga0068855_100011676_pt1 | contig 10615 bp, 7 predicted proteins | sample KBSCornC52_FD_66592 | JGI IMG/M metagenome (GOLD analysis project Ga0068855, IMG submission 66592) | Corn rhizosphere microbial communities from Kellogg Biological Station, Michigan, USA - KBS Corn C5-2 | ecosystem: Host-associated > Plants > Roots > Rhizosphere > Soil ... | reverse complement strand
TTTGATCCGATGGAGCCCGCGCTCGGCTCTTCGGAGGCCAGCCGCGCGCCTTCCGCGTTACTCACGACAGGCAGGCGCACGCTGCGCGGCAAGTGTTGGTTCAGCCATTCGTGGCACTGCGCCAGGCTCTGCGCGTGCGCATAGATTTTCTGCACGGCGTCGATCGAGCCGGCCTTGCTCATCAGAAACTGGTGCACCGGAAGCAAAACCTCGCCGCAGATCTGCGCGGGGGTGGCGAGGAGCAGATCGAGCGTGCGGCCGACCGCGCCGTCGGTGGAATTCTCCACCGGCACGACGCCGAAGCCGACCTGCTGCGCCTCCACCTGCCGGAACACCTCGTCGATCGACGCGCACGGCGCCGCGCGGACCTGCCCGCCAAAGTGCTTGAGCGCTGCCTCTTCGCTGAACGTCCCGCGCGGCCCGAGGAAGGCTACCGACAAGGACTCTTCGATCGCGCGGCACGCGGAAATCACTTCAGTGAACAGGTGGGCCACGGCCTTGCCCGACAACGGCCCGGGATTCTGGCTCTGCAACCGGCGCACGACCTGTGCCTCGCGCTCGGGCCGGTATATCGGTCCGTCGCCTTTGATCTCGCCGATCTCGCGCGCGATTTGCGCACGCTGATTCACGAGCCGCAGCAGCTCGTCGTCGATGGCGTCGATGCGGTCGCGCAGGTGCTTGAGCTGGTCGGTCACGAGGAGGTCTGTCAAGCCGGCAGATAGCGCACGGCCAGGACGCCTTTGATGGCAGACAGGCCTTGCAGGACGTCGGGAGACACGGCGCTGTCGACATCGACCAGCGTGTAGGCCATCTCCCGCTTGGATTTGTTCAGCATGTTATGAATATTCAGCCCGGCGGCCGCCACGGCGGTGGAGATCTGGCCCAGCATGTTCGGTACGTTGGCATTGGCGATGCAGACCCGATAAGGCGACTCGCGCCCCATCACCACGTCGGGAAAGTTCACCGCGTTGCGAATGTTGCCATGCTCGAGGTACTCGCGCACCTGGTTCGCGACCATCACCGCGCAATTGTCCTCGGCTTCACGCGTCGAGGCGCCCAGATGCGGCAGGGCAACGACGTTCGGATGACCGGCAAAGAGCGGATCTGGAAAATCGCACACGTAGCCCTTCAGACGCTTGGCCGCGAGTGCCTCCACCACAGCCTGCGTGTCGACGATGCCGTCGCGCGCGAAGTTGAGCAGCACGGCGCTGTGCCGCATCAGAGCGAGGCGCTCGGGATTGATCAGATGCCGGGTCGCCGGCAGCAACGGAACGTGCAAGGTCACGAACTCACAACCTTTGAGGACTTCCTCGATGCTGTGCGCTCTCTGCACCTGCGATGGCAGACTCCACGCGGCATCGACCGTGATCTCCGGGTCGTAGCCGATGACGTTCATACCGAGCTTGATCGCTGCGTCCGCGACCAGACTGCCGATGCGCCCGAGCCCGAGGATTCCGAGGGTGCGGCGAGGAAGCTCGATACCGGCATAGTGCTTCTTGTTGTCCTCCACCAGGTGCTCGAGCTCGTCACCGCTACCGCGCAGACCGTCCACGAAGCGCACGGCCGGCACCAGATTGCGCGCCGCGATCAGCAGCCCGGCCAGCACGAGCTCTTTGACCGCGTTGGCGTTCGCGCCGGGCGCATTGAACACCGGCACGCCGCGCCGGCTCAGCGCATCCACCGGGATGTTGTTGGTTCCTGCGCCCGCGCGTCCCACGGTCCGCACCGAGTCTGGGATATCCATGGCGTGCATATCCTGCGATCGCACCAGGATGGCGTCCGGCCGCTCGGCATGATTGCTGACCTCGTAGCGATCGGCAGGAAGCAGCTTCAGACCCGCATGCGATATCGAATTGAGCGTGAGGACACGCAGCTTGTCGGCCATGCTGCCCTCAACCGCGCCGGCGCTCGAAGTCGCGCATGTGCTCGACCAGCACCTTTACGCCTTCGATCGGCATCGCGTTGTAGATCGACGCGCGCATCCCGCCGACCGAGCGGTGACCCTTCAGTTGCAGCAGACCGTTTTTCCCGGCTTCCTTGAGGAACTCCTCGTCGAGTGCCGGATCGCGCAGCGTAAACGGGACGTTCATGCGCGAGCGGTCTTCCTTGGCCACCGGGCTGCGATAGAAGCCGTCGGCATCGAGCAGGTCATACAACAGGCTCGCCTTTGCGATGTTGACCTTCTCCATCGCGGCGAGGCCGCCCCTCTTGAGCAACCACTGGAACACGAGCCCGGCGATGTAGATCGCGTACGTCGGGGGCGTGTTGTACATCGAATCGTTGTCGGCCTGGATCTTGTAATCGAACATCGACGGCGTTCCCGTGGGCGCGTGGCCTATCAGGTCCTCGCGGAGGATGACCATCGTGAGGCCTGCGGGCCCCATATTCTTCTGCGCGCCGGCGTAGATCAGCGCGAAGCGGCCCACGTCGAGCGGACGCGACAGCAGACTGGACGAGAAATCGCACACCAGCGGCACGTCCCCGGTCTGCGGAATCCACTGGAACTCGATCCCGCCGATAGTCTCGTTGCCGGTGCAGTGGACATAGGCCGCATCGGGATCGAGCTTCCACGTGGACTGCTTCGGAATATAGGTGAAGTTGCGATCTCCACTGCTGGCCGCAATGTTCACGGCAGCGAACTTCGTCGCCTCGCCGATCGCTTTTTTAGCCCATTCACCGGTGTGGATGTAGTCGACTTTCTTCTTCCCGCGCAGGAGGTTGATCGGAACCATCGCGAACTGCGCGGTCGCCCCGCCCTGCTGGAACAACACCCTGTACCCGGGCGGGATCGCGAGCAGCGCACGGAAATCTCGCTCCGCGCTTTCGGCAATCGAAATGAACTCCTTGCCACGATGGCTCATCTCCATGACCGACATGCCCGAGCCGTGCCAATCGAGCATCTCGTCCCGGGCCTGGGCCAGCACTTCCGCGGGCAGCACCGCGGGACCCGCACTGAAGTTGAATATGCGCATGAGCGTCGCCGTGGTTCTAGGATTGGGGCTCGTCGCCGTCAGCCGTGCCGTCGGTCCCGCTATCGTTGTCGTGACTCGTGCCGCCGTCTTCGTTCGAGGGTGCGGCGTCGCTCGACGCATCGGAGGCGCTCGCCTCGACATCGTCGCCGACGGAGCCATCGGGCCCGGCTGAACCGCTACCATTGCTGCTGCCGTTTTCTTCGGTCTCGACGACCTTCTCGAGTCCGGCGAGCTTTTCTTCGGCGCCGAGGTTGATCAGCGTGACGCCTTGCGTCGCCCGGCTCATCTCCCTGATCTCCGCGACGCGCGTCCGGATCAGAACGCCGCCCGTCGTGATCAGCATGATTTCGTCCTCGGGCTTCACGAGCTTGGCGGCAACCACCTTGCCATTGCGTGCGCTGGTCTGGATCGCGATCATGCCCTGCGTGCCGCGCCCGTGGCGCGTGTACTCCGCGATCGGGGAACGTTTGCCGTAGCCATTCTCGGTCGCGGTCAGGACCGACAGCGTCTCGTCCTCGGCCACAACCAGCGAGATCACCTGCTGGCCCATGCCGAGCGTCATGCCGCGCACGCCGCGCGCAGTACGTCCCATAGCGCGGACATCCTGCTCGCTGAAGCGTACCGCCTTGCCGCCATCGGAGAACAGCATGACGTCGTAGTTGCCATCGGTGATGGCCACGCCGATCAGATAATCGCCCTCGTCCAGCTCCACCGCAATGATGCCGCTCGGACGCGGACGCGAGAAATCCGACAACGGCGTCTTCTTGACGGTGCCGTTCGCAGTGGCCATGAACACGAAGTGGCCGTCGTCGAACGTCTTGATCGGCAGCACGGCATTGATCTTCTCGCCCTCCTCGAGGTTCAGAAGGTTGTTGACCGGCTTGCCGCGCGAGACGCGAGTTCCCTGCGTGACCGAGTACACCTTCACCCAGTACACGCGACCGCGGCTCGAGAAGCAAAGGATGTAGTCGTGGGTGTTGGCGACGAACAGCCGCTCGATGAAATCGTCTTCCTTGGTGGCGGCAGCTTGCTTACCGCGTCCCCCGCGCTTCTGCGCACGATAGTCGGCCAGCGGTTGCGACTTGATGTAGCCGGCGTGGGAGAGCGTGACCACCATGTCGGTGGGCTGGATCAGGTCTTCGAGATTGAGATCCTCGGCGTTGATCTGGATCTCGCTGCGGCGCTTGTCGCCGTACTGCTCTTTGACCTTGCCGAGCTCTTCGGCAATGATCGCCGTGATCCGCTCGGGCTTGGCCAGAATGTCGAGCAAATCGGTGATGTTGTCCATTACCTCTTTGTATTCGGCCACGATCTTGTCCTGTTCGAGCGCGGTGAGGCGCTGCAGCTGCATCTCGAGAATACGCTGCGCTTGCGCTTCGGACAGACGATAGCCGCCCGGCGTATCCCCGGTTGCAGGCTGCAAGCCGAGCTCGCGTGCGAGCCCGTCGGGCCGTGTGCGCTCGGCGTCGGCACGGTCCAGCAGCTGCTCCACAAGCTGCGAGCGCCACAGCCGCGTCATCAGGCCCTGCTTTGCCTCGGCTGGGGACGGCGAGGCCTTGATCAGGGCGATGATCTCGTCGACGTTGGACAGCGCTACGGCCAAGCCTTCCAGAATGTGGCCGCGCTCGCGCGCCTTGCGCAGCTCGAATACCGTGCGCCGCGTGACCACCTCGCGACGGTGGCGCAGGAAAGCTTCGAGCAGCTCCTTGAGGTTCAGCACGCGCGGCTGCCCGTCGACGAGCGCCACCATGTTCATGCCGAAGCTGTCCTGCATCTGCGTGTCTTTGTACAGATTGTTCAGGACGACCTCGGGCAGCTCGCCGCGCTTCAGCTCGATCACCACGCGCATGCCGGACTTGTCCGACTCGTCGCGAATCTCGGCCACGCCTTCGAGCTTCTTCTCGCGCACCAGCTCACCGATGCGCATCAGCAGATTGGCCTTGTTGACCTGGTACGGCAGCTCGTCGATGACGATGGCCGCACGGCTTCCCTTGTCCGCTTCCTCGGTATGAGTGCGTGCGCGAATGATCACGCGGCCGCGGCCGGTGCGATAGCCTTCCTTGACGCCTTCGGTGCCGTAGATGATTCCGGATGTCGGAAAATCCGGCGCCGGGATATAGGCGATCAAGTCGTCGACTTGCAGGTCGGGATTCGCGAGCAGCGCCAGGCAGCCGTCCACCACCTCGGTCAGATTGTGCGGTGGGATGTTGGTCGCCATGCCGACCGCGATCCCGGAGGAACCGTTGATCAGCAGATTTGGGATTCGGGCCGGGAGCGCAGTGGGCTCGTTCTCCTTGCCGTCGTAGTTCGGGACGAAGTCGACGGTCTCTTTGTCGATGTCGGCCAGCATCTCCGAAGCGATGCGCGACATCCGGCACTCGGTATAACGGTAGGCGGCCGGAGCGTCGCCATCCACCGAGCCGAAGTTGCCCTGGCCGTCGATGAGCATGTAGCGCATCGAGAAGTCTTGCGCCATGCGCACCAGTGCTTCGTACGTGGCGGAGTCGCCATGCGGGTGATACTTTCCGAGCACCTCACCGACAATGCGCGCGCATTTGACATAGGGCCGGTTCCAGACGTTGTTCGCCTCGTGCATCGCGAACAGCACGCGGCGGTGCACCGGCTTCAGGCCGTCTCGCACGTCGGGCAGCGCCCTGCCGACAATCACGCTCATCGCGTAATCGAGGTAGGAGCGGCGCATCTCCTCCTCTAGGCTGACCGGAAGTGTTTCCTTGGCGAATTGATCCATCGTTTATGAGAGCTTGTAAGGCTGCGCGTCCGATTGCCCCCAATGCAAAAAATGCTCAAGGGTTGCAGCCGACGTGCCGCAATTAGTAGCAACGCTCGCGTCAACCGCCGAGTTACCGAGCTGATTGCTGTGCTGCAGCGGCTAAACATGCAATTTTATCATGCGGATGGTTCGCTGCCGAACGAACTCGGTGGCTGCCCTTTTGGTCCTTGCACGAGCCTGACCAATGTCGCCCAAAAGCGCCGCTGCTTCCAAGTTGGCTTCAAAACCGATGTGCTATATGATTCTCAAGGCCGAGCGGCGCGCAGTTGCGAACGCCGTTGCGTCATCGCTTCGCGGTAGTTGCCCGACGGGTAAACATATAAACAACCAGGGACCTCGCGTCTGCGCACAACCTGAAGCGGCCTGCAGAGCCCTGATCCCCCCAGGTGAGCTAGAGGAGACCCCATGCACTTCCAGCTAAAGAAGACGATCACTTACGTCGGCGTCCTCACCGCCCTCCTTCCAGCGCTGTCTGCTCTCGCGGCGGACGAAGGCCAGCTGGATCCTGACAAGGCTCCCAAGCGCGGTCAATATCCGTATGACAGCAACGGCGTGAACGTCAGGAGCGGGTTTACGCAGAATTGTGTCCTGACCGGCTTCTGGACACCGCAGGAGGCCACGCCCGAATGCAATCCTGACCTGTTCGCAAAGCGCAGCGCCCCGCCTGTGGCCGCAGCGCAAGCGGCGCCGCAAGCAGCGCCCGCCGAGCCGGCAGCGGTGGAACCAGCGGCGGTAGAACCCTATCAAGCTGCGCCCTACGAAGAGCCGCTCGCGGCTGCGGTCGCCGCTCCGGCCGCAGCTGCCGCCGCAGCCGAATCATCGGTCCCCGAGTTCGTCACAGAAGCAGAGCCCGCCGGCATCGTCCCCGTGCCCTCGCCGGATTCGTTCGAGCCCGGCGCCGCCGATGACTCGATCAGCGGTCCGGTCGTGTTCTTCGGTGACGACGGAGAAGGCGCCGCCAAGGATGATGGCATCATCGGCCGCAACGAGTACTACGACGAAGACACTGGCATGGCGCAGGACGACGGTATCATCGCTCACGAGATGTATGGCGAAGAAGGCGAAGGTGCCGTGAAGGACGACAACATCATCGCCGAGAGCCGGTACTACGACGAAGAAGCTGGTGCAGTCAACGACGACAACATCATCGCCGAGAGCCGGTACTACGACGAAGAAGCTGGTGCAGTCAACGACGACGACATCATCGCCCAGAGCCGCTACTACGACGAAGAAGGTGGCGCGGCCAAAGACGACGACATCATCGGCCGCAACATGTACTACGACGAGGACGAAACGGCATCGAAAGATGACGGCATCACGGCGCTGAGCCAGTATCACGACGAAGACGAAGGTGCCGCCAAGGACGACGACATCATCGCGCACAACGTCTACGGCAACGACGACTCGGGGCGCAATCCGGAGGAGCTCGTCAGCGAGCCGAAGACGTTCCCTGAAGAGAAGCTGGCGCAAGCCGAAGAGCCCAAGGCTGCGCCCGTGACCATGCTGCCGGTCACGATCACGGTGGAGGCCGATCCTCTTTTCGACTTCGACAAGTACGCCGTGCGTCCCGATTCGCGCAAGAAGCTCGACGAGCTGGTGCAGAACCTGAAGAGCGTGAGCTACGGCGACGTGATCGTGGTCGGGTTTGCCGATCCGATCGGCACGCCGATGTATAACCAGAAGCTGTCCGAGCGGCGTGCCGCGGCAGTCAAGCGCTACCTCGAGGGCAAAGGGGTCCCGGCCGACAAGATCAAGAACGAAGGCCGCGGCGAAACCGAGGAATACGCGAGCTACCAGAGCTGCGGTGGTCTACGCAAGACGAAGTTGATATCGTGCTTGCAGCCCGACCGCCGCGTGGAGGTCACGGTCACCGCGCAGAAGCAGCAATAGCATCGAGCCGAGTGCGCTCGACGAAAAGCCCTGCCCGAGCAGGGCTTTTTTGTTTCGCGCCTGCGAAAGAAACTGAATGGCACAATCCACAGACCTGATCATCGCAGCCCACTGGGTCATCCCGGTCGAGCCACGCGACAGCCAGCTCGCCGACCACGCGGTCGTGATAAAGGATGGCCGGATCACCGCCGTTCTGCCGTCCGAACGGGCTACGCTTGCGTATCCGAATACTCCGGTGCTGAGCTTGCCGACCCATGCGCTGCTGCCCGGTCTGATCAATCTGCATACGCATGCAGCGATGAGCCTCATGCGCGGGCTGGCTGACGACTTGCCGCTGATGCAGTGGCTCAACGACCACATCTGGCCTGCGGAGGCCAAACACGTGTCACCCGATTTCGTCTACGACGGCACCCTGCTGGCGTGCGCCGAGATGCTGAAGGGCGGCGTGACCTGCTTCAATGACATGTATTTCTTTCCGGAGCAGGCCGCGCGCGCCACTCTGGACGCTGGAATGCGCGCGGCGCTCGGCATGATTTGCATCGAGTTCCCGACGCGCTACGCGGCCGACGCCCAGGACTATTTGCGCAAAGGCCTGGCGGCCCGCGACCGCTACCGCGAGGAGCCGCTGCTCTCGTTCTGTCTCGCCCCGCACGCTCCGTACACCGTGAGCGATCGCACCTTCGAACAGATCGTCACCTACGCGGCCGAGCTCGAAATACCGATCCACATGCACCTGCACGAGACCGAGGATGAGATTCGCGAAAGCATGACCCGCTTCGGCATGCGGCCGCTCGAGCGGATGCATCAGCTGGGCGTGCTCGGTCCGGGCCTGATCGCCGTGCACGCGGTTCATCTCATGGAGCAGGAAATTCAAGTGCTCGCCGAGCATGGCGCGAGCGTTGCTCACTGTCCTTCGTCCAATCTCAAGCTGGCAAGCGGTCTTGCGCCCGTCGCCCAATTCGTGGATCACGGGCTCAATGTCGGCCTGGGCACCGACGGCGCTGCAAGCAACAATCGGCTCGACCTGTTCGAGGAGATGCGCATGGCCGCACTGCTCGCCAAGGGTGTATCGAGCCGGGCCAACACTGTGCCCGCAAGCACGGCTCTATACATGGCCACGCTTGGTGCCGCCCGCGCGCTCAACCTGGACGATCGCATCGGCTCCATCGTGCCTGGCAAGCTGGCCGATCTGATCGCAGTTGATCTCGATACGCTCCCGCTGTCTCCCGTGTACCATCCATTGTCGCATCTGATCTATGCGGCCGCGCGCCACGATGTCACTCACGTCTGGGTCGCCGGGCGGCTGGTCTTGGATCGGGGCCGCCTCACTACTCTGGACGAAAGCGCGCTGCGCGCGAAGGCGCGCGCGTGGCAAGCCCGCATCGCGGAACTAGCATGAATGTGAACGTCGATCCGAACGAGCTCGAGAAATTCAGCCAGCTCGCGCATCGGTGGTGGGACCCGAACAGCGAATTCAAGCCGCTGCACGAAATCAATCCGCTGCGCCTGGATTGGATCGACCGGTCGGCCGGCCTGCAAGGCAAACGCGTGCTGGACGTGGGCTGCGGCGGCGGAATTCTGGCGGAGGCCATGGCCGCGCGCGGCGCCCAGGTCACCGGGATCGATCTGTCGGACAAGGCACTCAAGGTAGCCGAGCTGCATCTTCTCGAGAGCGGCACTCAGGTCACCTACCGCAAAGCCGCAGTTGAGGAGATCGCTCATGAGCAGCCCATGGGCTTCGACCTCGTCACGTGCATGGAGGTGCTCGAGCACATCCCCGATCCGGCCGCTCATGTTCATGCATGCGCCAAGACGCTGAAGCCCGGCGGGCAGGTTTTCTTCGCCACGATCAATCGCAATCCCAAAGCGTTCCTGTTTGCGATCGTGGGCGCGGAATACGTCTTGGGTCTGCTGCCGCGCGGGACGCATGAGTATGCGAAACTGATTCGGCCGTCCGAGCTGTCCGCGTGGTGCCGGCGTGCCGGCTTGAGCGTGGAAGGCATGGTGGGCATGAGCTACAACCCGATCACGCGGGTCTACTCCCTCAGCTCGGATACGGACGTGAACTACATCCTGCGCGCCTGTACCGCATGAAGCACGCCGCAACGCTGTTTGACGGGCGCGCGGTCCTCTTCGACTTCGACGGCACACTTGCCGACACCGCCCCGGACCTCGCGTACGTCTTGAATCTGCAGCTTGAAGCTCGCGGTCGCCCGCAGCTGCCGGTCGACGCTTTGCGCCAGCATGTCTCGCACGGTGCGCGCGGCATGCTGCGCGTGGGCTTTGGCATGACGCCCGAGGATGCCGGCTATCGCGAGCTCCGCGACGAGTTTCTCGATCTGTATGAGAAGAACCTGTATCGCGAGACGCGGTTGTTTCCCGGCATGCTCGAGGTGCTGACCCACCTCGAGGAGCGCGGGATGCCCTGGGGCATCGTAACCAACAAGCTGGAGCGCTTTACACTGCCGCTCGTCGAAGCGCTCGGGCTCACCAGTCGCGTGGGATGCATAGTGAGCGGCGATACCACCGGCCGCGCCAAGCCGTATCCGGATCCGCTCTTGGAGGCCAGCCGGCGCATCGGCGTGGAGGCGAATGCTTGCGCCTATGTCGGGGATGACGAGCGCGACGTGCAGGCCGGCTACGCGGCGGGCATGACACCGGTAATCGCGCTGTACGGCTACCTCGGCGACGGCAAGGCGCCGCACGAGTGGGGCGCCGACATCTTCATCGAACACCCTGCCGATCTCTTGAAATTGCTGCCGGCGCCAGCACCTATGCGATAATTACCCAGTCAGGGAGGTGCGGGTAGACGGTTCACCCGTTCTGGAGTAGTACTGATTGTCTTGCAATTTGCAAATGGGGGCGACCTGGTTTCGACGTGGGTCGCAAAGCAGCTTCAGTGCATGCCAAGGTCCAGTTACCTTGTTAATCCGCTGGAAATCTATAGTCGCCAACGACGACA
>Ga0068855_100011674_pt1 | contig 10615 bp, 7 predicted proteins | sample KBSCornC52_FD_66592 | JGI IMG/M metagenome (GOLD analysis project Ga0068855, IMG submission 66592) | Corn rhizosphere microbial communities from Kellogg Biological Station, Michigan, USA - KBS Corn C5-2 | ecosystem: Host-associated > Plants > Roots > Rhizosphere > Soil ... | reverse complement strand
CGGATCCCGCCCGCCGGGCCTCGGGAACCGTTCGCCCTACAATCGAATCGTGATTGAGCGCGTAGCGGCCGCCCTCGAACGGCACGACATGCTTCGGTTCGGCAGGCGAATCGGGGTGGCGGTTTCCGGCGGAGCGGATTCCGTCTTTCTGCTTCACGCCCTTCGCGAACTCGGGCTCGCGCAGTGTGTTCTCCACATCAATCACCAGCTCCGGGGGGCCGATTCCGATGCCGATGAAGCCTTCGTTATCAACGTGTCACGGAGTTTTGGGCTGGAGGTCTTCACCCTCACAATGCCGGTCGACCGGGGTAACATCGAGCAGGAAGCGCGTCGGGCTCGATATGAGCACTTCCGCTCGGTGACGGCGCAGCGTGCGTGCGACTGCGTGGCGACCGGCCATACCCTTGATGACCAGGCCGAGACGGTTCTCTATCGCTTTCTGAGGGGCGCCGGGACAGCCGGGCTGAGCGGCATTTTTCCGGTAATGAATTCCCGTATCATTCGACCCTTATTGAACTTCCGGCGCGAAGAGATCCGGGAGTGGCTTCGTTCAGCAGGATTGTTATGGCGGGAGGATTGCACCAATCTCGATACGGGGTTCACCCGGAACTGGCTACGTTTGGTCATCATGCCGCAAATCGCCGACCATCTGAACCCGTCACTGCCCCGAACGCTTGCCTCGACCGCCGAATGGGCCGCGGGCGAGGAAGAGTACTGGTCGGCTGAACTGGATCGGACGGCGCCTCGATGCCTGATTCCTTCGGGCCGGGCAATTCTGGCGGACCTTGATTCTTTTGGCGGTTTTCCCGCTGCCGTACAGCGACGCCTGTTGCGGCGGGCGATCTCAGGCGTGCTTGGCAACCTGCTATCGATCGATTTCAATCACATCGAGCGTATTCGGCGTATGACTACTACGCGGGAGGGCAGCGGACGAATTCAGCTACCCGGGCTGGACGTATACCGTTCATTCGACTGGCTTCGGCTCGCGCCACCGGGCATGGAGTCCGGGATGGATCGCGATTTCTCGGTGGCGCTCGCGGCGCCCGGCCTGACCGCCGTACCCGAACGCGGTATTGCCCTTAAAATCGAGTCAGTTAAGGCCGCTGACGTATATAATGATCAGATGAACGCCTTGGACGGGGATAAGTGTGCGGGTCCTCTCGAGCTCCGCAACTGGCGTCCGGGCGATCGGATTTATCCCAAAACAGCATCCGGCGCGGAAAAAATCAAGACGCTATTTCAGGAGTTTCGAGTGCCCTTGTGGGAGCGGCGCAACTGGCCCGTGATCGCCCGCGGCCAAACGATTCTCTGGACGCGCCAGTTTGGGGCTGACCGGAACGCGGCCGCCGGGCCCGAAGCGAGTACGGTCTTTCTCGTGCGCGAAATCAGTGGCACGGATGCAGGGGAATCAAATCACAGTTTGCGTGCGTCTATAGAGAAGAAGCGCGTCTGGGACGGCGCCTCGGAGATGTCTGGTCTCGATGATGTCTGATTCGGGCGCGGAGGTATTGTGAATTCGAACGTCAAAACATTTATTTTCTGGGCTGTACTGATTTGTGTCGCCGTGCTGCTCTGGGCCGTCATGCGCCAGGGCCACACCAAGCCGGATCGGGCTCTCAATTTCAGTGAGTTCCTCACTGAGGTGGAAGCGGGCAACATTAAATCGGTCACTATCAACGGAAACGAGGTCAAAGGCGATTACGCGAACGGCCGCGACGCTTTCCACACCACCGTTCCGGCGAATTACCCGAAGCTCTATGACCTTCTGAGCGACAAAAAAGTCCAGATGACGTTCAGCGACAGCAGTTCGAACGGATGGGTGTCGATTCTGGTGCAATCGTCGCCTTTCGTACTCCTGATCGGGTTCTGGATTTTCATGATGCGGCAGATGCAAAGCGGGGGGAACAAAGCGCTCAGCTTCGGCAAGAGCCGCGCCCGTCTGCATTCGACGCAACAGCGGAAGGTGACTTTCAAAGACGTCGCCGGGGTAGAGGAAGCCAAGGACGAGCTGCAGGAAATTATCGAATTTCTGCGCGAGCCGCAGAAATTCCAGAAACTCGGCGGCAGAATTCCGAAAGGCGTGCTGCTGATCGGCCCTCCGGGAACGGGCAAGACGCTGCTGGCCCGCGCCATCGCCGGCGAAGCCAACGTTCCGTTCTTTTCCATTTCCGGTTCGGATTTCGTGGAAATGTTCGTCGGCGTGGGCGCGAGCCGCGTACGCGATTTGTTCGAACAGGGCAAAAAGAATGCCCCGTGCATCATCTTTATTGACGAAATCGACGCGGTAGGCCGCCATCGCGGCGCCGGTCTTGGCGGCGGTCATGACGAACGCGAGCAGACGCTCAACCAGCTGCTGGTCGAAATGGACGGTTTCGAATCGAACGAAGGAGTCATTCTGGTCGCCGCCACCAACCGTCCGGACGTGCTCGATCCGGCTCTTCTCCGGCCCGGCCGTTTCGACCGGCGCGTCGTGGTTGGCCGGCCCGATGTCGGCGGCCGCGAAGCGATTCTCAAGGTCCATACCAAGAAGGTCCCGCTGGGAGATGACGTGGATCTCTCTGTTCTGGCTCGTGGGACACCGGGTCTCGCGGGAGCCGACCTCGCCAATCTTGTGAATGAGGCCGCGCTGAATGCCGCACGGCAGAATCGCAAGCTGGTGATGATGGTCGATTTCGAGCTCGCCAAGGACAAGATCCTGATGGGCGCCGAGCGCAAATCGATGATCCTCAGCGACTCAGAGAAGCGCACGACTGCGTATCACGAAGCGGGTCACGCCGTGGTCGCCGTTATGATGCCCAATGCCGATCCGCTGCACAAAGTTTCGATTATTCCTCGCGGAATGGCGCTTGGCGTCACCATGCAGCTTCCGATCGACGATAAGCACAACTACAGCAAGGTCTACTGCGAAGACCAGCTTTCGATCCTGATGGGCGGCCGTATTGCGGAAGAGATATATCTCAACCAGAAGACGACCGGCGCAGGCAATGATATCGAGCGCGCCACCGAAATGGCTCGCAAGATGGTATGCGAATGGGGCATGAGCGAACTGGGCCCGCTCAGCTTCGGCAAGAAAGAGGAGCAGATCTTCCTCGGCCGCGAAATTGCCCAGCACCGCGATTACAGCGAAGAGACGGCGATTCGCATCGATGAGGAAGTGAAACGCATCGTCTCGACTGCATATGATCGTGCGCGCGCCATCATCGACCAGCATTCGAACGCGCTGATTCGGGTGGCCGAAGCGCTGCTCGAGCGCGAAGTTCTGGATGGCTCGGACGTAAAAACGCTGATCGACGGTGGAAATCTGCCGCCGATGAGTTCAACCAAATCGAAAGACACGGCGGATCATACGCAGCAGGTGATCCGGCCCGAAACGAGCGGCGGTCGTCGGCTGCCAGGGCTGTCGGAAGGCGAGCGCCCCCAGCCGGCCTGAGCCGGTTCCAGTCTGTCTTAAGAAATCGCTGAGTTTTCCGGGAATATTCCGGCGAACTCAGCGATTTTGCTTTTAAGCGACCGTCTTTTGCGCCGGCGTCCTGGCGCGCAGCCAGCGGCTGAGTTCCCCGCCCGGCAGCGGTTTCGAGTACAGATATCCCTGCGCCTCGCCGCATCTCATCACGGTAAGAGCAGCCGCCTGTTCGGGTGTTTCGACGCCCTCGGCGATGCATGAAACGCCGAGATCGCGCGCCAGCCGGATGATGTTGGCCGCGAGCGCCGGGCGATCCTGCGCGGTCGAGATCTCGCGGATGAAGGTCTGCGGGATCTTGAGCCGCTGAACGGGCAGTTTCTGCAGGTACGCGAGAGACGAGTGGCCGGTGCCGAAGTCGTCGATGGCGAAGCAGGCGCCGGAGCCCGCAAGATCCTCCATCACGGCGCGGGCGCGATCGAGATTCGCGATCAGGACGCTCTCGGTGAGTTCGAGCTCGAGAGTTGCGCAGCCCCCCGTCTCCGCCTCCGCCACGAGCGCCCGAAAGCGGCCTGCGAAATCCTCCTGCGCAAAATGCGCGGGAGAGATATTCACGGCGACGCGAATTGGCCCAAGGCCCTCCCGCTTCCAAATTGCGCATTGCCGGAGGGTCTGCGCGATGGCCCACTCGCCGAACGCCGGGATCAGCCCGGCCTCTTCGGCGACCGGAATGAAAGTTTCGGGCGAAACGAATCCGATGGCGTCGTGCTTCCATCGCAGCAGCGCTTCCACGCCGGTGAATTCGCCTGTCGCTACCTGCACCTGCGGCTGGTAGTGGAGTTCCAGCTGCCCATTCGAAAGCGCCTGCCGGAGGCGGTTGCCGATTTCGAGCCGCTCGCGGGAGTTGCGCAACATGGAAGGCTCGAAGATCGCGACCTGATTGCTTCCGCGCCGTTTGGCGCAGGCCATGGCGGCATAGGCGCGGGACTCGATCTCCTCGGCCGCCACGTCCCCGCCGTGAACGAACGCGGCGCCTACGCTCGCCGAAATATACAATTCGTGGCCGTCGATCAGGAAAAGCTCTTCGAAACAGCGCAAGAACCTTTCGGCCGCCGCACGCGCCTCTTCGGGACGCGTAATGCGGGAATTCAGCAAGAGAAACTCGTTGCCGCCGGCCCGCGCGATCTCTTCGCGTGGAGCCAGATGGCGGCGAAGCCGGGCGGCGATTTCGCGGAGGAGCCGATTTCCCACCCGGTAGCCGAGAACGTCGTTGATGAGGCGAAACCGATCGATGTTCAGGCAAAGCACGGAGAACGACGCGCCCGTGCGGCGAGCCTCAGCGGCTGTCGAAGCCAGTTTCCCTTCAAACCATTGCCGGTTGCACAGATCGGTCAGGGAATCATGTTCGGCGCGCCACGTCAACTCGGTGAAGAGATGATCCCGCTCGACCGCGAAGCCGGCGAGGCTTCCGAAGGTTTCGACGTTTTTCTCCCTGGCGGGCGCGGCGAACGCTCCGAGAATTTCGCCGGCTCCTGAAAAGAGAGGCCAGATTGCAACCCGGAACGCGGCCGGCCAGGTTGCGCAATGCGTGGCGAGGCTCGCGTCATCGAGAAGATCGCCAACCGGAACCGAACGAAGGCGATCGAGAACCTCGCTGGAAATGCCGGAACAGGCGACCGGTTCAAGGCCGCCATCGTCGAGCAGAAGGATCGCGCCCCCACCGATTCCGGGATCTGCAGCCATGGCCCGGACGATCGCCGTCATGACGATCTCGAGCGGTTCGGCGCGGACGATCATTTCGAGGATACGAACGTATGTCTGCCCCAGGAGGGCGAAATCCAGCGGGGCTGCGGGCGCGTTATCCAGGCAAGGCCCCGCGGGATCGATCACTTCGCGGCGCTCCGCGCAAAGACGTCGATCTCGCACACGGTCTGGCTCACAGGTTCCTGCATGGCCAGCACAGTGGCGCGAAGGCTTCCCTTCAGGGTCGCGAGGCGACCTCCGGCGACGAAACGGTGCTCGAAGGGAATCTCCGCTTTGGACCGGATCTCCTGCCGGAGGGTGGCGAGATGCGTCGGATCGGCAATCAGCAGCACGGCCGTCTCGTCTGACCACGCGAATGCCTGGGCGTTCGGCGCAAAAGGCTGAATATGATCACGAATGAGGGTATGCACCAGCGCTCTCGCGGCGTCCTTGCCATAACGCATGACAATAGCGTCGAGGCGCTGCAGCACGAAAACGGCCACCCCGCCGGGGCGCTCGCTCGATCCCTCCGTCATTGTGGCTACCGCTCGTTCGCGATCCGGGTACTCCGGGGGAGCCACGTGGAAGGCGTCCCGCGCGGCCGCGATGTGCTTGTTCATCTCCGAGATGGCGCGCGGGGATTCGCCACGCACCCGAACGGTCTCCTGAGAGACGAGCCGGATCACGTCGTTGACTTTCGATTTCAGGCTCGAGATGTCGTTGAGAGTGGCGGCGAGCTCGAGCGTCATCTCCATTTGGCGCAGCGCATCGAGACTGCGGTCACTGCCGGCGGCCAGCATGATGAGCGCCTCATTCATGCTGGAAAGCATTCGGCGCATGTCACTGCACTGCGCGTGCGATGCATCGTCGCATCGCCGACGGAACTCCTGGACGCTTCGGTCGAAGGCCTCGCTTGAGGACGGCGGCTGATCGGCGCTTCGGATACTTTCCGAGAGCAGCCGCAGGTCGTCCCGGATATCGCGATAAGGCTCGCCATCGAGCACGTGGCGGGTTACTGAATCGACGAGCGCGGTGGCGAATTCAGGCCAGGGCGCCGCAACCGGCGAAGGAGGAGAAGGCGGCGCGGGTGGCGGAACTGGCGCTGCATCGGCGCGCTCGGATTTTTTCCGCATCGCCTCCAGATACGGCTTGAGCGTCACCATCGGACTGGACCGCCTGAAATTCGTTGGGAAATTCTAAACGAATCCACGAATGGCTGATCGGCAGTTCGGGGAAATTTCCTTAGCCGAATTTCACAATGCCGTTCCGTTTCGGGCGCGGGAAATTACATCGTGCGGGTGATTTTGCTGAGAGTTCTGGGACGATCCGGGTCGAGATTTTTTTCAGTGGCAAGGGCGGCTGCAAACAATTGAGCTGGAATGATATACGGGATCGGAGTGAAAAGCTCCGGAATGCGCGCGGGAACCGAGATGACGCGCGACGCGACGTTGGCGGCGGCAGGATTGCGACGATCCGTAATCACCACGGTCTCGGCTTTCAGGTTGGCGATCTTCGCAAGAATTTCCTGGGTGGATCCCCAGGTAGGTCCGGAGGGCGCGAAGAGGAAAACAGGGAAATTCCGGTCGACCATGGCGATAGGGCCGTGGAGGAAATCGGCCGAAGAGAAACGCTCGGCCACAACGTAAGAGGTTTCCATCATCTTGAGAGCGAACTCGAAGGCGTTGGAGTAATTCAGTCCGCGTCCTACGACGACGGCGTGGTGCATGAAGCGGTATCGCTCGGCGAGCGCGGCGACTTCGGATTCGAGCTCGAGGGCGGTGGCGGCGAGATCAGGGAGCGACTCGAGGTCTTCAATCCGGAGTTTGGCCCCGAGCGCCCAGGCCAGGAGATACAGAGCCATCAACTGGCCGGTGTAAGTCTTGGTCGCGGCGACGCTTTTTTCGCGCCCCGCGCGCACCAGAATCACATGCTCGGCAATGCCGGTCATGGCGCTTTTCGGCTCATTGGTAATGCCGACGGTAAAGGCGCCGGATTTTCGGGCCTGCTGGAGCACGGCGTTGGTATCGGTGGATTCGCCGGATTGGGAGATAGCGACCACGAGCGCATCCTTATAATTCAGGCGCGCATTGTAGATGGTGTGGACGGAAGGGGCGGAAAGCGAGACGGGAATCCCTGCGGCTATTTCAATGAGGTAGCGGCCGAAAAGAGCGGCGTTGTCCGAGGTACCGCGGGCGGCGAGCGCGACAAAGCGCGGCTTACGGCGCTGCATGAGAGCACGGAATTTTTCCGTTCGGCGGAGCTCGGATGCGAGCGTTCGCGCAAGCGCTTCGGGCTGCTGCCGGATTTCATCGAGCATTCGTGACATCGAAGGTCCAGTTTACAAATCACAAGGGGCGGGCCGTTATTTTTTTCAACCGAGTCCGTGCCAGCGGCGGCCTGTGCGCTGCTTTCTTATCCCGCGCACGACGCGCCGCCCAGGTCCGGACGAACGCTTATAATCGGAAGACGCGGGGCCGCACCCTTTCGGGCCGCCATCGCGTCTGAAGAACATATATGAATAGCCGTGCGAAATTCGCCGTAGTCACGTCATCTACATTGCTGGTTTGCCTGCTCCTTTTCGGGGGAGTGATCAGCCGGGGGGCTTCGGCGGAAGACCAAAGCACGGCCAGCAGCAACATCTACCGGCACCTTGCGGTCTACTCGGAAGTTCTTTCGCGGATCAAAAGTGAATATGTGGAAGAGCCCGATATGAGCAGCGTCACGCTGGGCGCGATGAATGGCCTGCTCGAATCGATCGACCCGTACGCAAGTTACCTGAACGCAACGCAGTACAAGGAATACCTGAAGAACTACGATACATACCGCGGCGATCTCGGAATGGTATTGGCCAAGAAGTACGGCTACATCACGATCGTTTCGGTGATACCGGGATCACCTGCGGACAAAGCCGGGCTGAACACGGGAGACTTCCTCGAGTCGATCAAGGGGATTGCCACGCGGGACATGCCTCTCGCTTATGCGCGGCTGCTACTCAAGGGCGAACCGGGAACCACCATTGAATTGTCGGTTCTGCGTCATAAACCGGAACCGCAGAAGATCACGATGACGCGGGCGATCGTGAAGCTGCCGCCGATCGAGTCGAAGCTTCTGCCTGAACAGATCGGATATATCAAGATTGCGGCGCTCGGAGAGCAGCAGGTAAAAGAGACGGCGACGGCTCTTGCAGATTTGCAGAAGCAGGGCGCGAAGAGGGTGATTCTCGATCTGCGTTATTGTGCGACGGGAGATCCGGACACCGGCGTCGAACTGGCGAACCTTTTCCTCGACAAGGGCCTGATCGTTTACGCGCAGGGCCAGAAGTATCCGCGGAAGGACTTCAACGCAGCTGAAAAGAAGCAGGTTTCGACGTTGCCAATGGTGGTGTTGACCAACCGGGGTACGGCATCCGGGGCGGAAGTGGCGGCGGGAGCGTTACAGGCAGACAAACGAGCGCGCGTGGTTGGCGAGCGCACCTATGGCGATGCGTCGGTTCGGCAGCCAATCACGATGGATGACGGCAGCGCCATCATTCTTTCGGTGGCTAAATACTATACGCCCGAGGGCAAATCGATTCAGGACAACGGAATCACGCCGAACGAGCAGGTTGTAGAAGCCGAGGCCGCACTTGGGGACTCGGACGATGACGCCGTCAGTGTGCCGCAGCCTGGAGCCGAGGCAAAGAAGCCGGGTCCGGACACCATTCTGCTAAAAGGCATTGAGGTCGTAAAGCAGCAGTCCTGAGAACTGGAGAAAACGAAAGGGCGGCGCGCCGGGAGCCCGGTACGCCGCCTTTTTTATTCCTGCGAATTACAGCGTTTTCAGGTAGGCGAGCAGGTTGGCCTTTTCTTCGGCCGAGAGCATGTCTTTGTACGACGGCATGCCGTTGCCACCCTCGTTGATTTTTTCAAGAACGTTGGCGTCGTTGACGGGCTTGCCGTTCGAATCCAGCTTGCTCTTCTTGAAGAGGCCTTTGAGGCCCGGGCCCATTTTTCTGTCCGTACTGTCGGCGTTGTGGCAGACAGAGCACTGCTCGAATACTTCCTTCCCCTTGGCGGCATCACCTTGGCCCTGTGCATAAACGGGCGCCGATGCCGCCAGTGCGAAAGCGCCCAACATGAACAAACTTAAAGATTTCTGCATCATGTCTCCTTGCCAGACTCGTCCTTAGTCTACAAGACAACCAGGTGAAATCGGGACGAGGATAATGGAGTTTTAACTTTCGTGCGAAAGCTGAGAGCGATCCTTTTCTCATTTCCGGCGATTATTCTGGCGACCATCGTAATGGCGACGATCTCATTAATCACCTCGATCTGGGACCGTTCGGGCGTCACACAGCACCGGATTGCGCGGGCCTGGTCACGAATTCTGCTGGCGGCCGGATTCGTTAAAGTGCGGGTCTTCGGAACGGAAAAGCTGGATCCGCAGCGAAGCTACGTGCTCGTCTCGAACCACGCGAGCTACATGGACACACCGGCTGTTTTGAGCTCGGTTCCGCTCCAGTTCCGGTTTTTCGCCAAGAAGGGCCTGTTCTCAATCCCCTTTCTCGGCTGGCATCTGAAGCGAGCCGGACATTTGCCAGTGGTGCGAGGTGATGCGCGGGCTTCCTTAAAGGCGATGTCGGAGGGCGCGAAGCTGATTCAGAAACGAGCGGTTTCGCTGCTGCTGTTTCCGGAAGGCGGCCGCTCGGAAAAGCGCATGCGGCCATTCCTCGAAGGCGCGGCGTACATTGCCATCAAGGCCGGGGTTCCGGCGGTCCCGATCGGGCTGGTGAATACGCGGGGCGTCTTGCCGATGCATTCGGGCGTGATCCGGCCGGGAACGATCGAGGTTCATGTCGGGGACCCGATCGACACTGCGGGTATAGCTCTTAAGGACCGCGGCCGATTGAACGAGGAATTGCAGCAGCGGGTGGCGGAACTGGCCGGCGAACTCCCGGTCGCGACCGAAGACGCAGGGAAGATCGGCCGGGTGATGGAAACGCCTGGGACGAGCGCGATCTGAACAGGACCCAGGCACTCCGGCTATTCTTGTAATTCATGCGGGCTGAAAAGCCTGTAACCCATTTGATATGAATCCGACTACGATCCCGGAACTGCTGCGTTCCGCCGCCGAGAAATGCTCCGATGGGCTGGCTTTGCGGCAACCCTTCGGAAAAGATGTCCACACGTGGACGTGGAGCGAATACCTGCAAGCGGCCGAGGAGATCGCGGCCGGATTGAAGGCGCTCGGGATTGGAAAAGGCGATCATGTCGCGCTGTGCTCGGAAACGCGCGCCGAGTTTTACCTGGCGGATCAGGGAATTCTGATGAATGGCTCGGTGGCGGCCGCTTTGTACCCGAGTTATCCCCCGGCCGAACTGCTGAAGACGATCCAGGCAGCTGAGGCGAAGGCGCTCTTTGTGGAAGACCCGAAGACCTTCGCGAAGCTGAAGCAGGCGACCGTCGGGCGGTTCATTCTTCTGACCGGGGAAGC
>Ga0068855_100011673_pt1 | contig 10616 bp, 7 predicted proteins | sample KBSCornC52_FD_66592 | JGI IMG/M metagenome (GOLD analysis project Ga0068855, IMG submission 66592) | Corn rhizosphere microbial communities from Kellogg Biological Station, Michigan, USA - KBS Corn C5-2 | ecosystem: Host-associated > Plants > Roots > Rhizosphere > Soil ... | reverse complement strand
TGCAGCGCCGCGATCGAAGCAAACGGATCGGGCGAATTCAGCGGCACCTCGATAATGCGGATACCCGCCTCAATCAGCGCTGCACCGATGTCGATTGCCTCGGCGGGCACGACACCGCGCAATATTGCGATGACGGGAGGCGCACCCTCGCGCAGAAGATCGTCAAGCGCTGGCATCGAGCAGCCTCAACCCGGCGACCACGCAATCGTCGCCGTTCATGGCGTCGAACGGAACCCCAAGACGTGTCAGCGCTGCTGCGTATCGAGCTGACAGTGTCGCGGTTCCGATCACGACAACCCGGTCGGCCGGCGTCATCGCGCGGACTTCCCCTCCGATGAGCAAGCCCGAGACCACCCCACGCGCCCATGAGGACGACTTTCCGTCCAGCAGCTGGGCGGCGCGGGCCTCGAACAGGCCCGAGGCAGCTACTGATCCATCGGCCGAGCGCTCCAGGCCCGCGTCGAAGCCCGCTTCCTCATCCGCATCCGTGCCGTCGCCGGAAAGAAGGAGGCTCGATTGCTCAAGCAAGCCGAAGAGTTCGCCGGTGATGAATGTCCGGAAAGCGCCGATCCGGCCTTCGCTTACCCGCACCCATTTGCTGTGCGTACCCGGCAACACGAACAGGCGCTCGCCGGTAGCCAGCCGCGGATCGAGCGCCAGGGCGCCGAAGATTTGCGTTTCCTCGCCGCGCATCACGTCGGGGCGGCCGCCGGCGTCGCGTGTCGAGACCCCGGCCGCCAGCGTGACCTTCCTGCCGGACAAGGCGAAATCTACCGACCGTTCCAGCCACGCCGAACGCCCGGCCGGGCACGGGACGTAAGGCGCCTCGCGCAAGCCGTTCCGGGCGCCGGCCATTCCGCACAGGATCACGCGTTCCTCGGGCCAGTTACCAAGGGCAGATACGAGAGCGCCTGCGGGATCGCCAACCTGCGCGATGCCGGGCCCTTTGCGACGTTCGGCAATGTTCCCGTCCTCGATCCGCCACAGCCGCAGCCTCGTATTGCCCCAATCGCCGAGAACGATGGCCACACCCGCTATCGCGCTTCTTCGGGCGGCAAGGCATGGGTCGGCGCGGAGCCCCACAGCGCATAGCCGAGCACCAGCAGCTCGCAGGCGGCGGTGAGGAAGAAACTGTTCTGGATGCCGTAGAGATCGGCCAGCCAGCCCTGCACAACAACCAGCGCGCCGCCGGCGATGGCCATGATCAGCAGGCCCGAGCCTTCCTCGGTCAGCGGCCCGAGGCCGCGGATCGCCAGCGCAAAGATCGTCGGGAACATGATCGAGTGGAACAGCCCGACCAGCATCAGACCATACATCGCCGCCTGCCCGTGGGCGAGCGAGGCGACGAGCATCGTCAGGAATGCGGCGGCGGCGAACGCCGCGAGCACCTTCTCCGGCGCCATCCAGCGCATGATGAACGCGCCGGCGAAGCGGCCGACCATCATGCCGCCCCACACGAACGTGAGGTAGAAGGCCGCCTGCTCGTGGGTGATGTTGCCGATATCGGGCTGCGAGACGAAGTTGATGAACAGGTTGCCTACGCCGATCTCGGCAATGAGGTAGACGAAGATCGCCACCACCCCGAGCACCAGGTTGCGGTGGCGCCAAAGCGAGAGGTGCTTGCGTTCCTCGGCGTTGGCGCGGCGGGTCGCCTCGCTGAGAGCGGGAAGCTTGGCGCGGGCGATCGCGAAAGCCAGGACCGCCAGAACCGCGGCGACGATGAGGTAGGGCAATTGCGTCGCCTGCGCATCGGCCATGCGCTCGGCGTAAGTCAGGTGCGTTCCTTCGAGCGTGGTCCCTCCGCTGGTGCGGCTGAGGATCAGGTAGCGACCGAAGACCACCGCCAGCACGTCGCCGGTGGTGTTGAATGCCTGCACCAGGGTGAGGCGGGATTCCGATGACTCAGGCGGCCCGATCACCGCGACGTAGGGATTGGCGGCGACCTGCAGCAAGGCGATGCCGCAGGCGACGATAAACAGGGCCGCGAGCGTTACCTCATAAGACGGAATCCGCGCGGCCGGGACCATCAGCAGCGAGCCAAATGTCATCACGGCGAGGCCAACCACCAGCGCTCTTTGGTAGCCGATGCGCTCGATCAGCTTGGCCGAGGGAATCGAGGCCACCAGGTAGCCGATAAACCACGTAGATTCGATCAATGTGGTCTGAGTATAGTTGAGGTCGAACACGCTGCGCAGGTGAGGCAGCAGCGTGTTGTTGATGACCGTGATGAAGCCCCACATGAAGAACAGGCTGGCGAGCAGCGCGAGCGCCCTGCCGTAAGAGGCCGTCGCCCCATTTTCAGATCCCGCCACCCGAATTTCCTCCCGCGGTTGCGAACTTATTTGTATGAGTATATGCGGCGATTAATGGGGTCAACTCCTGACAAGAAGCTGCGCTCAGCCGCCTGGTTCGACAACCCGGCGAACATCGACATGACCGCGCTCTACCTCGAGCGGTACCTCAATTTCGGCATCAGCCTTGAGGAACTGCGCTCCGGCAGGCCGGTGATCGGCATTGCCCAGACCGGCAGTGATCTGTCGCCTTGCAACCGCCACCACCTGGTCCTGGCCGACCGCCTGCGCGAAGGCATTCGCGAAGCGGGCGGCGTCGTCCTCGAATTTCCGGTCCACCCGATCCAGGAGACGGGCAAGCGACCGACCGCCGGGCTTGACCGCAACCTGGCGTTCCTGGCCCTGGTCGAGGTGCTCTATGGTTATCCGCTCGACGGCGTGGTGCTGACGATCGGCTGCGACAAGACCACGCCGGCGTGCCTGATGGCGGCAGCGGCTGTCAACATTCCGGCGATCGCGCTATCGGTTGGGCCGATGCTGAACGGGTGGAACCGTGGCGAGCGCACCGGTTCGGGCACGATCGTCTGGAAAGCCCGCGAGATGCTCAGCCGCGGGGAGATCGACGATGCCGGGTTTATCCGCCTGGTCGCCTCGTCGGCGCCTTCAACCGGCTACTGCAACACAATGGGAACGGCGGCGACCCTGAACAGCCTCACCGAAGCGCTGGGCATGTCCCTTCCTGGATCTGCGGCTATCCCGGCGCCGTACCGCGACCGCCAGGAATGCGCCTATCACACTGGCAAGCGGATCGTCGAAATGGTCCGTGAGGACCTCAAGCCGTCGGACATCCTCACCCGCGATGCGTTCCTCAACGCCATCGTCGTCAATTCGGCGATCGGCGGCTCGACCAATGCGCCTATCCACCTCACGGCTATCGCGCGGCACATGGGCGTCGAGCTCGACGTACGGGATTGGCAAAAGCGCGGCCATGCGGTCCCGCTCCTGGTGAACCTGCAGCCGGCGGGCGATTATCTCGGCGAGGATTACTACCACGCCGGCGGCGTGCCCGCGGTCGTGAACCAGCTTATGTCGGCCGGGCTGATCCGGGAGGACGCGCCGACCGTAAACGGCCGGTCGCTGGGAGACAATTGCCGAGGCGCGCAGATCGACAACGAGCGGGTAATCCGTCCGATATCGAGCCCGTTGCGTGAAAACGCCGGGTTTATTGTGCTCACCGGCAACCTGTTCGACAGCGCCGTCATGAAGACGAGCGTGATCTCCGATGCCTTTCGCGAACGCTATCTGTCCAATCCGGACGATCCCGAGGCGTTCGAGGGACCGGTCGTCGTCTTCGACGGGCCCGAGGACTATCACGCGCGGATCGACGATCCGGCGCTCGCTATCGACGAGTGCACGCTCCTCGTGATGCGCGGCGCGGGACCGATCGGCTATCCGGGCGGCGCGGAGGTCGTCAACATGCGCGCGCCGGCTTATCTCCTGCGCGAGGGCGTGAGCGAGTTGCCATGCATCGGCGACGGACGGCAATCGGGCACCTCCGGCAGTCCCTCGATTCTGAACGTCTCGCCGGAAGCGGCAGTGGGCGGCGGGCTTGCCTTGCTCAAGACGGGCGATCGGCTGCGGATCGACCTGCGTCAGGGGTTGGTGAACCTGCTTTTGCCGGACGAGGAGTTGTCGCGTCGGCGCAGGGAACTCGAAGCCCAAGGTGGATACGCCTACCCGGAAGCCCAGACGCCCTGGCAGGCGATTCAGCGCGCACTCATCGGGCAGCTCGGAACGGGCGCGATCCTGGAAGGAAGCGAAGCCTTCCAGCGGATCGCGCAGACGTACGGCGTGCCGCGCGACAATCACTGAGGGAACGATGGCCACGGTCGAAATCGCCTCGCTCGTCCAGTTCCGTGGCAACGGCGCGCGTGGCCTTGCGGGCCTCAGCACCGAAGGGAACGCTTTCGTGCTGTCGGGCGCATCGAGCACGCTTGAACTTGCCCGGCAAGCGCTGGCGATGTCCTCGAGTCTTACGGCGATGGCGGCCACGCGCACCGGCGAAAGCATCGACTTGTCGGGTGTGACGCTGCTCACCGCCATCGACCATCCCGATTCCGCGCATCTGACTGTCAGCGGGACGGGACTGACACATCTCGGATCGGCCGAGGGACGTGACCGCATGCACAAGGCAGCGGCCTCCGGCCAGGCGACGGATTCCATGCGCATGTTCCTGATGGGCGAAGCCGGCGGTAAGCCGGCCGCCGGAATGACAGGTGTCCAGCCGGAGTGGTTCTACAAGGGAGACGGTTCCGTGCTCGTCGCTACCGGCGATCCCTTGCCGCTGCCCGCCTACGCCCAGGATGGCGGCGAGGAGCCGGAGATTGCCGGGATTTACCTGATCTCGGATGACGGGAAAGCCCACAGACTCGGCTTTGCCCTGGGCAACGAATTCTCCGATCATGTGACGGAGCGAGAGAATTATCTCTGGCTGGCGCATTCCAAGTTACGTCACGCCGCGCTGGGCCCCGAACTGCGGCTCGGCGATCTCCCCTCCGACGTGCGAGGAACAAGCCGTATCCTGCGGGACGGCGCGGTCTTGTGGGAAAAGCCGTTCGCCACCGGCGAGGCGAACATGACCCACACGATCGCCAATCTCGAGCACCATCACTTCAAGTATGTCCGGTTCCGCCGGCCGGGCGACGTCCATGTCCATTTCTTCGGCACCGCCACCGCAAGCTTCGCCGACGGCATCGAAACCCGCGAAGGCGACGTGTTCGAGATCGAGGCCGAGCCGTTTCGATTGCCGCTCCGCAATCCGCTGGTCCGCAGCGCCGACGAAGGTCTGATCGAAGTGACCGCGTTGTGAGCCGCATCCGGATCGCCCTTGCCGGATACGGCAAGATCGCACGCGACCAGCACGAGCGGGCCATTTGCGAAAGAGATGATTTTGAGCTGGTCGCGGTGGCCGATCCGGCCGCTCGCCACGCTGACGTGCCCTCTTATGACAGCCTCGCGTCGATGCTCCGGGCACAGCCTGAGATCGCTGCGGTCTCGCTTTGCATGCCCCCCGCCGCCCGCTCGGTCACCGCCATCGAGGCCATCGCGGCGGGACGGCACGTCCTGCTTGAGAAACCCCCGTCTGCGACGCTGGCCGAGGCCGAGCGCGTCGTAGGGGCGGCGCAACGGCAAGGCGTGACGCTCTATACCGCCTGGCATTCGCAGCACGCGGCGGGGGTCGATGCGGCGCGCGACTGGCTCAGCGGCAAGACGATCGCCTCGGTGCGCGTGAACTGGAAAGAGGACGTGCGGGTGTGGCACCCCGGCCAGGCGTGGATCTGGCGGCAGGGCGGCTTCGGCGTGTTCGATCCCGGGATCAACGCTCTGTCGATCCTCACGACAATCCTGCCCGGCGAGTTGCGCCTGCTCGATGCCCAGCTCGAGGTCCCGGCCAATTGCGCCACCCCGATTGCCGCGCGCTTGCGGCTTGCCGGCAAGAATTTCCCGGTCACCGCGGAATTCGACTTCCGCCAGACCGGCCCGCAAAGCTGGGACATTGAAGTGGACACCGGCGCCGGCGGCTTGGTCCTTTCGCAGGGTGGCAACACCCTCGTCATCAATGGGCAACGGCAAGCGACAGCCCCGGAAGCCGAATACGCTCGGCTCTATGCGCGCTTCGCCAGCCTGATCCGTTCGAGCCGAAGCGAAGCCGATCTCGCGCCAATGCGGCTCGTCTCCGAAGCGCTCGGCAAAGGCAGGGCGGTGACGGTCGACACGTTCGAGGACGCGGCTTGATGCGACAGATTGCCGCGACATGACAGGAGGTTAGGACATGAGGACTTCGATCATCCCGGCGCTGGTGCTGGCCTTGGCGGCGACACCCGCGCTCGCAGGCGAGGCGCACCGGGAAACGTTCGGCAAGCTCGACGACGGAACGCCCGTGGAAGCGGTCACGCTCAGCAACAACCATGGGATGAAGGTCCGCGTCCTTGCGTGGGGCGCGGCGATGCAGGAGCTCATCGTTCCGGGCCGCAAGGGCGCGACGGACGTGATCCTCGGTTATGACGACATGACCGGCTATCTCAAGGCCTCGAATTACTTCGGCGCCACTGTCGGGCGTTACGCGAACCGCATCGCCAAGGGCCGGTTCTCTCTCGATGGGAGGGAATACCAGCTGGCAACCAACGACGGGCCCAATGCGCTGCACGGCGGCAACAAGGGCTTCGACAAGCACTTGTGGACGATCGTCAAGGTCGATTCGGGTCCGAAAAGCGCCTCCGCCACCCTGACCTACACCAGCCCCGACGGAGAAGAGGGCTATCCCGGAACGATGAAAGTGACTGCCACCTTCACGCTCACCGAGACTGACGAACTGCACGTCAACTATCGCGCGACGACCGACAAGCCGACCATCGCCAACATCACCAACCATTCCTATTTCAATCTCGGCGGGGTTGCCGCGGGTCATTCTGCGACTGAATCCGTCGTGACGATCCCCGCCGCAAATTACACCCCGGTGGACCCTACGCTAATTCCCACCGGAGAAATTCGCCCGGTCGCTGGAACGCCCTTCGATTTCCGCAAGCCGAGGCGGGTGTCCGACCGGGTACGCGATGGGCGCGACGAGCAGCTGCGCATCGGGCGAGGTTACGATCACAACTGGGTTGTCAGCCGCGCACCGGTTGAAGGGCTGCAATTGATGGCCAAGGTCGAAGACCCCGCCAGCGGCCGCACGATGGAGATCTTTTCGAACCAGCCGGGCGTGCAGTTCTACACCGGCAACTTCCTCGACGGCACCGCGACCGGCAAGGGCGGCGTGATCTATCGCCAGGGAGACGGTCTCTGCTTCGAACCGCAAGTGTTCCCCGACACCCCCAACAAGCCATCGTTCGGCTCGGCGCGCCTCGATCCGGGCCAGACCTACGAGAATCGCATCGTCTACCGGTTCTCGGTCACGCGCTAGCTGCCGCGCAAGTCCAGGCTAGCGTTCCTTCGTGGCTGCCACGGCGGCGTTGGCGGCCAGGATATACTGCGACGTCGTGTTGACGGTGTACTCGTTTTCGTACCACAGGAACGGCCAATCCGTCTTGAGCTCGGGAAAGTCGGGCTTGATGATCAGCACGCCGGGCACCAGCCCGCCGGGAATGAAGCTGTAGTCCGCGCGGTTGTGGCCATAGCCGATCAGCTTGGATTGCGTGCCCACGGTGGAGACCAGAGACAGGTTGTTCGCCGGATGGCGCCCGAGCAGGTAATCGATAGCATCGAGGGTATATTGCGTGCCGACGATGTCCGGAAAGGCCCGGTGCAGCAGGTACATGTCGGAGCCGAATTCAGCGACCTGGTGCGAGCCCGCCCATGAGCCTTCGCCGATCGGCACGCCGAACGGGTTCTTGGTGCGCAGGGCGTCGGCCTGCGCCTTGACGGCGCGGACGGCCGATACGAGCTGAGTCTTGTAGTCCGCGCCCATGTAAGGGATCGCAAGGACGGCTGACGCGCCGATCCAACCGAAATTCTGCTTAATCACGGGGAGCAACTGCTCGACGCGGGTCCGATAGACGGCATCTCCCTGGGTGGCCATCAGCAGTTCGATCGTCGCCGATGCGTCGGAGATTGCAAGGTTGCCCGGGCTGTCGCGTCCGTCGCTGGTGTCGGCGGCGTCAAGGCGACTTCGTTGCGCTTGCCACAGCGCTTTGGCGGCGGCGAGCGCCCGGCTGGCGAGGGCTGGATCGGAGGCCTTGAGCACCCGGCTCGCCGCCGCCAGCGCGCCCGCCATGGACAAATCGTTGGCCGGCAGGTCGGTCGTGAAGGCCCAGCGATCGTCGGATTGCCCAGACCTGTCGCCCTTGCTTTCGTTGGTCTTCAACCCGGCGTCGTAGGCCTTTCCGTCCGTCTGCGAGGCCGCATCTCCGAGGTGCGTGTACTGCTGCAGCGTCGGATCGACGATACCGACGATCGCGTGCCCGAAGACGTCGAACTGGGCGAGCAGTTGCAGGGTTCCGTGGCGGATCTGCTGGATCGAATCCTGCACACCGTCGGGCTTGCGGATCTGCACGTAGCGGGCTGCCTCGTCGACGCTGGTCTCATCCCAGTCGAGGCCGAAGAGTTCTCGGCCCCACGCGAGGTCGCGCACCACTGCCGAGTTGCTTGGCGTCTGGATGTCGTAGTCGCCGGCATCCTGCCAGCCGCCGACGGCAAGGCCGGGAATATGCTCGCCGGCCTTGAAGGGCGAATCCAGGTTCGGCCCCATTTTGTAACCGTCGAAGTGGACGATGTTCGGGGGCGCCTGGCGCGCGTCGTCGAGGTGCGAGACACCCTGCCAGATGCGGTACTGCTCGCGCACCTTCACGTGGTCCATCTGCTCGGCAAGATAGGTGTCGAGCGAGGTCTGCCAGATGCGGTCGTAGGCGTCGGCCGAGATCGTGAATGGTCCCGTGGTGTGGCCGGCATAAGAGATTTCGTAGAGCCCCGGCTCGCGCACGCTGGTGAAATCGAACGTTGCGTACCGATAGCGCATCCATTTGCCCCACGGCTTGACGCTCGCGGTGAGGACGGGCTGCGGCCTGCCGGCGGCGGTCAGCTTGAGAAGCGTCGCCTGCGCCGGCCCCTTGAAATTAGGGTCGAGCTCGATCACCGCGACCTTGCTCCGACCCGGTGTGTAGCCCGCCTGGTTATAGGAGACGACCGGGTCGCGCACCCAGTCGGCGATGAGGTTGGGCTTGACGTGCCAGACGACGGCATCGGATTGGGCGCCGGCCGGGATCAGCGAGCGGACGACGAACCAGCCGTTCTGCGCCCGGTTGCGCGCGTCGTACAGCGCCAGCGGCGCCTTGTCGGAGGTGATCGTCACGCGCGATAACGGGTCATCCGGAGCGAGGGTGATCGAATGTCCGCCCGAAGCGAGCGGCAGCGGATCGCCGGAACCGTCGGTGGCCATCGGGCCTGTGGGATCGCGCGGGAAAAGGCCCGGCGCACCGTCGAGATAGTAGGCTTTGCCGAAATAGACGGTCGGCAGGAAATCGAGATTGAAGCCGGCCTTCCCGGCGAGGTTTGCCGGAAGCGGCTTGTCCAGGTCGACCGCGATCCGGAAGCCCGACCCTTCCGGCGAAACCCTGATGCGGTACGACAAGCCTTGATCCTCGTAGGCCGCGCGCACGACGACCTGGGCGGGATTGGCGGTCGTCGAGCGATCGATGAAACCCGGCACCGGGTCCCATTGCTCAGGCGTCGGGTTCAGCCGCACGTCGCCGTCCGCGGCGACGCGCTGACCGTGCAGCACGACCTGGATGCCGCCGTTCTTTTCGTCGAAGAAGATCGGACTCCATTGGTCCTGGTCCACGACCACGGTGATGCCGCGTCCCTCCAGCGTTTGCGCCGGCGTGATCGTCAAAGCTTGTCCGCCGGCCGCGTGCGCCGCGACGATCGGGCACCCCGTGGCCAGCAGCGCGGCCAGAAACTGCTTACGCATTGCTACTCCCCGAACCGATTGGTAGCGCTATCATGACGGCTTGCGGCTGGGCTTGCAACAGTCGGAGTAATGGGCTCTGCTGCCGAGGCGGCTAAAGTGGAGGGCGGAGAGATTGCCACGGGTCACACGCCGATCGGTGCTCCAAAGCGGAGCGGTGCTCGGCGGAGCGATGGCGGTTCCGGGTTGGGCGGCGGACCCGCGACCCTCGTCGGACCAGCGCTTGTGGTATCGCCAGCCGGCGCAGCAGTGGACCGAGGCCTTGCCGGTCGGTAACGGTCGCGTCGGGGCGATGGTCTTCGGCGGGACGACGCACGAGCGGCTGCAGCTCAACGAAGATACCTTGTGGAACGGCGGGCCGTACGATCCGGTCAACCCGAGCGCGAAAGCCGCGCTGCCGCAAATTCGCGATCTCATCTTCGCCGGCCGCTGGGCCGAAGCGCAGGCTCTTGCCGACGCAAAGGTCATGGCCACGCCGCTGAAGCAGATGGCCTACCAGCCGGTGGGCGACCTGCTCATCGATATCCCAGGTCCGACTGGTCAGGTGGATCGCTATCGCCGAGAGATCGATCTCGATGCGGCAATAGCCACAACCCGGTTCAGGATCGGCGGTGTTACCTTGACCCGCGAGGTGGTCGTTTCGCCCGTCGATCAGGTGCTGGCGATGAGGCTGTCCACCGACCGGCGCAGCGCGATCTCATGCGACATCTCGCTTCGCTCGCCGCAACCCGAAGCAGCGACGAGCACGGATGGAGCGGATTTCGTCCTCACTGGCCGCAACGCATCGCAGGACGGTATCGCGGGAGCGTTGCGCTTCGAAGCGAGGCTCGCGACCGTCGTGTCCGGCGGTGCGGTCCAACACC
>Ga0068855_100011667_pt1 | contig 10620 bp, 9 predicted proteins | sample KBSCornC52_FD_66592 | JGI IMG/M metagenome (GOLD analysis project Ga0068855, IMG submission 66592) | Corn rhizosphere microbial communities from Kellogg Biological Station, Michigan, USA - KBS Corn C5-2 | ecosystem: Host-associated > Plants > Roots > Rhizosphere > Soil ... | reverse complement strand
CGCCGTGAACGTGCAGATCCCGGTTACAAAATGGCTTACCACCATGATCTATACCAATTACAGTTACACCAAATTCTCCGGTAAGCTGTACGGCAACGATATCAATATAGCTGCCGGTATATTCCAGGCAAACATGAACAACCAGATGAATTTCAAAAAAGGATGGGGCGCCGAACTCAGTGGCTGGTACAGAGGCAAAGGTCCCGATGCTCAGATACTGTTAGATGCTTTTGGTCAGCTGTCGGCCGGTATTTCAAAACAGGTGCTGAAAGGAAAAGGAACTGTGAAAATGAATATTCGGGATATTTTCTATACACAAAAACCACAGGGTGAGATTGATTTCAAAAATACCGAAGCGCACTTTGTAAATTCACGCGATACCCGGGTTGCCAATCTAACGTTTACCTATCGTTTTGGCAAACCTTTGAAAAACACCAGCAGCCAACATCGCAATTCGGTTGAAGAACAGAACAGAGTAAGATCAGGAGATTAGTCAGTTGCAGCTGACAAACAATTTGCAACGGATCGAAGCGTGCCACAGTCCTGCCTGAAATTGAAGGGAATCTGTGGCACGCTTTCCTGGCAAAAAAGAAGGTCGCTGGTAATTTGCAAATGGTTAACAGTATTTACAGCCGGAAAATTGTCTAATATATGTTACCTGTTGCCTGGCGAACGCGGTTGGCACAATTTCTGAATATAGTTTGGTAGCTGTTTGAAACGAAAAAAAATGATCTAAAATGGTTTTAGATTTTTTTAACAGTGATCAAAGAAACCTTTTTACAATTCGCGCGTCATATATATACAAAAGGCATTAAACTAAAAGGATGGAAAATGAGAAAGATTATACTTATAGCAATAGCACTGATTTACCTGGTAGGATGCGGAATGTCCTACATGTGACACACAAAAAAATAATTAAACTTTCTTCATATAGAGCAGTCATACAGTTTTTCTCATAAGCAGTTAGTTTTGGTTAACGAGGCCCCATTTCCATGGGGCCTCTTCATTTTTTATAGGATGAACCGCGGAAGGCTGCGCCACCCTTAAGTGCTCACGGTGCATCACTCCGAAAATCAAGGATAACCATCTTCGATGCACAAGGCTGGTCACCATTCTTGTGGAGAATCTACCACGGATCTTTCTAAATTGTTGCCTTTGTACCTATACCTTTTAACCTGTGTTTAATCCGCTTGTGTATTGGTACATATTATAGCCCCCCTGCATTTGATTTGTACTGATTATCATTATTTGTTTTAATATGCCATTAATCTGTTGCATCTTCATATAACCTTTCCTGCTCGTTAACCTCACAACATACGCCATGAAAATAACGACTAACTGCCTGGCAGGAATATTATGCCTCGTCTCCATAACTGCTTTTGCCCAAACTAAATCAGGTAAGATAAGTGGACTGATAACTGATGCTAATACCCAGGGTATTGAATCAGCCACAGCATCGCTGCAACGGGTAAAAGATTCATCGCTGGTAAAAGTGGCCGTGAGTGATAAAAAGGGAAGTTATGAATTTGAACAGTTACCCGAAGGTAACTACTATGTTACCGTTACTGCCGTAGGATATACAAAAGCAGTCAGCAAACCGGTTAAGCTGGCGACAGGTTCTTTTGTTCAGTTGCCTGCTCTTCAATTACAAAAAGCTGTTGCCAAAACATTAGGTGCAGTAACCGTTACCGGTAAAAGACCACTCATTGAAAACAAGATCGATCGTATGGTGGTGAATGTAGAAGCAGCTCCTACCAATGCCGGCGCTTCAGCCATGGAAGTACTTGAAAAATCGCCGGGTGTTACCGTAAGCAATGATGGAGATATCAGCTTAAAAGGCAAACAGGGTGTTAAGGTTATGATAGATGGAAAACCTACTTATCTGTCGCCCGCCGATCTTGCCAATGTATTGAAAAACCTGCCTGCTTCGGCATTGGACCAGATTGAGATCATGACAAACCCGCCGGCCCGTTATGACGCTTCAGGCAATTCGGGTATCATCAATATAAAAACCAAAAAAAGTTTAACCGAAGGATTTAACGGCAGCATGACCGGTGGCGGTACTGCAGGCTGGTTTAAACGTAACGATTCATACCTGGTTCCTGTAAAAACTACGGCCAGCATCAATTTAAATTACCGCAAAGGAAAATGGAACCTGTTTGGCAATTATAACTTCAATTACCGCGAAGGAAAAGGTGTGCTCGATCTTACCCGCCGCTTTTATAATAAAGATGGCTCACTCAATTCTCTTTCTGAATCACATACTGATTTTAACTTCCGGAATAATAACCACACCTTGAAAGTAGGCTTCGATTATTATGCCGATAAAAAGAATGTTTTCGGCATCGTGTTAAACGGGTTTGGTTTCTTTGGCCGGCCCACGCCGCTGAGTACACAGGCAATAATTCAGCCCGATGGCACTGTTCAATCGGTACTGGTATCTACTACTACCAATACGCTGAACAATTTCAACTATTCAGGCAATTTTAATTACAAACATAGTTTCGATTCGGCAGGCCGTGAGTTAACCGTTGATCTTGATTACATCGGATATGCCAATACCAACAAATCAATCCTTGTTACCGATGTATATGATAACTATGGAGGCAATCACCTGGGTAATCTTACACTCAAAGGAGATATTCCCGGCATGATCAATATTTATTCGGCCAAATCAGATTATGTGCATCCACTCAAAAACAATGTTCGTTTAGATGCCGGTTTAAAACTAAGCTATGTAAAAAACGATAATGAAGTAAAATACCAGCGTAACGATAATGGCGCATGGAAACCCGATAACCGTTCGAATCATTTTATTTATCAGGAGAATATCAATGCGGCCTATGTAAGCATTAATAAGAAATGGAAAAAATGGAGTGGTCAGGCCGGACTGCGATTAGAAAATACCATCGCCAAAGGACAACAGGTTACTAATGATTCAACTTTTACCCGCAATTACACAAACCTGTTTCCGACCATGTACCTCAATTATGATGTAAATAAAAACCATAGCTTCACTTTATCGTACGGGCGTAGAATTGAACGGCCCAATTACCAGGACCTGAACCCGTTTGTATGGTTCCTCGATTCGCTTACCTATCGCCAGGGAAATCCTTATCTGTTGCCGCAGTATGCCAATAATATCGAGTTTCGCCACACCTATAAAGGCCGGTATACTACTACATTGAATTATACAAGAACAGACGATGTAATTTCTCAGTTGTTAAAACAGAATACCGAACAAAAGATCACCTTTCTTACCACTGATAATGTGGCCAGGTTTACCAATATTGGTATTGCCATCAATGCGCCGTTCACAGTTGTTAAAAACTGGAATGTAAACCTGTTTGTGAACGTGTATAATAACCGCTATCAGGGTGTTTATTTCAATTCTTATACAGGTAAGAATGATCCTATTGATCTTAATTATACTTCTGCTACTGTCAACATCAGCAATACATTTAATTTTAAAAAAGGATGGAGTGGTGAAGTGAGCGGATTTTACAGGGCCAAAACCATTGAGCAGTTATCCATTTCAGATCCCATGTATTTTATGAATCTGGGTGCGCAAAAGATCGTGATGAAGGGAAAGGGAACCTGGCGACTGAATGTACGCGATCCTTTCCATTGGCAGCAGTACAACGGGCATACCGTTTACAGCGATATAGACGTACGGGTTCACAACAAATGGGATAACCGGAGTGTTACCTTAACATTCAGTTACCGGTTTGGAAAATCAACCGTTGCCCAGGCGCGTCGCCGGAATACGGGCGCTACTGAAGAACAGAATAGAGTAGGGGCGAGCGGTCAATAAAAAGGCAGTTTGCAATTGGCAGTTGGCAGTAAGCATGTACACTGTTTAATTCTGTTAACTGCTGTAAATTGGCAAACTGCCAATTGCCAACTGCCAACTGCGTGTTTTCAAACAAGCGTTCATGTGCATCAGAATAAGTCCCGCACTGGTCCTGAGCGAAATCAAAGGGCCGTCGGGGCTTTTTTTTGATTCAATCTATCCCAAACAATCCCTACTTTCGTATTTGCCTTTTCTGCATGAAGAGGTATATTTTTTCAGCACTAAACTTACACTATTACTATGCCTTCATTTGACATCGTTAGCAAGGTGGATGCTCAGGCACTTGACAATGCGGTGAATGTTACTTCCAAAGAAATTACCAACCGGTTCGATTTTAAGGGATCGCATGTGGTGATCAATCTCGACAAGAAAGAGTTTAAGATCAACATCGAAACCGAAGATGCAATGAAAATGGGCCAGTTGATCGATGTGCTTATTAACCGGGCGCACAAACAGGGTATTGCTCCGGAAGCATTTGACCTGTCGAAAGAACCTTACCAAAGCGGTAAAGTGGTAAAACAGGAGGTGATCGTAAGAAACGGTTTAAAACAGGATGATGCCAAAAAGATCACCAAACTGGTAAAAGATTCGGGTTTAAAAGTGCAGGTGCAGATCATGGATGATATTGTACGGGTAACCGGTAAAAAGATCGACGATCTGCAATCGGTGATCCAGCTTTGCCGTAATGCTTCGCTGGGTTTTCCGCTTCAGTATGAAAATATGCGTAATTAGCCTGAGGTCGGAAGTCTGAGGCCGGAAGTCGGAAAACTTCAATCAGACTTAGAGATTCGAAAAACGGTGACATCTGACTTCGGACTTCGGACTTCCGACATGTGGAAAAAAAGGTGCACAACCGGTGCATAATAACGTCGCTGGTAATTTGGAACAACAGGAAATCAGAATGTATCTTAGGTATAGAAAATCGCAGTAGATCTGTAAAAGGGTTCAATGCGATTAGCGGAAAGCATTGGGTTAACAGGTTATACGTGCCCGTAGCACGCATAAAATGGATCCGGTGCTTTCTTTTTTTTATCATCTTGTCTTTTATTTTTAATTTTATCTCGCGGTTATATTAATTTTCCACTTTCTTTAATTAATTTTTAAAAAAGTCAGGAATAAAATTTAATTTGGCGGAGTTAAGGGGGTAAGCTAATTTTGCGGCTTTGCTGATAAAATCAGTAAGTAAAAATTTTCTCAGCTAAAAACGTAAAGCTGGCATACAATCTAAAAATCAAAGAGTTATGAAAAAGGGACTTCATCCCGAAAATTATCGGTTCGTAGTATTTAAAGATATGAGTAACGGATACAGTTTCCTCAGCCGTTCTACAGCACCTACCAAAGAAACAGTGAAGTGGGAAGATGGTAATGATTACCCTCTTATTAAACTGGAAATTTCAAACCAGTCGCACCCTTTCTTTACGGGTCAGAAAGTACTGGTAGACACTGCTGGTAGAATTGATAAATTCAAGAAACGTTACGAAAAGAAAAAATAAAGACGTAATTTCATTTTAATACAAACATTTTTGTTTTTCATGGCTATACTTTCCCTTTCCTGTTCTCAGGAAGGGGATTTTTGTTTTTAGTCGCCTGAGTTCCATTCCCCGGCCTCATCTGGCTTTTTGTATTACCTCAGCCATACATTAGCCGTAATTTAGCCGTACTTTATTCGGGACAGCTTCGGGTACTACCCGAATATGGTATAAGCAAATCCCGAAGAAAGCCCGAACAAAGTATAGATCAGATACCTCCCGGCTGACAATCAAAAGACCCTTTCTTTATATCTGGCTAATACCTGGTTGCCCTTTTGTTTACCTTTTTGTTACCCTTTCCTTAGGAAAAGGGCAACAAAACATAAACAAAGTATAAAGCAGGTATAACCAAAACACGTATAATTCGCCTGTAAGCCGGTTCCCGAATATTTTATTGGATTTTTGTTAGGGCTTTGTTAGGTATTTGTTGGGAAAATGGGGTGTTTTCCCAATGAAAGACCCAATAAATACCTAACAAATACCCAACAAAGCTGCCATAATGCTTAACGCTTAATGCTTAATGCGTAATGCTTAATGCCAATATCCTGATTGCTTTTGCTTTCAGCACTCAGTCTTGAGCGTTTTGCCTTAAGCGTTCAGCATCCAGCGTTTAGTATTCAGTAAGTCTAATTGTTTCCACTTACCCGGCAAATAATTCAAATCATTTCGCCCACATTAAACCGATACCCGCTGTAACTTGTTCCTTTTTAAGGATCCTTTTGCAACTGATTGGGTTACATTATTGATGTTTTGGTAATAATAATTACAGCGAATTTTGTGTTATATTAGTACCATTGGAATGACTGGAAAGAGTAAAATATTGGTGTGTGTGTTCTCAGTTTGGGCAATTGTAGCTATCACGGCTGGTTCTGCATTCGGCCAAACGGCTCAGGATTCTATTCCCTTGCCTGAACTGGGCCCTAACGACACTATACCGGTTCCTGCCATGGTTCTTGACCACCAGTACGTTCCTGCTCAAACGCTTCCCTGGACCTGGGTACAGGTTCCTTACCCCAAACATTTATTACAACGGCGCGAGGCATGGACCCGTTTACGCAATGCTGTTTACGTAACATATCCATATGCCCGCAAGGCCGGGGCTATTATGAACGATATCAATGCGCATATCGCCAATTTGCCTGAATCGGAAAAGAAAAAGTATATCCTCTCGCGTGAAAAGGAGCTGAAAAAGCAATTTGCCGATCCGCTCAGCGATCTGTCGATTTACCAGGGGAAAGTATTAATGAAGCTCATCAACCGGCAAACCGGTAATAACTGCTATAATATCATCAAAGAATATAAAGGCGGATTTACTGCCCGTTTCTGGCAAACCATTGCCTTTGTATTTGGCAGCAACCTTAAGCAGCCCTACGACGCCAATGGCGATGAACGCGAAATGGAAAGAATTGTGCAGGAAGTAGAGAGAATGTACCGCATGTAGTGCTAAGAGGTTATAGGAGTTGAAAGAGAAAATTATATTCTCTTAGCCCTTAATCTTCCCGATCAGCCCTGTAGTTGAAAATCCCTCTACAATCGGATTGATAATTACTTTTCCGCCGGCAGCCATTACTTCTATGGCGCCCACCACCTGGTCGAGGGTATAATCGCCGCCTTTTACCAGTATATCGGGTTGCAGCGTGGTGATCACATTAAGCGGCGTATCTTCTTCAAAAATTACTACCATATCAACCATCAGCAGAGAGGCGAGCACCAGTGCTCTGGAATTTTCATCGTTCAACGGGCGGCTATCACCTTTTAACCGTTTGGTGCTGGCATCGGAGTTTACGCCTACTACCAGAAAATCGGCTTCTGCAGCGGCCTGCGACAGGGAAAAAATATGTCCGCGGTGTAAAATATCAAATACTCCATTGGTAAACGCGACCGTTTTACCGATAAGGCGCCACCGGCGCACCTGATGCAAAACTTCATTCAACGTGCCTATCTTACTGTTGATAATATCAGCTCTTCTCATTTGCTCGTCTTTTATTAAAATATGGCAACAGGCTCAGGGCAACAGCGCCACTTATCAGTGAAAAGAAAAACTGCACCGACCACATTAACTGGCCAAATGCAAAACCCAGTGTATCCTTTAAATTATATACCAGCATGGTTTTTTCTACAAAAAGGGGATATACACCCAAACCACCACCCGGCGCCGGTACAATCATAGCCAGGCTTCCCATGGTCAAAACCGACAAGGACTGGGGAATACCATAGCCTGCTGTTTCTCTCATTGCCCAAAAACCTATCTGAACACTCAGCAGGTACATACTCCAGATAAAGATGGTATGAAATACAAACCAGCCTTTGTTTTTTAAATAGCGCACGCTGGTTATACCATGCCAGATGCCCTCAAATATGGTCTTTATCTTTTGAATGAAAGCGATATGCCGGAATCTTTTAAATACAATAACCACGGCAACGATCACGATCAGCAGGATCGCCAGCAGTATAATAATGCGGGCAGGCGAAAAAGCACCAGCCTTCGATTGCAGGATCTCGTTTAAGGATTCACGTATATAACCGCCGATCAGGTCGGCCTGTGTAAGCAGAGTTGTGACAATAACGAGCACCAGGCAAAGTACGTCGAAGGCGCGTTCGGCTACAATAGTGCCAACCAGTTTATCGGCGGGAACTTTTTCGTAACGTGCCAGGATAGTGCATTTAAGCACTTCACCCAAACGCGGTACGGCCAGGTTGGCCATATATCCGATCAAAACTGCCATGTAGGTATTAAAAATGCGCGGCGTATAGCCCATCGGCTCCATTAATATTTTCCAGCGAAGTGCTCTGCTGTAGTGAGCAAGGAGCAAAGTGATCATTACGGGGATCACCAGCAGGTAATTCGCATTGCGGAATGCATTCCTGATATCTTCCCAGCCTTTATCGGAGATTTTTCTTACCGACCACCATACCAAAAAAATACTGAGCCCCAGAAAGAGGAGATATTGTACTACGCTCAGAATTTTTTTATTCATATGGGAAGTGGTTGTACATCAAATTTACGTTAACCTGCCGATTAGTTGACAAGTTGATAGGTTAATAAGTTAATAAGTTGATAGCTGGTTAATTAGTTAATAAGTTAATAAGTTCACAGGTTAAGAAGTTTATAAGTTAATAAGTTAATAAGTTCACAGGTTAAGAAGTTTATATATTGACTTACCTTATCAACTTGTCAACTTGTCAACTTGTCAACTTGTCAACTTTTCAACCCTATAAACTAAATCACAACTTATTCCCCGTTTGCGGAAACACTATCCATGGTTTGAATGCTTTTGCTTTTTCAAACTCCATGGTGGCATACGAAATAACAATAACAATATCGCCTACGGCGCCCTGCCTGGCGGCGGGCCCGTTTAAACAGCATACGCCCGAACCTCTTTTTCCTTTAATAAGGTATGTTTCAATGCGGGCGCCATTGTTTACATTCACGATCTGAACTTTTTCAAACTCGATCATATTGGCGGCATCCATCAGGTCTTCGTCCAGCGTAAGGCTGCCAACATAATTCAGGTTCGCTTCTGTAATGGTTACGCGGTGTATTTTAGATTTTAAGATCTCAATCTCCATGTTGAATTCTTGTGTTCTGATTATTAAAACGGGCGCAAGCTATAAAAGTTTATTGAAAGTCTGAAGTCTGAGGTCAGATGTCGGAAGTCAGAGGCCACTGTTTTTCTGAGTCTCTGAGTCGGATTTGAGTTTTTCAGACTTCTGCCTTCGGACTTCCGACTTCACAAAATCATATTGTCAATCAGCCTAACATCCCCCAAAAAAGCGGCTATCAGGGCTACGCGTGGTTCGGCGTTTCCACAGGAATCGGCGGGTTTCAGGTTATTGGCATCTGCCAGCTCTACATAATCAATTTTAAATCCCCGGCTGGTCAATAGCTGTTCGGCCTGTGTTTTAATGGCTGCCCAGGGTGTTCCCTTTTTACATTGGTCTTTGATCAGGGAAAGACTTTCATAAATAGAAACTGCTTTTTTACGATCGTCGGGCGGCAGGCGCAAATTACGGCTGCTCATGGCCAAACCGTCGGCTTCCCGGATTGTTGCACAGGTGATGAGTTCGGTAGGTATATCCATCAGTTGCAGCAGCCGGCTTACGACCATACATTGCTGGTAATCTTTCTGGCCCATGAATAATTTATGCGGTTGCACCATGGTGAGCAGTCTGTTCATAACCTGGCAAACGCCCTGAAAATGGCCGGGCCGGTATTTACCTTCCAGCAGGGTTTCCAGATAACCCAGGTCGTAATGTTCCAGACCGGTTGTGCCATTCGGGTACATTTCCTTTATGGACGGCAGAAAAAGGGCATTAGTGCCTGCTTTTTCCAGCTGTAAAATGTCTTTTTCGATGGTGTTTGGGTAAAGCTGGTAGTCGCCCGGGTTATTAAACTGGGTGGGGTTTACAAAAATGCTGCAGACGGTTATGTCGCTGTTCTGCGCAGCCCTTTCAATCAGGGCGATATGTCCGTTATGCAGGGCGCCCATGGTAGGCACAAAGCCAATTTGCTTACCTGCAGTTTTTTGCTGTTGAATATACCGTTTCAGATCGGCGGCATATTTAAAAATGATCATTTAACTCAATTTTAAGGTTTTAAGTCTTTAGTTCTTAGTTCATTAGTTCCACTTCCCAAGTCCTTAGTTTATGGTTCCCATGCAGGGCTGAAAGCCCCTGAAACCTATGGCTAAAGGACTAAGAACTAAAGAACCCGGCACACAGAACTTAGAAACTCACAGAAAATATCTTAACTTTGCACCCTGATTTTTAAAAGTTAGCTCATTAATTATTATCTATAATGCTGACAAAGAAAAGAATTTTATTTATTGCTAACGAAATGTCCCCCTATCTGGAACTAACAGAGTTCTCTGAAACCGTTAACCGGTTGGCAATAAAGGCAAATGAAAATGGCTTTGAAGTGCGTTGTATTATGCCCCGGTTTGGTGTGATCAACGAAAGACGTCATCGCCTGCATGAAGTGGTTCGGTTGTCGGGCATTAATGTTTCGGTCGGAAATGATGATTATCCCCTGCAAATTAAAGTAGCCTCCCTGCCCAATGCGCGTTTACAGGTGTATTTTCTGGATAATGAAGATCTGTATAAACGCAAGACTATATTCCACGACGAACAGGAGAAATGGTACGATGATAATGGTTTGCGTACCGTGTTTTTCTGCAAGGGCGCCCTGGAAACGGTAAAAAAATTCGGATGGCCGCCCGATATTATTCATTGCAGCGG
>Ga0068855_100011666_pt1 | contig 10621 bp, 10 predicted proteins | sample KBSCornC52_FD_66592 | JGI IMG/M metagenome (GOLD analysis project Ga0068855, IMG submission 66592) | Corn rhizosphere microbial communities from Kellogg Biological Station, Michigan, USA - KBS Corn C5-2 | ecosystem: Host-associated > Plants > Roots > Rhizosphere > Soil ... | reverse complement strand
GGCCCCGACGTCCAGCCAATATTTTCCCTGCGGCGTGAGCTGGAAAATGTTTTCCCAGGCAAAATGCGTTGCCTTTGCCGATGCTCCCGGCTCGCGCTCGACTTCCACCAGAAATGAGGTCGCCCAAAAGGATGTGGGGCCGTAGCCAATTTCGAATACATGGTTTTGCGCGCCGCTGACCGACGGATCAGGGTCATGGCTGAACAATGTGCGCGATTCAAATTCCCACTCGCCCTGCTCGACGATAGGCGAATAGATCTTTTCGCCGGCATGGGCATGGTGCGAGAGACCCACAAGCAGCCCGAGCAGAACAATGACGGCGACCCCGCCCGCAGCAGAGCGGCCGTTTATATTGCCGCTGACGAGCTTCGTCAGGATTCCCAGCACCACAAGCGTAACGGCATAGGCCACGACCTGAATTCCTTCGGGCCGGTCCACATATCCGATAAGCGTATGCAGCAGCGTACCCGCGACGCTGTGCTCGCTGAGAAGCCAAGATGTATCCCACACGGCATCGCTCAGGGGCGGCAGGATGTCCGCCTGAACCAAGAACCCCGCGGCTTGACTGGCCATTCCCGCCGCCAGCAGAACTACGATCGCACCCGCGGTGCCGAAAAAATATTTAAGTGGAATGTGCAGCAACCCAAAGTAAAGCGCGGCGGCGACAATGCCGCCGGCCGCGGCCCCGATCAGGCCTCCACCCACCATCGCGGCCAAACTTTCATTCGTCCCGCGCGCGATCCCGGCCAGGAAAAGGACGGTTTCCGCCCCTTCACGCAGAACGGCGAGAAATGCGATGCCCGCGAGGGCGGACAGGGGCCGCGTTCCCGCTCGCACTTCCTCACCTACTTTGTTCGCGTGGGACGCAAGCTCGCGCGAATGGCGCGCCATCCAGACCACGTGCGCGCCCAGGAACATCACTGCTAAGAGAAGGATCAAGGCATTCATCAATTCTTGGCCGATGCCGGCGGCGGCGTGGGCGATCTCGCTTGCGAGCCCCGCGATCAAAATTGCGCCGGCCACGCCCGCCGCCACGCCCGTGCCGATCCAAGCACCACGGCGCGCAATGCCGCGGCTCGCCGCCATGACGATGCTGACGATCAAAGCAGCTTCGAGCAGTTCACGAAATACGATGATGGCGGCGGCGACCATGTCGGGCTCTATTTGCTGACTGCCGGTACGGCGCCAGGTTCTTTGGCGGTCATGCGGCCCTGGGCCGTGTCTTGATGGAAGTCGCCGAAGAATGGATAGGTCCCCGCTTTCAGCGGTCCGATGTAGACCACGACCTCATCGTTTCCGGGGACCACTTTTTCGCGACGGAGTTCGACGCTTTCGAATTCTTCCGGCGATGGATCGTAGTTGTGAACGATCAGCTTGAACTTCACACCGGCGGGCACTTCCAGTTCCGACGGTTCAAAACGATGATCGCGCACGCCGAGGCGCACCACGGGGTCATCCGCGTGCGCACCCGAGAGCGGCACCAGGGTAACTAGCAACCCGCTGGCCAGTCCCAGCAAGGACGCCCGCGCGCATCCTTTCATCTCCATCTCCTCCACCAGACCTAACGCACTGGATGTACAGCCCGCGTTGATCCTGGCCATTGATTAATATCAGAATGTTAACATTCTGATATTGCAAATCAGTCGCAATTGCAAGGGAGGTTATGGTTGAGGGGCCGGAGGCTTGTCCTTGCCCACATTGACGTCGAGTCGTTCCAGATTTTCCCGCGCAGACTTGGCTGCATCGCTGTTGGGAGCAATCTGCAGCACCTTGAGCCAATCCTGCCGGGCGTCGGCGCCACGACCGTCGTGCACATAAAGAATACCGCGCATAAGCCGCGCCGCCGGGTCGTTGCCGTCCATGGTCACCGCCCGTTCCGCGTCGGCCAACGCCAACTCATTCTTGCCCATGTCATGGTAGGCGTTGGCGCGGAAGGTGAGCGCATCGACGTTGTTGGGCTCAATCGCCAGCGCCGCCGTGAGATCGATGACCGTGTCTTCGTATTTGCCGGAGTCCGCCAGTGTCGCGGCACGATCCACCAGGATATCGGCGGATTGGGACGACTTCTCCGGCGCGAGTTTCAAGGCCGTGGTCTGGTCGGCATAAGCGTGCTCGTTGTCGCCGTTAAGGAACCAAGCCTGACCCGCCTGCGCCAGCATGCCCGCGCGCACGTCGGGGCCGCCCTTTGACTCTTCCGCCAGTTTCTCCAGCCGCCCGGCAGCTTCGCTATATTGATGCAAGCCGATCAGGGCCACGGCGGCGCAATGCCGCGCGGGCTCGCCGCCGCCCACGCCTTCCCACCGTCCCGCCATTTCGAAACCCTGTTCGGGATAACTGCGCGCGGTGGAGAGACAAAAATCATAATTGGCCGGCCCTTCATCGGGACTCAGCTTGGGTATGGCCGGGGCTCCCGCTTTGGGCGGCGCTTTGGGCGGCGAAGCTGCAGTAACCGCTGTTACACCGGCATAAGTGAGCAGGCCGAACATCAGGCCGAATAATCGTGTTCTCATGTTTTGACGCGCGCGATAAGGAGATCCAAGGCATTACAGATAAGCACAAGATCGCGATCGCGCGACAGCCGATGATCGCCATCCTTCACCAGGATGACATCAACGTCATCACTGGTCAGACGTTCCGCCACCATCATCGAACGTTGCCATGGCACGCTGTCGTCACGCTGCCCATGCAACAGCCGCACTGGGCATGCGAGCGGAATGGGTTTTGTCAGCAACGTGTTGCGTCTGCCGTCGGCGATAAGATGTTGGCCGATGCGCATAGGCTTGTCGTCGTAGGGGCTTTCCAGATCGATGATGCCGTCGCGCGCCAACTGATCCTTCTGCGCGGGCGACAGCACCGACGCCATCATCTCGTCGGTGAAATCGGGCGCGGCCGCGATGCCGATCAGTCCGGCGATGCGCTCGGGCCGCGCCAGCGCCGCCAGCAGCATCACCCAGCCGCCCATGCTTGACCCCACCAGGATCTGGCGGCCAGTGGTCAGCTTATCCAACACCGCCACCGTGTCGTCGCGCCAGCGGCTGGGCCCGCCCTCCACGAATTGACCGGAGGAATCGCCATGGCCAAACATATCGAAAGTGAGAAAGCCATAGCCGCGCTTGGCGCAATAATCCGCCAAGGCATTGGCTTTGTTGCCATGGCGCGTGGAATTAAGGCCATGGAGGAAGACGACGCCGGGCGGCGTACCCTCCACCTGATCGTAAGCAAGGGTGTTGCCGTCGGAGGTGGTCAGACGGCCGGATGAAATCGTCATGGAATTCGCTCTATAGGTTGACGGGCAGGTTACAAGATGCTTTCACAGCCCGCACCGCCCGTCGACTCACAGGTTCGCTGACGCCAATGGCGCCTGAAATCGCCCTGATGCCGTCCCGGCAGGAGACATCCCACCGCAGGACATGTTTGCAGATCCTACCCGCCCTGGTCACGGGCGGCGTGGAGCGCGGCGCCGTGGACATGGCCGTGGCGCAGGTCGCGGCGGGCTGGCGCGCCATCGTGGCGTCTTCCGGTGGCGGCATGGTGCGCGAACTGCTCCGCGCGGGCGCTGAACACATCACACTGCCCTTGGACACCAAGAACCCCATTGCCATGCGCCGCAATGCCGGACTGCTGGCGGATGTGATCCGGCGCGAGAGCGTCGATCTCGTTCACGCCCGTAGCCGCGCGCCCGCGTGGAGCGCCTATCGCGCCGCGCAGGAAACGGGCACACCGTTCATCACCACGTTCCACGGCGTATATGGCCTGGGCCTGTTCGGCCTCAAGAAACGCTACAATTCCATCATGACCCGCGGCGCGCGGGTGATCGCTATCTCCCGGTTCATCCGCGATCACCTAGTGGCGGAATACGGCATGGACGCAAATGATATCCGCGTCATTCATCGCGGCGTCGACACGGACGTCTACGATCCCAACCGCATCTCGCCCAAGCGCCTCATCCAGGTCACCAGCCGTTGGCGCCTGCCTGATGATGGACGCGTCGTTACCCTGCCCGGCCGTCTCACCAGCTGGAAAGGACACATGTTATTGATCGATGCTCTGGCGGAGTTGAAGCGCCGCAGCAACGATCACGCCCGTATCCGCTGTCTGATGATTGGCCAGGACCAGGGCCGCGTCGCTTATCGGGAAGACATCCTCGCCCATGCCGCGCGCCGCGGCGTGGACGGCCAAGTGCAGATCGTCGACGACTGCAATGATTTGCCCGCCGCGTATATGGCGACGGACGTTGTCGTGTCCGCATCCACGCGGCCAGAAGCCTTCGGCCGCGTTGTCGCCGAAGCCCAGTCCATGGGCCGCCCCGTAGTGGCGCCCAATCATGGCGCGGCACCCGAGATCATCGCTCATGGCGAGACCGGTTGGCTGTTCAATCCCGGCGATATCTATGCCCTCGCCGACGCACTGACGACAGCACTGGCGCTCGATCAGGAGGGGCGCATCCGTCTCGCTGATGCCGCCATTAGCCGCGCCCGTGCCATGTTCAATAAAGCTGACATGTGCGCCAAGACCCTCGCCGTCTACGACGAACTGGTGCCGGAACCAGCCATCGCGCCATGACGTTGGGATCCGCATGACAGCGATACTGGTGCTCGCCACCGGCGGTCTTGGATCTTTTGTGCAGATGATGGGCGCGCTTAACGCCATCCGCATCCAGCATCGCGGAGATCGCATCACGTTGCTCACGGCGCCGGAGACGGCGGACTTCGCCGTGGCGTCGCGACTGGTGGACGATGTATGGCAGGACGCCGTTCCCAGCATCTGGGACTTCACCAGCCTGAAGCAATTACGCCAGCGGCTGCGCACCGCCAACTTTGTGCGCGTCTATGATCTCGACGGCGGACCCCGCGGACGGTTTTTCTTCCGGCTCATGTACGGCTGGGGCGGCGATGCACGACACGCGCGCGCGGCCTGGAGTTCGCCCGGACCGGACGACGCCATCAAGGGCCGCACGGCGGTCCACCTGGTCGATCGCCTGGAAGTGCAGTTGCTGCGCGCGGGCATCCCCGAGGTGCCGGCCAACGATCTCACGTGGGTCGCCCGCCACGTCACCAGCTTCCGCATTCCATTCCGCATGAACGAGCCGTTTGTACTGTTCGCGTGCGATCCGGCGGACAACGAGGCGAAAAGCGAAAGAAGCTGGCCATTGGAGTACTGGGCGGCCCTGGCGGACACCGTCACCGAAGTGCGGCAGATTCCAGTGCTGGTGGGCCTCAAGCCCGCGCCGGAGATACGCGAGGTGGTGGCGTCCCGCGCCTCGCGGGTCATCGACCTCACCGGCCGCGCCGCGATCACCGATCTCGTGTTCCTGGCCTGGGCGGCCAAGGGTGCGGTGGGCTGCGACAATGGCCTGATGCATCTGTTCGCCATCGCCGGTTGCCGCGCGGTGGTGCTGTACGACGGTCAGGCCGATCCGGCCCGGCGTGGCCAGCGCGGGCGGGATGTGTCCATCCTGCGCCGCGCCACTCTGGCGGAAATTCCTGCCGGCGAGGTGGCGGCAACCTTGCAAAAGCGCATCTGAGCGCGATTTGAGGGGCGATTGGTGGGGATCGGGCGGCGTTTGCTTGACATCGAAGGCCCGGCCCGTAGATTCCCGCGAACTTTTGGCCGCAAACGGCTGAATCGCCTTCATTTGAGCTGACGAGAACGGAAGTCCCATGGTCGCTATCACGCTCCCCGACGGCAGTGTCCGCAGCTACGACAATGCGGTCACCGGCGCGACCGTGGCGGCGGATATCGGCCCCGGTCTGGCCAAGGCCGCCCTGGCGGTGAAGGTGGACGGTGCGTTGCGCGATCTGTCGCGGCCCATCGATCGCGACGCCAAGGTCGCCATCGTCACGCGCAAGGACCCGGAAGGTCTGGAGCTGCTGCGTCACGATGCCGCCCACGTCATGGCGGAAGCGGTGCAAGAGCTGTTCCCCGACACCCAGGTCACCATCGGTCCGGCCATCGAGAACGGCTTCTACTACGACTTCGCCCGCGATAAGCCTTTCAGCCTCGACGATCTGGAGAAGATCGAAGCGCGCATGAAGGAGATCGTCGACCGTGACGAGACCATCACCCGCGAGGAATGGGATCGCCTGGACGCCATCGCGTATTTCAAAAAGGCGGGCGAGCACTACAAGGCGCAGATCATCCAGGACCTGCCCGCCGACGCGCCCATCAGCATCTACAAACAGGGCAAGTGGCTTGACCTGTGCCTGGGACCGCACCTGCCGTCCACGGGCAAGCTGGGCAAGGCGTTCAAGCTGACCAAGCTGGCGGGCGCCTATTGGCGCGGCGATTCCAACAACGCCATGCTGCAGCGGGTCTACGGTACGGCTTGGGCTGACGAGAAGCAGCTCAAGGAATATCTCACCATGTTGGAAGAGGCGGAGAAGCGCGATCACCGCCGTCTCGGCCAGGAAATGAATCTGTTCCATCTGCAGGAAGAAGCGCGCGGTGCTGTCTTCTGGCACCCCAAGGGCTGGACGTTCTACCGTACCTTGCAGAACTACTTGCGGCGCAAGTTAGAGGCGGCGAATTACGTGGAGGTCAATACACCGATCCTGGTGGATCGCGTGTTGTGGGAGAAATCGGGCCACTGGGAAAAATTCCGCGAGGCGATGTTCATTTCGGAATCGGAAGAACGCCACCTGGCCGTGAAGCCCATGAACTGCCCCGGCGCCGTGCAGATCTTCAATCAAGGCATCCGCAGCTATCGCGACCTGCCCTTGCGCATGGCCGAGTTCGGCTCCTGCCACCGCAACGAACCGTCCGGCGCGCTGCATGGCCTGATGCGCGTGCGCGCCTTCGTGCAGGACGACGCCCATATCTTCTGCATGGAAGATCAGGTGAAGGCGGAAACCAAGTCCTTCATCGACCTGCTGCGCAGCGTATATGCCGACCTGGGCTTCAACGAACTGAAAGTGAAGTTCTCCGACCGGCCCGCCGTTCGCGCCGGCACGGACGCCACCTGGGACAAGGCCGAGAGCGCGCTCAAAGGCGCCACCGAAGCGGCCGGTCTTGCCTACACCCTCAATCCCGGCGAAGGCGCATTCTATGGGCCGAAGCTGGAGTTCGTGCTGCGCGACGCCATCGGCCGCGATTGGCAGTGCGGGACCTTGCAGATGGATTTCGTGCTGCCGGAACGACTCGGGGCCACTTATATCGGCGAAGACGGCGCCAAACACCGCCCGGTCATGCTCCATCGCGCCATTTTCGGATCATTCGAGCGCTTCATCGGCATTCTGATCGAGAACTTCGCCGGCAAATTCCCTCTGTGGCTTGCGCCGGTACAAGCGGTGGTATGCACCATCACCGACGACGCCAGCGCTTATGCCCACGACGTGGCGGCGACGCTGAAAGCCGCGGGTTTGCGTGTGGAATCAGACCTGCGCAACGAAAAGATCAACTACAAGGTCCGCGAACATTCGCTTGCGAAAGTCCCGGTGCTCGTGGTTGTCGGCAAGCGCGAGGCGGAAGAACGTACCGTGGCGCTGCGTCGCTTGGGCGGCGCCACCCAGGAAGTCCTTGCGCTGACAGACGCAACCGCTATCCTTGTTAAGGAAAGCGCGGTTCCCGGAACAAACTGACGGGTGCCGCATTTGTGTTGGCAGGTTGAGTGTATCAACGCCACCACGCTCGTTCGGATTCAACAACAACAGGAGACTGCTACATAGCTAGGTTCGACCAACCCGCGCCGCCCTCTAAGGATGGGCCGCGCATCAACCACCAAATCGACTCCCGCACCGTTCGCCTCATCGGCGCCATCGGAGAAAATTTCGGAGTCGTCGACCGGGAGACCGCCCTGCGCAAAGCAGACGAAGCGGGACTGGATCTGGTGGAAATCTCGCCCAATGCGGAACCGCCCGTTTGCAAGATCCTCGACATCGGCAAGTTCAAGTACGAGGAACAGAAGCGCAAGAACGAGGCGCGCAAGAAGCAGAAGATCATCGAGGTCAAGGAGATCAAACTCCGGCCCAATATCGATGATCACGATTATGACGTGAAGAAGCGCAGCATGACGCGGTTCCTCGAAGAGGGCGACAAGGTGAAAGTCACCCTTCGTTTCCGCGGCCGTGAAATGGCGCACCAAGAGTTGGGCGTTCAACTGCTCAACCGCGTCAAGTCCGACTTCGAGGCGGAAGCAAAGGTCGAACAGGAACCGCGTCCGGAAGGCCGCCAGATCGTCATGGTGCTGGCACCACGGTAATCCGGCGCCGCGCTCAGCGCGGAACGGTCTTTCATCAACGGCGCTGGTCGCAGGACCGGCGCCGTTTCATTTTCGAGCCAGCGTTCCCGCTTCTCAGCCGTCATCCCCGCGCTTGACCGAGGGTGACTTGGGAGCGTGGTGACCGGCTGAGATGCGCATGACGGGCGGAGATGTGGAACAGCCACGCCTGTTGCCTAGGGACAACAACGGCAGCCACTCTCTCGGCCGTCACCCCGGATAAGGCGCACAGCACCGCATTCCGGGGTCCACGGCGCTATGCCCTCCGTCCCGTACGGATGAAACACGGAGGCCGGATCGGGTCGGGACAGCATCCGCAGGGAACCTCGTTCCTTGCCTTTCCACCCTCCGGCGGGTATAAGCCCGCCTTCGTTTGGGGAATCCCAGCGATTGCAAGGTCTTGGGCTTCGCCCCAGACCACCGGCCTAAGGGCTAAAAAGCCAAATATATCAGGCTTTTAGGGCATGCCTCCCGGCCGTTGTCATGAACGTCTAGTTTGAGAAGGACGCCAAAATGCCCAAGATGAAGACCAAAAGCGCCGTCAAAAAGCGGTTCAAAATTACTGGAACGGGGAAAGTGAAGGCCGGCAACGCGTTTAAGCGTCACTGCCTCGGCGCTAAGCCCCAGAAGATGAAGCGGACCTCCCGCCGGACCATGGTCTTGGCCAAGGCGGACGCCACCATCCTCAAGCGTTTTATGCCTTACGGCTGAACATCCAGTAACGGAGAACCACCATGTCACGCGTCAAGCGCGGCGTCACAAAGCACGCCCGTCACAAGAAAGTCCTGGAGCAGACCAAAGGCTTCCGGGGCCGTCATGCCACCAATTACAAGGTCGCCAGCCATCGCCTGCAGAAGGGCCTGGCCTATGCCTACCGCGACCGCCGCAACAAGAAGCGCGTGTTCCGCGCCTTGTGGATTCAGCGCATCAACGCCGGTGTACGCGCGTTTGGCCTGACCTACTCGCGATTTATGAACGGGCTCAAGAAGGCCGGCGTGGAACTTGATCGCAAGGTCCTCGCCGACATCGCCTTGAAGGAGCCCGAAGTGTTCGCCGGTTTGGTGAAGCAGGCTCAATCCGCGCTCGGCTAATCGCGTCACGAATAGCCAGTACGAACAGACGGAAGGGGCCTCCGCCAGGAAGCCCCTTTTGTTTTTGTGATGACCGCGCCGTTGGATTTTGACCATGTCCGCCAATCTGCCTCAGCTTCGCGATGAGATCCTGAAAGCCTGCGCCGCCGCGTCCGAGGTGGCGGCGGTGGAAGCCGTGCGCGTGGACGCGCTGGGCAAGAAGGGCCGCGTCACCGAGCTGATGAAGACCATGGGCAGCCTTTCGCCCGACGAGCGCAAAGCCTTTGGCCAACAGATCAATGCGGTGAAGGACGAGATCACCGCGGCCATCGACGCGCGCAAGAAGGAGCTGGAAGCGTCGGCGTTGGACGCGCGTATGGCCCACGAAGTGCTGGACGTGACGTTGCCGATCCGCCCAGAAGGTCGCGGCTCGCTCCACCCCATCAGCCAAACGATTGAAGAACTCACCGCCATCTTCGGCACCATGGGCTTTGAAGTGGCGGAAGGGCCCGACGTGGAAGACGACTTCCACAATTTCACGGCGCTCAATTTCCCGCCCGGCCATCCGGCGCGCGAGATGCACGACACCTTCTTCCTGCCCGCGGACGAAGCCGGCAACCGCTATCTGCTGCGCACCCACACCTCGCCGGTGCAGGTGCGCACCATGATGAGCAAGCAGCCGCCCATCCGCGTCATCATCCCCGGCCGCACCTACCGCTGCGACTACGACATGACCCACACGCCCATGTTCCATCAGATGGAACTGCTGGTGATCGAGAAAAACATCACCATGGCGCACCTGCGCGGCTGCCTCGCGGAATTCGTGCGCGTCTATTTCGGTGTGGACGATCTGGCCACGCGCTTCCGCCCGTCGTTCTTCCCCTTCACCGAACCATCTGCGGAGATGGACATCGGCTGCTCGCGCCAGGGCGGCGAACTGAAGATCGGCAACTTCGGCGACTGGCTGGAGATCCTGGGCTGCGGCATGGTGCACCCCAATGTGCTGAAGGCTTGCGGCCTTGATCCCGAGGAATACCAGGGCTTCGCCGCCGGGCTCGGCGTCGAGCGCATTGCCATGCTCAAGTACGGCATCCCCGATCTGCGCACCTTCTTTGAATCCGATCTGCGCTGGCTGCGCCACTACGGCTTTGCCGCCCTGGATGTACCCACCCTCACCGGAGGGTTGGCGCGATGAAGTTCACCCTGTCCTGGCTTAAAGACCATTTAGAGACCGCCGCCTCCTTGCAGGAGATCACCGACAAGCTCACGGCCACGGGGCTTGAAGTTGAATCCATCACCGATCCGGGTGCGGTGCTGAAAGGCTTCATCGTCGGTC
>Ga0068855_100011656_pt1 | contig 10624 bp, 6 predicted proteins | sample KBSCornC52_FD_66592 | JGI IMG/M metagenome (GOLD analysis project Ga0068855, IMG submission 66592) | Corn rhizosphere microbial communities from Kellogg Biological Station, Michigan, USA - KBS Corn C5-2 | ecosystem: Host-associated > Plants > Roots > Rhizosphere > Soil ... | reverse complement strand
GACCCGAGCGTGCCGCCACAAAGCCGAGTCACGCACCGTCCAGAAGCGGATGGTCTCGGCATTTTGGCGCGCTTTCGCTTGGCCCTGAAGTCCTAGCGGCTCGGCGAACTCCGGCGATTTCGGCGCTGGTTCGCGGCGCCGTTCGTCTACACTCGGCGCGAGCCCAGCGCCGCCATGAAAGCTTCCCCCTTCGACGACGTCGTGGAGACCGTTCGCGCGGCGCTCAACGCCAAGCGCTCCGACCTGTCGCAGCGCGTGGCCACCATCGAGGCCGCGCTTCGCAGCTACGAGCACGCGGTCGAAGCGGAGATCGCCGAGTCGTTTGCGGTCGAGCATCAGCTCAAGCAGCCCGCGGTGCGCGAGCGCGCGCTCGGCGCAGCCCAGAGTTTGGCCCGCGCGGTGGCTACGCTACCCGAGCTTGCCGCAGGCAACGCTCCGAGCGCAGGTCATGCTCCGCTGGAACCTGCCTCCGAACCGCCCTCGGCGCCGAGTGCCAAGCCGCGCGCGCCGCGCGGCAAGCTGGTGATCATCGGCGCCATTTCGGGGCGTGAAAAGTCGTCCGCCTTGCCGGCGGAGCTTGCGGCTGACGCCGAATGGATCGACACCGAGCGCGATGGCGTGCACGCGGTCGGCAATCTGCCGCAGCGAATCAAACAAGGGCGCGTCAGCGGCGTGGTGATTTTGGATCGCGTCGTATCGCACAAACACACCGAGCCGGTCGTCGCTGCAGCGCGCGAGGCTCGCGTGCCGGTCGCATTTGCAGGGCAAGGCGGTCGTGCGTCGCTCGCGCGTGCGATCGCACAACTTGACGAAATGCGGCGCGAACGGGGCTGATGACCATGGCACGCGCGCTCGAAGCACAGGCAGCGAGGCTGTTCAGCGTGGGTTTCCACGGCAAAACCAGCACTCCCGAGCTAGAAAAGCTGGTCGCGCGCGGCGTCGGCGGCGTGATCTTTTTCAGCCGCAACGTGGGGCTGCCGGCGGAGGTGGCGGAACTCACTCGGGCCATCAAGCGGCTCGCCGAGCGGCCCATCATCCTCTCGCTGGATCAGGAGGGCGGCCAGGTTGCGCGGCTACGTCAAGGCTTCACCGAGATCCCACCGATGCGCGCGCTCGGTGCTTCGCGCAGCCCGGAGCTCGCACGCGAGATCGGCGAGCTGATCGGACGCGAGGTACGCGCTGTCGGTTTCGATCTGAATTACGCCCCCGTGCTCGACGTTGACACCAACCCGAACAATCCGGTCATCGCTGCGCGTTCGTTCGGGCGCACGCCGGAGCTGGTGAGCGAGCTCGGCGTGGCGCTCGCCGCGGGGCTCGAGAGCGCGGGCGTCGCGGCCTGCGGTAAACATTTCCCCGGCCACGGCGACACCAGTCAAGATTCGCACCTCGAGCTACCGCGGCTGCCGCATTCGCTCGAGCGCCTCGAACAGGTCGAGCTCGCGCCGTTCAGCGCGGCGATCCAGGCCGGGATCCCCGCGCTGATGACCGCGCACGTGATCTTCGAGCCGCTCGACGCCGTCTATCCGGCAACCCTGAGCCAGGCGGTGTTGCACGACCTTTTGCGGGGAAAAATGGGCTACGACGGCCTGGTCATCAGCGACGACATCGAGATGCGCGCGATCGCCGATCACTTCGGCGTGGCAGAGACCGTCGTGCGTGGGCTGAACGCGGGTGTCGATCAGTTCCTGTGTTGCCACACCGCGGAGCTCGCGCATCGCGCGATCGACGCCATCATCCACGCGGTGGAAAGCGGTGCGGTCAGCCGCGAAACGCTCCAGCGCGCAAACCGTCGCATCGAGCGCTTCGCCGCACGCTACGTGCAACCTGCGAACGACCGACCCGAGCTCGGTGTGTTGCAGAGTGAGCGACACCTGGCGCTCATCGAGCGCTTGCTGCAGCGCCTCGATCCGGCGGGCGCCGAGATCGGCGTGGATCCGACTCAAATCATGGAACGCATCCGCCTCGAACGCGCACGCCGCCATCCGGCCTAGCCGGCGTGCGCACCGCATCGACCGGGCCGCCAGGGTTGCCCCCGGCAAATTCGCGGCCTGGTTCGGCGGGCGTGCTCGGCCGCCGGCCTGCGCGCGCCCGGCCCCCGGCTAGCGTCGGCTACGCCGCCGCGGGGGGCCAAAACCGCTCAAAAATGCGTTTTTGCAAGATCGACGCGCGGGCTGTACGGAAAATGCAGGCCGAGCGCGCGCCGCTTCACACAGCGATTGATGGCCGCGCTCGCTGGGTGCGAACCGACGCTCACGCCGATCACTTTTCCATTCTGAATTGCCACGCACAGCTCGATCGATGTGCTCATCGGAATGTCGCAACGCGCGATCCACACGCCATTGTCGAGCACGCGTGCGATGGCATCGCGCGACAGATCGGGCGTGCTGTCGCGATGAGCGAAATCGATGTCTTGCTTGGCAGCGGCCGCGGCTGCCTCGCAGCTCGGGAGCCCGCCGGAATCAGGACTGTCTGGCGCGAGCGCGGCCGTCGGCGCAGCGGGAGCAGGCGTGGGGTCAGGCGCCAAGTCGGGCGTGAGCGGCGCGATGTCCTCCGCGCGCACGAGCGCGCCCGTGCTGCCTACGACGTAGGCTTCATTCGGCGCCGCCTGCGGCGCGCGCTCGCGCGCGACGGGCGGCGTTTCCGGCTCACTTTGCGCGCGGCGGCGATGGGACCGCGAAGTTTCGGGCTCCGCGCTGAAGCTCGGCGAGGGCGCGCTGAGCTCGGCCGCGCTTTGCTCTGCGTCCCGGACGACCGGCGCGGGCTCTTCGGCAACGTCGATCAGCGGCGTCGAGGGCGCAGGCTGCGGCGCGATCGGCGCCTGCACCGGAAGCGCGGCGGGCTCAGGCGCGGACGGCGCTTCCCACCAAGCGCGTGCGGCAGGCTCGACAGCGGGAGCAGCCAGTGCCGGCTCCGCCAGCGGCGCGGTCGGGTGATCGTGCAGGTGGCAGAGCTCGTAGGTGATGAAAGCCGCGGTGAGCCAATAGGCTGCGATCGGCAACACCAGCTTCGGCACACGCCAACGCGAGCGGCGCGGCGGGGCAAAGCCCTCGGCGATCCGAATGCGTGGACGAAGTGCGAACTCCAAAGGCATGCGCGGAGGCAGAGCCTGCAATGGACGCGACAGGCCGCCAAACATTTCGCGACACCCCTCGCATTTCCGCGATTTCTCGCGTACCGCGACAGATTCGCGGCAATGGACCTTGAATTTCTCGGCCTTCAGGCGTTGGAGGTCGAACAATTCAAGGTCCGTTCAAGTCGGAAGCGGTGCGGGCTGGCGGCGCAAGAACGCGCGGGTCGAGCCTTTGCCGCTGAAAGCCGCCACGGGGACGGGCAGCCGCCCGCGCCGCCGAAGGTTCTGCCCGCCTTGCGCCGTCGCGCGTGACCATCAACCCTTCGCTCGAGCCAGCGCGAGACTCCGTCGCGCGGCGGCGCCCACTCTTTCACGAGAGCGGGATGTAGAGCTCCGTGCGCAATTGCTCCTTTGGCACGTCCATCGGGTTGTTGACGTAGATTTCGAAGCTCACGCCCTCGCCCATGCGCTCGCCGCTCTGGGGCAGCCAGCGGCCCATGAAGCGCGACCAGGCGTCACCGAGCTGTTCATACGGTCCGATGTGCGTCGTGCATGCGTAACGTCCGGCGGGGATGCGTTGCTCCGCGAGACCCGCGGGGATCTTTGCGTCCTCGCCGATGACGACTGCGGCGTCCGAGCGCAGCTCTGCCTCGGGAGTCGTCTCCGGATCATCGTAATAGAGCGCGAGCATGATCGGTTTGCCGTTGAATAGCCCAGCGCGCCCGGCGATTTCGCCCAAGCGCCCGAAGGCTTCGGAGATGCGGTGATACGCACCGATGTGACGCAGTGTGGCCACGCGCATCGCGGGCAGCTGTTTCTTTTCGACGTTCATGGTTCGTTCTCCTTTCGAAAAATGAATGATGAGTGGCGTGCTCGGTGTGCGTGAAAAATGGATGCCGGATCGCGCCGCGATTTCTATTTGGAAGGCGTGTTCGCGACCGGCGCAGGGGCCGCGCCCATTTTGCCGAAACTCGCTGGGCGAGCAGCCGTAGCGCGTGCGGAACGCGCGCGTGAACGCCTCATGCGTGTCGTAGCCGGCGTCGACGGCAATGGTCGTCACCGAGGTCTCTTCTTCGCGCAGCCGCAGCGCCGCGCGCTCCATGCGCAGGCGCCGGTGCAGCTCGAGCGGCGTCTCACCGAGCATGCCGCGGAACACGCGGTGGAAGTGAAACGGCGAGAGCGCCGCGCTGCGAGCCAGGCCTTCCAAGTCGAGGGCCTCATCCAGGTTCGCGCTGACCCGTTCGGCGGCGCGGCGCACCGCAAGCTCGTAAAACGACTGCGTTTCAGGCTTCACGCCCCTCGATCTACAACGCCCGCCGCGGGCGTGCTTGATGCCGGTTGCGCTTTTTGGGGTCAGCCGAGGGCGCTCTGCACCACCGCGGCTGTCGCGGTTTTGCCCTTGGCGACGCGAGCTGGAGTGCCGGCAGCGACGATTTTGCCACCTTGTGCGCCGCCCTCTGGGCCGAGCTCAATCAGGTGATCGGCGCCGGCGATGACTTGTGGCTGATGCTCGATCACGACCAGCGTATCGCCGCGCTCGACCAAACGCCCGAGCACGGTCATGAGCTTGGCGACGTCGGCGATGTGTAGCCCAGTCGTCGGCTCGTCGAGCACGTACAATGTCTTGCCATGGCGCTTCGTGGCAGTGAGCTCGGCCGCGAGCTTCAAGCGTTGAGCCTCACCGCCGGACAGCGTGTGCGAGCCCTGCCCGAGCGTGATGTAGCCCGCGCCGAGATCGGCCAAGGTTTGAAGCGGCGCGGCAATGCTCGGATGATTGGCAAACACCTCCACCGCCTCCTCGGCCGTGAGCGCGAGCACTTGGCCGATCGAGCGCCCGAGGAACTCTATCTCGAGCGTCTGCGGTTCGAAGCGCAGGCCGTCACAGGTCGGGCACGGCGTGACGACGTCGGGCAAGAAGCTCATCTCGTGCGTGATCACGCCCTGTCCTTCGCAGGTCGGACATTGGCCTCCACCCTTGCTGTTGAATGAGAAGCGCGTGGCGGCAAAGCCCGCGATTTTTGCTTCATTGCTCGCGGCAAACAATTTACGGATGTCGTCCCAAATGCCGAGAAACGTGGCCGGAACCGAGCGCGGCGTGCGCCCTATCGGCGACTGATCGACGGCGATCGCGCGTTCGAGGCCCTGATGGCCTTTGAGCGTCTTGAAACGCCCCGGCGCTTCGGTCACCAAACCGAGCTTTTCACGCAGAGCGGGCAAGAGCACGTGCCGGACGAGCGTGCTCTTGCCCGAGCCGCTGACGCCCGCGACCACGGTGAAGTGGCCGATCGGAATGCGCAGCTCGACGTCTTTCAAGTTATTCTGCGTGGCGCCCGTGAGCACGAGCTCGCTCACGTTCGCAGGTACCGGTTTCGGCGTGCGCAGCAGCGGTGCTCGCGCGAGCGCGCGACCCGTGGGCGATTCGGCGACCGACAACACCTGTTTCGGTGTGCCCTCCGCCATCACCCGCCCACCGCGCGAGCCGCCGCCGGGCCCGAGATCGATCAAGTGGTCGGCCGCGCGGATCGTCTCCGCGTCGTGCTCGACGACCAGCACCGTCGAGCCGAGATTCACCAGGTTACGCAAATTTTGTAGCAGCCGGCCCGTGTCGCGCGGGTGCAGACCGATCGTCGGCTCATCGAGCACGTACAGCGCGCCGGTGAGTCCCGCGCCGAGCTGGGCGGCCAGGCGCAAACGCTGCATTTCTCCGCCAGAAAGCGAGTGTGCCGCCCGGTCGAGCGACAAGTAGCCGAGCCCCACGTCCCGCAAAAACTCGAGCCGGCGCGCGAGCTCGGCCACGATCGGTTTGGCGACGGGCGCTTGTTCGGCGGCGAAGCTGAGCTTTTTCACGCGCTCGGTCGCGCCGTCAATCGAGCGTTGCGAGAGCTCGTGATAGCGCTCGCCGGCGACGCGCACAGCGCGCGGGATGGGCGAGAGGCGCGCGCCCTGGCAATCCGGGCAGAGCTCGGGCACCGGCTCGGGCTGATCTTTCTTCTTCCGACCGCGCTTCGGCTCTTCGAGCATGACCCCGTTGCCTTCGCAGGTTTCGCAGCGCCCTTGTTTGGTGGCAAACGAGAACCAGCGCGGGTCGAGCTCGGGCACCGAGAAGCCGCATTCGGGGCACGCGCTGAGCGTGGACAAGAGCGTCTCCTTGCTGCCCACGCGCAGCTTGACCGCGCCGTTTCCCCAGCGGAGCGCGCGCGCAAAGTCCGCATCGGAGATGAGTTTGAGCTCGCCCGTATCGGCGATCAAAAGATCGATCGTGTGCTCCTGACTGCGCACGAGGCGTGGCGGATCGTCGTTCGACACCAGCTTGCCGTCGGCGTACGCCTGCGCAATGCCTTCGCGCGCGGCGGCCGCGAAAATGTCCAGATAGGTGCCTTTTCTGGCCTGCACGACGGGCGCAAGCAAAAGCCCTTTGCCGCGCGTGGCGCGCACCGTGGCAAGAATCGTCGCGGGGCTCGAGCGAGCAATCGGCGTGTCGTGCGTGGGGCAGTGCGCGACGCCGAGCTTCGCGTACATCAGCCGCAGATAGTGCGCGACCTCGGTCACGGTCGCGACCGTGGATTTGCCGCCGGCGCGCGCGGTGCGCTGCTCAAGCGCGATGCTCGGTGGCACACCCGTGACCGAGTCGACGTCGGGCCGCGGCATGGTCGGCAAGAACTGCCGGGCGTACGGCGTCAGGGTCTCGAGAAAGCGGCGCTGGCCTTCGGCAAACACCACGTCGAAAGCGAGCGAGCTCTTGCCCGAACCGCTCGGGCCGGTGACGACGGTGAGCGAGCCGTGCGGAATACGCACGCTCACGTCGTGCAAGTTGTGTTCGCGCGCGCGCGTGACGACGAGCGCGCGGTCGTGCTTCGCGGGGCGGCGTTTGACGCGCGGCTCGGCTTTCGTGCGCGTACCGTTCGTCTTTTTGGCGTCGCGCCGCTCGAAGTACTGCGCCAAGGCGCGCCCGGTGCGCGAGCCGACGACCTTGGCCACGTCACGCGGGGCGCCCTGGGCCACGACCAGGCCGCCGGCAGTGCCGGCATCGGGTCCCAAATCCAAGATGAAATCGGCCTGCGCGATCAGATCGAGGTCATGCTCGACCACGATCACGCTGCCACCAGCGTCGATGATCAGGGCGAGCGCCTCGAGCACGTGCGCCACTTCGTCTGCGTGGAGCCCCGCGCTCGGCTCGTCGAGCACGAACAACGCGCCCGCGTGTTTTTCGCTCAGGGCACGCGCAAGCTTCAAGCGTTGCGCTTCGCCGCCGGAAAGCGTCGACAGCGGCTGCCCGAGCCGCAGATAGCCGAGCCCCAGCCGGCGCACCGGACCGAGCGCCCGCTGCACGCCGACCTCGGCGGCGAAGTGAGCGAGCGCGGCGTCTACGGTCATATCGAGCACGTCGGCGACACTGACGCCACGACGCGACACGGCCAGCACCGTGTCCTTGAAGCGGCGCCCACGACAGACCGGACAGACCAAGCGCACGTCCGCGAGGAACTGCATCTCGACGGTTTCGAAGCCCTCACCCGAGCACGCCTCGCAGCGCCCGCCATCGACGTTGAAGGAGAAATCAGAGGCAGATAGGCCGAGCGCCGCTGCTTCCGGTTCTTTCGCGTAAAGTGTGCGCACCAGATCCCAAGCTTTGGTGTAGGTCGCGGCATTGCCGCGCGAGGTGCGCCCGAGCGGCGATTGATCGACCAGCGTCACCGATTTCAGTGCGGAAAGGCCCTCGATTGCCGCGCACGCGCCCGGCACCTCGACGTCGAAATCGCCGAAGTTACGCGCCACCGCGCGGTACACGATGTCGACCGCCAGGCTGCTCTTGCCCGAGCCGCTCGGGCCGGTCACCGCGCACAGCACACCGAGCGGCAGGTCCGCGTCGATGCCACGTAGATTGTTGGCCGTCGCGCCTTTGATCTTCAGCCAAGCACGCGGCGCGCGGATCGCGCGCGGCGCGCTGACCTGCGCGCCGAGCGCACGTCCGGTCGCAGTGGCAGTCGTACCGAACGCGCTCGGCGGCGCATCCTGGACGATCGCGCCGCCGCGATCTCCCGCGCCGGGGCCGAGCTCGATCACGCGGTCTGCGCCGCGGATCACGGCTGGGTCGTGCTCGACGACGACCACCGTGTTGTCGCGCTCGGCGAGCTCGCGCAAAATCGCGTTGAGCGGCTCGACGTCGCTCGGATGGAGTCCCACCGTCGGCTCGTCGAGCACGAACAGCGCGCCGCACAGGGACGTCCCGAGCGCGGCAGTGAGCGTCACGCGCTGGGCTTCGCCGCCCGACAACGTGCGCGCTTGGCGATCCAGCGTCAGGTAACCGAGGCCGACGCGATCGAGGTAGCCGAGCCGGCTTTCCAGCTCCTTTCGGGCCAGTTCCCCCTGCGCACTGTGCGTGCGAAGCAGGGCTACTTGGCGCTTGGCTTCTCGAATCTCGAGGCCGTGAAAATCCGCCAAGCTGACGCCGGCGACGCGATAGCCGAGCGCGGTCGGGTTGAGCCGCTTGCCGTGACAGGCGTGACACTGATCGTACGAGCGATAGCGCGCCAAGAGCACACGCACGTGCATCTTGTACGTCTTCGTCTCGAGCCACTTGAACCATCCGACGACACCCGGGAAAGAGCCCTTCGACCAGCCGCCGTCGCCTTCGAGCACGATCTGCTTCTGCGCGGCGGACAGCTCCTGCCACGGCTTGTCGACGGGGATGCCGTGACGCTTACACAATTTGACGAGTTCGGCGCGCTCCCACTTCGTGGACGCGCCGCGCCACGGGCGGACCGCACCTTTGGCGAGGCTACGCGATTCGTCCGGGATCACCTTCTCGAGATCCACGCCGAGCGTGCGCCCGAAGCCGCGACACGCGGGGCACGCGCCGAGCGGCGATTCGTACGAAAAGAGCCCAGGCCGCGCGGGTGCGAGCTCAACACCGCACTCGGGGCAAGACAGGCCACGTTTGAGCTGAAATTGGCTGTCTTGGGTGTGAATGTGCGCGATGCCGCCCGAACGCAGCCAGGCCGCTTCGATGCCCTGCGCCAGCCGTTTTTCGTCTTTTCCGTTGCCGACGCGATCGACGATCACCTCGAGCCTGCCAGTCTTGATGGCGAGCGACGGCTTGAGCGTATCGAGATCCTCCGTTTTGCCGTGCAGCCAAAGCCGGCGATAGCCGTCGCGGAGCAAGCCTTCGCGCACCTCGAGATAGGCCTCGGTTCCAGGGACGCGCACGGGATAAGTCACCACGCCGCGCTCGCTGCCCAAATTTTGCGCGGCCGTGTGCGCGGCCGTGTGCACGTCCAGCGTGCGCGCCTCGAATCCGTGATCGGGGCACACGGGTCGCGCTTCGCGCAGAAACAGCGCGGCGAGATAGGGTTCGAGGTCCGCCATCGTTGCGACGGTGGAGCGCGAGCTCTTGATCGGCGCGCGCCGATCGACCGCGATGCCCGCGGGCACCGGCTCGAGCCGCTTCATCGGCGGGCGCTCCAGCCGCTCCAGGAACTGCCGCGCGTAGGGACTGAAGCTCTCGACAAAACGCCGTTGACCTTCGGCGTACAACGTATCCATCGCCAGGCTACTCTTGCCGGCTCCAGAGACGCCCGTGATCACCACCACCTCACCCGGAACGAGCTCGAGACTCACGCTCTTCAGATTGTGGGTATCGGCGCCCTCGAGAACGGTCGGTAGCATTGGGGGGTGGCAAGCTTGGGGCAGAACTCGCGAACCGCCAGGCCAATTGTCGGCTCTAGTTCGCGAAGCGGTGAGGCACCTTGACGAAAGCCCGCAACTCTTTCGCCCAAAAGTCGCTCCACCCGCGCGTGAAGTTGCGCCTTCCGAGCTGCACGGCATAGTGCTCGCCCCGCGCCATGGCCTCCCCCAAAAAACAAGAGCTCGGCGATCGGCTCGTCTCCAAGAACCGACGCGCGACCTTCGACTACGAGCTGAAAGAGACGCTCGAGGTCGGGCTCGTGTTGATGGGCAGCGAGGTGCGCGCGCTCCGCGAAGGGCCAGCGAATTTGGGCGAAGCTTGGGTCGAGCTCGATCGGCGCGGCGAGGGCTGGGTGAAGGGCATGCGCATCGCGCACCTCAAGCACGCCGCGTTCGGCCACGAAGAAGTGCGCACTCGCAAATTGCTCATGCACAAGGGCCAAATCGAGCGGCTGAAGAGCAGCGTCGATCGCGAGGGCATGACGATCGTCGTCACCAAGTGTTACTTCAAAAACAACCGCGCAAAGCTCGAGATCGCGCTCGCGCGTGGCAAGAAGGATCACGACAAGCGCCAAACCCTGCGCGAAAAAGATTCGCTCAAGGAAGCGCGCGCCGCGATGCAACGAGGACGCAAAGGATGAGCGAAGCCGTGAACGTGCCCCTCACGCTCGCCGCGGGCGGCGCGGCCGCGATCGTCGAAAACGACGGCGACCACGTGACGCTACGCTCGAGCGTCGCTTCGCCGCCGGGCTCGTCGCTCGCGCTCAAGCACGGTGAGCTCGCCGTGCTCGTCAAAGTGCGCGGCTGCAAACGCGTGACCGACGGCGAACTCCCCTTTCAAATCCAGGGCCGCCTGGTCAGCCTCACGCGGGC
>Ga0068855_100011655_pt1 | contig 10625 bp, 11 predicted proteins | sample KBSCornC52_FD_66592 | JGI IMG/M metagenome (GOLD analysis project Ga0068855, IMG submission 66592) | Corn rhizosphere microbial communities from Kellogg Biological Station, Michigan, USA - KBS Corn C5-2 | ecosystem: Host-associated > Plants > Roots > Rhizosphere > Soil ... | reverse complement strand
CGCCGGCGCAACGATCGGGTAGGTGCTGGTGTGCAGCGAGCCGGGGTGCAGCTTTCCGGCGAGAATCACGCCGACGACGGCGGCTGCACCTGAAGCGACTGCCGCCCATTCCGCTTTGCCCCAGGAGTCGGGCCGGTACTTCGACCGCACGACCGCGTGCCCGCCGGCCACAACGGCGAGAACCGCGATGACGCTGCCACCCACCAGCAACGGCAGGCCGATGATCGTCGGTGACCCCGCGTCGAGCAGCCCGTACATCGCCGTCGCCACCGCGAGTAGCCCGACGAGAACCGCTGCCGTCGTGAACCTTCGCCGGCGGGCCGAGACCGCGCCGCGTCGTCCGAAACCGCGAGAATCCATCGCAGCCGCAAGCTCGATCGACCGCTCGAGCGCGTCTTCGAGCACCGGCAACGCGATGCCGATCCACCCTCTCAAGCCGGACGTCGACGTGCCGCGCAACCGCCGAGCCCGCCGCACGCGCACGCTGGCATGGACGAGCTGCGGCGCGAACGAGAGGGCGACCGTGACCGCGACGCCGACCTCGTAAAGCGCGCCAGGCAGCGCGCGCAACAGTCGCCGCGGGCTGGCCAAAGAATTCGCGGCGCCAAGGCAAATCAGCAAGCAGGCGAGCTGGAGGCCGCCGTAGGTCGCGGTGAGCATGGCCTGTTCGGTGATCGGCCCGCCGATGCGAAGCCCCGCGAGGGCCGACGGCAACGGAATGCTCGGCAGCCGCACGATCACATCACCGGGCAATGTGCTCCCGAAAATCGCCTCGAACACCAATCGCAGCAGCAAAACGAAGGCCGCAAGCCGCACGAAGAAACCGAATGCTCGGCCACCGTGTTGTGCCCGCCGAGCTGCCACGACGTACCCCACCACGGCCAGCAAAAGCCCTAGCAGTAAGGGATTTGTGGTGCGGGTCGCCGCTGTCGCCAGCAACAGAGCCCACGCCCACCAGGCGCCAGGGTGCAACGGTCGCGTCATCGACGCCCGCCGAACGCTCTGACGGCCGCTGCTACACCAAGCGCCACGACTATCACGCCACCGACGACAGCACCGGTGGGAAATACGTGGTGGGACGACGATGTGCGCAGCGCGTCCAAAGTTGTTGGCGAACTCGGTGCGATGGCCGCCGAAAGTGTCGGCGTACTGGAGAGAGTCGGGCTACCTGATGTCGATCCCGCCGAGGACTGCGGCGCGGTGACCTGCGTTGCAGCCGTGCTGGTCGGCGTCCCGGCCGTAGCTGCGGGGCGTTGCGAAGGCGTCTGCACGGCCGGTGCCTTAGTCGTCGGCGTCGGTGTGGGCGCTGGTTTTGCTTGTGTAGCAGATGGTTTGGGCATTTCAACCGCTGGTGCGCACTCGGTCGATGGGTAGCCGTCGATCCCGCAGATGAGGCCGCTGCCACCGATTCGCACCTTGCTGGCGCCCACAGCGGCGTTGAGCACGTCGAGCCCGGTGACGCCTGGCGTAACGCGAAGGCAGCCGGTCACCACGTTCGCCGGCGGGTGCTCGCCCGCCGGCGCATCGCTCGCAACGCCGAAGTCGAGGACAATCGCCACCCGGATCTTGCCGTCCTGCGCGGGCGTCGATGCGCAGAGCGCCCCGAAGTTCGGGGTCGTGCGCGGCACGAGTTCGCCCGACTGGTCGGCCTGGATAGCAAACCGCCAGCCCTGCACTTCGCCGTCCTGCGGATGCTCTGACGCCGGCCCGCGCTGCGAGTACTGCCACGAGTTGCCGGCCGCGATGTAGTAGGCCCAGTAGCGGTAGGCGGTGGCGGCATGCGCCGCTCCCGCCATTCCGACGAGCGCGGTCAGCCCGACGACGAACGCCAGCGCGAGCGAGCCCGCGCCGGCCGATCGCCGTCCGCTTCTCACGATGCTTCGCCACCCGCGCGCCGGCGCCGCGCGAACGCGACCGCTGCAGCGCCGACGACGAGCAACGCGCCACCGACCGAGCTGAGCGGCACAACGCCATGGGCGCCGGTCATCGGCAACGTCGGACCACTCGCTGTCGGAGCCGTGGTCGGCGTTGGCGTGGCGGTCGGCGCGGGGGTCGGAGCGGCCGCCGTGCGTTCGGTCGCGAGCAGCGCGGCAGCGAGGTCGGTTCCGCCGTAGCTTGCCGGGTTGACGCCGGTGGCGTGTGCCACAAGCAGGAGCATGCCGAGCGCACCCGCGCCCGTCTGCGCGTAGGCCTTCACATTCGCCTGCAGGGCCGTACTTCCGGCCTGGACAGCGGCCGAGCCTTGCCCAGCGGCGACCAGGTCGAGCATGGCGCTCGCGGTCGTCGTCCAATCGGTTCCGCTGCCGAGTGACGACGGGATCGCGCCGTTGCTGCTGGTCAAACGCCCTGCGAGATAGGCCAGGGCTGCGTTTGCCGAACTCGCGGCATCGGTCGGGTCGGAGCACGTCGGTGTCGTCGCTGCAGTTGCCGACGGCGCAAGCGGAAACGCCTTGCCGAGCTGCCCGAACGTCGCCTGCACGGTGGCGTAGTCATTCGCGGCGAGGGTCTTCTCGGCCTGGAAGTCGAAAGCGCCACCGCCTGTCGCCGACGCACACGGCAGTTGGAGCGACCGCAGGTAGTCGTCGCCGGTCTTCCCGCCCGACGTGATCGTTGCCGGGTCGACGCCGGTCGCCGCGAACGCGCTCAGCGCGAGACCGGTCGAGTTCGCATCGGACGCCGGTGCCCCGAACGCGGTGTTGTCGTAGAACCCGCCGTCGGCCAGCTGGAAATGCTTGAGCGCCGCGATCGCGGTTGCCGTGGGTTTGCCGAGTGCTGCCAGCGCCTGGATGGCCATCGCGGTGGCGTTCTCGTCCTCCTGGGCGGCGGTGCACGGCTTCGTGGTGTCGGCGCGGTACGCGGTGAAGGCGCCGTCCGCGCACTGCTGCGCAAGCAGCCAGTTCACGGCGTTCGCGTCGGGTGTCTTCCCCGCCGCGACCAGCCCGGTGATCGCGAGGCCCTGCCGGTACACCCCGTCATACGTTGGGTCTTGGACGCCGAAAAGTCCGACATCGGTGGCCGGGGTTGCGGCTGAAGCGACTCCGGTTCCGGTAACCAGGACGGCGGCGCCGAGCGCCCCGGCGGTGAGGCTGAGGAAGAGCCGAGCGGGTCGTGCAGGCATGAGATTCCTCTCGGGACGGGCCGTCGGTGCCCGGGCACGCAGCCCGGGACCAGGCCCGACACGCCGCCCACGAAAAACCCCACGAAGCCGGAATCGGCGACGTGGGGGCGAGGTCGGATCGGGAGACCCGGGCTCCGCCCCGCGAACCTCGACGGAAAAGGGAGCCACGTCGCACCCGGCAGGTACTCCGGCTCGCCGCCTTCTCACGAAAGCGGCCTACGGTTGCGGGTCAGCGCCGGAATTTGACCGGCTTCCCCTGCACGTCGGATGCACATTCAGTTGTTAAGCACTGCCAGTTGTTAAGCGCTGCCAGTTGTTGAGCGGTTGGATGCTGGGCTGAGCAAACCATGGCGCCGGTGCGAAGTCAAAGGCGCTACGGTTCTGTCCGTGGGCTGGAGCTGGCGATACGAGAGCGCGGACGGCGAACCGGTGGCACCGGTCGACCTGCCGCCGGCCGAGACGTTTCCAACGCAGTCGGACGCCGAGTCGTGGCTCGGCGAGGAGTGGCGGTCGCTGCTCGCCGGCGGCGTCTCGCGGGTCACGCTGCTCGAAGACGACCGGGTCGTCTACGGACCGATGAGTCTCGACCCCGAAACGCCAGCCTGAGCAGTTGCGCCGCCGGCCGACGGCGGCTGGCCACGGGTATGCGTTGCCTGAACCGCTTTGCTTTGAGTCAAATGTTCTGACTCGCGGGCCTCGCTGCGCGGCGACGCCGATCGGTCGTTCTTGTGGACCTCAGCTGCGCTGCGGCAACCGAGTTGGTCCACGCGAAGCGGAATCCGGACTGCTCGGCCCGACCCCGGACGCCGCGAAGCCCGCGAGACTTCAGATGATCGCGGTAGCATGATCGGCCGCAACCGGGGGGCGAGGCTTGGGGAGAGTCGTTTATGACAGACGGGCCCGATGTCGGGTACTGAGCTTCGACCCGACGCGCGGCCCCGAACGGCACTGCCGCCACTACGCCGAGCTCGCGCGCTCGCTAAACGCGTCCTTGACGAGACCAGAAGCTGAACTCGCCGGCAGTTAAGCCGCCTGGCGACTCCGCCGGCCGTTTCAGTGTCAGGCGCGCGGCGAGGCCGCGAACCCGAACCTACGGCCGCTTCGGCACCTGCTGGGTCTGCGCCGGATCGCGTTCGACGATCGGGTCGAGCACCTCGTCGATCCGCTTCAAAATCTCGGCGTCGAGCCGCACGCCCGCCGCTTTCACGTTCTCGTGCACCTGCTCGGGCTTTGACGCGCCGATGATCGCGGTCGACACGTTCGCGTTCTGCAGCACCCAGGCGAGGGACAGGTTCGCGAGCGACAGCCCCGCGTCGTCCGCGATGGGTTGAAGTTCTTGCACCCGCGACAGCACGTCGTCATTCAGCCAGCGCGAGATGAAGTTGGCACCGCCCTTCTCATCGGTGGCGCGCGAGCCGGCCGGCGGCGGTTGGCCGGGCTTGTACTTGCCGGTCAGAACCCCTTGTGCCAACGGTGAGAACACCACCTGGCCGAGCCCTTCGCGCTCGCAGACGGGCACCACTTCGGCCTCGATCACGCGCCACAACATGTTGTACTGCGGCTGGTTGGACACGATGCGGTCGAAGCCCATCTCGTCGGCGATGCGCAGCGCGTCGGAGATCTGCGCGGCGGTCCATTCGCTCACGCCGATGTAGTTGACCTTGCCCTGGCGCACGAGGTCGTCGAATGCGCGCAACGTTTCCTCGAGTGGCGTCTCGACGTCGTAGCGATGCGCTTGGTACAGGTCCAGGTGATCGGTCTTCAGGCGCCGGAGCGACGCGTTGCAGCTCTCCATGATGTGCTTGCGCGACAGCCCGCGATCGTTGGGGCCGGGGCCGGTCGGCCAGAACACCTTCGTAAAGAGTTCATACGATTCACGGCGGACGCCGGCGAGCGCTTCGCCGAGTACCGATTCGGCACGGGTACCGGCGTAGACGTCGGCAGTGTCGAAGGTCGTGATCCCGACCTCGAGGGCAGCCCGAACGCAGGCATGCGCTGCTTCGGCCTCAACCTGCGAACCATGGGTGAGCCAGTTCCCGTACGCGATCTCGCTGACCATCAGGCCGGTCTTGCCGAGGTGTCGAAATTCCATACGGCAACCCTATGCCGCAGGAAGTGCGCTAGATCTTCGCGCCCTTGGCGACACGGGGTTTCGGTAGCCGCATGCGCCGAAGCTGCATCGCCCGGGTGGCGGCGTAGAACCCGAGCCCGCGAGTCGACTCGCCAGGAAAGCGGACGGCGACCTCACGCCGGATGTTGCGAGTCATCAGGGTCGAATCGACCGCGACACCGAGGACGAAGCCCCACAACGCGACGATGCCGAGCAACTGGAACAGCGGGATGCCGGTGTAGGAGAGCAGGATGATCGGCAACCCGACCGGGATGAACAAGCTCGCGATGCTGCGGCGGGAGTCGACGTAGTCGCGGACGTAGCGGCGCACCGGGCCCCGGTCACGGGCCGGCAATGCGCTCTCGTCGCCGCGCCTCAGTGCCTCCCGCCGAAGGGCGACCTGCTCCCGGCTCTGCCGGCCGCCCCGCCCCCGACTGGCAGCGCCGATCACGGTCGTGCGGTTGCGAGCCTCGGCATCGCGCCGCTTGGGGGTCGCCTTGCCCTTGCCGGAGGGCAGCTGTCTGAGTGCCGGGTCGTCGGCAGGCGCCGGTGCGGTCGCGCTGTTGGAAGAGCGTCTGAACACGTCGTCCAGACTAACGGCAGTTCGCGCGGTGGTCGCCCGCGCCAGCGCTCACGGGAACCTACTGCCGGGCACGCTCGTCGGCGCATAGGGTGGGTATCGGCGTTATTGGCGAGAGGGACGACACGAACGAGAAGAGGGGTCGACACCCATGGCTGGTCTGATGAAGCGCATGTCGCTCATCTTCAAGGCCAAGGCGAACAAGGTCATGGACCGCGCCGAGGACCCACGCGAGACGCTCGACTACAGCTACACCAAGCAGCTCGAGCTCCTGCAGAAGGTGCGCCGGGGTGTCGCAGACGTGGCGACGTCGCGCAAGCGGCTCGAGCTTCAGGTGCAGCAGCTGCAGCAGCAGTCCGACAAGCTCGACGGTCAGGCGCGCGCTGCCCTGGCTCAGGGTCGCGAAGACCTCGCTCGCGAGGCGCTGACCCGCAAGTCCGGGCTCCAGACGCAGATTTCCGACCTGCAGACGCAGCACGCCTCCCTGCAGGGCGAGGAAGAGAAGCTCACTCTCGCGTCGCAGCGGTTGCAGGCCAAGGTCGACGCGTTCCGCACCAAGAAGGAGACGATCAAGGCCACGTACACCGCCGCCGAGGCGCAGACCAAGATCGGCGAGGCGTTCTCGGGCATCTCCGAGGAGATGGGCGACGTCGGCATGGCGATCCAGCGTGCCGAAGACAAGACGCAGACGATGCAGGCGCGGGCCGGCGCGATCGATGAGCTGCTCGCCTCCGGTGCACTCGACGACCCCACCGGTACGAGCAAGGACGACATTCAGACCGAACTCGACCGGCTGGCGAGCACCAACGACGTCGAGCTGGAGCTGGCGAAGATGAAGGGCGAGCTCTCCGGCGCGCCCGCCACCCCGGCCATCGAGGGCGCCTCCACCGCGACCAAGACCGCGCCCTCGCCGGCCACGCCGGCCGAGGCCCAGCAGCCTGAGTCGTCGTCATGATCATCAGGATTCTCGGCGAAGGGCAGTTCGAGGTCGCCGAGCACACCGTCGAAGCGCTGAACACCATCGACACGCAGCTGCAGGCCGCTGTCGAAGCGGACGACGAAGCCGGCTTCCGCGGCGCCCTCGCCGACCTGCACGCGCTCGTGCGCGAGGTGGGCGAGCGGCTCCCGGACGACTACCTCGGGCCATCCGAACTCGTGTTGCCCGCTACCGATTCCACCCTTGAGGAGGTGCGAGCGTTGCTCGGCGACGAGGGTTTGATCCCTGGCTGAGCTGCGTCCGTCTATGGCCCGTACCCGTTTTGCCGCGGACCGCGGTTTGGTCTCCCGCATGCTCGTCGTGATGTTCCTGCTGGGCCTGCTGTATGTCGTCTTCGTCGGTGCGCTTCTCGCCGTCAACATCGCCTGGCAGCTGATCATCATCGTCGTCGGCGGCTTCTTCCTGATCCAGTTCTTCGCCTCCGACCGCATCGCCCTGTTCGCGATGCACGGCCGCGTCGTGACGCCTGAAGAAGCGCCTGAGCTGCACGCGATCGTCGACCGGCTCTGCGCGATGTCCAACACGCCCAAGCCCAAGGTCGCGATCGCCGATAGCGATGTGCCCAATGCATTCGCCACCGGTCGCAGCCAGAAGCGGGCGGTGGTGTGCGCGACGACGGGCATCATGCGCCGGCTCGACGCCGAAGAGCTCGAGGGCGTGCTGGCCCACGAGATGTCGCACGTGGCGCACCACGACGTCGCCGTCATGACGATCGCGTCGTTCCTCGGCGTGCTCGCCGGGTTCATCACCCGAATCGCCTTCTACTCCGAGATGTTCGGTGGCGGCGGGTACAACCGGCGCGGCCGCAACGACCAGAACACGGCGATGATCGCGTTCTTCGTGATGATCGTGTCCGCGGTCGTCTACGCGGTGAGCTTCCTGCTGATCAGGGCGCTGTCGCGCTACCGCGAGCTGTCGGCCGATCGCGCGGGCGCGCTGCTCACCGGCCGTCCGTCGTCGCTCGCCAGTGCGTTACAGAAGGTGACCGGCGCGATGGGCCAGATCCCGACCCGCGACCTGCGCTCCGCCGAGGCGTTCAACGCGTTCTTCTTCACGCCGGCGCTGGCGAAGGGGGCGTCGCTCTCGTCGCTGTTCTCGACGCACCCGAGCCTCGAGCGCCGGCTGCAGCAGTTGGCCGAGATCTCCCGCGAACTCGGCGAGGGTCGCTAGGCAGTGGGATTTCTCGACAGCCTGCTCGGCCGATCGAAGCCGGTGAAGGCCGACCTGGACGATCTCTTCGCCCTGCCCTCAGCGGCGATCACGATGCAAGCCGGCCTCGGGTTCACGTCGTCCGGGCAGGGCTCTGTCTGTTACAAGCCGGCCGAAGGCGCGGCGTTCGCGCGCACCGAGACCGAGGTGCAGGAGCTGCTCGACGCCGACCAGGGGCCGAAGGTCGAGCTCACGAAGGACACCTACGGCTTCACCTGGCTGCTGGTGCGGCACGACGCGAGTGACGTGCCCGGCCTGGTCACCGACCTGCACGCGGTGAACAGCAGCCTGCAGGCGGCCGGGTTCGGCCCGGCGCTGCTGTGCTCGATGGTGCCGTTCCAGCATTCAGATGGACGACGCGTGGCGCTCGTGTACCTCTACAAACGCGGCACCTTCTACCCATTCGCGCCACTTCCGGGCGCGACCCAGAAGCGTGACAACGCCTTGGAGATCGAGATTCAGGGAACGCTCGCAAGTGACCTCAAGGTCGAGCCTGATCTTGCACACTGGTTCCCGATCTGGGGCGCGCCCGGACTCTGAGGAATGACCCACGCATGAGCCGGCGTTTCTTGTGGGACGATGGCATAAGACAGCAACCGTTTGAGGGAGCCACTCGATGACCGTTCAAGGCGAGACCACCGCTGCTACCGGCGTGATCCTCACCGACCAGGCGGCTGCCAAGGTGAAGGCGCTGCTCGAGCAGGAGGGTCGTACCGACCTGTCGCTGCGGGTCGCCGTCCAGCCTGGCGGTTGCTCCGGCCTGCGCTACCAGCTCTACTTCGACGACCGCGCGGTCGACGGTGACCAGATTCACGACTTCGGCGGCGTTAACGTCGTGGTCGACAAGATGAGCGCGCCGTACCTGATGGGCGCCTCGATCGACTTCGTCGACACGATCGAGAAGCAGGGCTTCACGATCGACAACCCCAACGCCACCGGCTCGTGCGCCTGCGGCGACTCGTTCCACTAGTCGCGACTCAGCACTGACAGACTGAAGGCCTCGCCCCTACCCGGCGGGGCCTTCGGCATCTTTCGGCATCTCTCGAGGAGCTGAACCGCGTGCGCATCGCCGTCACGGGATCCATCGCCACCGACCACCTCATGTTCTTCCCGGGCCGGTTCGCCGACCAGCTGATGCCCGACCAGCTGCACCGGGTCTCGCTGTCGTTCCTCGTCGACCGGCTCGAATTGCGCCGCGGCGGCATCGCCGCGAACATCTGCTTCGGGATGGCGGCGCTCGGGCTGCGGCCGGCACTCGTCGGCGCGGTCGGCAGCGACTTCGACGACTACCGCTCCTGGCTCGAACGCCATGGCGTCGACACCGCGTCGGTGCACGTCTCGACGCTGCACCACACCGCGCGCTTCCTGTGCACCACCGACGCCGACCAGAACCAGATCGCGTCGTTCTACGCCGGCGCGATGAGCGAGGCGCGGCTGATCGAACTGCTGCCGGTCGCGAAGCGCCTCGGCGGGCTCGACCTGGTCGTGATCAGCCCCAACGACCCCGACGCGATGCTGCGCCACACCGACGAATGCCGCGAGAGGGGTTACCCATTCGTCGCCGACCCCTCGCAGCAGCTCGCCCGCATGGAGGGGCCCGAGATCCGGCGACTCGTCGACGGCGCCGCCTTGCTGTTCACCAACGACTACGAGAAGGCCCTCACCGAGCAGAAGACCGGTTGGTCGGACGCCGAGGTGCTGGGGCGCGTCGGAACGCGGGTGACCACCCTGGGGCCGGCCGGAGCGGTCGTCGAGCGCGAGGGTGAATCCCCGATCCGGGTGGCCGCTGTTCCGGAAGTAGAGCGGGCCGACCCGACGGGCGTCGGCGACGCGTTCCGCTCAGGGTTCCTGGCCGGTCTCGCGTGGGGCGTCGGGCTGGAGCGCTGCGCGCAGATCGGTTCACTGCTCGCGACCTACGTTCTCGAGACGGTCGGCACGCAGGAGTACCAGGTCAAGCCCGCCGAGTTTCACGAGCGGTTCGCTGGGGTTTTCGGCGAAGCCGCGGCGTCCGAGATCGATCACATCGTGGAGTCGCGCGAGCAGTAACGCGACACCGCCGTCCGGCGTCCGACCTGTTCACAGTCGCCTGACTCGCCTGGAGTAGGGTCGTGCCGATCCTGTAGTGGACGGCATGCCGTCCCGCGATACGGAAGGCGACACGTGAGTCCGAGCACCGACGGATCGCCCCGGCAGTCAGCGGGGAAGTTTGGTCGATGGCGTCGCATCACGAGCCGCGGGGTGCTCGCCGCGATGATCTTGTCGATGGCGGCGGGGTGCTCGACCGACGACATCCCGCGCTTCGCGATGCCCAAGCCGATCACCGAGCAGGGTCACCGCATTCTCACGCTGTGGCAGGGCAGCTGGATCGCCGCCTGGTTCGTCGGCGCGGTGGTGTGGGGCCTGATCATCTGGTGCGTCATCGCCTACCGCAAGCGGGGCGACGGCGTTCCGCCGCAGCTGACGTACAACGGGCCGATCGAGATCCTCTACACCGTCGTCCCGATCATTTTCGTGGCGTTCCTGTTCTACTTCACGGCGCGCGACGAGAACCAGATCGACAAGCTGTCCGCCCATCCCGATGTCACTGTCGAGGTCGTCGGCTTCCAGTGGG
>Ga0068855_100011654_pt1 | contig 10625 bp, 9 predicted proteins | sample KBSCornC52_FD_66592 | JGI IMG/M metagenome (GOLD analysis project Ga0068855, IMG submission 66592) | Corn rhizosphere microbial communities from Kellogg Biological Station, Michigan, USA - KBS Corn C5-2 | ecosystem: Host-associated > Plants > Roots > Rhizosphere > Soil ... | reverse complement strand
CGTCATCGACGGCGCGGTGGAGTTCCGGCATTGCGGGTACTGACCGCGCGCGAGCTGAACCGCGCGACGCTTGCGCGGCAGCTCCTGCTCGAGCGGAAGAGGCTTTCCCCCCTCGCGGCGATCGAGCGCGTCGCAGGCTTACAGGCGCAGTGGCCGCCGTCCCCCTACATCGGCCTCTGGTCGCGCGTCGCCGGTTTCAAGCGGGAGGCGTTGGAGCGAGCGGTGCGGCGCGGCGACGTGCTGAAGCCGACCGTGATGCGCGGGACGCTGCACCTGGTCACGGCACGCGACTATGCGCTCTTCTACGCGGCGCTGCGCGACATGCCGACGTGGTTCCAGGCTCATCACCTCGAGCACGCGCGCGCGATCCTCGCGGAGGCGCGTGCGCTCGCCCCTCTCACGCAGAACGAGCTCGTCGCGCACATCGAGTCACACGGACACGAGGGCGTGGACGCGCGGCGGATCATGCACGCGGTCCGCCGGCACGCACACCTGCTGCACAACGCGGAAAGCGCGCTCTGGACGCTGGCGCCGCGCGTCGTCTACCACGCCTATCCCGAGCCGGTGGAGCTCGACCCCGTCCAAGCGCGGACGGTGCTCGTCCACCGGTATCTGCGCGCGTTCGGACCGGCGACGAAGCCCGACATCGCCGACTGGTCGGGCCTGCGCATCCGCGACTTCGAGCACGCGCTCGACGGACTGCCGACGTATCGCAGCGAAGAGGACAAGGAGCTGTTCGACGTCGCCCGGGCGCCGCTGCCCCCTGCCGATACCCCCGCGCCGGTCCGGTTCCTGCCCAAGTGGGACAACACACTGCTCGCGTTCGCCGACCGCCGCCGCGTCATCACGGACGAGCTCCGGAAAGGCGTCATCGCAAAGAACGGCGACGTTGCCGCGACGGTTCTCGTCGATGGGATCGTCGCGGCGATGTGGACGTACGCCCGCGACGGCAAGGTCTCGGTCGAATACATCGGGCCGGCGACCCGGACGCAGAAAGCCGCTGTCGCAGAGGAAGCCGCGCGACTGCAACAGTGGCTGCGCTGATGTACATCGGTGCGCATCTCAGCTCAGCCGGCGGGATCCACACCGCCGTCGACCGTGCCGAGGCGATCGGAGCCGAGTCGCTGCAGGTCTTCACGCAGAGCCCGCGCCAATGGCGGCCGACGAATCACGACCCCGCGACGTTCGACACGTTCCGCGAGCGGCGCGAAGAGGTCGGGCTGCACGGTGTCCTCTGCCATGCGCTCTATCTCTGCAACTTCGCCGCCACCGACGACGCGATCTACGAGAAGTCGGTGACGGCGCTCCGCACGACGATGCAGGTCGCGTGCGGCATCGGCGCCGACGCAGTCGTCTTCCACGTCGGCTCGCACCTGGGAGCAGGCCTCGACAAGGCGTTGGAAAAGGTTCTTCCGGCCGTCGAGCAGGTGCTCGAGCTCTGCAACGACACGACCTGGCTGTTGATGGAGAACTCCGCCGGCGCGGGCGGGACGATCGGCCGCTCCGTCGAGGAGCTGGCGACGATCTACGAGCGGCTCGACCGCCATCCGCGGCTCGGCATCTGCCTCGACTCGTGCCATCTCTACGTTTCCGGCGTCGACGTCACCGACCGTGCGCAACTCGACACGCTGCTCGACGAGGTGGACGATGCGATCGGGCTCGACCGGCTGCGCGCACTGCACGTCAACGACTCCGCGGCGCCGCTCGGCTCGAACCGCGACCGCCATGCGAACATCGGCGACGGCCTGCTCGGCGAAGAGCTCGGCGTCTTTCTCGGCCACCCGCGGCTCCAGGGACTTCCCGCGGTGCTCGAAGTGGAAGGCAAGGACAAGAAGGGCCCCGACAAGGAGCAGATCGACCTCGCGAAGGGCATCTGGCTGAGGGCCCGCTCCGCCGCCGGCACAGCCGGCGACTCCGCTCTTTGAGCGCTCCGGCTACGCCTACGCGCATGCGCTACCGCTGGGTGGTTCTCGCGGCCGGGACGCTTGCGCAGGCGAGCTTCTCGATGACGTCCGTCGCGCTGCCCGCGCTCGGGCCTGCGCTGCGCGACGACTACCACCTGTCGCTGCGGCAGACCGGCGTCGTCCTTGCGGCTGTCTCGATCGGGATGCTGGTGACGCTGCTCCCGTGGGGACTGCTCGCCGACCGGCTCGACGAGCGCTGGGTGATCGCGGCCGGGCTCGTCGGCGCCGCCGCGGCCCTCGCCGGCGCCGCGCAGACACGGTCGTACCTGTCGGTGACGCTCGTGCTCATCCTCGCCGGAGCGCTCGGGGCGAGCGTCAACGCGGCGAGCGGCCGCGCGGTGATGGCGTGGTTCCCTCCACGCGAGCTCGGGCTCGCGCTCGGCATTCGCCAGACGGCGATCCCGATCGGCGGAGCGCTCGGCGCCGCGCTGCTGCCCGTGCTCGCGTCACGCGGCGGCACGCCGCTCGCGTTCCGCGCGCTCGCCGTCTCGTGCGTCGTCGGCGCTGCGCTCGCGGTCGGATTCATGCGCGCGGCCGCGCACGCGGAGCCGGCGCTCGAGCACGTCGTGCGGCCGCTGCGCGACCGCCGACTCTGGCTGCTCGCGAGCGGCACCAGCCTCTATCTCACCGCCCAGCTCGGGATCACCGGCTTCATCGTGCTGTTCCTGCACGAGCATCGCCACGTTTCGACGCACGCTGCGGGCGGCGTGCTCGCGCTGATCAACGTGCTCGCCATCGGTGCACGCATTGCGTCCGGCCACGTCTCCGACCGACGGACGTCGAGGATCGGGCTCCTCCGCAGCATCGGCTTCGCGTGTGCGGCGGCGACGGCGGCAGTCGCTGGGGCGACCGACGCGCCGCTCGGCGTCCTCGTCCCCGCGTTCGTCGTCGCGGGCGTGCTCTCGATGTCGTGGAACGCCCTCGGCTACGCCGCGGCGGCCGAGACGGTCGGCTCGGGCAAGACCGGCGCCGCCCTCGGTTTCCAGCAGACGGTGCTCGGCCTCGTCATCGTCATCGTCACGCCGGCGTTCGCCGCCGTGGCGGACTCCTCGTGGCGGCTCGCTTTCTCGTTCGCGGCCGTCGGGCCGCTCGCGGGAGCGATGCTCCTTCGCTTCAGTCGGCGAGGCGCGCGATCACCCGGAACGTCGGCGATCCCGCCGGCAGCTCCTTGAACTCGGGATTGATGCAGCCGAGCTCGCCCGACCGGTGCTCGTAGCACGGGTCGACTTCGCTGCGGCACATCGGCAGGGGCCGCTTCGTTGCGCGCACGGCGCCGAAGCCGTCGAGGCGCCGCTCGATCGCGCTCATCATCTCGACGTCGATCTCCGCCTCGAAGACCTTCTGCATGCACCCCATGAACGTGTGGCCGTGCTCCTCGTACGCGTAGACGAACGGGCACGAGCGCTCGAGGCACGCGGAGGGATAGACGATCTTCTCGCAGTGCACCTGGCAGCGCCGGCAGAGGACCTCGTCCTGGGGCCGGAGGGGCAGCGCGATTTCAGTCATCGACCGGATTGTGAGTCAGGGCCGTGCAACTGCGCAAGACTTGACTTTTGCCGCATCTTCAGGCACGCGAAACTGCGATGAGCACGTCCATCTGGCTGAAGGCGCGGAAGTCGGGCTCGGGCTCCTCGACGACGTCGGCGACGAACCACAGCGCCTGGCACGTGCGCATCCCGAGCGCCTTCGCGCCGGCGATGTCGTTCGCGACGCTGTCGCCGACCATGAGCGCACGCTCCGGCTCGACGCCGAGCCGCTCGAGCGCGTAGCGGAAGATCGCAGGATCCGGCTTGCGGACGCCGACGTCGCCCGACATGACGATCACGTCGAGGAGCTGCGCGACGCCGAGCCGGGCCAGCTCGGCGCGCACGAGATCGGGCGGGTCGAACCCGTTGGAGATCAGTCCCGTCTTCAGCCCCCGGTCGCGAAGCGTCTCGAGCAGCACCGGCGTCGTCGGCGCGAGATGATGGCCCGGCTGCCACGCCGCGTACTCGGCTGCGAGGAAGCGGTCGAGCTCCTCGTCCCCGACCGGCGCCAGCCACTCACGCATCAGCTCGCGGTAGTCGCGCTCCTCGACGAGCGGCAGCAGCTCGGCGCGGAACCGGCGCGTCCGCTCGGGCGACGGCTCTCGGCCGATCGCCGCGAATCCCGCCGCGTGGCCGGCGTCGTGCAGCTCGTCGCTCCACTCCCAGCGGGCGAGCGTGCCGCCCCAGTCGAAGAAGACCGCCTCCAGCACGGGTCGTTACGCTACCCCTGTCTTGGTCCGCAGGATCCTCTGGGCGTCGCTTGCCCTCGCGCCCGCGACGATCCTCGTCGACACGCTCGCCCATCCGGGCAAGACAGCTCTCTTCGTTCTCGCCGCGATCTCTCTGATCCCGCTCGCGTGGTTGATCGGCGAGTCGACCGAGCATGCGGCCGAGCACACGGGCCCGGGGATCGGCGGCTATCTGAACGCGAGCTTCGGCAACGCTCCGGAGCTGATCATCGCCCTCGTCGCCGTCTCGAGCGGCCTCTACGGCATCGTGCTCGGCTCGCTCGCCGGGTCGGTGATCTCCAATCTCCTGCTCGTGTTCGGCGTCTCGCAGGTCGTCGGCGAGGACGGCTGCGAGCTCGACCGGCGTTCGCTCTTCGCTCAGATCGGTCTGTGCGCCGGCGCGATCGCGATCGCCTCGCCGGCGATCGTCCTGGGTTGGACGGGGCATTCGCACCACGCGGGCGTCGTCGCCTCCGTGCCTGTCTCCATCGTGTTGCTCGCCGTGTATCTCGTGATCGCCGGACGCAACCTGCGGCGGCACTCGCAGGCGGAACACGGCGAAGCGCACGAGAGCGCGTGGTCTCTGCCTGTCGCTCTCGCCGCCCTCGGGGTCGCAACCGCGTTCACGGCGGTGATCAGCGAGATCCTCGTGCATTCGCTCGAGGCGTTCGCGCGCGCGATCGGCGCGACGGAGTTCTTCATCGCCGCAATCGTGGTCGCGGTGATCGGCAACGCGGCAGAGCACGGCGGCGCAGTCGTGATCGCACGCGCCGGGAAGATGAAGCTCGCCAGCGAAATCGCCATCTCGTCGAGCGCGCAGGTCGCACTGCTCGTGACTCCGGTCGTCATGCTCCTCTCGCTCGCGCTCTCGCACCACCTCGCATTGACGTTCCGGTGGGAAGAAACGGCGGCCATGGCAGGCGCCGTCGTGCTCACTGCACTCTTCGTCGCGGACGGGCGCTCGCGACGGTGGGAAGGGTCGGTCCTCGTCGCATCCTTCCTCGCAGTTGCAGTCTGGTTCTGGCTAGCCTGATTCCGTGGCCGTCGTGGAAGAGGGGGCGCCTGCCCCGGCGCAGCAAGGGACCGTGGTCCAGGCGCGCGACGTCGTGCGCCGCTACGGCGAGGGCGAGACCGCAGTCGACGCGCTGCGCGGCGTTTCGCTCACCGTGCAGGCGGGCGAGCTGGTCGCCGTCATGGGCCCGTCGGGGTCGGGCAAGTCGACGCTCATGCACATCCTCGCCGGCCTCGACAAGCCGACGAGCGGCACCGTCACGATCGCGGGCCAGGAGATCACGCAGCTCTTCGACCGCCAGCTGACGCTGCTGCGCCGGCAGCACATCGGCTTCGTCTTCCAATTCTTCAATCTCCTCCCGATGCTGACGGCCGAGGAGAACGTCGTCCTGCCGCTGTCGATCGCCGGCATCGAGCCCGAGAAGCAGTGGATCGACGACCTGCTCGAGCGGATCGGGATCGCAGACCGACGCACCCACCGCCCCTCCGAGCTGTCAGGTGGCCAGCAACAGCGCGTCGCCCTCGCGCGCTCGCTCGTGACGCGGCCGACGATTCTCTTCGCCGACGAGCCGACGGGCAACCTCGACTCGAAGACGAGCGGCGAGATACTCGAGCTGCTTCGCGACTCCGTGAATGCGTACGGCCAGACGATGGTGATGGTCACGCACGAGCCGCGCGCGGCCGCGATCGCCGACCGCGTGCTCTTCCTCGCCGACGGCCTGATCGTTCGCGAGCTGCGCGGCGCGACGGCCGCCGAGGTGCTCGACGTGATGGCGCACCTCGAGTGATCGGCGTCGCCCTCAAGGGGCTGCTCGGCCGGAAGCTGCGCGCGACGCTGACCGCGGTCGCGATCGTGCTCGGGATCGCGATGGTCAGCGGGACCTACGTCCTCACCGACACGATCAAGGCCGGCTTCAACGGCCTCTTTTCGACCGTCTACCAGAACGCCGACGCCGTCATCTCCGGCAAGAGCGCGATCGGCGGCAACGAGCAGCAGCCGGGGCTCGCGCCGTCCTTTCCGGCTTCGCTGCTGCCGCGCGTGCGACAGCTGCCCGACGTCGCCGACGCCGGCGGCAACGTCGCCTACCCGACGCTCCTCGTCGGACGCGACGGCAAGGTGCTCGCAGCGCATTCCGGCGGTCTCGGCTTCGGCATCGACCCGAAGCGCGCGAACAACAAGCTCGACCCGCTGAAGCTCGTCTCCGGCCGCTGGCCGCTGAACGGCGGCGAGATCGCGATCGACACAGCGACGGCGCGCAAGGAGCACTACGCCGTCGGGCAGTCGATCGGAGCGGTCGCGAGCGGCGCCGCACGGACCTATCGGATCGTCGGCGTCGTCAAGCTCGGCGCAGCCTCGATCGGCGGCACGTCGCTCGCCGTCTTCGATCTGTCGACGGGGCAGCGGATCTTCGGCAAGGAGGGCAAGCTCGACGAGATCTACGTCGCGTCGAAGGCGGGCGTGCAGAGCTCGAAGCTGCTCGACGAGATCCAGGGCGTGCTGCCCCCTACGGCGGAGGTGCGCAGCGGCACGGCGCAGGCGAAGGAGGACACGGACAACACGTCGACCTTCACGTCGATCATCTCCGACTTCCTGCTCGCGTTTGCCGGCATCGCGCTCTTCGTCGGCAGCTTCGTGATCGCGAACACGCTCTCGATCACGATCGCACAGCGCACGCGTGAGTTCGCGACGTTGCGAACGCTCGGCGCGACGCGCCGGCAGGTGCTCGGCTCGGTGATCGTCGAGGCGCTCGTGATCGGCTTCCTCGCGTCGGTGGTCGGCTTGTTCGCCGGCCTCGGACTGGCGAAGCTCCTGAACCAGCTCTTCGTTTCGCTGGGGATCGACCTGCCCAAAGCCGGCACGGTGTTCGCAGCGCGCACGATCGTCGTCTCGCTCGTGCTCGGCACCGTCGTCACCCTGATCGCGTCGCTGCGACCGGCCGTGCGCGCGACCCGCGTCGAGCCGATCGCCGCGGTGCGCGAGGGCGCACTCCTGCCGCCCGGGCGGTTCGCACGGCTCGGCCTGCCGTTCGCACTCGCGACCACGGCGCTCGCCGTCGGCCTCCTCCTCTTCGGCGGCCTCGCAGACAATGCGGCGACGAAACAGCGGCTGATCGCGATCGGCGCAGGCGTCCTGTTGATCTTCGTCGGCGTCGCCATGACGGCGCCGCGCCTCGTCCGGCCGCTGGCGTCGCGGCTCGGCGCGCCGGGCGCGCGCTTCGGCGGCGCAGCCGGGAAGCTTGCGCGCAACAACGCGATGCGCGCTCCCGCCCGCACGGCGGCGACCGCGTCTGCGCTGATGATCGGTCTCGCGCTCGTCACCGTGGTCGCGGTCCTCGCCGCGGGCTTGAAGACGCGCTTCGAGAGCTCGGTGAACGCGCTCTTCAACGCCGATTACGCGCTGACGTCGCAGAACGGCTTCATCCCGACCGGGATCGACTCCGCGAACGCGCTCGTCCATGTTCCGGGCGTGACGGCGGTGGCGCCTGTGCGCGCCGGTGACGCGCGGGTGTTCGGAAAGCGGATCCCGCTGACGGGTGCGGATGCGCAGATCCGCAAAGTGATCCGGATCGACATGGCGGCCGGCACGCTGACGCCGCCGTTCGTCTCGAAGGACTACGCGAAGTCGCACCACCTGCAGGTCGGGTCGAAGCTGACGCTCGAGGCGCCGAGCGGCCGCGTGCTGCACGTCCGAGTGCGCGGGATCGTCGACCCGCCGAAGGGCGGCTCGCCGTTCGCGGACGTCACGATCCCGAATTCCTTGTTCGATCGCGCGTACCCGAACCCGACGAACCTCTTCTCGTTCATCCGTGTGCGCGGCGGCGTCAACGCGGCGAACACCGTGCGCCTGAACGCGGCGCTCGCGTCCTATCCGGACGCGAAGCTCCAGACGGAGAGCGAGTTCAAGAAGAACCAGGAGCGCGGCATCGACCTGTTGCTGAACCTCCTCTACGTCCTGCTCTCGCTCTCGATCGTCGTCTCGCTCTTCGGAATCGTGAACACGCTGATCCTGACCGTCTTCGAGCGCACGCGCGAGCTCGGGATGCTGCGCGCCGTCGGCATGTCGCGGCGGCAGGTGCGCAACATGATCCGGCACGAGAGCGTCGTCACTGCGCTGATCGGCGCGGCGCTCGGCATCCCGATCGGCGTCGGCCTCGGGGCGCTCGTCGGGCGCGCGATCAAGTACCCGGCGTTCACCATCCCCTGGGTGACGATCGTCGTCTTCGTGATCGCGGCGGTGATCGCCGGCCTGATCGCTGCGATCTTCCCCGCGCGCCGCGCGGCGCGGTTGAACGTGCTCGAAGCGCTGCAGTACGAGTAGCGCCGGGTTAGACCCAGACGCCGGGCTCGCGCGTGATCGGATAGCCCGACAGCACGAGCCGCGTCTCCTCGACGCGCAGCACCTCGCCGTGCTCCCAGCCGGAGACGATGCGCCAGCGGCCGTCGGCGCCGCGCTCGAACACCGCCGGCTCCTCCCACTCCGCGGCGTCGGTGAACTGCGCCTCCAACGTCCCGTTGCGCCAGCGGAAGACGAGCGGCGAGCCTTCCATGTACCAGAGCCCGAGCACGGGCTCGATCTCAGCCGGCGGCGGCCCTTCGACCGTCCACGGCTTCGGCGGAACCGGCCACCGCTCCACGGTCGTCGCGACGAGCTTCGAGCCGAGCGCGCCGATGCGCGCGGTGCTCTCGTTCGTCAGGACGGCGGCGCCGACGCGGTCGCCGACGCTGACCCGCACCGTTGCGATGAAGCCGGGCATCGAACCGCCGTGCCCCGCCATGATGCGCTCCCCGTCGCGGAAGAGCTGCAGGCCGAGCCCGTAACCGACCGTCCAGCGCGCATGGTCGTCCATCGTCTGGATCGTGCGCATCTCCTCGACCGTCCGCTTCGCGAGCACCTCCTCGTCCGGCTCGGCGAGGAACTGCGCCCAGCGGCAGAGGTCGTGCACCGTTCCCCACATCTGGCCGGCGGAGATCCAGGCGCCCGTCTCGATCGCCGCCTCATCCCACACGCCGTCGACGTACGGCTTGACGAGATAGCCCTTTGCAGCGTTCGCGTCGGGCTCGAACGTCGTGCGCTTCAGCGCGAGCGGCTTCAGGAGCCGCTGCTCGACGTAGTCCGTGTACGGCTCGCCGCTGACGCGCTCGACGACGATCCCGAGCAGCGCGAACGCGAGATTCGAATAGTGGAAGCGCGCCCCCGGCGGCAGGATCTGCTCCGCCTCGTGGAACGTCTCGAGCAGCTCCTGGACGGACGCGAACTTCTTGTTCAGCCACGCGTCGTCGTGCGTCTCGCGCTGCAGGCCGGAGGTGTGGGAGAGCAGCCGACGCAGCGTCGGCGCGTGCGCTGCGCCTTCGACGTGCCTGTCGAGCCGATCCTCGAGGTCGAGCTTGCCCGCGTCGCGCAGCTGCATGATCGCCGCCGCGGTGAACGTCTTCGTGATCGAACCGAGGCGATACTGCGTGTCTGTCGTCGCGTCGCGCTTCGTCGCGACGTCGGCGACGCCGACTGCGGATTCCCAGACGATCTCTCCGTCGCGGAGGACGGCGGCGGCGATGCTCGGCAGACGGCTCTTCCGCTGCTCCTCCGCGACGAGTCGCGCGAGCTCGGCGGCAAGCGTCTCAGGGGCTGGAAGCGCCGGCGGCCCAGCCGCCGCCGCCCGGCCGGCAGACCGAGTGCTCGCCTGCGGCGAGCCCTCAGGCCCGGACATGAACCTCGTCGAGGATGGCAGCGGCTCGATCGGCGTCGTCGTCCGAGATGCCGAGGTACGTCACCGCGCGCAGCCGGCCCGGCCGCAGGTTGCCGACGAGCAGGCCGCGCTCGCGCAACCGCTCCTGCAGTCCCGGCGCGTCCTCGATGACGGCGAAGTTCGTCTCCGCGTCCGGATCGATGCGCTGCGCACGCGCATGATCTTCGGCCAGCCGCTCGACGTGGTGATCGAGCGCGTAGAGCGCCGCGGCGGCGATCACGCCCGCCTGGCGCATCGCTCCGCCGAACAGGAACTTGCCTTCCCACGCCCGCTCGATCACGTCGGCGCTGCTTGCGACGACGGCCCCGAGCGGACAGGCGAGCCCCTTCGAGAAGCAGATCGTCACGGAGTCGGCGTGACGCGCCCATTCCGACGGCGGCAGCCCGGCCGCGACGGACGCGTTGAAGAGCCGAGCGCCGTCGAGGTGGAGCGTCGCGCCGCGCGCGTGCGTCGCGTCGACGGCCGCGCGGAACTCGTCGAGCGGCCACACGCGGCCGCCTGAGCTGCGATGGGTGTTCTCGAGGACGACGATCCCGCCGGGGCCGAGGTCGGGCTCCGCTTCGATCTGCTCGGGCGTCAGCCGGCCCTCCTCGCCGCGCAGCGAGCGCGTCATCAAGCCGGAGTGGATCGCCGGCCCGCCGGCCTCGTAGA
>Ga0068855_100011651_pt1 | contig 10627 bp, 7 predicted proteins | sample KBSCornC52_FD_66592 | JGI IMG/M metagenome (GOLD analysis project Ga0068855, IMG submission 66592) | Corn rhizosphere microbial communities from Kellogg Biological Station, Michigan, USA - KBS Corn C5-2 | ecosystem: Host-associated > Plants > Roots > Rhizosphere > Soil ... | reverse complement strand
ACACATCGCATCTGCTGGCGTAACGATTTCGAAACGACGGGCCTCGCCTGCTGGACGGAGCTTGCCTGGGATTCCGAGCAATTTGGGTTTCCGACCGCGCGCATGGATCTGCTTGTTGCGAGTGGCGCTCGCAACGAAGCTGCGGCGATCAAGCGTGACCTTGTATCGGAAACCGTATTGGCTTGCGCCAATCGTGGCATTCGCCACATCACCGCGCGCGTCGATGTCGCCGATCTTACGTCAATCGAGGCACTGCGAAAAAACAACTTCGATCTTATTGACGGCATTCAGACTTTCTCTCTCCGCATCCCCATAGCAGCGACATTTAATACAGAACCTCACCCCTTCGATCTCCGTTTGTTTCGCGAATCTGATCTGCCACAGGTACGGGAACTCGCGCGTACTGCTTACATCCATGACCGTTTTCACGCAGACTCCGCGCTCGATACGAAAACCGCGGATCGCGTGAATGAGACGTGGGTAGTGAACAGTTGTCTCGGACACATCGCGGACGCTGTCATCGTCGCCAGCGCCGGCGATAGCGTACTCGGATATGTGACGTGCCGCATAGATAAAGAGGCAACGCGCGTGCTTAGTATCGGTTGCGGCGAGATTGGTATGGTTGCCACCGCGGCTGCCGCTCGCAATAGCGGAGTTGCGTCCGCAGCCACCATGGCCGCCTTGCAATGGTTTTCGCTTCAGGGTGTTTCGTTTATCGAAGTCGGTACGCAGCTCCGCAATATCGCGGCGGCGCGGCTTTATGAGCGATGCGGTTTTCGACTCGCGGCCGCCAGTCTCACCTGGCGCCGGATCGTCTAGCCAGGTTCTGTTTCAACAAATAAGTCGAACGGGGAGTTCTATTCATGACACGCACTGAATTTCTGCCTTACGGGTTGCCGTCTATCGGAGAGGATGAAATTAACGAAGTTGTCGACAGTCTTCGCGGAGGATGGCTCACCACGGGCCCGAAAGTGAAGCGGTTCGAAACCGAATTCGCGGAATATGTGGGAGCGCGTCACGCCATCGCAGTCGGCTCCTGCACGGCGGCTCTTCACCTCTCATTGATGGCGCTCGGAATCGGGCCTGGCGATGAGGTGATCGTGCCGACGATGACTTTCTGCGCCACCGCAAATGTGGTGGTGCACACAGGCGCGAAACCGGTTCTGGTTGATGTGAACGAATATCTGCAGATCGATCCCGATTCGATTGCCCGCGCAATTACTCCCCGCACACGCGCGATCATCCCGGTACATTATTCCGGCATGGCATGTGACCTTGATGAAATCATTCGCGTTGCGCAGCAGCATGGGATTCCGATCATCGAAGACGCAGCGCACGCTGCTGGTACGCGCTATCACGGTCGCCTGATCGGAACTCACGGCCTGTCGACTTGCTTCAGCTTCTATGCCACGAAAAATATGACAACGGGCGAGGGTGGGATGATTACCACCAACGACGACGCCTTTGCGGATCATGTGCGACGTCTCTCACTTCACGGCATGAATCGCGATGCGTGGAAGCGGTACGGAGAGACCGGTTCATGGTACTACGAGGTCACAGAAGCGGGATTCAAGTGCAACATGATGGACATGCAGGCCGCAATCGGCATTCACCAGCTTCGTCGCCTCGAATCGTTCAATGATCGCCGGCGCGCTATCGCGGCCCGCTATAACCAGGCGTTTTCGGAGTATTCTGAGCTCCGATTGCCGGAAGAGATCGCGGGAAGGAACCACACGTACCACCTTTACGCCGTCCAGATCCGCGAGGAAGCGACAAATCTCGATCGAGACACCTTCATCGCGGCGCTGAAAAAGGCTCGAATTGGTACGAGCGTACATTTCATTCCCGTACATCGGCATCCATATTACAGTGAGCATCTTGGCTATACACCTGCAATGTTCCCTGTAGCGGAACGCCGTTACCATGGGCTGGTTTCGCTGCCGTGCTATCCGGCGATGTCGGACCGCGATGTGGAAGACGTAATCCAGGCGGTTCGGGAAGTTATCGGGGCCTCACGGCACAACATGGAAACGCCTGCCGCCGCGTCGTTAACTCTGGCGGCGGCCTGAACGGCAAAGCGAACGAATTCTGAATCGGGACGAGGAAAAAACTAAGACAATGCTTGACGCAATTAGGCGTACGCCCTTTCGATCTGTTTCCTGGAGGATCATCACCGACTTTCTGGTGATTCATGCATGCCTGCTCGTGGCTCTGGCCGCGGCGGTCACTTCTTACACAGTGATGGGAAGGACTGATACGGCTCGAACCATCGCACAGTACTTTCCCCATTACTATGGCCACTTTTTCTGGCCGCTCTCACTGGTGTTTCCCCTTGTGTTCCTGATGACCGGTGTTTACGAGCGCGCCGGCTTTTACACGCTGCGTTATCGCGTGAATACGATCATGCGCGGCGCGGGCCTCTCGCTGCTGTTCTTCCTCGCCGCGAACTATCTGATGTTCCGCGATGATCTGGTATCCCGCAGCGTCGTGATCTGGTTCTCCGTCCTCGTTACCGGAGCCATGATCGCCGCTCCATTCCTCGAAAAGCGCCAGAAAGAGACCGAGGCGCACTCTGGCAGAAAGTCCCGTAATAACCACAACGATTCGGGTCCAGTCCTCGTTGTTGGTGGCGCGGGTTACATCGGCTCCATCCTCGTCCGGCAGTTGCTCGACGCTGGTCACAAGGTCCGCGTTTTGGACCGTTTGGTATATGGCTACACCGCGATCGAAGACGTCCTTCATCACCCGAACTTCCAGTTGATCGTGGGCGATTGCCGCAACATCCAGACCGTCGTGCGCGCCGTCAAGGGAACCAGCACCATCATCGATCTCGCGGCTATTGTCGGCGATCCCGCCTGCGAAGAAGATCGCCAGACCGCGCTCGAAACTAACTATGCCGCAACCCGCATGCTGATCGAAGTCGCGAAGGGCTTTCGCATTAAGCGCTTCATCTTCGCATCGAGTTGCAGCGTCTATGGCGCTACTGACGAAGTGGCGGATGAAACTTCGCCCGTCCGCCCGATCTCGCTTTACGCCCAGACCAAGGTCGATTCCGAGCAGGCGCTGCTGCGGGCCCGCAACGAATATTTCCACCCCACCATTTTGCGCTTCGCAACGGTGTTTGGCTTCTCCTACCGTCCGCGTTTCGATCTCGTCGTGAACCTCCTCTCGGCCAAGGCCCATCAGGAAGGTTCAATCACGATCTTCAACGGCACCCAATGGCGCCCGTTTATCCATGTGCGTGACATCGCTGCCGCCTGTACTCATGTCATGAACGCACCGCTGGGACTGGTCAGCGGCCAGGTCTTTAATGTCGGCAGTCCCGATCTGAACTACACTTTGGCGGACGTCGCCGCGAAGATTCGCGAACACTTCCCGAACACTCAGGTAGAACATGTCGAAAACTCCGACCGCCGCAACTATCGCGTGTCCTTTAAAAAGATCCAGAGCCAGCTCGGCTTCGATTGCAGCCTGAATCTTGACGATGGTATCCGTGAGATGAAGCAGGCATTCGAAGACGGCAAGGTGGCTGACTACCGTGATATCAGCTATGACAACCGAAAGTTTCTGAGAGCGATCGGCGTTTCGACGCGCACCGACGAGATGGACGCCAAGGTTATGGCGGCCTTCTCGGCGCCCTGCGAGCCGTTCAGCTCGGACACCGTGAATCTCATCGCCGAGCCCGCTGTCGCGGCGGCCAGCTAAATGGCACATCGAGGGAGACAAGGTTGGCTACTGTGCTGAAGGCCAAAGAAAATCCGACCTTCGTGATGGACCAGGGCGCCGTGGTGCTTTCCCTCGACGCGGAACTGCTCTGGGGCCACCTCGATATTCTGGATGAAAAGCGTTTTAACGCGCGCTATCCGAATGCTGGCGCCGCTTACGACCACGTGCTGCGCTCATTCTGCAATGCCGGTGTGAGCGCCACGTGGCTGGTGGTGGGGGGCATGGCTCTCAGCGAGTGCCGCGGCGCAGCGGACGCGCGAATGAAAGGGTTGCCGCCGGCGTGGAGACAGCGTATCCCCGCGGGCAACGAAGTGACGGCGCCTTCGTGGTACCGCCGCTCCTTCATCCGCCAACTGGCAAATGCTGCGGTTCCCCAGGAGATCGGTCTCCATGGAGGACTATCGCATCTCATCTGGACGGATCGCCATTCGGTTCCAGCCGTCGCCAAAACGGAACTCGAAGCCGGGCTCGCCGCGCTGCGTGATGCAGGCGTGCAGCCCACGTCCTTCTCATTTCCGCGCAATCTGGAGCGGCACCATTCGCTGCTCGCCGAAGCCGGCATGCGTTGCTATCGCGGCACGGCTCCCATCCTCTCGGAAAAGATGGGCCGCACGATTCCGGGAGCTGTTCTCCGTGTAATGGATGAACTCGGCCGCGCCGTGCCACCGCCCGTCTGGCCGCAGCAGAAAATGCCGGGACTCTGGAACATTCCGGCATCGATGTTTCTGTATCCCATCGGCGAGTCGCGCAGCCGCATCGTCAACCATCAGACCCGACTCGACCGCTTCGAGAAAGGGATCGAAGCGGCCGCCCGCCATCGCGGCATCTTTCACTTCGGCCTCCATCCGGTAAACCTGGCCGAGTCGCCGCGCGGCTGTCGATTGTTTGATTCGCTCATTGAAAGGCTGGCGCACGCGCGCCAGAAGGGTGACGTGTCGATTCTGACAATGGCCCAGCTTTCCACCCGCATGGAAGCGCTCGCGGAGCGCGCTGGTTTCCCGGACGCCAGCCCCTCGCCACTGCCCGGGCAGATGATTGGCGCCGGCCAGTACTAATCGGCTGGGTCTAACGGCCATCTCATGAGATCGATCTTAAGGAACTGACTAATGCCCACCGTAATCCTTGCGAGGAAAGCAACGGGATCAGAGTCAATTCCGGTCAGGGGCCATATTACGGCAACGGAGTATTTGCACCAGATCGGCGTACCCCATCTTCGCCCATGCACTTCGCCTTTCGACCCAGGCTACGATCTTTCGACGGTGGAAGGTCACCTGGCGCAGAGCGCGAATCTCATGGAAGTGTTGAAGATATCCATGGCGTGCTGGATGATCGCGGATGAAACCGTGACCCGGCGCAAAGTGGCGGCCGCCGCCGCGCACAGCGTCCCCACCGTTACGGGGAATGGACTCTTTCAGATTGCCGTGGCGCAAGGCCTGATCGAGTCTTATCTCGATCTCTGCGCGGATTTCGGCGTCGTGCGCGTCGAATGCGGCGAGAGCCACACGGAACTGCCGCTGCGGCCTTCGCTTATCGTCAAGATGGCCCACGCCCGGGGGCTTGAAGTGCAGTTCGAACTCGGCGGGCGCTTCGCCGTCAATGAGACGATTGAGCAGATGATCGATCAGGGCGATAGCTGGCTCAACGCCGGCGCGGTCCAGATTGCGGCTCCGGCCGGTGACGTGGAACGCGGTACCGGCTACTTCGATCCTCTCGGCCATTTCAATCCCGTGTTCGCCGAGCGTCTCGTTCGCGCGTTCGGACTCGAGATGATGACGTTCTCCGCGCCCGATCCCTGCACGCAGTTCGCGCTGCTCCAGCATTTCGGCCGCGACGTACATCTGTGCGACGTGCGCCTCGAAGATCTTCTGAACGTCGAAAGCTTCCGCCGGGGCCTGCACTCTGCGGCATTCTCAAAGGACCAGTTGCACCCGGGCCCTCCGGGCCCCCTCGCCAGTGCGTAGGTTTCTGCCCATCGCGGCGCTGTCCCTCTCTTATCTCTGCGCCCAGTCCGCGCCGCAGACGGTTGTCTGGCAGGCGTTCCCGGATTACGAACGCGCCATCCCCGGTCACTCTGTTTCTGCGCAATCCGCCACGCGCCTGTACGGCGCCCGCGGCGAATACGAAGCGTTCCAGATCACGTTGACATCGCCCGCCGCGGGAATCACTTTTCTCGATGCCGCGCCGTCATCGCTCACCGATGCGCATCAGCACCAGATTCCCGCGTCCAGCGTAACCCTCTATCGAGAGCATTACGTTCATGTCGATCCTGCCAGCCCGGATCGCCACGGTTCGAACCGCTCGCTTGGCGCAGGGTGGTATCCCGACGCTCTGATACCGTTTCATAAATCCGGAACTTACCGCGCCGCGCCATTTGAGCCCACGCAAAACGAGCCCGCCACACTCTGGGTCGACGTTTTCGTGCCGCGCAATGCGATTGCGGGCGACTATCACGGTTCGATTACCCTTTCCACGAACCGCGGCAAAACAGATCTGCCCTTCACGCTCTCAGTCTGGGACTTCACCGTTCCTCTGAAGCCTTCGCTGCAGTCGAGCTTCGCCTTCTGGAATCCCTACGGCCGGTCGGAGGTCGAAGAACTTCTGCGTCACAAGCTCATGCCGCAGCACGGGGCGGGGAAGGCCGATGCCGCGCTGGAACGCAGCCTTCAGGCTTCGGGGGGGCTTCGCATGAGCGACACCGGCTTCTGGAGCGGCGCGGACAATTCTCACTGCTCGATGAAGCCGCCACCCAGCCTGCGCGATCTGACCGCTGCCGTCGCCGCGCACGACAAAGACCTCACGCTTTTCAATTACACGGCTGATGAAGTCGGAAACTGCAAAAATCTCTATCCACAGATCGAGGACTGGGGCCGCGTCCTGCATCAGGCCCACATCAAAAATCTGGTCGTGATGGGGCCCGTCCCGCAACTGATGGACTCTGTCGATATCTGGGTGCTGCTGCCCATGCAGTGGGAGCACGATACCTCTGCGATCTCGCAGGCCCGCTCGCATGGCGCCGAAATCTGGTCATACAACGCGCTTGTCCAGGATTCCTATTCGCCGAAGTGGCTGATTGACTACGATCCCATCGACTACCGCATCCAGGCGGGCTTCCTCAGCCAGACCTACGGCCTGAGCGGCTTGCTCTACTGGCGCATCGATCGTTGGGATGGAGATCCCTGGAAAAATGTCAATAATCAGGGCGTCTTCAGCCCGGGAAATTATCCCGGCGACGGCATGCTCGTCTATCCCGGCGCGCCCGCGGGCGTGAACGGCATCGTCCCCTCCATACGTCTCAAGCAGCTTCGCGAAGGCGTGCAGGATTACGAATACGTCGCCATGCTCCGGCATCTTGGCCGGACCGACTGGGCCCTCGAAAAGATCCATGCCGTCGCACAGGACTGGACTCACTGGACTCAGAAAGGCAGCGCCCTGGAAGATGTCCGCCGCCAGCTCGGCGCGGAAATCGAACGCCTGTCAAAAAAATAAAATCTTATCTGTGTGCATCTGTGTTTATCCGGGCCAATAAGTTTTTTCGTCCCTACCGGCGCAGCACACTCATCCCCGGATCGAGCGTCGCCTTCGCCCCCGGCCCCGCTACATCCGCTGTAAACTTGACAGACCCGTTACTCGTCCGAACCTGCCTCACAATCGGCTTGCCGTTCCCCACTCGAATTTCCACCGGAACCAGCACCGTGAAATCATCCGGCGCATCACTCTGCGTAATCGTCCCGCTCAGCCTGCGTCCACTCACCGAATAAGTAAGCTTCAATGTCGGCATCCCCGTGTCATAAACCCACTGATCGAAGAACTCTACCAGTTTCGGGTCCGCGGATCCCTTCGGCAGAAACTCTGAGCAAAGCTCGCGAAACTCCTCGGTCGTCATCGTCTTGAATTCATAACGCCGCCGCGCCTCCGCCAGCATCTTCACAAATGCGGCGTCTCCCAGCCGCCGCCGCAGCATGTGGATGATCCACGTTCCCTTGCCGTAAAGCACCGCGTCCGCCGCGATCGGCGCATCCGCGCTCTCGAGACGCCGCCCTTCCACCACCGGCCCGCGCTCCTCCGCGATCGTTCCGTCCGCGCCTTTCAGAAGCAGCAGATCGTGGTAATAATTGAGCGCTCTCTCAATCGCATGCGGTCCCATCCGGCTTTCCAGAAACATCAGCGCTGAATAGTTCGCCAGCGATTCCATCAGCCATTCGTGATGATAGGAATCCGTCGTCACGATGTTGCCCCACCACTGATGCGCGGTTTCGTGCGCCCGCAGCAGGTCACCCATGAACCCATCATCTGCCCCGAGCGCGCCCGGGCCGTTCCGCAACATCGAGGGGTCCAGATACATCCGCGTCGGCAGATAAATCATTCCCGCGAATCCCTGCCCGAATCGCCCCGTTACCGGCGAAATCTCAATATGTTTCAGCGGCGGATCCCCGAATCGGGTACGGAAATATTCAATCGCCGCCAGCGTGCCGGACGCGATGGCGTCCAGCCGTTCCGCCGGATCCGGCGGTGGCGCAGCGGCTAATACCTCAGGCACGCGGATCGTGTGCGATGCGGGTTGCGAAGGCGGCGCAAAAACCGCCTGGGGCGCCGGCCGGAGGGCATCTTCGAACTCCCGATTCGCCGAAACATCCAGCGTAATTCCATTCTTCACGGATTCGCGCCGCGTGTACTGCCCCAGATTGAACCCGAGCAGCCGCAGCTTTCCTTCAGGCGCCCGATGCGTGGTCCGGATGCCATCGCGCGTCTGCTCTTCGCGAATCGCACCCGCCGAAACCAGATTCAGATTTTCCGGATAGTGAAACGTGACGTCATACGTCGCGAACTGCGATCCACGCCCCGGATACCATGTTCCGCGGGCGCGAACGGAATAAATCCCGGAACCCGTTTCCTGTACCACCTTGCCTTCATGCACGACCTCGATCTCGTGCTCCGACCCGGGCTCCAGCGGATACGGCGGCACAAGCAGGAAAAGCTGGTTGCCTGAATTCTGCACCAATCCGCCGCGCAGCGAATCGTGCTGATAAAACTCCACCGGCGCCCCGTCGACTTTCGCGGACTTCACCCGCATCCCGCCGTCCAGTTCCAGCGGTATCACGTCCCGCGAATCGGGCCGCGCGCGAATCCGGAAGCGCGTCACGCACCGCATATTCAGCGACGCATCCATGGACGCATCGATGTTGTACCCGAGGATCTCTACTTCGGGCTGGAACTCCGGTTGTCCGCGCCGGTCCCGCGCCACAAACCGGGTCCACGTTTCCCACGTCCCCACGCCATTCCGGAACTCCACCTTGCCCGCGCCAATCTGCTCCGCCGCGCGGGCATCATGCACGATATCGAAATCGCCGAGCTTGCGCCCGCGCACCGTGGCATCGAAAAATCCCTGGCCGCTCGGCCCTTTCGTCATCAAATCGAGCACAATTCGCGTCTCGAAGCTGGTCGTGAGATTCGTAACGGTCAGGTTCCACTTATCCGCCATCAGCAGACCCATCTCCTTTGACTTCTCGGCGGTCGGATCTTTTTGTATCCGCTCCGCCAGCGCCCGCGCGCCGGCGTCAGTGAAGAAGAAGACTGCGTTGGTGAAGTGCTCGTCGAGGTTGGGAGATCCCGTGAAAGACGCCAGCGTCTGCCGCTCCGCGCGATCCGGCGGCAGCAGCACTACCTCGCCATCGCCGCCTTCCACATCCGTGCTGAAAACCGCGCTGATCGGCGCGCCATTCACCGGCGTGCCGAAAATCAGATAGCCTTCGGTGAGGTAGAAGGTGACGTCCTGCTGGTGAATTTCAATATCCCGGACGTGATAACACTCCGCGGGATTAAGACTGGCTGAAAGGACCTGCTGGGCCAGGTTCGAAGCGGTATGGGACGTAGCGGCGGTTGTTTGCGCCGGGCCGGGTATTACAGGGCAGAGAAATGCGATCGCCAGCAGTGCGCCGAAACTGAGACGGTCGCGCACAAAGGCTCCGCCTAAGCGGCTTTGGCGATCGGCAGCTGATTCACACGCGCCAGACCGAAGCGCTCCAGCGTCCAGATCACCGGCCAGGCAGGATCGAATTCGCGGCCGCGCAACGCGAAACGGGCGGAAGTCGGATGCGCGTGGTGATTGTTGTGAAGGCCTTCGCCCCCGGTCAGCATCGCGACCCACTGCAGATTGGTCGCCTGCTCATCGAAGTTGCGATAGCCCACTACGTGGCCAAGGCTGTTGATCATCGAATTGAGGAAGACGTAGACGATCACGTTGGCAATCCACATCCCCGTTCCCCATGCCCATCCGAACATCAGTACGAATACCCCCAGGCCGATAAACACGCCATAGTTCAGGCCGGGTATCTTGTCGAGCAGATCTTCCTTCCAGTCAGGAGTGTACTTTCGAATCGTCTCCGGATTGCTGGTTTCCTTCCGGTACATGAAGAAGTTGTTGAACAGAACGTTCCACATGCCGAAGAGAATCGGGCTGTGCGGATCGCCTTCGTGATCGGAGAAGTGATGATGCTTGCGGTGGACGGCGGCCCATTTACGCGCGGTAATTCCCGTGAAAACCGCCAGATGCAGGTGCATCAGAAAACCGACCGCAGGATGCAATTCCAGGCCGCGATGGGTCCTGGTCCGATGCAGATAGATCGTTGTACAGAAGACCGACATCTGCACGATTACAAATGTGATGAACGCCATCCACAAATAATGCATTCCAACTCCAGCTGGCAATACGCAAAGACGCTCTTCGACGGATACCCAATGGTAACAGACATCTTTGACTGCTTCCGGTGAATCTTTCGTAAACCTGTGCAATCTATTAGCCAGGCAGGAGCAAGGCCAATGAAGCCGGAGTTATATCGGAGTCAGGAACATCCCATGATCGTCAGAATCCGTTTCGGTCGGGGTCGGCTCGTCACCAACCGGA
>Ga0068855_100011646_pt1 | contig 10629 bp, 9 predicted proteins | sample KBSCornC52_FD_66592 | JGI IMG/M metagenome (GOLD analysis project Ga0068855, IMG submission 66592) | Corn rhizosphere microbial communities from Kellogg Biological Station, Michigan, USA - KBS Corn C5-2 | ecosystem: Host-associated > Plants > Roots > Rhizosphere > Soil ... | reverse complement strand
CGAGCTCGCTTGCCTGGGTCGCGAGCGTCGTCCGGCTGTATTTGCGCAGCTCTTGGGCCGCCAGCCCGCGAAAGTCGAAGCCGGCGTTCAGGAAAAGGCCCATCTCCATTCCAACGATCTCCGCGAACTCATCGGCATGAAAGTTCTCCAGGCCGGTATAGTGCTCCCGCCAGAAGCAGGGAATCGCCGTGGGGCCGAGCTTCGATTTCCCATCTACCGTAACGGTGACATGGACGCCGAGGAACGGATTGCGGAGGTCCGGCACCGGGTAGATGTTCGTGCGGAAGGGCTGAGAATTCTCCGAGGCGTAGAGGTAGAGACCTTTGAACGGCAGGATGCGGTAGTCCTGCGAGAAGCCGAAGTCCCTGGCAATGCGGTCGGCATATAGCCCGGCGGCGTTGATCAACGTTCCAAAGCCGATATCATACTGATCGGTGAGGATGGCATTGCCGTTACGGCCGCGGTACGGCGTGCCGGTGCAGATTTGCACTCCGGCGTGCTCGGCTTCGGAGCGAAGCGTGCGCATCACTTCCGCCGGGTCAATGGTCGCGGTCGTAGGCGAGAAGAGCGCGCGTTCGTGGGTCTTAACGCGCGGCTCGATCGAGCGCGCTTCGGTTGCTGAGATCGATTCGAGCGGTACCCCGTTTACATCTCCGCGCCGCTTCAGCTCGTCGAGCTGTGCCAACTCGGCGTCATTCCGTGCGACCACCAGTTTTCCGCATGCGTTGATCTTGAGGCCGTGCTCGCTGCAGAAGTCTCTCATCGCCCGGTTGCCGTCGCGGCAGAAGCGGGCCTTCAGGCTGTCGGCGGTGTAGTAAAATCCGGCATGGAGCACGCCGCTGTTCCGGCCGCTGGCATGCTGTCCGAGCTCAGGCTCCTTCTCCAGCATGAGCACGGAGCAATCGGAATGACGCCGTTTGAGCTCGCGGGCGATGTTGACGCCGATCACGCCGCCACCGATGATCACGAAATCTGCGTTCATGCGATCTGCACGATTTTGCCGGATTGGAGCGACTCGATCGCGGCCTGGATGACTTTCTGAGCCGCGAGTCCGTCTGCTCCGGAGCCGTCGATCTCAGCAGGCGGCGTCCCCTCTGCGATTTGCTTGACGAACGTGTGAATTCTCTCGCGGAACGTGTCGTTGAAGTCGCGATAGCCGCCGAAGACCGGATTCGTGAACACCTGCTTCACCGGATCACCGGCGGAATAGAGCGTCGCCTCCCGCCACATGTCCTCCACAACGAAGCGGCCCTTCGTCCCTGCGACCTCGATGCGCTCCATCGGGTGCCCGCGCGCGATATCGTAACTACTTGTCAGGTGGCCCACCATGCCGTTCACAAGACGGAAGTTGAACGAGGCCGTTGAATACATCCAGCGTCCGGGCGCTTTCATCGCGAAGCATTGCACTTCCGCGATATCGCCGCAATAGTGCCGGATGAAATCAATGGAATGAGGGTTGAGCGCCTTGAGATGGTAATAAGGCGAATCGACGTCTTCCGGACGCCCGATCCACAGCGCGACGTTAACGAAGAGGAGGTCGCCCAGGCGGCCTTCATTTTGCCATGTCTTCGCCATTCTCGCTGCCGGGGTGAACCGATGATTAAAATCGACCGCCAGGCACCGGTCCAGCTCCGCAGCGACGCGCACCATCTCCTCGGCCTGAGGGATTTCGTTGGAAATCGGCTTTTCGCAAAGTACATGGCAGCCTGCTCGTAATGCCTGCAGCGTAGGCTCGTGGTGATCGCTGGAGTACTCGAAGCCGCCCGTGGCAACGCTGCAAACCAGGGGCTTCTCGGCGGCAAGCATCTCCGGAGCGCTGGAGTACCAGGGAACGCCCCAGCGCTTGCCCGCCAGCCGCGCGCGAGTCACATCGATATCGCAAACGGCCGCTAGTTCCGCGAGCGGGTCGGTTTTGTAGATTTCGGCATGGATATTCCCGATCGGTCCCATACCGATCACACAGGCGCGAACCATTTCACCTCCTGTCCGGACGCTATTGGGTGCTGGGCACTGAGTATTGAGTGTTGGGTCTAATGAAGGGTATACCACAAATTGTAGATGTGCCAGCGGCTCCTATCGGCGATAGACGGCGTCGGACGGCTCTCTAGCGGGCAACTGATTCCAGCGGCGTTCCGTTCAGCAGGGCATCCAACAAGCGATCCGCGTAAGTCGCGCCGTCTGTCTCGGTCGGTTGCGCCAGGCATTCCAGTCCTCCGACAATTGACGTTTGAACGTAGTGAGCGAGTGGCGCGACTCTTGCCTGTTGACCCCCGATCAATGGCTGCGTTACCGGATGCGGCGGCGCCTCGATGATGCCAAGCGCTGGGAAGAGCAGGTCGCCCCAATTTCGGCCGCGGTTCCGGCCCAGGTTGCCACATAAAATGAGGTGCTCCCGGGCGCGCGTCATCGCTACGTAAAGGAGACGCTCGGCCTCTTCTTTATCGCGCCGCTGCCGCGCGTGGTCGATGGCGAGATACGTGGCATCCGGGGTCCCGCAGACCCTCGTGCCAAGCGCCAGCGTGCCCGGGTCGCAAACAAACAATCCTCGTTCGACGTGCTCGAGCGAGCGGCATAAATCGGCCAGGATTACGACGGGAAACTCGAGGCCCTTAGCGCCGTGCATCGTGTGAATCCGTACGACATCTGCCGCCTCCTCTTCCGTAGGCGCATCGCCTTCGCGGTCGGAGAGTTTCTCCAGGTCGCGCAGCCTCTGAACGAACTCCAGGACACTGAGAGTAGGCTCGGCATGCGCCATCTGCACCAGTTTACGGACATTAGCAAGCCTGCGCTTGCCGTTATGACGAGTTAGGAGACGAATGTCGTACAAAGTTCGGGTGGTCAGCCGCTCCAGCAAGTGGCCAACGGGCATTCGGTCCTGCTGCGCTCTGAGAGGCTCCAGCACTTCCAGGAAGAGGCGGAGCTTTGCGTCCTCCTCGGCCGGAAGGGCGTGCAAGTCCAGCACTTGCTGAACCGCGAGATAGAGCGGCAATGAGGCCTTGTGATTGGGAGCGTGCTTCTTCTTCTGGCTTATTCCTTCAGCATGAGCGGGCGTTGTGACCTCGGGGATCGTCTCACCCGCAGGCACGGCCGGTGGATACGCTCGGGCGGAGACGGATACAGGGTCCCCATTTAAACCGTCACGCATCTGGTGTTTTCCGTGCGCATACTGCACGATATAGTAAAGTGTGTCAATGTTCGCTCCGACCATTGGCGACCTGAGAGCGGCCAACAGAGGGATATCGTCGAACGGGGTATCCAGCACGGTCAGGATATTGACGAGATCGCGGATCTCCTGGCGCGCATAGTAACCACGTCCGCCTCCCACTACGAAGTAAGGCACTCCTGCTCTCGCGAGAGCGTCCTCGTAGCGCTGGATGTCGGTCAGCTGTCGTAACAGAATGGCAACATCACGGTAGCGGACCGGCCGGCCGCAGCGAGGGTCTGACTTGCTGCTGATCAGCAAGTCCTCGCTCTCGACCAGTTGTTTGATGCGCTCTGCCAGTGCGGAGGGCTCAATGCTGAGGTAATCCTGGCGCACGAGGTCCTGGGTTAACAGCAGCTCGACCGATGGAGCGGTCGCAGGCACAAATTCGGACCCCGCATCGAGAGATACGAACTCCTGTTCGCCGCTCCTCCATATCTGACGGTAGAGCGTGGCAATCAGGCTGAGTATCTCGGGCCTCGATCGGAAATTGGTTGCGAGTGGTACATGAACGCCTTGAGGCGAACGCTGACAGCGACGCACCAGTTTCCGGAACAAGTCGGGTTCCGCGCCGCGAAATCCATAAATGCTCTGCTGCACGTCGCCGACCACAAACAGGTAATTGCGCCCAGGAGGAAGTCTGCGCGGTACAGGCGCTTCGGCATTTTGGTCGGCTGGCTCCGGTGAGCCAATGTCTTCCTTCACATGGAGCAAGTCGATCAGGCGCATCTGAAGTGGGTTCGTGTCCTGGAATTCGTCGATCATAAGGTAGCGGAGGCGACGCTGGTAGCGCTCCCGGACGTCCGGGAATTCGCTTAGCAGGCGCACACATTCAGATTGAAGATCGTCGTTGTCGAGCTTACCGATTCGCCGCTTTGCTTCATCGTAGGCCCGCCAAACGCCAGCCATGAGGCGCCACATCCGATCACAGGCCAGGGCGGATTCCTGTGCATCTGGGATTTCTGAGATCACCGCCGGGACATAATACTCACAGGCGGCTTTGAGTCGATTGACGCAAGCCGCAAAATCCATCTCCGCGATGGACCCGCCGACCGAGCGGATGCGATTCTTCGACAGCAGCTGCGAGCAACGGTGTAGGGCCGCCACCGCCTCTCCTGGAGATGCGGCGTTATGGATCGCTCGCAGAGTCTCAAGCAAATTGTCACACAGGCTGCGCGCCGAGCCGAGCAGTCCGGAATAGACCGCCTCGATCGCGGGAAGACAGGAACGCGCCTCGTCGATGGCGGGGCTTACGACAGACCAGACGATCGCTTCCGAAGCAGCCGAGGTTGCCGCAGATCCGGATTGCGCGTGCTTTTCGATCTCCTTCCGGCTCCATCCGGCGCTTCGGAGCTTCGAGAGCAAGCTCTCAAGCGACTGCGCAAGGCTGGCAACCGGATCTGCATGCTCCTCGCCGTGTTTGCGCAGCGATTGCAGCGTTCCGACGAGCGCGGGGATAGCCTCGTCACCGGACGCATAAGCCGCCGATACGACATTCTCGATCGTCTGTCGCAGGAGTCTGCGCGCCTGAGGCTCGTCGAGCACGGTGAAGTTCGGATCGATTCCGACTTCGAATGGATTCTCCTGTAACAGACGCGAGCAGAACCCGTGGATCGTGCTGATGTACGCAGTCTCAAGGCGTCTGCGCTCCTCGGTCAGCTCGAGCCTGGTAAGCTCGTCGACGATGCGCGACTTCATCTCTCGCGTCGCCTTCTCGGTAAAGGTGATCACGAGAATCTCATCGACACTCGCGCGAAGCTCGGGCGGGAGGAGACCGAGGCGGCTCTGGACCACCAATCTCACGAATCGCTCGACCAGGACGCCGGTCTTTCCCGATCCGGCGCCTGCGGCAACGCAGATGTCGCGAGCGTCGGTGTCGATCGCTTGTTTTTGGTGCCCTGTGAACGTGCGACGCAAATGAAAAGTCCTCCGAAGACCGCAATACAGGCTCGACCATTCGACGCCGCCGCACCTCTAACCTGCCTGCCACCGCCGGCCAACAGATCGTCCCCGAATAATCGTGCGAGAACCGGCGTGCGATTTGCCGCGTGAGGTATTCTATCCAGGGTTATGCAGCAGCGACTCCCGCGAAAGGGCGAGAATGGGAACTATTTATGCGGTGGTTAACCAGAAAGGCGGCGTCGGGAAGACAACGACGGCCGTGAACGCCTGCGCTTATATGGCATTGGCGGGCGCCAGGGTCCTTCTTGTGGATTCGGATCCTCAAGCAAATGCTACCAGCGGCCTGGGCATTGATCGTAAGACCCTGCAAAACTCCACCTATAGCGTGCTGATCGACAATGTATCTGTAACCAAAGCGATGGCGCCCACGGCTGTGGCCAATCTCATGATCCTGCCGGCGACCTCGGACCTGGCGGGCGCCGATATCGAGCTGATGCCGCGCATCTCGCGAGAGACCTTTCTGCGCCGGGCACTCTCTGCCGTACGGCAGGATTTTGATGTCATCGTCATCGACGCTCCGCCCTCTCTCGGCCTCCTCACCCTGAATGCACTCGTGGCGGCGGATGCGGTTCTCATCCCCATCCAGACTGAGTACTACGCACTCGAGGGCATGAGCCAGTTGATGAATACGATCGAGCTGGTTAAAGCACAGCTCAATCCGACGCTGGAGATCGCTCGCGTAATCCTGACGATGTTCGATTATCGCACGCGGCTTTCCAAACAAGTCGTCGATGAGGTGAAAGAGTATTTCAAGGACAAGGTTGCCCGGACGGTCGTGCCTCGCAACGTGAGGCTTTCCGAGGCGCCGAGCCACGGTCTTCCAATCGCGCTCTACGATCCCAAGTCGCAGGGCGCCGCTGCTTATCAATCCATCGCTCAGGAGGTATTGCAAGATGCAAAAGCGCGGTCTCGGTAGGGGATTGTCCGCTCTTATCCCCGACAACAGGCATGCTGTCGTGTACGATTCAGAAGCAGGCGATACGGATGGGGTAACCCGGATGATCGCGGTCGAGCACATCGAGTCCAACCCGTATCAGCCTCGTACGATCTTCGACCCTGAAAAAATGGCGGATCTGGTCGCGTCAGTGCGAGAGCATGGAGTCCTCCAGCCTGTCCTGGTGCGCCGCATGGCTCCTGACCGATACCAGCTCGTAGCGGGAGAGCGCCGGTATCGCGCCGCGGAAAAGGCCGGACTGCGGTCTATTCCAGCCGTTATTAAGGAGTGCACGGATCGTGAACAGCTTGAGATGGCGGTCGTGGAGAATCTGCAGCGCGAGGATATCGGTGTTATCGAGGCGGCTCGCGCCTATCGGAGACTGATCGATGAGTTCGAAATGACCCAGGACACCGTCGCGCAGCGAGTCGGCAAGAGCAGAGGCGCTGTCTCGAATGTGCTGCGGCTGCTCCGGCTTCCTGACGAAGTCCAGGACAGCGTCGAACAGGGCGAGATTTCAGAAGGCCATGCGCGTGCCTTGATGATGGCAGAGTTTACGACAGCCATCCTGCACACATGGAACGAGACCCGGCGTAAGCATCTTTCGGTGCGTGAAACGGAAAAGCTTGCGAAACGATCTCGCGAATCGATGGCTGGCGGCGGGCCGGAGCCGGAAGGCGTAAACCGACAACCTGAAGGCTCCGTGAATAGCAAACCAGCAAGTATTCGGCAGCCCGACCCGAACGAGACTGAAGTCGTGGAGCAGATCCAGGCTGCACTGGGCACAAAAGTCACGATCAGGCGCACGTCGGGCGATGCGGGCAGAATTGAGATCGACTTCTATTCAGACGAAGAGCTGGAGCGCCTCGCCGACCTGCTCGGTTCGCTGGAGAGAGCCAGATGAAGCCCGTTCCCGCAGACCAGATGCGGATTCCGACCGAGCGGTTTTTTTTCGGAGAGCCGGACACACCGGCTCCGAACAAGCCTATCTCGCCGGGTGTCGCCGCGGTCATTTTTGATACCGAGCGACGAATCCTGATCATGAAGCGCACTCGGAGCGATTACTGGTCGCTCCCCGGCGGTCGCATGGATTTAGGGGAGTCCGCGCAAGACTGCTGCATACGAGAGACATTTGAAGAGACCGGACTGGCGACAAGGATTGTGCGTCTTATCGCGCTGAACACCGACCCGAGAAGAGTAGTGCACTATCCCGATGGGAACGTCTTTCAGAGCTTTGTAATCTGCTTTGAGGCAGAAATTATCGGAGGAGAGCTCAAGGAGAGCCATGAATCAGAAGCCTTTCGGTGGCTCGCCGGTGGCGAAATAGAAGAGGTCAAGCTGATCCCGGACTCTCTGCAGAACGCACTCGATGCATGGGAGCAGAAAGAAGCCGTATTCATCCGGTGATGCGAATGCCGAATGCTTCACGTGTTGCAAATGTAGACAAATATCTGTCATTGCTAATCGCAAGCAGCCTTGAAGGAGTACTAGCGCTTTGGAGGTGGCAGAGCGCCAGGCACCAGATCAACCATAACGGGCAAATGGTCGGAGGCTTCTGATCGAATCACTTCAAATGAGGCGACGCGCAGGTCGGGCGAATGCAGGATGTAGTCGATCTGCACCGTCGGATTGTTCGAAATAAACGTGGGCCGGTAGAAGGGCGCTCCCGAATCGATCAGTCCGGTGCGCGACAGCAGATCTACTACCGCCTGGCCTGCAGGAGTCTCATTCAAATCGCCTGCCACGACTATCGGTCGGGGCGCAGCCAGCACGAGATTGGCAAGCGCTTCGGCCTGCAGCATCCGTTCGCTGTCCACAAGGCCCCAATGCGTGCAGAACACCGTCAGCGAAGCCAATCCTCCGACATGTCTCAGTCGAATCTCCAGCGCGCCCCGCTGTTCCTTGCCACTCGGAAGGATGTGCCGGAAGACCTCACCGGCGGCGGTAGTGGCAATTCCGTTGCCATACCCGCCAAATGCGAAATCCAGGCATCGCTGGAAAGTGAACCGCCGATTTAGCATCGATGCGAGCCGCGCGGGCTGGTCCTCCAACGGCGGCGGAATCCGTTCATAGATCTCCTGGAAGCAGATGACGTCCGCCGAGTAAGGCCGAACGGTCTCCGCAATTCGCTGGGTGGACCGTACGTCGTCCATGCCGAGACTTCCGCGCGTATTATAAGTGATGATGCGCATCGACTGCTGTTCCCGTCACAAATCCATTTTCATTGCCTTAAGCGTACCAGAAATGCCAAAAAACCAGTTGCGAAGTATCGCAACTGGCCTTCGGTGGGAACAAGTTGTTACATCGGGCGATCTGCTGAAAGGGATCAGAGAGCGGTGTTATCCGCAAGCGCCCGGCGAATGATCAAATCTGCGATATCTTCACTGCTGACGTTGTAGGTTCCGTTTTCAACCTGAGCCTTGAGCGCCTGAACTCGATCTTCTCGAACATCGGGAAGGTCTTTGATCAGCTGAGTGATCCGCTGAATTTCCTGCGCTCTGTCCGAGATCTCAACCTCTGCGGCACCCTCTGCAGCTCGTCCTGAAGTAGCTGCTCTATGCTCCGCGACGACTGCGAAACCAGCGGCGCCGGTTCGGCCGGATGGAGCAAGCGAGAAGAGCCGAGAGATCTCTTGTTCGGATATTATCAATTTATTTGCCTCCTGTTCGGTAATAGCGGGACATCTCCTTCCCGCTTTACTTCGAGGACGGCAGCCTGGCGACCATTAGGAGATTTTCGGCGCGCGCAAACAGCGTAGAGAGCGCGAACTGGAAATGCACCTTAATCTCGGAAAGGCCCATAGCTTTGCGTCCCCACATTTCTGTGGGTTTGCCTTTTACATCATCGGTCACTACATGTTATTGGAGACTGTTCAGCAAATCTTCAGGGTAATTTGCAGACAGATCCAAAATTTCTCAAAGAATAACATATCCTGGATCGGATGTCAATTGCGGTGACGGCCAAGGTGTCGACGATCACGAGAGACCAGCGTGCCAGGCAATGCCGAATGTTCTCCGGCGCCTTGCTAAGACAACCCCTGCGCGATCTCCCAGACGTGGCCATCCGGATCGGCGAAGGCGGCGGTTCGCATTCCCCATGCACGGTTCATGGGGCCGTTGAGCAGTGTGACGCCGCGCGCTGCCAGTTCCGCGCAAACGGCGTCAGCATCCTTCACCCAGATGGTGAGTTGGAACCTTGACCCGGAGTCTTTGCCGGCAACGATAGCAGGATTAATCAGCTCGGGCGCCTCACGGATCGCGAGAAGATTGACGATCATGTTGTCGAAATTGAACGCGGCGGAGTTCTCGTCCTCAAACGCGACCGGCGCGCCGAAGACCTCCTGATAAAATGTCTTAGACCGCTGTGGGTCCTCGACGAACAGGGTGATGGCGCCAACGCTCTTCAGTGATGTGCTCATTCGGGAGTTCCTTTCGGTCGGGTATTCGGTGTTTGGGTCGCAGATGGCGGTCGCGTGCGCGCTGCTTTGCCACTTGTTTCATAATTGGACGTTCCACCGTTAGTTAGTCGACGGGAGGCTGGCGGAATCGACAGGTTGGCGCAGTACGGCTCTGGAACTGCTGTCACGAGTGTATTGCCGGCCCGTTCTTTGGGGCGTCTAGTCCTTGTGCAGAATCACTTTTATCGATGCCCGCATGAACCGTGAAGTCCAATACGGGTACGAATTGAGAAATACCGACCAAAATAGGTGCACTTCCCGGAAGAATTACCACGTAACTGTTGTGAACACAATACACAAGAGATCGACCGGGAGAATCGTCTTTTGAGAAGAAGCATTTTAGAGAACCGTCCGGACCCACTGCCAATCTTCCTCCAACGGGATAAGAAATGGGTGGGGTCTTCCGACGATGAGCGGTTCCTGCAGGCCCATCCCGATATGGTACATGCGGCTTCGGAATATCGGCTCAACTATCCCCGGCTTAGAGATCCTGCGCTCATGGAACTCTATCGTCGAGCCATAGATTCCGTTCAAGACGGGCGCCAGGTTCATGACGCTCTGTTCCTGTTGAACGAGCTTACTGACGCTGCGCCGGGGTACTGGCCCGCGGAGATCTGGCTGTGCTCGCTCAGTAAGATTCGGGAGGAGTGGGCTCCGTTTTGCGTCGCACAGTTCCAATACGTCGTCGAGGGAATCCGAGCTCAGATCGATGGGCGAATTCGGGCGGATGAGCTGCCTGCAACCACCGATTCGCCATCAGCCCAGCAATTGAACCAGCAGCTGCTTGCGGCAATGGTGAATTTTGGCGGCTATATTCTTGAAACGAAAGGCGACTGTTCGCTCGCTTTCACGCTGCTCAGCCAGGCCGAAGCGCTGACAGCCGATACCAGCGATCGCCAGGTGGTTATCCTCTTAAGAGCAGCCGCGGAATATGCGCAAGGCAGACATGAAGATTCGTACATATCGTTTCAGTCCGCAAAGGATCTTGGCGATCCGACGTTTACCCGGCTCGTCACCGCGCTGAAGGCCAAGTCTCCGGAGATCCTGGAGATTGTCCGCTTCCTGGGAGAATCA
>Ga0068855_100011645_pt1 | contig 10629 bp, 9 predicted proteins | sample KBSCornC52_FD_66592 | JGI IMG/M metagenome (GOLD analysis project Ga0068855, IMG submission 66592) | Corn rhizosphere microbial communities from Kellogg Biological Station, Michigan, USA - KBS Corn C5-2 | ecosystem: Host-associated > Plants > Roots > Rhizosphere > Soil ... | reverse complement strand
ATCAGCACACCCGTGCAGTCGCCCGCCGCGTAGACACCCGGAGCGGAGCTGCGCGACACCCGGTCGACCTCGACGAAGCCGGACGACGACAGCCGCACGCCCGCTTCAGGGAGACCGAGGTCACCGGTGTTGGGCAACGAACCTACGGCCATTAGGCAGTGCGAACCTTCGTAGGAGCGGCCGTCGTCCAGCTTGACGACGACGCCGTCCGACGTCCGCTCAACGGCGGCAGCGCGCGACCGGTTGACGACGGCCATGCCGCGACGGGTGAACACGGCCTCGACCACGGCGGCGGCGTCGGCGTCTTCACCGGGCAACACCCGGTCGCGGGACGACACCAGCGTCACTTGCGAGCCCAGCGCCTGGTACGCGCCCGCGAACTCGGCGCCGGTGACGCCCGAGCCGACCACGATGAGGCGTTCGGGTAGCACCTCGAGGTCGTAGACCTGATGCCACGTGAGGATGCGTTCGCCGTCGGGAACGGCCGTGGGCAGGATCCTCGGCTGGGCGCCGGTCGCTAGCAACACGACGTCCGCCTCGATGCCGTCGCTCGAACCGTCGGCGGTGGTGACCTCGACGCGGTGGGCGGAGCCGGTTCGCGCTTTCAACGTGGCCGAGCCGTTGATCAGCGTGACGCCCTCCGCGGCGAGCCGGCCGGCGATGTCGTCTGACTGCGCCTTCGCCAGCGCCCGCACCCGCGCGTTGACCTGCGCGAGGTCGACGGCGACCGAGCCGGTGTCGTCGTCGGAACCGCCGCCTGAACCGCCGCCTGAACCGCCACGCGAACCGCCACCGAAGCGGACGCCGAGGCGAGGCGACAGCGCGAGCGAGGTCATGGCCTCGGACGTAGCGATCAGCGTCTTGGACGGCACGCAGTCGGTGATCACGCAGGCGCCGCCGACGCCGGTGCGCTCGACGAGCGTCACGTCGGCACCGAGCTGGGCCGCGACGAGCGCGGCTTCATAACCGCCAGGGCCACCGCCGACGATCGCGATCCGGGTCATTCGGGCATTGTTTCGCACCGCTGTGGCAGGGGTGTCGCATGGGCCGTCGCTGCGGCTGACCCTCTAGCCTTCCTTTCGTGGCCCTCTACGCCGCGTACGGAAGCAACCTCGATCCGGCGCAGATGCTTCAGCGTGCGCCGCATTCTCCGGCGCGGGGCGCCGGTTGGTTGATGGGCTGGCGGCTGACCTTCGGCGGCGAGGAGCTCAGCTTCGAGGGGGCCCTCGCGACGGTGGTCGAGGACGCCGGCAGCCAGGTCTTCGTGATGCTCTACGACGTGCCACCTTTCGACGAGCCGGAGCTCGACCGGTGGGAAGGCAACGCGCTCGGCCTGTACCGCAAGATCCGGGTGCGGGTAGCGACGTTGGACGGCGACGAGACGGCGTGGCTGTACGTGCTGAACGGCTACGAGGGCGGGCTGCCCTCGGCGCGCTATCTGGGCATCATCGCCGACGCTGCCGAGGTAGCGGGCGCGCCCGACGACTACGTGACCGACCTGCGCAACCGCCCCTGCACGTAGGGCTGGGGCGCGGGCAAGCCGGCTGCCGGTAGCGTGCCGCCATGACAACAGCGTTCGAAACAACGTCGCCGGCAGATGCGGCTACCGCCGCGGCTGACCGGCTCGCGGAGCTCACCGGCGTCCGCACTCATGACGTCGCGGTCGTGCTTGGGTCGGGCTGGGTGCCCGCGGCCGACGCAATCGGGCAGGCCAGCCACGAGCTCGCCGTCACCGACCTTCCGGGCTTCGCTCCACCGGCTGTCGCGGGCCACGCCGGCCGCATTCGGTCGATCGCGGTGGGCGACCGGCGAGTGCTCGTGTTTCTGGGCCGCACGCACCTGTATGAGGGCCATGGCGTGTCAGCAGTCGTGCACGGCGTGCGCACGTCGATCGCGGCCGGTTGCCAAACTGTCGTGCTGACGAACGGGTGCGGTGGGCTGCGTGGGGATTTCGTGCCCGGCCAGCCGGTGCTGCTCAGCGACCACCTGAACCTGACGGCCACTTCTCCTTTGCAGGGCGCGATTTTCGTCGATCTCACCGACCTCTACAGCGTTCGGCTGCGCACGATCGCGCGCGAGGTCGATCCCACACTCGCTGAGGGCGTCTACGCGCAACTGCCCGGGCCGCACTACGAGACCCCCGCCGAGATTCGCATGCTGCGCACCCTCGGCGCCGATCTCGTCGGGATGTCGACGGTGCTTGAAGCCATCGCGGCACGCGCGGGCGGGGCTGAGGTGCTCGGCATTTCACTGGTCACCAACCTTGCCGCGGGCATGTCGGGTGAGCCGCTCAACCACGAAGAAGTGCTGATGACAGGCCGCGATTCGGCCGCGCGCATGGGCAGCCTGCTCGCCGAGTTGGTGACCCGACTGTGACGGCGTCGCCGATCGACGCCGCGAAGGCGTGGCTGGCCGAAGACCCCGACCCCGACACCCGCGCCGAGCTGGCGGCGTTGCTCGACGCCGGCGATGACGCCGAACTCGCCGACCGGTTCGGCGCCCGCCTCGAGTTCGGTACGGCCGGGCTGCGTGGCGCTCTCGGTGCCGGACCGAACCGCATGAACCGTGCGGTCGTCATGCGGGCCGCCGCCGGGCTTTCGTCGTACGTCAAGGCGAACGGCGGCACGTCGGTCGTCATCGGCTACGACGCGCGGCACAAGTCCGATGTGTTCGCCCACGACACTGCCGCAGTGGTTGCCGGCTACGGGCTCGTGCCGCTCGTGCTGCCAAAACCGCTGCCCACCCCGGTTTTGGCCTTCGCTATCAGGCATTTGGGCGCGTCGGCCGGTGTGATGGTGACGGCTTCGCACAACCCACCCCAGGACAACGGCTACAAGGTCTACCTCGGCGACGGCGCACAGATCGTCCCGCCCGCCGATGCGGAGATCTCTGCTGCGATCGAGGCCGTCGCCGATCTCGCGTCGATTCCAACCAGTGACGACTGGACGGTGCTCGACGAGACCGTGCTCGACGCCTACCTGGCAGCCGTTTCCTCCATGCCCTTGCTTCAAGGCTTGCCACAGCGAGACGTGAGCATCGTGTACACCCCGTTGCACGGCGTGGGCCGTGACGTCGTCGTGGCGGCCTTCGAACGCGCCGGATTCCCTTTACTGCAGGTCGTTTCGGCCCAGGGTGACCCAGATCCCGAGTTTCCGACGGTTGCTTTTCCGAACCCCGAGGAGCCCGGCGCTATCGATCTCGCAGTAGCCGCAGCTCAAGCGGCGTCCGCTGAAATCGTCATTGCCAACGACCCCGACGCCGACCGCTGTGCAATCGCGCTACCAGTCACGCCCGGCCAATGGCGCATGTTGCGTGGCGACGAGGTGGGTGCTCTGCTTGCGGATTTCCTGCTGCGTAACGGAATTCGCGGCCGCTACGCGACAACGATCGTGTCGTCGTCACTGCTGTCGGCGATGGCCGCTCGGCACAGCATGCCGTATTCCGAAACGCTCACCGGCTTCAAATGGATCGTGAAGGCCGGCGACGATCTCGTCTTCGGCTACGAGGAGGCGCTCGGCTACTGCGTCGCGCCGAACCTCACACGCGACAAGGACGGCATCAGCGCCGCCCTTCTCCTCGCGTTGCTGGCCGCTTCGCTGAAGTCAGCTGGGTCGTCGCTGCCGCAGCGACTCGACGAGATCGCCCGTGAATACGGCCTTTTCGCCACCGACCAGCTGTCGATCCGGGTCGCCGACATCACGCAAATCTCAGCAGCGGTGGCTCGGTTGCGCGCGGCACCGCCGACCTCACTCGGCGGGCTTCCGGTGGTGTCGGTCGAAGACCTCGCCGAGGGGGTCGGCGGGTTGCCGCCGACTGACGGCCTTCGCTACCGGCTCGACGGTTCTGCCCGCGGCACGGGAGTCGCGCGCGTCGTCGTCCGCCCGAGCGGCACCGAGCCGAAGCTCAAGAGCTACCTCGAGGTCGTCGTGCCGGTAAGAACCTCAGTGGACGACGCGCGCGCTGTCGCGCGCGAGCAACTCGACGCCGTCCGCGACGATCTGGCCAAAGCTCTCGCATTGAGCTGAGCCGGGTACCCGGGTCACCGTCACTGGCGGCTGATCGGCGGGCACAAGCTGGCTAACGTTTCGCCGCTGGCTCGAGGCTCGTCGCAGGCTCACTCGACGCGAGCGGATGCAACGCCTTCGCGATCAGCACCGCCACCGCGAGAATCGCTGCCACAGCTGTCAGACCATGCCGCACGCCGAAGTGGTCACCGAGGAATCCGACAAGCGGCGGGCCTCCGAGAAACGCGGTGTAGCCGATCGATGCGACGACGCTCACCCGCGCGGCCGCATGCAGCGGGTCGTCGGCAGCTGCGCTCATACCGACCGGGAACCCGAGTGCGGTGCCAAGGCCCCACAACACCGCCCCGATCATTGCGGTAGCGACCGTGCCCGAGAACACGACGAGTACGAGGCCGATGAGTGCGAGCAACGCCGAGCCGCGGAGCATCGGCACCCGGCCGTGCCGATCGATGAGCCCCGGGCCGAACCAACGCCCGGTCGTCATCGCGCCGACAAAGAGCGCGAACGTCAGGGAGCCGAGCGCCGGCGCGGTGTGGTAGCCGTCGATCATCGCTACACCGAGCCAGTCGTTGCCCGTGCCCTCGGTGAATGCCAGGCAGAGCACGAAAACTCCGACGATCAGCGTGCGCGGCTCGGTCCAGGCCTCGAGCGGGTGTCGGCGGCGTTCACCAGCCGCCGGCGCGGGATGCGGGGCCGCCGGGATAAAAGCGCGGACGGCGACCGGAACGCTCACTGCAACCAGACCGGCCACCACGAGCAGATGCGCCGTCACAGGCACGTGGACGGCGACCATCAGCGAACCGGCCAAAGCGCCGGTGAAGGTGCCGATGCTCCAGCCGGCGTGGAATCTCGGCATGATCGCGCGCCCGAGTTGCTGTTCGACCGCGGCGCCCTGGACGTTCATTCCGACGTCCCAGATGCCGTTACCGAGCCCGAAGAGGAACAGACCCACGACGGTCGCCGGCACGCCATGCAGGTAGCCGATCGCAACGGCGACCATGCCGACCACCAAGACGACCGACATCGTCGCGACCGAGCGAGCCATCCCGAACCGGGTGATCACCATCCCGCTGAGCGGCATGGCGATTACCGACCCGGCCGCCATCGCCAGCAGGATCAGCCCGAGTTCGCCGGGATCGACATGCAGCCGATCACGCACCTGCGGGATGCGGGACGCCCAGCTCGCAAAGGCGAACCCACTTGCGAAGAAGACCACGTACACGGCGAACATCGCGCGCCGGACCCGGTCGGCCTCGAGCCTTGGCGGCTCGGCAACCACAGGCTCGCCGGTCATGGTTTCCTCTCGTTCAACGGGTCGTTCCAGACGCCGTAACAGTCTCGCAAGGGACCAGCTTCGCACAGGCCCGACGGTTTGTGGGAGCGCTCCCACCAAGCGGATTGCGTCAAGCGCCTAACTTCGCCAATCCAGGCGTCCCACCGGCCGCTACGCTGGGCAGCATGACGCTCACCACGTCGGCGATCCCGACGGACGTCGCCAGCTCCGACTCCGCGCTCCGCCGATTCCTGCACGGCCTGCCCGGTGTTGATCAGGTTGGCGCCGAGGCGCGCGCGGCCGCACTCGCAACCCGCTCGATCAAGACCGATGCCAAACGCTGGGCGATCGACACCGCCATCTCGATGATCGACCTCACCACGCTCGAGGGCCAAGACACCGAGGGGAAGGTGCGGGCGCTGTGCGCCAAGGGCATCCGGCCCGACCCGACCGACGCGAGCTGCCCCAAGGTGGCGGCGATCTGCGTGTACCCCGACCTCGTCGCCATCGCCAAGGAGCACCTCGGCGACAGCGGGGTGAAGGTCGCCAGCGTCGCGACGAACTTCCCGAGCGGCCGCGCTGCGTTGCCGGTCAAGCTGGCCGACGTCCGCGATGCAGTGGCAAGCGGCGCCGACGAGATCGACATGGTGATCGACCGCGGCGCCTTCCTCTCGGGGCGTTACCTCGAGGTTTACGACGAGATCGTCCAGGTGAAAGCTGCGTGCGACACCGCCCACCTCAAAGTGATTCTCGAAACCGGCGAGCTCGCCACCTATGACAACGTGCGGCGGGCCTCCTGGCTCGCGATGCTCGCCGGTGGCGACTTCATCAAGACGAGCACCGGCAAGGTTTCGCCCGCCGCGACGCTGCCGGTCACGTTGGTGATGCTCGAAGCGGTTCGCGATTTCCGTGAAACGACGGGCAAACAGATAGGCGTGAAGCCGGCCGGCGGAATCCGCACCACGAAGGACGCCATGCGCTATCTGGTGCTGGTCAACGAGACGGTGGGCGACGACTGGCTCACACCCGACTGGTTCCGGCTCGGTGCCTCCAGCCTGCTCAACGACCTGCTGCTGCAGCGGCACAAGCTCTCCACCGGTCACTACGACGGTCCCGACTACGTGACGATCGACTGAAGGGGCTGATCCAATGGCCGGCAAGTTGTTCGACTACGCGCCTGCGCCCGAGTCGCGCGCGATCGTCAATATCGCCAGCAGCTACGGGCTTTTCATCAATGGCGAGTTCGTCGAGCCCATCGACGGCGAACCGTTCAAGACGGTCAACCCCGCGAGCGAGGAGGTGCTCGCCGAGGTCACCGCTGCGGGGTTGCAGGACGTCGAACGCGCGGTCGCCGCTGCCCGCGCCGCCTACACGAACACGTGGTCACGCATGCCCGGCCGCGAGCGCGCGAAGTACCTGTTCCGTATCGCGCGGATCATTCAGGAGCGGGCCCGCGAACTCGCCGTCCTCGAATCTCTCGACAACGGCAAGCCGATCAAAGAATCGCGTGACGTCGACCTCCCGCTTGTGGCCGCCCACTTCTTTTACTACGCGGGCTGGGCCGACAAGCTGAAGTATTCGGGATTCGGCGACCAGCCCATCGGCGTCGCCGGGCAGGTCATCCCGTGGAACTTCCCCCTGCTCATGTTGTCGTGGAAAATCGCGCCGGCACTCGCCTGCGGTAACACGGTCGTGCTGAAGCCGGCTGAGACAACTCCCCTTACTGCGTTGGCGTTTGCCGAGATCTGCCAGCAAGCCGATCTACCGCCCGGCGTCGTCAACATCGTCACCGGCGCAGGCGAGACCGGTAAGGCATTGGTCGAACATGCGGACGTCGACAAGATTGCGTTCACCGGATCGACAGAAGTCGGCAAGGCAATCGCAAAAGCCGTTGCGGGCACGAAGAAGCGGCTCACGCTCGAGCTCGGCGGCAAGGCGGCGAACATCGTGTTCGACGACGCGCCGATCGACCAGGCGATCGAAGGCATCGTCAGCGGCATCTTCTTCAACCAGGGCCACGTCTGCTGTGCGGGCTCACGACTGCTGGTACAGGAGTCGATCGCCGACGAAGTGCTCGAACGACTGCGCCGCCGGATGTCGACCTTGCGGCTCGGCGACCCACTCGACAAGAACACCGACGTCGGGGCGATCAACTCCGCTGCGCAGTTGCAGAAAATCCGCGAGCTCTCGCAAATCGGCGAGGAAGAGGGCGCGCAGCGCTGGTCGGCGTCCTGCGAAATCCCCGAACGCGGCTACTGGTTCCCGCCCACGGTGTTCACGGGAGTAACGCAAGCACATCGGATCGCCCGCGAGGAAATCTTCGGCCCGGTGCTGTCGGTGCTCACCTTCCGCACGCCCGATGAAGCCGTCGAGAAGGCGAACAACACGCCGTACGGATTGTCGGCCGGCGTCTGGACCGACAAGGGCAGCCGCATCTTGTCTATCGCCAACCGGCTCCGAGCCGGCGTCGTCTGGGCGAACACGTTCAACAAGTTCGACCCGACCTCGCCGTTCGGCGGCTACAAGGAGTCGGGCTTCGGCCGTGAAGGCGGCCGCCACGGGCTGGAGGCCTACCTTCGATGAGCGACACCCAACGCTTGAGCGTTCGCAAGACCTACAAGCTCTTTATCGGTGGCGCGTTCCCTCGAAGCGAATCGGGCCGCAGCTACCAGGTGGCCGACAGCAAGGGCGAATTCCTTGCCAACGCGGCACTTGCTTCGCGCAAGGACGTCCGTGACGCGGTCGTCGCCGCGCGCGCGGCGGTCAAGGGCTGGTCGAGCGCGACTGCCTACAACCGCGGCCAGATTCTCTATCGCATCGCCGAAATGCTCGAAGGACGACGCGAGCAGTTCGCCACCGAGGTCGCGGCCGCAGAAGGGGTTTCTGCGGCTAGGGCGGAGTCGATCGTCGACGCCGCGATCGACCGCTGGGTTTGGTACGCCGGCTGGTCCGACAAGGTGGGCCAGGTGATGGGTTCGTCCAACCCGGTTGCGGGGCCGTATTTCGACTTCTCCATCCCCGAACCCACTGGCGTTGTTGGCATTGTGGCTCCGCAGGGTTCCAGCTTGCTAGGGCTCGTGTCGGTGGTCGCGCCGGTCATCGTGACCGGAAACACGGTCGTGGTCGTCGCGAGCGAGAAGCACCCGCTGCCCGCGATAACGCTGACCGAGGTATTGGCGACGTCCGACCTCCCCGGCGGTGTCGTCAACCTGCTAACGGGCAAGGTTGCCGAGGTCGCGCCGTGGCTCGCCTCGCACCTCGACGTCAACGGCATCGACCTCACCGGCGCCGACGACGCACTCGCCGTCGATCTCGAGAAGGCCGCAACCGGCAACCTCAAGCGAGTGCTGCGGCCGCACGATACGCAGCCTGACTGGGCAGCTGACCCCGGCCTCAGCAGGCTGACCAAGTTCCTGGAAACCAAGACGGTGTGGCACCCGATCGGAGTCTGAGGCGCCAAGCCGAGTTCAGCCGTCATTCCGTTTCACCGGCGGGCGGCCGCCGGGAACCGAAACCGCGACCGCCGCAGCTCGCTGGCCGGCGATTGCCGCGTCAAGTGGCTCGGCGCCGCCGAGCCAGCTGGCGATGAAACCCGCGCACAACGCATCACCGGCGCCCGTGGTGTCGCGAATGTCGAGAGCGGACGTCGCTAGCTGCACCGGTGACTCGCCACGTCGTCCGACCGTCACGCCACCCCGACCGCGCTTGAGCACAACGACCGGATAAACAGCCGACAACGCGTCGAGAGCCATACCGACGTCGTTGCAGCCGGTGAGCGCCGCCGCTTCGTCAAGATTCGGGAAGCAAACCGATGCTCCGGCCGTCCACTCGAGGAAGGGCCCGGCATCGGCGAGGTACGCCGACGAGCACGGATCGACGGTGAATGGAATTCCCCGTCGGCGTGCCTCTTCGATGAGTTGCAACATGGCGTCGCGGCTGCCGCGCTCGAACATCGTGTATCCGTTGACGTGCAGGAGGTCAACGTCATCGAGCACATCAACCGGCAGATCGGCCCGGCACAGGCGCAAGTTTGCGCCACGGTCGGTGAACATCGTGCGTTCGCCGTCCGGCCCCAGCAGCACCACGATGGTGCCGGTCGGCAACTCGTCGTCGCCACCGAGAAGAGCCTCGACGCCGTAGGAAGACAGTTCCGCGGCGTGCCGTTCGACGTCCGCCTTACCGACGCGGGCGACGAAGCGGGTGCGCACACCGAGCGACGCCAGCCACGCGGCCTGATTGGCAGCCGATCCGCCGGGTGAACGGATGATCGTCGACGTGGTATCGGTGTCGATCGCCGTTTCGCCCAACGGCCGCACCACGATGTCGTCGATGACGTCGCCGACGACGAGCGCGCGCGGCAGCGTAGACGAACCAGTCACGCGTTCGCTGCGGCCTCGCGGCGCACTGTCTCCGCCCACGCCGTCGCGATCGAGGCCGCGAGCTCGACGTTGTTGACCGCGAGGTCGAGGTTGACCTGAAGACTGCGCCCGCCGCTTTCACGCTGGAAGAAATCGAGCAGGAACGGGCTCACTGCCTTGCCTCGCAACCCTGCCTCGTCGGCGGCGTGCATGGCCTGGATCAGCAGGCGGTCGTGGACGTCGGGGTCGAGTTGCTTGTCGGTCGGCACCGGGTTGGCCACGATGAGCGCGCCGCGGGCTCCGAGCTGGTCGCCGGCCTGCATGATCGCCGCGACCTCGTCGGGAGTGTCGACCCGCCAGTCGAGCGGAAAGCCGGAATCGCTGAGGTAGAAGGCCGGGAAGTGGTTGGTGCGGTAGCCGACGACCGGCACGTTCAGCGTTTCGAGCCGCTCCAACGTCGCGGGGATGTCGAGGATCGACTTCACGCCCGCGCACACCACAGTTACGCGGGTGCGTGAGAGCGTAACGAGGTCGGCCGACTCGTCGAACGACTCGCTGGCCGCGCGATGCACTCCCCCGAGCCCACCCGTTGCGAAAACCCGTACACCGGCGAGCGCCGCAAGAGTCGACGTCGCGGCCACCGTCGTCGCACCACTCGCTTTGCGCCCCACTGCCACCGCGAGATCGCGGCTGCTGACCTTCGCGATGTCATCGGCGAACGCGACCCGCTCGAGCTCGGTTTCGTCGAGACCGACCGTCGGCACGCCGTCGATGACCGCGATCGTGGCGGGAGTCACACCGGCATCGGTGAGGATCGCCTCGAAATCGTGCGCGGCTTGAAGATTCTGCGGTCGCGGCAAGCCATGCGCGATGATCGTCGACTCCAGCGCCACGACCGGCCGGCCTTCGGCGAGTGCCGCACGCACGGGATCGGAGATCTTCACCAGGTTCGATGTCATTGGTCCTCAGCGGG